>Ga0196963_10000197_pt1 | contig 58828 bp, 44 predicted proteins | sample S1_5metaG_FD_148600 | JGI IMG/M metagenome (GOLD analysis project Ga0196963, IMG submission 148600) | Soil microbial communities from Anza Borrego desert, Southern California, United States - S1_5 | ecosystem: Environmental > Terrestrial > Soil > Desert | place: USA: California | collected... | reverse complement strand
TGGCCTACTCTTCTGTTTCGAGCACGGTTTTCTGTTCGGGCGACCCCTCCGGCGCTCAGGCGGACAGCACATCCCAGCGCCGGGCGTGGCGCAGGATAGCCCGCGCCAGCTCAAGGTGAGCGGCCGGCGGGCGGCCTCCTCGGTGCGGCCGGACTGCTGGAGCAGCTCGACCAGGCGCGGGTAGAACATGGGGCGGTCGGCGTCGGCGTCGACGGCCTGGGCGAGCAGCTCGATGGCGCTGTTGCGGTCGCCGAGCAGGATCTGGGCTTCTGCGTAGAGGGCGAGGCCCATGAGGTTGCGCGGGTCGGTCTTGAGGACCTCGGCAACGAGCTGCACCACCTGCGACGCGCGCTGCTGGCTGGGGTTGAAGGTGAGGAGGCGGCGGGCCTCCTGGAGCTTCCAGCCGCTGCCGCCCTTGCCGGTGACGTTGCGGAGGCGCTCGATGGCGGTGGTGACGGTCTGCTCATCCTTCCAGGCGCACTGGGAATCGAGCAGCGCCGCCTGCACCCACGCGGTGCTGGGGTTTTCGTCGGCGAGGCGGGTGTAGAGGGCGAGGGCGCCGGGGTCGTTGAGGTAGTCCAGGTACATCGCCAGGCGGACGGTGTACTCGACCTCGCGCGAGCCCTTGTTGCGCTGGATGGAGCGCTCGAGGAGGGCGCGGCCCTGTTCGCGCTGGCCGTTGTCGGCGAGTTGGAGGGCCGATTGGAGGGCGAGCTCGGGGGTCTCGGCGTCGGCGGCGGCGCGGGCGAGCACCTGCTCGCTCAGCGCTGGATTGCGCCGACGGAGCGCGGCGGAGAGTGCGGAGAGGACGGAGGATTCGGGCGGTGGGCTGGCTTCGAGCAGCGAGCGCACAATGGTCTCGGCCTCGCCCTGGCGGTTGACGGCGAGGTAAATGCGGGCGGCGAGGGCCTTGAGCTCGAGGTCCTTGGAATCGCTGGCGACGATCTGGTCGGCGAAACGGGTGATGCGCTCGATCTTGTCGGTGCTGCCCTGGTCTCCTTCGACCAGACGGGTGTAAGCGCGGGCGAGCATGGTGTACTCGGCGGGACCCTGGCGGGCCTTGATTGCTCCCTCGGCCTCGGCAACCGCCTGGTTGACGTCGCCGTTCATCAGCAGGATGTTGACGAGCGTGACGCGGGCGACGCGCCACGTCGGCTGATCCCGGACGAGGAGCTTGAGGCGGGCCGCGGCCTGGCGCCACTCGCCGACGCGTTGGTCAACGTCGCCCTCGATGAACTCGGCGAGGTCGCTCTGGGGTGCGTAGCCGCGGGCGGCGACCAGGTGCGGGCGCGCGTCCTGGGGCTTGCCGGCGGTGACGAGAGACTGAGCCTCGAGGATCTCGCCCCAGTAGAGGGCTTCCTTGGTGCTACGGGCCTTGAGCTCGGCCGTGAGCGGGGCGACTTCGGCGCTGTCGAGCTTCTTGCCGCTGACGAGCTGGAAGTACGCGGCCCAGCCGAGGGCGTTGTCCTTGGCGGCCTTGAGGTTGGTGGGGTCGCAGGCCTTGGCAATGGACTGGAGGGCGGCCGTGGTGTTGCCGTGCTTCCAGGAGCGCTGGGCGGCGACGACGGCGATGTCCTGCGAGAACTTGCACTGGAGCTCGCGCTGGAGGAGCTCGTCTCCGAGCGGGTGGAGGGTCGAGTCGATGTTGCTGAAGAGGTCGAGGAGGGCGAGGACCTCTTCCGCCGCGCGGGGGGAAGTCATGGGCATCGCCGCCGCCTTCTTGGCGAGGATGACGGCCTTGGCGTTCTCATTCTTGTGGGCGTAGACGGCTGCCTGCATGACGACGTAGCGGGGCTCGTCGGGCTTGCCAGCCGCGAGAGAGTCGGCGAAGGCGGCGATCTCGTCCTTGCTGACGTTGCCCGAGGCCATCATGCCGACGAGGTCCTTGTTGGCGTCGACGTCGTCGGGGTAGGCGGCGGCGCGCTTCTTGGCGACCTCGATGGCCTCGGGCCACTTGCCGGTGCTGGCCAGGAGGAACGCCTTGACACGGAGGGCCTCGTTGTGCGCAGGCGTGATCTTGAGGAGTCGGTCGGCGGTCTGGAGCGCCTCGGTGCGGTAGTTGGCCTGGGAGTAGAGGTCGAGCAGGAGTTCGAGGGCGGCGACGTCGTCAGGCGCCGCCTCGCTGGCGAGCTTGGCGTAGGGGATCGCCTCGGCGATATGACGGCGGTTCTCCAGCGGCACGCTCTTGCGGGCGTTGGCGATCATCAGCAGGGCCTTGGGGTCCTTGCGGTTCTGGCTGATGTAGTAGCCCAGCTTGTCCATCGTGCCGGGGTAGTCGCCGGCCTCATAGGCGGCGGTGCCCTCGCGCAGGGAGACGTCCATCTTGCGGTTGCGGTGGACTTCCTTGAACGCGTAGGCGCTTCCTACGGCGACGGCGAGCACGACCGGCACGCCCACCAGCAGCGTGATGCGCTTCTGCTTCCTTCGAGACATATTCCTCACCCTCCGAGCACTTTTCTGATCGTGAGCATGATGATCCAGAGATCGAGCTTCCAGCTCGCGTGCTGGACGTATTCGAGATCGTAACGGATCCACTCCTGGAAGTCGGTCTGCGGCTCGCGCGTGCGGCGGACCTGCCAGAGCCCGGTGATGCCCGGGCGCACGCTGAGGCGGGCCTCGCGCCACGCGGGGCAGAACTGGTTCTCCTTGTCGGGGGAGGGGCGCGGGCCCACCACGCTCATGTGGCCGAGGAGGACGTTCCAGAACTGGGGGATTTCGTCGAGCTGGTACTTGCGGAGGAACTTGCCGACCTTGAGGACGCGCGGGTCGTCGGCGATGTAGAACTGCGGGCCGTCGCACACGTTGGCGCCGACCAGCCGGGCCTTGAGGTGCTCGGCATTGCGGAACATCGTGCGGAACTTGAAGCAGGGGAACGAGCGGCCGTGGATGGTCTGGCGGGTGTGGGCGAAGAAGGGGGGCCAACCGTCCTCGAGCCAGATGGCGAAGATGATGAGGGGGTAGAGCGGGGCGGTGGCGATGAGCACGAGCAGGCTGAACACGATGTCGAAGGCGCGCTTGAAGACGCGTCCGATGCGGCGGCGCGGCACCTGTGGGAGCAGGCGGTAGGCGGGGATCTCAAGGTCTTCCCACTTGATGTCGCCGACAGGCTTGTGGGCGCCGGGGGCGTCGCCGACCGCATGGGGGCCGATGTAGACCTGGCCGGGGGTGAGCTTCAGGCCGGCGCCGCCCCAGACGGGGGCGACAAAGCGCACGCCGGCGGGGACGTCGGTGTCCTCGTGCAGCCAGACGCCGGGCTGGTACTCGTAGATGTCGTCGATGAGGCCGCTGGGGGCCTTCCAGCGCTGCATGAGGACGTGGGTGCAGGCGACCGCTTCCTTGCTGACGCCGAAGACACGCCCGGAGCCGGTGACGGAAATCATGCGGCGGGGGCCGCACGCTTTCTTGATGTCTTTGCGGGCCTGCTGCAGGGTGACGGCGCTCGCCCAGATGCTGGCAAGCGTGGGGTCGGGGGTCATCCACACGCGGGCGGTGGAGTGGGTGCGGGCGCGGTAGTTGCGGCGGATGGCGATGAAGCGATCGTCCTTGTCGGCCAGGACGGTCTCGGTGTAGGACTGGTCGGCCTCGTCGCGGATGCGGACGCGGGCGGCCCGTGGGTGCACGGCGTTGAAGGGCTTCATCACCTGCTTGAGGTCAAAGATCACGAGCTGGCTGGGCTCGATGAGCAGGTACATGCCCGGGCCCTTGGGGGCGTAGGAGCCGCCCCCCAGGCGCACGACCTGGATGCGCTTGGACGCCCAGTAGCGGTCGTGGAGCTCGGCGGGCGTGAGGCCCCACACGCGCCCCAGCGGGGCGGTGTCGGCGCGCTGGCCTGGCTTGCCGGCGGTGGCTGACACGGGTTTGGGAGCGACGGTGATCACGGCTTATGAGTGGCTGGGCTCGTTGCTGGGTGCCTCGAGGGCGCGGAGGAGGGCGGCGCGACCGGCGGTGCCGGTGGTGCGGGCCGCGGCGGAATTGGCCTGGATGGAGCGTGCGGACACCGACGCGGTGCTGACGCTACGGCTGAAGTCGCGGGCGCCGGCGCGGTTGAAGATGAGGCCCGAGCAGGTGGCGCCGAGACGGCGGAGACGCGCGATGGAAGCGCGGACGGTCTTGGCGTTCTGGCCGCGGGAGACGACCAGCACGCAGCCGTCGGACGCGGGGGCGACGACGTTGGCCTCGAGGCTGCCCAGGATGGGGCCGGTGTCGAGGATGACGGCGTCGTACTGGTCGCGGAGCTTCTTGATGAGCCCCTTCATCATGTTGCTGGAGAGGTGCTCGGGCACGAAGTTGCCGAGCACGCCGCTGGGGAGGGCCCACATGCCGTGGACCTTGGTCTCCTTGACCTCGCCGTTGAGCTTGTCGTGGTTGAGGGCCTCGCAGAGGCCCGTCTGGCCCTGGAGCTCGAGCTGGCGCGTGAGGCCGCGGCCGACGAGGTCGGTGTCCACGATGATGGTCTTGCGGCCGGTAGCGGCGAAGGACATGGCGAGCGCGATGGCGAGGCTGGTCTTGCCGTCGCCCGAGGAGGAGCTGGTGATGGTGTAGACCTTGCCGCCGGGTGTTCCCTCGAACTGGAGCTGGAGCATGTTGCGGAGGTGGTGGACGCTGAGCGCGGCCATCTGCTCCTGCTCGATGCCGCCGTCGCTGAGGTCGGGGACGGTCCCCAGGAGGGGCACGGCGCCGCCCTCGGTGCGCTCGATGTCGTCGATGTAGCGGTAGCCGCCCTTGGCCAGGCCAACGAGGAGGACGATGAAGCCACCCAGGCCCAGGCCGGCGAAGGCGCCGATGCCCGCGAGGGCGGCGCGACGGTCGGTGTAGGGCTCGACGGGGCGGTCGCCGCGCTGGAGGACGGAGACGCGGCCCATCTGGTAGGCGCGGCTCTCGAAGCGGATCTGCTCGAGCGTCTGGCTGACCTGGTCACGCTCCTTCTTGCGGTCGGCGATGCGCTCCTTGCGCTCGGCGATCGCGAGCTTGGTGGTCTGGAGGTCGTTGGCCTCGGCGGTCTTCTGCCTGATGAGGCTCTTGTACTGGTCGATGCGGGTCTGGAGCTGCTCGGTCGTCATGGTGGCGATCAGTGAGGCCTTGGGCGCCTCGTTCACGCGGGGGACGCGGCGGAGCTCCTCGGCGCGGGCCTGGATCTGGGCGCGGACGCCCTCGAGCCGGTCCTCGAGCGCCTTGTAGTCGCGGTGGTCCTTGGTCACCTTGCGGAGCAGGGCGGCCATGCTGGCCTGGAGGCCGCGCTCATCCTCGAGCCAGCGGGTGAGGATGGGGTCCTCCTGGGCGAGGACTTCGATGCTGTCCTTGAGGTCCTCGGTGACGGCGGGGGCTTCGCCGTTCTCACCCTTGGCGCGGTTTGCGAGAGCGATCTCCATGGACTTGATGTCCTGGCTGAGCCTGTCGATCTCGATGATCTTCTCGGCGTGCAGGCCCTCAACGTCGTCGGTGGCGTACTTCTTGGACCACTCGCTGATCTCGCCGGCGTAGAGGTCGATCTCACGGGAGAGGTTGTCGCGCCGCTCCTGGATCTTGCGCTCCTTGTCGCTGGTGGTGACCGACTGGTTCTCCTCGTAGACGGTGAGGTAGGACTCGAGGATCGCGTTGACGGCCTTCTGGGCGAGCTCTGGGTTGGGGTGCTTCACCGTTGCGGTGATGAGCTCCAGCGCGCGCCGGTTGGAGACCTCCAGGTTCTTCTGGAGCAGGGCAAGGCCCTCGGGGGCCTCGGGCCAGCCCGCGGTGCGGAGCTTCTCGTCCTGCATGGCCATGTCGAGCACGCGCCGGCTCTGGAGGAGGGCGGCCTGCGTGGACACCATGGACTCGAACATCGCCGGGACCTTGGCGTCGTCGAGGTTGTTGTACAGGACCATCTCCATCGTGGGGGCCACGCGGATGATGCCGGTGCTGGTGTAGGTGGGCTTGACGGCGACGTAGCCGGTGATGGCGAGGGGGATGGCAAGGAGGAAGCCCACGAGCGCGGCCCACCCGTAGCGACCGCGCAGGTGGCGGTGCAGCATCATGACGGGGTTCTCGTGCTGGCGGCGGGGCTCGCCGGAGTAGTTGTCGTAGTCGTTGGGAATAATGTCTTTCACCTTTGGACCCCTTGTCCGATTGTCTTGAGGGCGGGAGCGATGGCGTGGAGGGTTTCCTTCACCATCGCGTCGCGCCATTGGGGTGATGCGTCCTCGTCGAGCACGATCTGCACTTGAGCGACGCCCAGGCCCCCCACTTTGCTGGCCCGCGCGGCACGGTCCATCGCGGCCATGTCTGCGAATATGGTGCCCCCACCCTCAGGAATGATGAAAAAGTCCAGCACAATCATGCGGTGCTCGGACATATCCGCCGAGCGGGAAAAGCGATAGACCATCGCCTGCCAATCTTCGCCGTTGACGGTGATCGGTGATTGCTCGGTGGAGACCTGCTTCCAGCCGTGGGCGGGGTAGCACACGGGCGGGTAGTGGCCGGTCATATCGCGCACGTCCTTGCAGTGGACGATGAGCAGCGACATGCCCCAGCCGGTGGCGGGGTCGATGTAGCGGCGCTGGAAGAGCTTGTTGGGTGAGAGCAGCAGGATCGCGGCCTTGGTGGGCTCGACGTCGTTGCCGACGGTGGGGCCGACCTTGTAGGGGATCGTGTCGATCACCTTGCGGACGCGCCCCATGTAGTCCTCGGCGCCGTGCGGGGTGCTGGCGTTGAGGCCGCCGGCGAAGAAGAGACCGGCAAGGAGGGCGGCGCACGCGTAGGGTGCGAAGCGGCCGAGCCCGGATGCGTTGCGCTTGAGGGCCATGGGTTATTCCTCCGCCACCGCGTAAGGCGCGATCGGGACCTCGATCCAGCGGAGCAGGCCCAGGAAGCCCCAGAGCATGCCGAGAGCGATGACGAGCACGCCCCAGCCGCTGAGGTCGTGGAAGATGTCCGCGGTGGACTTGTCGGCGTAGCCGTAGAGCAGGGCCGTGGGCACCAGGCGGATGACGTTCACCAGCAGGGCGATCAGGGGGCTGAGGCAGAGGATCAGGATCCGCACGCTGGAGCGCATCGGGACGGTGTAGATGAAGGCGAAGGCGACCAGGCCCAGGGCGGCGACCATGCGCATGCCGTTGCACGCCTCGGCGATCGCAACCTCATGGCCCGCGATCGTGAGCACGTTGCCGGCCCGCTCGACGGGCACGTTGAAGAGCATGAGGAAGAACTCGGAGATGCGGGCGGAGATCTCCTGCAGCGGCAGGGCGATCATGTGGCGGATGCGACCGGGCACCGGCAGTAGGAAGATCAGGCCGCAGAACGCGGGCAGAAACTGGCGGACGAAGGCGAAGCCGACCACCGTGAGCACCGCGCCGAAGACGATGAGCAGCGCTCCGCCGTGCCAGGCGAGCTCAGTGCCGTTGAGGTAGCCCCAGCGCGAGATGCCCCAGCCGGCGAGGCACACGAGCGGGCCGACGAGCGTGCGCCGCGGCGGTGCGTAGCGGAGGCGGTCGCGCCGCGTCCAGCCCAGCCACAGGGCCACGGGCAGGCCCAGGAGGATGTGCGACTGCTCTTCGACGTTCCAGGCGAGGAACGCCACGTCATTCCAAGGCGCCCACCCAACGGCGACCGCCAGGGCGAGTAGCGCCGATAGCAGGACCCCGTCAGTGAACTTCCACGCCGTCGCCGCGTTCATCCGACACTCTCCCGTCCTGGCGTCTGTCCTGCGGGCACGACACCCTCAACCACCGTCCCGCCCGCGTTCACCCGTGCGCCGGGGCACAGGATGGAGCGGGCAACCACGGCGTCCTCTCCGATCGACGCGCCCGGCATCACTACCGAATCAACGATGACGGCACGGTTTCCGATGCTCACGTCATCCCTTACAGCATGCACCACGTCCGGCGAGTCAGCCGGAACAACCGCCGAATCTGTTGAGGAACGGACTGAAGTGGAGGTCAGGCCGCCAGCCGCGGCCGCCGCGTGAAGGAACCCTTCGCGGGTTCGGAGTTCGTAAGAGTAGCCGTCGCGCAGTCGGTGCACGCGCACGCTGTGGCTCTTGTCGAGGGCCTTCTTGAGCCACTGCTCCTTGAGGTCGGTGAAGCCCTTCGTGGGGACAAGCTCGAGGGTGGCGCAGCGGATGAGGAAGAGCCCGGCGGGCGTGCTGTCCTCGTTGCAGGCGACGGTTATGTCGGCGTTCTTCGACTGGTGCTCGGCGACCATGCGGGTGAGGTCGCCGCTCACGTAGCGGGCTGCCTCGACAACGAGGACGGTCGCATCAGGCGGGTAGCAGCTGCACGCGTCGCGGACGGCACCGGCGGGGCCGCGGAACTGCTGCGCGTCCTCCTGGAGCTTGAACTCGAGGCGGTTGGAATGCTTGGGAACGCGGGGCGCGGGCGTAGCGGCGCCGTAGATCACGTGGACGACGGGCTTCTGGTCCAGGGCCGCGGCAATCGCCTCGAAGTGACGCATCCAGACATCGAGCACGGTTTCGGAGGGCGTCAGGTATAGGTCGAGCACCGAGCACCGCGCGGCGGCGGCGAGCGGCGAGGCGCGGAGGCTGCCGGCCAGCAGAACGCACGCCGTCAGCCTGAGGCTGGGCGTGGTCTCGATCTGCGGCGGTGGTGCCACCTGGGTCATGCGGCTTAATCATGCCACCTGGATGGCGACTTGGTGGGAGAGAAGGGAGATGTGCGGGGCCCGCGGATCCGTAAGCCGTTGCGCAGACGGCAACAACGGCACAGACGGATGTTAAACGATTGCCGGTGTCGCTGCGCGGTGGATCTCGGGCGTGCCGTTTGAATGCACGCCGAGGCGCGGCAGGAACACGTCCTGGTACCAGACCTCTGCCCCCAGGAGCGTCCAGAGTGCGAGGTTGGCGTCCGTTTGCCCCGAGTCGTGGGAGGTGAGCAGTGACTCGACCTGCTGGCGGTCGGCGTAGGTGCCGCAGAGGCCGCGGGGGTTGCGGAGGTAGTCGAAGAGCATGGGGCGGAGGTGGCCGCGGAACCAATGGGCAAGGGGGACTCGGAAACCCCACTTGCGGCGGGCGAGGATGGCGGGCGGGAGCTTTTCCTGTGCCCATTGGCGCACGATCCACTTGCCCTTGCGGCCGCGGATCTTGAGATGGTCGGGCAGGGCGATGCCGAAGGGCACGAGGGCCTTGTCGAGGAAGGGGACTCGCATCTCGAGCCCCACGGCCATGGTCATGCGGTCGCCGCGCTCGAGCAGGTTGCCGGGGAGCCATGTGAGGCAATCGACGGCCTGCATGCGGCGGAGGTTGCCCTGCCAGTCGCTCATCGCGAGCGCGGCGGTGTGGGGCTGGGTGGTGCGCGACCACGTGTCGGCGCTCCAGCCCATACCGGGGAGGAGGGACTGGAGCGCGGCGCGGTCAAGGTAGCTGAACCACTGCGAAAGTCGGTCGATCTCGCTGGGCAGGCCCAACGCGCGGGCGGCGACGAGGGCCCGCCGGCGGTCAAGGCCGAGGGCGCCCGCGAGGGCGGCGGCACGCTCGGGGCCGATGGTTCGCACGCCGGCGCGGAGGAGGCTGGGCGCCTTGGCGAGGGTGTACTTGGGGTAGCCGCAGAAGGCCTCGTCGGAGCCTTCGCCGGAGAGCACGACCTTGACGGACTGTTTGGCCACCTCGCTCATGCGGGCAATAGCGGGGTCGGCGGGCTCGCTGAGGGGCGCGTCACGGCAGGCGGTCATCTGCGCGAAGAGGTCGGCGTAGTCCTTCTCGTGGAGCGCGACCTCGGTGTGGGTGGTGCCGATCGCGTCGGCCACCTGCCTGGCGTAGGGCAGCTCGCTGTGCTGATCCCCGGCGAAGCCGACGGAGAACGTGCGGACCTCGGCGTCGCGGGCGCGGAGCGAGCGGATGAGGGCGACGATGACGCTGGAGTCGAGGCCGCCAGAGAGGAAGGCGCCGACGGGGACGTCGGCGATGAGGCGCTTGCGCACAGCGGATTCGATCATCTCGCCGAAGCGGGTCTGAAGCTGGACATCGCCGAGGCCGCGGATGGATTCGGCGGCGCGCTCGACCTCGCGCCCGAGGTGGTAGAAGCAGCCGGTGCGGACGCCGTCGCGGGAGAACTCGAGCCAGGAGCCGGGCTCGATCTGGCGGATGCCCTCGTAGAGGGAGCGGTCGCCGTAGACGGCGCGGAAGCGGACGACCTGGCGGAGGGCGTCGAGGTCGAGCTTTGCGGTGACGGCGGGGTGCTCGAGCAGGGCCTTGATTTCGGACCCGAAGACAATGAGGCCGGGCTCGGGCGTGCAGTAGAAGAGCGGCTTCTTGCCGAGCGGGTCGCGGGCGAGGAGGAGTTTCTGCTGGCGCCGTTGCCAGGCGCCGAAGGCGAACATGCCGTCGCAGCGCGGAAGGGCTTTCTCCCACTCGCGCTCAACGAAGCGGAGGAGGACCTCGGTGTCGCCGCTCCACTTGAGGGGGACGTTCGCGGCGCGGAGTTCTTTCTGGAGGTCCTGGTAGTTGTAGATTTCGCCGTTGAACGTGAGGCTCACGTCGCTGGCGGGGACCTGCATGGGCTGGGGGCTGCCCGCGAGGTCGATGATGGAGAGGCGGCGGTGGGCGAGGCCGCACGGGCCGTCGATGAGCGTGCCCTGAGCGTCGGGGCCGCGCCGGTGGATGGTCTGGGCCATCGCGCGGAGGACGTCGTCACTGGGCGGGGCGTTGAAGTCGATGTAGCCGGCGATGCCGCACATCAGCGGGGCCCTCCGGTGTGGTGGGGTTGGTGCGGGTTGAGGCCCAGCAGCGACGCGGCCTTGTCTGCGAGGGCGTCCCAGCTGTCGTTGCGGACGGACTCGCGGCGCTGTTCGACGAGTTGCGGGTTGTTCTCTTTGAGGGCGCGGCCAATCTGCGTGAGGAACTCATCGTGCGAGTCGGCGCCGTAGACGAGGTGCTCGTAGCGCTCGAGCTCGGCGAAGCGGATGGAGACGACCGGGAAGCCGAGGGAGAGGTACTCCTTCAGCTTGATGGGGTTGCAGCCCTTGATCCAGTCGTTCTGAAGCCAGGGCATGAGGGCGCAGTCGAACTGGGCCGCGTAGTGCGGGAGCTTGGCGTAAGGCACGGGGCCGAGGTACTTGACGTTGGGCTCGGCGACGAGGCGCGAGATGTCCATCGCCTTGGGGCCGATGATGAGGAGCGTGGCGGGGCGGATGTGGCGGGCGACCTTGATGAGCAGCTCGAGGTCCACGGTGTAGTCGTCGAGGGCGCCGTAGAAGCCGACGAGGGGGCGGGGGAGGTCCTTGAGCTCGTCGGGGATCGTCGCGGGCGGCTTGGTATCCGGGCGGGCGGAGGCGAAGTGATTGAAGTCGACGCCGTGCCCGATGAACTCCGCGGCCTTGACGCTGCGGCGCTCACGCTCAAAAAGGATGCGGTTGACGTAGACGGCGCTGTCGCAGGCTTTGAGCAGGCGCTGCTCGAGGGGGGCGATCAGGTTGGCGTCCGCCTCGGGAAAGGCGGAGAACTCGTCGGAGCGGTTCCACACTGACGCGGCCCAGCGGCGACGCTCGACCATCGGGGCGCAGGTGGGGACGGTGGCCCAGACGGCGGGGCGCTTGATCTTGAGCTTGCGGAGCAGGGTTGAGACCTGGAGGCCGACGAGGCGGCCGTTGAGCTCGACCATGCGCGGGTTGTAGCGCGGGATGAACAGCGGGCTGTAGACCCACATGCCCGTAGCCTCGTCGCGGCGGAGGCCCTTGACCGTGCTCTTGAGCTTGCGGACGTAGCGGTGGAGCACGAGCTCGGTTTTGCCCGGTGTGGGGGCGCGCATGCCGATGCTGTTGACCCAGAGCACGGGGACGCGCCTTGCGAGGCGAGACATGATCTGGCACTCGCTGTGGCCGCGGTTGTGGTACCACCAGTCCACGGCGGCGAAGCAGACGACGCCGTCGGCCGTGGCCGCGATGGTGGCGGGGGGCGGGGCGGAGACGGGGGAGGGCTGGACCGGGATGGCGGGGGCCTGGCTCACGCGTTGACGCTCTCCATGACAGAAGCCGCTGCAGGAGTAGGCTTCACGACGGGGATTGGTTCGCCATGAATGAAGGCGCTGACCGCGCCGATGAGGCGGTCGGAGGCGAAGGGGCTGATGCGGGGGGCGGCCCCGAGCTGCCCTAACGCATCGAGCTTCTCGACAAGCTCGCGCTCGTCCATCGCGACGGTGACGGTGCCCATCTCGGCGAAGCGGCGGGCGGTGGCGAGCTGGTGGTCGTTGCGGTGCTCGCCCAGCAACGCCTTGCGGGGCATGATGACGATGGGCTTGCCGAGCTCCAGGGCCGTGAGGATCGAGCCCATGCCGGCGTGCGCGATGATCACGTCGGCGGAGCGCATGTGGCGGTCGCACTCCTGCGGCGTGATGAACTGCTGCGCGGTGATGTGGCGCGGCTTGAACTCGCTGGGGCCGATCTGGGCGAAGACGTCGGTGCGGGCGCGGGCGGCGGCCCAGTCGTCCACGGCCTTGATGAGGCGGTCAAAGGTGAGCTGGGTGCCGACGGTGACGAAGATCACAGCACGGCCCCCTCGTAGCGGACCTTCGTGGAGGCGAGGTGCGACCACTGGGTGAAGCAGAGGTCGGCCTTCTCGCTGGCCATGCGGCCGGACATCGAGAGCTCCTCGACGTTGGCGATGCTGTCCACCCACAGCGTGCGGGCGCCAAGGAGCTTGCCGAAGCGGAGGGCGAAGTAGCCGGGGGCGGCGCCGGTGGAGATGACGACGTCGGGTCGCTCGCGGAGCACGACCCAGAGCACCTTGAGGGCGCTGAGGGCGAGGGCCACCTTGTTCCAGCGGTTGGCGTCCTTCGTGACGTAAAAGCGGGCGGGGCCGACTTGGTCCTTGTGGCCCGCGTCGGTCGTCAGGTACGCGACGTCGCAGCCCTCGAACGCGGGGCGGAGGCGGCGGAGCTGCACCCAGTGCCCACCGCTGGAGGCCACGGCCAGGATGCGCTTGCGGCGCTCAGGCATGGGTGGGCTCCGGGAGGCGCGCGGAGGTTTTCGCACGCGGCTGGATGGGAGCGTCGGGCTGATCGAGCCATTCGCGACGGCGCGACCACACGCTGGACCAGCTGGCGGCGGAGTCGCGCCCGGACTGGCCTCGCATGGGCGCGAGCAGCTTCCACGCCACGGCCCGCGACCAGGGCCAGAGGGTGAGCATGGCGACGCCGAAGCGGGCGGCGCCGGGCGACCAATGGCGGCGGATCAGCAGCGTCTTGGCCTTCAGCAGCCGAACGAGCTTGTCAGAACGCACCTTCTCGCTGGCGCCGCCCAGGTGGATGATGGTTGCGTCGGTGGTGATACGCGGGCGGGCGCGGTGGGCGCGGGCGCGAAGGCAGAGGTCGGCCTCCTCGCCGTACATGAAGAACGCGGGGTCGAAGCCGCCGAGGTCGTCCCACAGCGCGCGGGTGATGAGCAGGAAGCAGCCGGACACGATGTCCACCTCCGGCGTCTGCTCGCGGTTCCACGCGCCCATGGCTTCGGGATCGAACAGGCGACTGCCGCGGAACACCGACTGCAGGCCCGTGCCGCAGCAGAAAGCGCTCCAGGGCGTCTGGCGCTTCCAGCAGTAGGTTGTGTTGACGGTGCCGTCGGGGAAGAGGGTTCTGCCGCCCCAGATGCCGGCCGCGGGGTTGGCCCTGGCAAAGGCCATGAGCCGGTCAATGGCGCCGTCGAGCACGACAGTGTCGGGGTTGAGGAGCAGCAGGTAGGTGCCGGTGGCGTGTTGCGCCGCAGCGTTGTTGCCGCCGGCGAAGCCGAGGTTGTCGGTGCTGCGGATGAGCGTGGCCTGTGGGAAGCGGGCGGCGATCGCGTCTGCGGAGCCATCCGTCGAGGCGTTGTCGAGGATGATCAGCTCGAAGCTGGTGTCGCGGGTCTGCGCGTACACCGACTCGAGGCACGCGAGGGTGATGTCCCGCGTGTTGTAGCTGACGATCAGGATGGACAGTTCGGGGTTCATCGCGTTGCTTCGATCATCGGCCCAGCGCGCCCTCCAGCACGCAAACGATCTCGGTGCCCCTGCCCTGCTGCTCGACTTCCCGGGCGGACCAGGTTTGGGCCGCTGCTGCGGCGCGGCGATCGGCCGGCGTGTTCTCCAGCGACTTCTGCGCGAAGCCGGCGAGCTCCACCGTGCCCATCCATACCACCCTCAGACCGGCCTGCTCCGCCGTCCGCCGGAGCGTCGCCACCGAGAAGTGCCACAGGTGCCGCGGCATGTCGTACCCGATCCAGTGCTCGCCGTAGACCTGCGCCTGGTGGGCGTCCACGTTGGGCACCGCGACCAGCATGCGGCCATCGGTGGCGAGACGGCCGCCGAGGGTCCGCAGCATGCCGACGGGGTCGGGGACATGTTCAAGGACGTGCCGCATGATGATTCGGTCGAACCGCTCGGCGGGCGCCGCGTCGAGCGAGGGCACCACGCGCACGCCGCGGGACGCCGCGGCCTTCTGTGCCTGTCGGTCGGGCTCGATGCCCAGCACCCGCATGCCAAGGCCGATACCCAGCACAGCGATGTCGCCGGCGCCGCACCCAAAGTCCAGCAGCGAGAGCCCGCGCGAGAGCGGGAAGTGCTCGGGGGCGAAGCGGCTGGTGAAGCGGCTGACGTCTCGGGTGCGCTCGGCGCGGAGGCGGAGGGCGGCGAGCGGGCCGCGGAGTTGCCAGCGGCGGGTGCGCTCGCGGAGGCGCTCCTTGAAGGTGCCACCGCCGGCGTGGGTGTAGTACTCCTGCGTGTCGTAGAGGCGGGCGAGGGTCTCGTCGGTGGGCTGTGGGTTTGTCAGGCACATCCCGCAGCGGCAGCGGCGCAGGCACGCGACGTCGTCGGTCCCAAAGAGGCGGTTGCGCGACTCGAACAGCAGCTGGTGCTCGCGCCCGCCGCAGAGCGGGCATGCCGCCCACGTCCAGCCGGGCGTCTGCACATCATGCGCGCGCACTGCCGTCATGCTCGTCACGCCACCGTCTCCCGTTGCACCACCGGCTCCCGCTCGCGCGGCACGTAGTGGTCCCGATGCTCCTGGGGCTCGCGCCCGAGGATGGTCCGGTAGACGGACACGAGGCGCCTGGCCGCGGCGCTCCAGGTGAGGTTGCCGACCCCGGCGAGGCTGGCCTGGCGGAGCTGCTCGAGCAGGTCGGGGCTGTCGGCGAGCAGGTCGAAGTGCTCGCGGAGCTGCTGCACGTTGCGGGCGGTGTGCACGAGGCCGTTGACCATGTGCTCGCAGCGGGCGCCCGCGGCGTCAGAGACCATGAGCACGCAGCCGCAGGCGCGGGCCTCGTAGGTGACCAGCGCGCTGCCCTCCTCGATCGATGGCAGGACCAGCACGTCGCACTCGCGCATCGTGGCGCCGACGTCGCTGCGGTAGCCGATCACCTGCACGCTGGGGTCCTTGAGGTAGGGCTCGAGCTTTTCGCGGTAACCGGGGACGAAGCGGCCGCAGATGACAAAGCGGCCTGCCTCGCGGGCGCGTGAGCGGCTCCAGGCTTCCAGGGCGAGGTGCAGGCCCTTGCGGGGCTCGCAGCTGCCGACGAACCCGAAGGTGAGCGGCCCTGCCGGGCGCTGCGGCTGGCTCCAGAACTCCCGCGGGTCGTACCCATACTGCGTCCGCGAGATGCGGGCGGCCGGGAATCCTCGCTGGATGAACGTCGAAGCGACAAACTCCGAGGGGCAGAGGAAGTGCTCCGCCATCCGGTACTCCTCCTCCTCGACCGCGAGCCGGCGCGGGTCGGCGCGGTGCGAGTGGTCGTGCGGGAGCTCCAGGCCCAACTTCCGCAGCTCCTCCCCCACTACTTCGAAAGCGAACCCAGTGTGCGTGTTCGGCCGCTCCAGCAGCGTTGGGATTCGGCGCGCCTTCGCCGCCTCGAAGGTTCGGCGCGCCCCCAGAGGCCAGGCGTGCACCAGGTCGATGTTGAGCCCACGCCGCACGGCCCGAGCCGTAAACCAGTCGTGCCAGCCCCAGGCGCGCTGAGTCCCCAGCACGCGATATGGGATACGCAAGCCGGCGGGCTTCATCGTCTGGGTGATGCTGCTGACGCCGGGCACGTCGCGCTCGCATGTGCCGCAGAAAAGGTGGACCTCGATGCCCTCGTCGACGAGGCCGCGCAGCTGGTTCCACGCGGTGACGCCGATTCCGGTGCGTCCCAGGCGGCCGGCGAAGCTGTACAGGGCGCGGATGGGTCGGCTCATGGTGCCGCCTCCGCCGTGGCGGGCACGCCCTCGAGCGGCTCCACTGCGAGGCGCCGGGCCGGCGCTCGCATCTGGCGGGTGCGGGCCCGCAGCTCCAGCCATTCGGCGCAGCTGATGGACATGCCAAGGGTAATGAAGCTCAGCAGAAGGGGCGGGCCGAAGAGGCCCACGGAAAGCTCGCTGAAGGAGAGCGCGATCAGCACGCTCGCAAGGCCGAACGCGACAGCCTTGACCGCGGGCTCGCCCTGGCGGTAGCACTTGATCAGTGTGACCAGCGCGGCGATCTTGACGCCGATGTAGAGCAGGGCCGCGAGCACCCCGCCGGAGGCCGCCAGCAGCACGTAGTTGTTGACCATGTCCACGATGGTGCGACCGTCAATGTCGGGGCCCCAGTTGTCGAGGGTTTTGCCGCCGTAGCCCACCGCCCAGTAGTTGGGCAGGTACTTGACCGCGACTTCCATCAGGCGGCTGCGGTAGTACGCGCCGGCGTTGCCCTTGTCCAGGGCGAGGTAGTCGATGAGGTGGTAGAAGTGGCGGTTGGAGAGCACCTCCACCGCGACGAGCAGCAGCGTGGTCGCGATCAGGCCGGGCTTGATCAGTTGCGGCATCCAGAACAGCGCGTTGAGGCACACCAGCACGAACAGCCCCGACCACGGCCCGCTCGAAAGGCTGGTGAGGATCGCAAGCACGCCGGCGCCCAGCACGGCGAGGTAGGTCCACCGGGCCTCGAACACGCGCCGGAAGCTGAACAGCAGACCCGTCACCAGCAGCATGCCCATGCCGAAGAAGATCGGCTGCTCCGTGCTGGCGAAGGCGCGGCGCATGCCAAGGCGGATCTCGCTGCCGCCGCCGTCCATCCGGATGCCCTCGCGGTATAGGAACGGGATGTAGGGCGAGAACCGCAGCACGTTCTCCAGCACCCCAAGCGGGGCCATGATCAGCACGCATACCGCCAAGCCCTTGACGATGCCCTTGACCGCGCCGGGCTCGGCGAAGACCTTGCGGGCCATCAGGTACATCAGCACGGTGTCAAAGCCCGAACCCACCACCGTCTTGAACTTGTCCACCGGCGTGCCGGCGATCAGATTGGCCGCGACCATCCACAGGTAGAAGAGGATGACCATCGCGTCGGCCCAGCGGAAGCGCGGGGGGTTGTCCCCCGGGCTGAGCACCAGCCGGAGGTAGAGCACGAGCGCGGCCATGCGGGGGACCGACATCTGGGCGATCCCGACCGGCACGCGGAGGTACTCCGGCCACAGGAACATCGAGGCGATGATCATGCCCAGCGCCGCGCCGGGGCGGAGCATCAGCGCCCCGGCGCAAGCCGCGAGCGTGAGGATGATGGTGATCGGCAGGGGGTCCATTTCTCTCTCAACCGGCGTGAGCCATGGCGGGGGTTGTGGGCCAGCTCACGCTCTTGGGCTTCTTCCGTGATCGGACCTTCGCGATGAACCCCGACGGGAGGAGGGCATAGGCGAGGGCCTTGAGGTAGTGAGGGTCGGTGGGGTGGAACTTCCCGCAGGCGATTCCCGTCCGGATCGCCTCCATCACTCTGCCATGAGAACGCAGGTCCAGCACGCTCTCGATGAAGTGTGCCGCCAGGTTGTTGTCCAGATCGCGGTTGCGCAGCCTGGAATACGTTCCCGGACCGGGTGCGGGGCCCAGAACCTCCTCGGGGTTGGCCCCCCTGCGCTCGCACGCCCGCCTGAGGACTTCCCGGACACGCCGCTCACGCTCCACCGGCGCCCGCTTGGTGATCGAGTCGGGGTGCACACGGTAGGAATACAGGCACTCACCAAGCACCAGCATTGGGAACTGCTCCCCCACGCGGAGGATGTAGTCGTACCCCTCAACCCCCGGCAGGCTGGGCTCGTAACTGAAGTGCCGGACCATGCTGAGCCGCCAGAGCGCCGTGGGGTCGTGCGCTGGCATGCGCAGGCACTCGATCTCCTCGCGGCACTCCTCCCGCGTACGCGGGCGGAACTGGGGGGCGTGCCGCTGATTGCTCACAATGATGTCGTGCCCGCTGAACACCGCGGCCACATCGGAGTTCCGACGCAAGCAGTCCACCTGCCGCTGGATGCGCTCGGGGTGGCTGAGGTCGTCGGCGTCGTTGATGGCGTAGAACTCGGCATCGGTCATCGAGAGCGCGAGGTTCATGGCCACTGGCTTGCCAGAGTTGGGCTGCCGAACAGTCCGCAGGCGGGAGTCGCGGATATCGGAGATCACTTCCAGAGACCCGTCGGTGCTGCCATCGTCGACGACGATGACGTCGAGCTCGCGGTACGTCTGGTTGAGCACGCTCTCGACAGCGGCGCGGAAGTAGGGCCGCGCATTGAAGAGCGGCAGGATCACGGCAACGAGTGGCTGAACGTCGCGGCTGCTCATTGGACCCTCATCATGCCCTACGTTCGCCCATCCCGGCTCAGAATCTTCATGAGCCGGCGTTCGTCTTCGAGTATCGGGTACGACGTGGCGGAAGCGGCAGCGGTTCGGGGCTCCCCGGGGCATGGTGCGGCGATCGTCAGGATATCCGCCGTACGAAGGCTGAATAGCGGCGGAGGGCGTGGCGATAACCCGTTGCACGTGCTGCACTTGGCCGCAGCCGGCCGGCTGCATCGCCTCACGCAGGCAGGAAACACTCGCCCCGGATGCGCTTCGCGAACGGCGATTCCGGGTGAATCCACAGAAGGTCGGTGTCCCTCAGGTCGCCGGCGGCCGCGACAGGCCTCAAGGTCAGGCGGTGCTGAAGTGGCCTGCGTGCCGCGCCAATGGCAGAGGCGGAATAGCCGCGGGAGGTCATGAGCTCGAACAGCTCCGCGATGCTGGAGCCCGCACGCTCGAGCCACTGCGGTACGGCTTCCGTCAGAACGAGCGGGCGGCGGGAGAGGGTGCGGGTGAGCCCTTTGAGCACGCGGCACTCAAACCCCTCGACGTCGATCTTGATGGCCATGGGCGCGTCGGGTGCGTCTGCCAGGACCTCGTCCCCGGGCAGGACCTGCACGCGGTGCTCGGACGTGACGGGTTGATCCTCTGAACCGGCGTGCTCGGCGAAGGTGCCCAGCAGCCCCTCGCCGCCCAGAACCTTGAGAACGAGCTCGGCCTGCGCATCGCCCAGGCCGGCGGGGTGCAGGTGCACGTGATTCAGGTGGTTGGCATGAACGTCGGCAGTCAGGCGTGCGAACAGGTGTGGGTTGGGCTCGAACGCGTACACGCGACCGCGCGGCCCGACGCAGCCCGCGCCCAGCAGCGTCAGCTTGCCGGTGTTGGCGCCCACGTCCACGAAGGTGTCGCCCGGCCGCAGGGCTTCGCGCATCAGCAGCTGCGAGGGCAGCTCGTGGTAGCGGGCGAGGAAGTAGGCCGTGCGGTCCCAGGCGTCGGCGAGGTCAAGGGTCATGAGGTACCCGTGCCACTTGTCACGGACCTGCACCGTCCCCGCGCCCTTCCAGTCCTCATGGCGGTACGCGCCGGCCAGCCCGAGAAGCCGCCCCCACCCCGGCAGTTCGCGCCGGGTATAGGGCATGATCAGGCGCGGCAGCAGCCTGGTGTGCATCGCGTCCCCCCTTCAGGTCATCCACTTGTACATGAGGCCAAGCGCCCCGCCAAGGAAAATGAGCGCGATCATGGTGACCCATTCGAGCGTGAACGCGGCGCGAAGGTGGCGGCGGACTGCGTGCAGCGTCGCGGCATAGCCGGCCAACGGTGCCAGTGTGAGAACCCACACCGCTTCGCGGAGGGAGAAGTAACGCAGGGTGATCCAGAGACCGGGCGCCAGGACCGCCAGCCGCATGACGTTGCCGGTGGCCGCGAACTTGGACTGACCGGAAGCAAACAGCATGTTCACGGTCGGGCCCATGAGGATGTCCAGCGCCGCCCTGAAGCCCAGGAGCTGCAGCATCCAGCCGGACGGCTTGTACTTGTCGTCCAGCAGCTTCTCCACGGCAAATGGACCGCCGAGGATGCACACAATGGCCGCGCCGCAGGCGAGGCCGAAGGCGATGAGCTTGACGCGCCGGAACTGGAGCATGGCCCGCGCCGGGTCGTCGCGGCATAGGCGCGAGACGAGCGGGAAGAACACCTGCTCGAAGAGCTGCTGGATCGCCCGCGTGGGGGCGGAGGCGAGCATGAAGGCCATGGTGAACCAGCCCAGCTCATCCTTTGTCACGGTCCAACCCAGCAGCAGTCGCTCGGCCTGGCTCGCGGCAAAGTAGGTGGCCGTGGACAGGAAGAGCCAGACGCCGAAGGAGATCAGTTCCCGCGCGGCCGCGCTCTCCCACTCCAGCTTCGGGCGCTGGCCCATGAAGAAGCTTCCGATCGCGAAAGCCGAGGCCGCCGCGACACTGCCGCCGATCAGTGCCCACGCGGTGGGGGACTGCCAGACCCACACGAGCGCGACGATGAACCCGATGACCTCGCTGCCCACATTCAGCGCGGTGATCTTGTGCATCTGGACGTGGCGGGTGGCGGTCCATAGGGCCGAGCTCGAGAGACCACGGATGCACGTCGTGCTCGCGGCGATGACCAGCATGCCAACCAGATCAGGGTTGTGGTTCGACGCAGCGAAGGGGAAGGCGATGATCGCGGCGATGAGCCACAGCGCGCCCCCACGCACGACGTTCATGGAGTAAGCGGTGTTGAGAAAGACCGGGTCGTCACCGCGCCGGCTCTGCACCACGTTCGTAGCGATGCCGATATCCGACAGCAGCATCAGGCCCGAGATGACCAGCATCACCAGGCCCACCTGCCCGTAGGCGCTGACGCTGATCTGGTCGGCAACGTACAGGTTCTGCACGAAACGCAGGACCTGCATCAGAGCGAACCCGCCGGCCGAGACGGCGCTGGCCTTCATGGCCAGGCGCATGCGCTCGCCGGGGGTCCAGCCAAAAAAGCCGCCAGGCCGGAGTGTTCCGGCCTGGCGGTTGGGTTCATGCTGAAGGGTGGTCATAGTCGCGGGCCGTCCGGGGCCCCCGAATATTACCGCTTCTGGAAGGCGCCGATGGCGGCAGCGCCCGAAGAGGTGCTGATCGGTCGCCAGTCAAGGTCGACGGGGACCAGCGGGGTCGTGACGCGGTTGGTCAGCGGCGACCCGTTCATCGGGTGGAAGTCGGTGCTGCTGGTGAACATCGGGTTGCCCGAGGTGCAGTTCGTGCCGAACAGGTACTGCCCGTTGGTCACGTGGTTGTTCTCGGCGTTGAAGCCCGGGTAGTTCATGGTGCTGGTGTCGCTCTTCTGCGGCATGACGCAGTTGCGGACGCTGAAGTTGGTGATGTTGTTGCCGTTGAACATGACGGCGTAGTTGTTCCAGGTCACGTTCCACCAGAGGTAGTGGTCGGTGACGCTGCCGCCGCCCATCCACTGCGCCTGGGGATCGGTCGCGATCTTGTCCAGCAGGACGTTGACGATCGCCACGTTCTTCACAGGCTGCGTGCCGCTGCCGAGGGTGATGCCCTGGCAGGCGACGTCGGTGGCCTTGAGCCCGAAGATGATCATGTTCTCGATGGCCTCCACCGGCACCTGCACGACGTCGGGGTGGACGCCCGAGTTGTACCGCATGTGGTTGACCGAGCAGTTGACCATCAGGCGACGCATGTTGCTGAAGTCGGCGCCGATGTCCTGAGCGCTGATGTTGCGCGCCATGATCACGTACTGGTTCAGGCCCGTGTGCATGGTGTTGCGGATGTTGACGTCGGTGTACCAGACCGGGATGGTCGGCCCGCTCGCCACCGCCTGGATCCAGGACGTAGTGGAGCCGATGTAGCCCAGGCCCTCGATGTCGACGTTGTCGATCCAGAAGTGGTTGCCGTACGGGTCGCTGGGCTGGGTGAGCAGCGTGGTGTTCGCCAGCTGCCGCAGCGTCAGGTTCCGCACGCGGAGCTTGCGCTGGGACACGGTCTCCCCGCCGGTGGTGATCACCACCTGGCTGCGGCTGGTGCCCGGGGCGCCCTCGATGGTGAACCAGCGGTTCGCCGCACCGTCAGAGCCGGTGTTGGGAATGGTGTACATGCCGGGCATGAGGTACACGGTTGCGCCTTCGACCGCGCCCGTGCTGTTCTGCGCCGCTAGGTGGGTGATGGCGCGCCGGATGCTCCAGAAGGGCAGCGAGGACGTGCCGTTGCCCACCGTGTCGCTGCCGTTGGGCGAGACGTACACGGTGCGGTTGGTATTGGGCAGCGTGCCGCCAGCGTTGGCGTACAGGCGCAGGGCCTTGTCGCCAAGGTCAGTGCCCGTGCTGTCCTGGAGCACGCGCGGGACGCCCACGTTGGGGATCACGCGGGCCCGGACCTCGAAGGGGCCGTCGGGCAGCGATGAGGCGTTGATGGTGGCCGTGTACTCCCACACATTGCTGGTGGGGTTGAGGGCCATGCTCGAAACGGAGGTCCACGCGCCGCCGTTCAGCGAGAACTCAACGCGGTTGATGCCCGAGAGGTGGAAGGCCACCACGCCGATGTTGTAGTTCCCCGTGATGGTCTGGTAGGGGACCACGTCCCAGCGGGCGATCGCCTTGGCGGTGTAGCCGAGCTGGCCGGCGCTCCCCTGCACGCCCGGCTCCGGCGAGGCGCTGGTGAAGCCCGTGCCCGCAGGGAGCACGGGGAAGGTGCCGCTGGGCGGCGGGGGCGGGGGGGGCGGAGGAGGCGGCTGGGTGCTGCCCACCGTGGAGTTCACGGTGATCGTCGACGTGTACGCCGACTCGCCGTTGCCGTTGTGCGAGCGCATCTTGTACTGGAACGTGCCGGCGCCGGGGGTGTCGCGCCAGGAGGTCCAGCCCGCCGGGATCTCGACGATGCCGTTGCCGCCGAAGGCGGGCGTGCGCTCGATCCAGAAGGCGGTCTCGTTGTCGGAGTTGTCGGTCCACGCGAGCGTCACGCCGCCCTGGCCGTCGGGCGTCCCCGTGAAGTTCGTGGGGGCCGCGGGGACCGCGGGCGCCTGGATGCTCGAGTTCACGGTGATCCACGGCGTGTACGCGGAGGTGCCGTTCGCATTGCGCGAACGCATCCGGTACTGGAAAGTGCCGGCCCCGGGCGTGTCGCCCCAGGCGGTCCAGTCCGCGGGGATCTCGATGATGCCGTTGCCGCCGAAGGCGGGCGTGCGCTCGATCCAGAACGCGGTCTCGTTGTTCGAGTTGTCGGTCCAGGTCAGGTTGATGCGACCCGTCCCGTCCGGCGTGCCCGCGAAGTTCGTCGGGGCCGCGGGGACCGCAGTGGTGTCATCCGGGGGCGGGGGCGGGGGCGGAGAGGTCGGGGGCGGGGGCGGCGGCGGGGGCGTGGTGGTGCCTGCCGTGCCGTTCACCGTGACAGTCGCGGCGGAGGTGTACGAGGAGTTGCCGCGCGAGTTGTACGAGCGGACCTTGTAGCGGAAGGTGCCCGTGCCCGGGCGTTCGGTGTAGAGCGCCACATTGGCGCCCAGGGTGTAGCTGGCGGACGTCGTCCAGCTGCCGTTGGTGCGGCGGGTCTCGCGCACCAGGCGGAAGCCGAGCTCGTTGTTCGAGTTGTCCTGCCAGGTCACACGGACCAGACCGGTGGAATCAACGGTCGCCGCGATGCTGCTGGGCGCCGCGGGCACACGAGTGCCGCTGAGCTGCGCCGCCGCGGGCGATGCCAGGTTGAGGGGGGCGACCAGCGCCGTCCCGGCACTGAGCACCATCGCCACGACCGCGGCCTGGCCCTTGGACTTGAGATTCATCATCACAGACTCCTCATCAGCACAACCAAGACGAGTCTGCGAAACATCGGCCCCTAAGACCCCTCACCGGTACGCCCGGCCAACTCTCACTGTCTTCTGGAGGCCGCAGCAACCGCACCAGCATCCTTACCGGCACAGGTTCACTACCCGCCTCTCGGGTCTTTGGGGGCTCTCGGTCCAAGCTCTTGGCGAGCTCAAGTTCCGATAAACGCCGCCTCAGTCGTGCGGAGGCACCATACGGGAACCGGGCGGCTACGTGGTCCCTAACTTCCCACTCATGCGGGACATGGGGGCGTTTAACCCAGCTGGTCGATACCCGCCGATCGAGGGGCGGTAAGTCCCCGGGTTCGTGGGTTCTATGCACCAGATCGCGGGGATGAGAGACGGCGCGGGCGCCGCGCGCCGGGATGAGCGCCGCACCCCAGCGCGTGGCCTCTAGCACTGATGTGGAGAAGAGTTGCGCATTCATGAGTGCAAGCGAGTGCCGCGACACAGAAATTTGATCGATCCGCGCAGCGATGCCCAACGCGTGGGATGACTGTCGACCGCGCGATCACCCGCGCGGGTGATGTGACATAACACAGAATCCACACACCCGCACGTGCGGCCCCCGCAGGGGAACGGCGCTCATTCCGAGCGGTGAGCCGCCCCCCGGATCAGCCCGCGACCTTGGCCAGGCCCTTCTCGATGCACGCGAACACGCGCGCCCAGTCGGCATCCTTCATCACCCCCAGCGGGGGCAGCATGCGCACGTGGTACGGCCCATGCCCGCAGTAGAAGAGGATCACGCCCTCTTCGAAGCACGCCTTGCACACGGCGTTGATCTTGTCCTTGCGCCCGCCGAAGGGCGTGAACTTCATCATGCCGCCCAGGCCGCCCACGAGCTCGGACTGACCTTCCACCGCGGGGAACCACGCGGGGTGCCTGGCGATCAGCTGCTGCACCTGCTCACGGAAAAGCGCGTGGTGGCGGGCGATGGAGCCCTGCGGCCCGTAGTAACCCCCGTCGCGCAGACGCTCCATCACGCGCTGGCCCATGCGGAACGAGACACCCTCACCCGTGAAGGTGCCGCTGAGCAGCCCGCCCTTGGGGTTCATCTCCTCGGTCCACATTGTGGCGCACGCCTGCGTCATCTTGCCCACGCAGAAGACGTCCACGTACTCGCCGAGGTTGAAGTACTCATAGGCGAACATGGTGGGCAGGCGGCCGAAGGTCTGGATCTCGTCGTCCCACACGATCACCTTGCGCGCCTTGCACACCTCCATCAGGGCCTTGAAGTAGTCACGCGTGCCGGGGTTGAACCCGCCCTCGCCCTGCACGAGCTCGAAGATGAAGCACGCGTGCTGGCCGGGGTAGCGGTCGAGGTACTCGGTGAGCTGCTTGACGGCCCCGTCGATGTGCCTGGCCTCGCCCACGCGCTTCGCCTCGTGCTCGTTGTAGAACGGCATGTAATCGACGAGCACGTTCAGCGGCAGCCCCTGGCGGTAGTCCGGGGTGTCCCCGATCTGGGCCATGGTCGTGCTCCGCCCCATGAAGCAGTCCTTGAACGCGATCACCCGCGGCGCCGGCGCGTTCTTTTGGAAGCACACCTTCAGGGCGTTCTCGTTGGCCATGGCGCCGCTGGTGCTGAGGTAGCAATGCTTAAGCCTGCTGTTCTTCCCGGCCTCCTTCAGCAGCGTCTCCATGAACGCGTAGGGCTCGAAGTTGCTGGAGAGGTTGCCGTGCTTGAGCACATCGTCCATGCCGCTGAGCACGCCCAGCTCCGCCAGCTCCGGGTCGCTGTGGCCGAAGAAGTGCACGCCGATGCCGCAGATCATGTCCCACTTCACCGACCCGTCGGCGAGCTCCACCAGGGCGCCGTTGCCCAGGCCAGAGCCGAGGTAGGGGTACAGCAGCGCCCGCCCGCGCACCGCCGCGGCCCGCGCCATCAGCGCGTCGTAGGTCTGCTTGAGCTCGGGACGGGGCGGCCGCACGTCGGTGATCTGCGCCGACTTGGCCCGCAGCTCCGCCACCATCGCCGCCGCCGCGGCCTTCACCGCCGGGCTGTGGTGCAGCTGGTCGCCCAAGGTCTGCGCCGTGGCCGACGAGCTGGAGCTATTGGGAGTGCTGGGGCGGGCGGGCTGCTGGGCGGGGGCCTGGGTCATTGCTGCTCCTGTGCTGACGCGAGTTTATGCAGCGTCCATCGGCTTACCGGGTGAGGGGAGTTCATCTGTGAGAGGTCGGGGTGGCACGATCCGTCTTCGGGCCGTGCCCGCACGCTGCTATTCACTGCGATAGACGCATAATCAGTACCGCGAGCAGCTGCGCCCGCTCCACCAGGCTCGCCAGCTCGATCCACTCCTGCGGCGTGTGCAGCCCCCCACCCCTCACGCCCAGCGTGTCAATCGTCGGCAGCCCCGCGGCCTGCAGGTTGTTCCCATCGCACACGCCGCCGGTTTTGCCGAAGGGCAGCTGCTGGCCGAGCGCCTCGGCGGCCCAGCGTGCGTGGATCGCAAGTGCATCGACCTGCGGTGTGCGCGGCTTGGCGGGCCTGTTGAAGCTGCGGTAGACCTTCACCCCCGGCAGTTCGCTAGGCGCGGTCTCCATCGCCTCGAGCGCTCGGCCGAGTTCCTCGCCGGCCTCGTAGGTGGGAAAGCGAACGTTGCCCCACGCGCGGGCGAGGTCGGGGACGACGTTGGCCGCGACGCCGCCCTGGAGCGGTCCGATGTTGACGATCCGCCCCCGCGAGGTGTCCACCAGCTGCGACACCCGCAGGATGCACGCGGCCAGCGCGTTCACCGCCGACACGCCCGCGCCGAAGTCGCGCCCCACGTGCGACGCCCTGCCGCGTGTCTCGATCATGAACTGGCCGCTGCCGGGGCGCTCGGTGACGAGCCCGCCGTCGGCCATCGCGGGCTCCAGCACCAATCCCTCCCGGTACCCGCGCTTGGCCTCGGCTTGGAGTGCCGTGTCTGAGTGATAACTCCCCGTCTCTTCGTCGGAGTTCATGATGAACCCCCACCCCGCGGCCACGCCCGCCTCCTCGAGCGCTTCCAGCGCTGTCGCGCCCACGAGCAGCCCGCCCTTCATGTCGACGCAGCCTGGACCGGTGGCGGTGCGACCATCAGGGGAGATTGACAGCTCGCGGAACGAGGAAGAGGCGTGGTGCACGGTGTCGAGATGCCCACACAACAACACACCGGCGCGGTGCTCCTTCGGCAGGTGCGGCGTCGTGCGAGGCCGGCGGCACACCGCCGTGGGCGGAACACTGCCGCGGTCCTCAGGATCCAGCCACGTGGGCTTGGGGTCACCGGGGACGAGTTCCACAGCGGCGCCAAGCTTCGCCAACCGCTCCGTCAACAGCCCCCGCGTCTCATCGAGCCCGCCTGCCGATCCCGGCCCCGTGGGGATGTTCACCAGTTGCCGCAGCTGCTCCACCATTGCCGCGTGCCGCCCCGAGATGATGCCGCACACCCGCTGCTCCGCCGCCGTCAGGCTCATGACGCCCCCCCGAGCAGGAACGGCACGAAGGAGGCGATGATGCCCACCACGGCCGCGATCTTGATCCATTTCACCTGCCGGTCGATGGGCAGGGCGTCCACCGGCCGGTCGATCAGCGTTGCCAGCCGCCGCTGCCGCTCGCGCACCGAGCCGTGCCGCCACGTGAACCGCTCGGGGTCGATGCCGTTGAGGTCGGCGACGGATTGCAGGGCGCTGGACATCACCCCCACCGCACCCGCCGTCACCGCTGCGGCCTCATGCTCGCGCGTACGCGTCAAGTGTTGCACGGCGAACGCGTCCGCCTGCCACTCGAAGCGGCGGCTTACCAGGCCGAACACCGTGCCCGCCCCGGCGATGCCCATCAGCCCCATGATCACCGACAGCGTCGTGGGGCTGAGCACGCGGATATGGAACCCCTCCACTATCGTTCCCAGCACCAGCGCCAGCACCAGCACCGCCGAGATGACGCACACCGCCAGCCAGATGAGGTGCCGACGCCGCACGTGCGCCACCTCGTGGGCCATCACCGCCTCCACTTGATCGGCGTTGAGCCGCTCGAGCAGAGCGTCGCTCAGCAGCATGTACCGCAGCGGCCAGAAGATGCCCAGGATTGCCCCGTTCACCATCGCTCCGTGCGTGCGCCACAGCAGCGGGCCGCGCACCCGGATTCGGTACTGCCTGCACATCGCCCGCATCTGCTCGCGGAGGGGGCCGTCGCCGATGGGCACGGTGTCCCACACGCGCCGGATCACGGCCGGGGACGTAATCAGGATGGCGATGATGCCCGCGTAGGTCACAACCGGCAGCAGCCACTCGGCCTGACCCCGCCACTCGCGCACGATCCACTCCCCCACGTGCATCGCGAGCGTCTCATGCCAGGCCATCATCATCGTGAGCGGCGCCAGGAACAGCATCGCCTGGTGCCGCAGGCACGAGGACACGTACTGCCCCCGGGTGAGCGGCGGGTGCACGGGCGTGCCCTCGGCGTTGTTGAGCTCGCGCAGCAGCAGGGCCTCGCGAATTCGAAGCTCCAGCGGGTACAGCGACCACCAGGTCGCCGCGAAGAACAGCAGCACCGGGAGCATCGTCGCCAGCTCGTCGACGATGATGAAGTCGCCCACAAGGCCGCGCACGGTCGCGAGCGATCCGAACGCGAACAGACAGAACCCCCACCACGCCCCCGCCAGCAGCCGCAGCGCCAGCATCGTGGTGTCCGCCATCCGCACGGCGGAGTAGCTGCCCTTGCGGTCAATCAGCCGCCCCCACCGCACGCACAGCGCCTGGAACACGCCCCACATGGCCGCGAGCGGCGCGAGCAGCCATGCAAGCACCTCGCCCGGCGGCAGGTCCAGCACGCCCTCGCTGCCCTGCCAGTCGAACAGGTAGATCGAGCCGAACAGCAGGATGAGCAGGACCTGGATCATGCGGCGGCGAAACGGTAGGAGCTCGCCCCTGCGGTGAACGGCATCCACCGCCGCATCGGGTGGCCGCCGGCGTCACGCGCCCTTGACGATCGCCTGCCACAGCTCCTGCAGGCGCTTCACCGAAACGGGGACGGCGGTGCGGAGCTCCTGCGCGAAGAGCGACACGCGCAGCTCCTCCACCATCCAGCGGTACTCGATAATCTTGCTCTCGCTCAGGCCCAGCTCCTTGCGGCGCTTCTCGAGCTCAAAGTACCCCTTCCACAGGGGGACGATCTCCGCCATATTCCGGGCATCGCGCTGCAGGCCGGGGCCGGTCATCTTCTGCACGCGCAGCTGGATCGCCTGGAGGTACCGCGGGTAGTGCCGCAGCCACTCGTAGGGGGTGCTCACGAGGAAGCTGGGGGGCGTGAGGGCGCCGAGCTGATCGCGCACATCATCAAGGTTGGCCTGGAACGCGGGGGCCTTGCTCGCGTGGTCCACCGCGTACTTCGCGGCCTGGTACGCCGTCATCACCGTGCCCATGAGGGCAGTCACCTCCTCACGTGCGGCCCCCAGGCGATCGATGCCAACGCCCACGCGGAAGGCGAACTCCTTCTCCGTGCGCACGGGCAGCTGGTCGCCGATGAAGGCGCGGTCGGCGATGAGCTCCTTCAGCAGCTCCTTGAACTGCTGCGGCGTTCCCAGGGTGGCGTACTGGAGGGACATCTTCTCCACGCCCGGGATGTACATCGTGTGCCGCTTGAGCTCTTCGCTCGCCTCGAACATGAACAGGCGGCGCGTGCCGGCGCGGCTTGCAAGCTGGGCGGCGTCAAAGGTGTCAAAGAGCTTGAGGGCCACCGCCTTGCCCTGGTCGACGATCCCTGGGAACGCCGCGAACGCAACGCCGAAGCGGTCGATTTCGACCCGCTCGGGCAGGTCGCCGAAGCTCCACTCCCTGATACCCTCGCGCGTGTACGTCTTTTCGCTTGCGAGCAGGCCCGTCTTGAGCTCGGTCCGCAGCTGGGCCTTGATCTCCGACAGGTCACGCCCCGCGGCCACCACCTTGCCGTCCGACCCGATCACCTCGAAACGCATGCGCAGGTAGGGCGGCAGCGGCACCGCCGCGAGCACCTCGCGCGGGACCTCGACGGTGGTCGCCCTCAGGATGCACTCGCGCAGACGGTCGATGAGCGAGCCCTCGCCGAAGGTGAGGTCCGTCATGCACCGCTGCGCGAGGGCCGCGGCCGGCGGCAGCACGCGCCGGAACTCCTTGGGCAGGCCGCGGATGATGGTGTCGATCTTCTCCTGCAGGTGCCCGGGCACCAGCCACACGAAGCGCTCGGGGCCGAGCTGGCCGAGGGCCTCCATCGGGATGCGCACGGTGACGCCGTCGGCCTCGTGCCCCGGCTCCAGGCGGTACACGACCGGCAGCACGACGGGCCCGGCGTCGATCTCGTCGGGGAACTGGTCGCGCGTGGGCAGCGACGCGTCTGGCGCGATCAGGTCCTCGAGGTTCATGAACAGCAGGCGCGGGTTCTTCTTGGTCTCCTCGAAACGCCAGCGCTCAAACGCGCCGGCGGTCAGGATGTCCCTGGGGATGTGCGAGTCATAGAACCGGAAGCGCTGCTCGACATCCGCCAGCAGCGTGCTGCGGCGGCTCCTGATCTCCAGCTCCCTGACCTGCTCCACCAGCCCCTGGTTGTGCGAGTAGAAGGGGGCCCGCGTGTCGAGGTCACCCTCGACGAGCGCGTGGTGCACGAAGATCTCGCGGCTGGCGACCGGGTCGATGGGCCCATAGTGCACGCGCCGGCGCGCGACGAGCTCCAGCCCGTTGATGGTTACCCGCTCATACGCCAGCACCCGCCCCGCCTGGCGCGACCAGTGCGGCTCGGAGTACGTGCGCTTCACCAGGTGCGCTCCGAGCTCCTCCACCCACTCCGGCAGGATGCCCGCGACGGTGCGCGCGTACAGCTTGGTCGTGCGCACCAGCTCCGCGCTCATCACCCACTTTGGCCCCTGCTTGAACAGCGCCGAGCCCGGGAAGATGTTGAACTTCACGCCGCGGCCCGCCGCGTACTCGCCGGTCTCGGTCTTGAATCCGATGTTGCCCAGCAGGCCAGTGAGAAGCGCCCGGTGCAGGCGGTTGTACCGCGTCTGCTGCGTCTGGTCGAGCTGCGCGACGGCGCTCGACGCGGGTGCACTCGACCGTGCCTGCTGCTCAGGGCCGCCGTTATGCCGCTCGCGCCCGCGCGCCGGCGGCGCCGCAGACCCGCGCGACTCCACGGCCATCGCCGGCTGCCGCTGGTGACGCGGGCCGCCACGTTCCCCGCGCTCGCCGCGCCCGCCCCGCCCGTCACGCCCCCCACCGCCGCGCTCGCCGCGTCGCCCAGCACCGCCCTCACTTCGCCCACCCGTGCGCTGCCCGTCCTGGTCCTGCATCCCCTGGATCAGCTCGCTCAGCTGCCGGTGGATGTCCTCCCACTCGCGCAGCCGCACGAACGATAGAAAACTCTCCTTGCACCACTTCCGCAGCTTGCTGCCCGAGAGGTGCCGCTTGCGGTCGTGGTACGCCGCCCACAGCTTGAGGTACCCGCCGAAGTCCGACGAGGGGTCCTTGAACTCCGCGTGCACCTCGTCGGCGCGGTCCGCCTTCTCCATCGGCCGCTCACGCGGGTCCTGCACGGAGAGGGCCGAGGCGATCACCAGCACGTCCTCGAGGCAGCCCTCGCGCTTAGCTGCGAGGATCATGCGGCCGATCCGCGGGTCGATGGGCAGGCGCGCGAGGTCCCGCCCCAGCGGCGTCAGCTCGTGCTTCTCGTTCACCGCGCCCAGCTCGTGCAGCGTCTCGTACCCGTCGCGGATCGCCCGTGGGTCCGGAGGATCGATGAACGGGAACCGCTCGACGTCCCCCAGCCGCAGCGCGGCCATCTGCAGGATCACGCTCGCCAGGTTCGCCCGCACGATCTCGGGGTCGGTGTACTGCCCGCGCGTCGTGTAGTCCTCCTCCGCGTACAGCCGAACGCACACGCCCGGCCCGATGCGCCCGCACCGGCCCATCCGCTGGTCGGCGCTCGCCCGCGAGATCGGCTCGATCTCCAGCCGCTGCACCTTCGTCCGCGGCGAGTAGCGGTTGATCCGCGCGAAGCCCACGTCCACCACGTAGCGGATGCCCGGCACCGTCAGCGACGTCTCCGCGACGTTGGTCGACAGCACCACCCGCCGCCCCGTGTGCGGCTGGAAGACCTTCATCTGCTCCTCGGCCGAGAGCTTGGCGTACAGCGGCAGAATGGCCGTGGAAGGCGACCCCGGCACGTGGTGCTTGCTCAGCAGCTCCGCCGTCTCACGGATCTCCCGCTCGCCGCTCAGGAACACCAGGATGTCGCCATCCCCATAGCTCGCGGCCTCGTCCACGGCGTGCAGGATCGCCCGCTGCATGTCCTCGTCGAGCTCGTCGAGCTTCTCTTCCGCGACGGGAGGGCGGTACAGCACCTCGACCGGGTACGTGCGGCCCGAGACCATGATGATCGGCGCCGGCCCCCGCGGCCCCGCGAAGTGGTCCGCAAACCGCTGCGGGTCGATGGTCGCCGACGTCACGATCACCTTGAGGTCCGGGCGGCGCGGCAGCAGCGTCCGCAGATACCCCAGCAGGAAGTCGATGTTCAGGCTGCGCTCGTGCGCCTCGTCGATGATGATCGTGTCGTACTGCTCGAGGTTGCGGTCGCCCTGCGTCTCCGCCAGCAGGATGCCGTCCGTCATCAGCTTGATAAACGTGCCGGGGCTCGTCTTGTCCCCGAACCGAACCTTGTAGCCGACGAGGTCGCCCAAGCGCGTCTCCAGCTCTTCGGCGATGCGCTGCCCCACGCTGCGGGCCGCGATGCGCCGCGGCTGCGTGTGGCCGATCATCCCGGTCACACCCCGCCCCAGCTCCAGGCAGATCTTGGGGATCTGCGTTGTCTTGCCCGAGCCGGTCTCGCCACAAATCACCACCACCTGGTGCTCGGCGATGGCCCGCTTGATCTCCTCCCGCCTCTGCGAGACGGGCAGGTCCTCGGGGTAGTGGATCACCGGCACGCGGGCTCGCCGCTGCGCCAGGCGCGCCTCCGCCTGCTCCAGGTCAGTCGTGAAAGCCGCCACCTGGGGCGGCAGCTCGCCGCCTGATTGACCATTAGCCGCCGCGAGGACCCGGCCCAGCCCGTGCAGACGCCCCGTCAGCCGCCGCCGGTCGGCGGGCATGCAGGCGTCGACGCGGGCGCCGAGTTCACGTAGCAGAGGGTGCACGAGAAAGAAGATTAGTCGCCGCGGTGCCGGTGGATTCGAGCCGGCGGACCGCCCGCCCGAGAACTGCACCGGTCACTGCGGCGCGGCCGGCTCAGGCGCGGTCGGCGGCCCGATCACCAGTTTGACCACCTCCAACTCGTCGGCCTTCCCCTTCACGGGCCCAAAGAGCATCATCGACTCGGGCGTGCCCGCGAGCCGCCGTCCGACGTAGGGAGAGGGCAGCACGCGGATGGTCGGCGTCTCGCCCTGCGCGGGTTTGTCGAGCGTCGGCTGGAACACCAGGCCTTCCGGCGTCGTGCAGTAGAACCCGGGCCGGGCCGCGTCCTGTGATGGGATCGCCGACATCGAGCCGCCCGCGAGCGGCTCGAACTGCCCCGTCTCCAGCCGAAAAGCCGCAACGCGACCCATCCGCGGGTGAAAGAGCGCGAGCGCCGACTCGCCCCCGCTGAAACCGCCGCGGCTGGCGATCGGCGGCGTCACGCCCGCGGTGATCTGGTACGCCTGCAAGCGGTCGGCCTTGGGCTGGAGCACCTTCGTGGACACCGTTGAGGTCAGTCGCGCGGGGCCGTCGAGGGCGCCGCCGCGGTCAAGGCGGATCGCCTCGAGTTCGATCCCGCTCTTCTCTGTCAATCGCAGCGCGTACACCAGGCTCACGTCGCTGGTGCACATCGGGAACTCGTACGACCCGCCGTCGCCCGACCGCACGGACGGCTGCCCGCCCCGCGAGAGCACCACCAGCTCGTTGAAGTCGCCCTCGATCGGCCGGCGCACGTACACCAGGTCCCCCCGCGGCGTCAGCACCGCGCTGGAGTTCACCATGTTCCCCTGCACCAGCCATTCGAGCCCGCCCGTCCACTCCACACGCCCGATCCAGCGCGAGCCGTCCGCCTGCGGCGCCTCGACGAGGAACCCTTCGTGGTCGCTCGCCCGCCCGAGCACAAGCCCAGTCGCCAGCGGCTGCGCCGGGCTCACGCACGTCAGCTCGCGCTCGCCGACCTGGTAGACGCTGATCACGGTCCGCATCGGCGGAGCCGCGCCGGGCTCGGCGAGGATCACCTCCCACGTCGGCGCCTCGCCCTCCTGCACCGCGATGAACCGCCCGTCGGGCGACACCAGCGGCAGCGACTGGCCATCGTTGCGCACCACGCCGTAGGGCACCACGCCCACCTCGATGCGCGACAGCGTGGTTCGGCTGGTGAGCGCTGGGCTGGCGATCGGCCCAGCCGGCAGCGTAACAGGAGCGCTGGGCTGTGGCCGCTGCGGACCCGCGGGTGCGCGCGAGGGCTGATTCGTCGGAGGCGCGCTGGGACTGACCCGCACGCCCCGCGAAGGACCCGCAGACTCGGTGACACAACCGGCGAGCAGCAGACCCGCCGCAACGCTCGTGACGGTGCTGCAGAGGATGGCGCGTACTGCTCGCATCGGCGGCTCTCAGAGCTCCTTGGCCCGCTCGGGTACGGTCTGCTGGTCGAGGCCCGGGCGCGGGTTGGGGTTGGGTGTATCGGCGCCGGGGGTCGGTCCCGTGGTGCCGCTGTCGCCCGCTGGGCGCGGGCCGTCGTGCAGCTCGGGAAGGGTGGTCTTGCCCTTGAGAGGCTCCTCCTTGCGGAGCTGGTTCTTGATCTGCTCCAGCCGCTCGCGGTAGGGAGCGTTGAGGGCCTCGCTCTCGGTGCCGTCGGTGTTGACGACCACGATGGGCGTGATGAACACCAGCAGCTCGGTGTTCTTGATGGTCTTTTCCTTGCTGCGGAAGATCGCGCCCAGCAGCGGGATGTCCCCCAGCAGGGGCACCTTCCGCACGATGTCGCTGGATTCGGCCCGCAGAATGCCCGAGATCACGATCGTCTGCTTGTTCTTGACGATCAGCTGCGTCGTCGTCTCGCGACGATCGACCACGAAGCCGCCGAACAGCGTCTGCCCCGGCACGATCGACGACAGCTCCAGGTTCACCTTGAGGTCAACGTCGCCCTGCACCGTGATGCGGGGCCTCGCCCGCAGCTGGATGCCCACCGCTCGGTAGTCAAACGACTGCACCAGGTTGCCCTGCGCGTTCGTCTGCGAGTCGGTCACGAAGGGGATGTCCTGGCCGTCGAAGAACTCCGCCTCCTGGTTGTCGCTGGTGAAGATCTTGGGCTCGCTCAGGATGCTGACGTCGGTCTTCTGCGCCAAGGCCTGCAGCACAAGGTTGAGGTTCGCCTCGGTGTTCAGCACCGAGGTGTCGAACAGCGAGTTGATGAAGTCGTTCTTCGTCCCCGTGGCGTTGTTGCCGATGCTGAAGCTGTTGTCCGGGTTGGTCGGCGTGATCTGCTGGCTGGACCACCGCAGCCCCAAGGCCGTGGCGTCGTCACGCGAGATCTCCGCGACGATCGCCGCGATCAGCACCTGCCGCCCGGGCTTGTCCAGCTGCGCCACCAGGTCGATGATCGACTGCTTGTACTCCGGCGGCGACACGATCATCAAGGCGTTCTGCCGCCAGATGGGCACGATGCGCAGCTGCCCGATCAGGTTCGAAGACGCCCGCCGGTCCGTCGGCGTCCGCGAGCGCTGCCACCAGAAGGAGATCACCTGGCTGCCGGTGGTCTGCTGCTCCTGCGAGAAGCCCTCCTGGTTCGAAGTGGTGGTTGTGGTCGACGTCGCAAAGGGACTGCTGTTGGCCGAGCTCTCGGTCAGCCCGCTCGCCGCCCTGCGGATCGACGCCAGCGTGCCGTCCTGCGCCAGCAGCGCGTTGAGCTGCTCGGCCAGGTCCTCCGCCGACGCGTGCTTGAGCTCGATCACCGACGGCAGCCCCGCGTTCTGCGGCTGATCGATCTGCTCGATGAGATCATCCAGCACCTTGATGTTGTCCGGCGTCTTGGCCACCACCATCAGCCGCCCGGCGTCGGGCATCGGCGTGAACGAGAACTGATTGGCCAGCCGCCCCGCGCCCGTGCCGGTCGCGGGCGAGACGTTGCCGCCCTGATTGAACCCGAACGGTCCCCCGCCCTGGTTCTGCTGCTGCTGCTGCCCGCCCGTGCGCGACTGCGTGCCGCGACCGAAGATCCCCTCCAGCTGCGCCGCCACCTTCACCGGATCGCTGTACTTGAGGTCGTAGATCTTGGGCGTGAGCACGTCGAGGGGCATCTCCTTGTCCCAGTGCTCGTTGATCTGCTCGGCGATCTGCGCCAGGATCGCCGGGTCCGCCGCCACGGTCACCGAGTTCTGCTGCGTGTTCGCGGTGACGCGAACCTCGCTCGCCGCCGCCGTGGGCGCCTGCTCGGGACCGCCGCGCCCCTGGAACTGGAAGTTGGGCCCCCCGCGGTTGCCGCCCTGGTTCTGGTTCTGGCCGCCCCTGTTCCTCGTGCTGCCCGCGCCGAACAGCTCCTCGATGTTCTCCTTGATCGTCGCCGCCTCCTGGAAGCGCAGGCGGAACGTCTCGGTCTGCAATGCCGCGGCCGGGGGCCGGTCCAGCCCATTGATCTTGGACTCGATCCGCTGCAGCAGCGCGATGTTGCCCATGATTGCGATCTGGTTGGACTCCTCGTCCACCGTCATCTTGGCGAAGTCCGGCAGGCCCGCCTTCAGCGTGTCGCCCATCGACTTGGCCGTCGAGGAGCGCAGCCGGTAGATCTTCTCGGCGAAGTTGCCCAGGTCCTTGCGGGCGAGCGTCGACTCGTCGGGGCCGATCACCGGGACGTCCTGACGCGTGATCTCCGCGATGTCCCGCAGCGAGATCACGCTCGAACTCTCCACCACCGCCACGCCGATCTGCTGCAGCGCCTGGAACACCAGGTCGAGCGCGTCCTCACGCGGGATGGGGCGGTCGTTGAGGATCGTGACCTTGCGGTTGAGCACGTCCTGCTGCGGCATGACCACCTTGCCCGTGGACTCCACGATGAACGGCACGATCTGGTCGACCGTGACGTTGCGGAACCCCAGGGCCGTGGGCTCACCGGCGATCGCCCGCCGCCCGGCGGGGCCGGTGGGCATGGAGAGCTTCGGCGCGGCGTCCGCGCTCTCGCGCACCGCTGGTCGCGCGGCCGTGTGCGCGTCGGCCTTGGCGACCTCGACCGGCCGCTGCTCGCCCGGCGTGTCCTTGCCCTGCTGCGGTTCCGTTGCACTGGTCGTGGGCTGCCACGCCAGCGCGGTGCCGGCGAGCACCGACAGAACCGCCGCCGACGCGATGAACATCCTGTTGGTCTCGGCGCGAGTCTTCATGCTGCTCCTGTTCTCTCTCGCTGTCCTCGCTGACTTCCTGCAATCACTTGGGCTGGCCGTCGCTGGGCTGCGCGTCCTTGGCGGGCTCGTCCTTCTTTGCTTCTGTCGCCTTATCGGCGCTCGCTGGCGCGGCCTCGTTCGCCGCGATCTTCTCGCCGCCGGGCTTGGGTGGGTCGGCGGGCTTCTCCGGCGTGGGCTCGGCGGGCTTGTCGCCCGGCGTGCCCGCGGTCTTGGTTTCCGGAGCCTTCTCCGCGGGCGCGGCCTCCGGCGGCTTCGGCGGTTCGGGCGTGGCCGCCGCGGTTTCCGACCCCCGCTCCTTCTTGATCACCACCGTGTCCCGCCCGAACAGCGGCACCGTGAACTCCACTTTCTTCCACCGAAGCTTCGCGTCCCAAGGCGAGTTCACCGACACCACCACGGTGTCGTCCTTCTCCTCGTCCCCCACCTTCATCTTGCGGCCGTCCTCGAACCACACCGTGTCCAGCACCATCGCGATGATGCGGGACCCGCCGTACTCCGTCGTCGGCGGCGGGGGCGGGGGCGGACCCTTGTCTTCTTCGATGACCTTGGGCTCTTCCTTGACTACGCGCACCGGCTGGTAGAACAGCGTGCGACCGTTGATCTGCGCCAGGTACTTCTCTGTCTTGTCGTCGCCCTTTGCCGCTACCTGCGCGTTGGGGTCCACATCCGGCGCCGTCGTCAGCGCCCCGCGCGTGAAGGTCACGAGCGACGCCCCCACCACCACGGCCGCTGCGCAGCCCGCGATGGTCGCGAGCGCCCCCACCGGCCCGAGGGTCGCGTACACAGCCCTGATTCCCTGGAAGCCGCTCATCGTCACCCCTTCTTCACGCTGATCCACGCCTCGGCCGTGAGGGTGGCGTGCACCGTCCGCTCCGACTGCTTGCCCTCAATCGTCCTGATCTGCACCCGCGAGACGGTGGCCACCACGGGGCTGCGCTCCAGCCCCGCGACCACCGCCGCGACTTCCTCGGGCGTCGCCTCAAAGTCGATGTCGCGCACGATGCGGAGCACGCGGTAATCGCTGCCCACCTTCGCGGTGAGCACGCCCTGGCCAAGGGACACGCTCTTGGTGCTGCTCTTGGCGCCGGTCACCTTGTTCTCGCGGAGGATGCGGTCCACGTCGCTGTTGAACTTGAGCGTGCGCCCGGCCTCGTCGCCCAGGTACTCGACGTCACCGTAGTTGCGGATGCCGGCCTGCAGCGTCTGCATCGCCTTTTTCTGCGTGCCACCCTCTTCGGTGAACGACCGCACCAGCGTCTCGTGCTGATCAGCCTTCATGGATGCCTGGTTGATCTGCACCAGCATGGGCTCCACCACGCCGAAGTACACGAGCACCAGCCCGAGGCCGAAGATCGCCCACTTGGCGGCGCGGGGCAGCGCCTGGAATGCGGCGGCGTACTTGCCCATTACTTGGTCCCTCCTACGGGCTGCGTGGCGGGTGTCGCCGGTGCAGCGCCGGCCGGTGCTGCGGGCGCGCCGCCCGCGGGGGCTGCTGTCGCGGCCTTCTGCATCTGCGCCTTGCACTTCTCCGCCTCGTCCTTCAGCCGCTGCTTGGTGGCCGAGTCAAGGCTCGGGTTCTTCTGCGCGTAGGACTGACGCGACGACCACTCCTTCATGGCCGTGTTGCGGTCCATCTTGGCGATGTCCGCATCCGTCAGCGGCGGCGGTACCGCCGTTGGCGTCGTGCTCGCCGGACGCCGGGACTCACCCTCGGTCCGCGCCGGGGCATCTCCGCTCCGCTCGCCGCGGTCGCGATCTGGACGCCGCCCGCCCCGCCGCTCCGGCTCGCTCGCCGGGGCCACCGCCGTGTTCGAAGCACCCTCGCCGTGCAGCCGCACGCCCAGCGGCTTGGCCGCGTAGTCGTTCTCCTCCGTGATCTTCACCTGGGCGTGCACGTTGTCCGTCACCTTGGCGGTCATGTCGAACTCGTACCCCGAGCCCTTGGCCGCCTGCCGCCCGATGCTCACGTTGCCGAACACCCGCGTGCCCGCGAGCTTCTCCTGGAACCTCGTGATCTCCTCCTCGCTTGACGCCGTGCCCTTGATCGTCACGCCCTGCCCCACGTTCAGGCTCAGCTGCGAGATCACCACCCCCTGCGGCGCCGCCGTCGAGATGTCCGCCAGCAGCTTGGTCATCGGCCAGCGGCTCTTCTGGAGCTGCTCGTACATCGCCGCCTTCTTCTCCGCGCCCTCGCGACCGACCTTCAACTCCTTGAGCGACTCGGCCCGGGGAGCCAGGATGGCCGCGCGGGCGTGGGCCAGGCCCCAGGGCACCAGCAGCATCAGCACCAGCGACGCCGCAATGACGGCCCACGCGTTCCGCGGGCGTGCGATCCACGCTGTTGCCGACTCGATGGGCGACAGCTGCTGACGCGGCGTGTCCGCGTGCAGCCCCGCCAGCGACCGCACCGCCGCATGCTCCGACCCCGCGATCAGCACGGCGCCCAACGCGAGGCCAAAGTCGTCCAGCCAGCCCGAGTCCTCTCGCACGCCCGACACCCGCACCTTCACGTTCGAGACCGACGCGCTCTCCAACAGCAGACGCCTGGTCGTGCTCGCCCGCGAGCCGGTGTTGAAGATGCCCACCGATGCAGCGGTGACGCCGGCGATCTGCGCCGTCTCTTCCACCGCCCGCGCCACCCGCGCCCCCCACTCCTCGCCGTCCGCCGGCTCCTCCACCGTCACGCGTGCCACCGTCCGCTCCGGACCCGGCACCAGAAGGCAGATCAGCCCCTCAGAAGCCTCGCAGTACACGGCCGCGCGTCCCGAGTCCCCCCGCAGCATCGCCAGGCATGCCACCGGCGACACCCACACCTCCGGGGTCTCGCCGATCGGCTCGGGCGTCCGCGCCGAAGGCACCCAGCCCGTCAGCAGGCCGGTCCGGAGGTCCGCGTTCCCGCCCGGCAGCACGCCGCCGGCGCGCCGGTAGGCCGGCAGCGTCGACGGCAGCTCGGCCTCTGCCAGCAGCGACACCGCGCCCGCGAGCGACGCGTCATCCCCGCCCGGCACCTGTACGCACCGGGCGATCGACTCGCGCCCCGGCGCGACCCGCACCACCTGCGCCACCAGGTGCTCCTCGAACAGCGGCGTCAGCACCGCGCTGTCCAAGCTTTGGAGCGTCCGCGCCTCCACCACCTCCCACCGCTCGCGGTGGCGCGCGATGAGCAGCCGGTGCCGCCCCTCCTGCGTGTGCAGCACCGCGAGCGCGCCGGGCCTGCCGTTGCGGCCGTTGCGACCGTTGCTGCGGCCATTGCTCCGGCCATCGGTCCGGGATGTCAGCCCTGCCTTCATCGCACACGCACCTCTTTGATGACCACGGGGACCGCCGAACGGTCCAGCGTCACCGTCATTTCAACTTCGAGCCCGGTCTTCGTATCCCGCCCACGGCTGGTCACAACGTACACGTTCGACCGCACCGTCAACAAGTTGTAGAGCGTCGCCAGCGTCCGCCGGTTCATCCCCGGCACTTCCAGCAGGTCGATGATCGACGTGTACCCGTCCGCCCGCCCCGACCGGTCCGAGATGATCGCGTCCGCCATCTCGTCGCCGATCTCGGGGATGAACCGCATCACCTCCGCCGGGCAGGTGTTGATGTTCAGCTTCCCGGGGATCGGCCCCGCCGCCTGCTCCGCGGGGATGTCGCACTCATCCAGCAGCAGCCCCAGCTGCTCGTCGGTCAGTGCTTCCACCTGCGGCGGCGGCTGCCCCGGCTGCTGCCCCAGGCTGCGCAGGCTACGCCCGATGAAGTCCGCCATCGTGGCGTTCTCGTTGTTCGCGGCGTAGTTGGCGATCACGCTCGCCTGCGCGCCGGTCACCGTCGTGCGCTGGGCGATGTCCGACTCGCTCGCGGTCTTGAGGTTCAGACGCGGCTCGCCTGACGCGCCCAGCCCGCCATCCACGCTCGCCGCCGTCAGGATCCCCGACCACCCCATGTCGAGGATGCCGTCCGCGTTGTCCGGCGGCCAGCTCGCCTCGCCGTCGTTCTCGTTGGGGTCCAGCAGCCCGTTGCCGTTCCAATCTTCGCCCCGCAGGTCGCGCTGGTCGACCCCCGCCACGAGCTCGAGCTCCATGATCGACTGCATGGGGCCGTTGCGGGCGAGGTAGCTGTAGGGCAGGCTCATGTAGTAAGGGCTCTCGGCGCCCATCGGGTTGGGCTCCTCGTCGGTGTCGATCCAATCGAGGATGGAGTCCGCGATGTCCTCCGTCATCAGCGGCTCGATGGTGAGCAGCTGGTCCCGGGTCATGCGGTTGATGTTGAGCTTCGCGTGCGCGTCCAGGGGCCCGGGGACCTCCTTGTTGCCCTCGGTCGTCGCGATGCGGTACGTGGCGTCGATCAGCACGCCGTCGGCGATCTCGACCATGTCGTCCATCAGCTTGAAGGCGTCCCCCGGCTCGGGGTTCTCGGTGGCGTACTCCAGGCGCGCCAGCGTGGCCTCCACCCCCGCCCGCGCCGCCCACGTTGCCCGCACCCGTGCCATGCTCTCCCGTCCCGCCGCGGCCTGCGAGAACGCCGACGACTGAATCATGCTGATGATCACTGCCGCCACGATGATGATGCCGAACACCATCACGGTCGCGAACCCGCGCCGGGCCCGTCGCTGTCCACCGAAGCGTGCACGATGCCGGCTCAACGCCCACCCCCGCTGCTGCCGCTTGAACCGCCCGTGGATGCCCCCGACTCGCCCTCGCTCGACTCCTCCCCCTCACCCTCAACCACCGGCGGCAGCGGCACGCGGTCCAGGGCCACGATCCGCACGCCCGTCGCGCTGGCCCGCCCATCATCCGCCAGCGCCGTCACCGTGATCTTCACCGCGTGCGGCAGCCCATCAGCGTCCGAGTCCCACTGCTCGATCCACTCGCCGCTCTGGTCCGTCGCCAGGAAGCTCAGGGCCGTCACACCGCCCGCGATCGGCGTGGCGATGCCGCCGCCGTCGATGTAATCATCCATCCCGATGTCCATCCGCCGCCACAGCGCCTCGCGCCCGTCGATCCCCGGCTCGACGCGGTACTGGACCTCGTATTCCTGCCCCTCCGCCTCGCCATCGGCCCCGCGCAGGGGCCGCATGCTCGTCATCAGCACCAGCAGCTCGTCGCGCTCGCTCCCCGGGCCGCCGCCGTTCATGATCCGCACGCACTGCTGCAGCGGGTCGCTCCGCCGCAGCGCGGTGGTCAGGTCCAGCGCGATCCGCGCCGCCGCTGTGTCCGCCCGCTGGAACGCCTGCTGGTGCGCCCGCGAGTGGTTCCGCGCCCTGTACATCTGCGAGATCGCCGCGGCCGTGCCCGTCGCCACGAGCACCCCCACGAGCGAGGCGACCACCAGCTCCACGATCGTGAAGCCGCGTCTTCGCCTGATTGGCCCGCCCTTCCGCAACGCACGCTCCCTGCAAACCGAACCTAGTACCCGCGCACCGCCGGCTGCTCCGGACGCCGGTCCGGGTCCGGATCATCGCCCAGCCGCGGCGACATCATCGTCTCAACCGTCTCCGACCGCACCGCGCCGCCGTCCATCCACGACACCGTCGCGACCACGCGGTACGCGTTCCCACCCTCGCCCTCCTCGAAGTCCAACCGGTACGTGTAGTTTGTGTACGGCTCCTCGCACGGCCCCTCGAGCGTGTACCGCGACCCGTAGTCATCCGGCCCCCGCGCCAGCACCAGATTCAACTGCGTGTCCAGCAGCATCGCAGCGATCTGCAGCTGCTCCCCCTGCCGCTGCGTGCTCAGCGCCCGCCCCGTCAGGCTGATCAGGGTCGCCAGCGACACTCCCAGCATGATGGTGGCGACGAGCACGTCCACCAGCACCACGCCATGCCTTCTCCGAAGCCCCTCCCTGAGGGAGGGGTTGGGGTGGGTTGTGCAGGGCTTCTTCACCACGCGGCGCTCCCCACGCCCGCGGCGTCCAGATCAATCGACAGGTCCGCCAGCACACCGTGCTCGCCCGGACTCACCACCGCCTGGTCCGTGGTCGCGGGCAGCTCGACCCGCCACCGCTCGCGGTCGTTCGCGTCGCTCAGGATGATCGCCAGGTTCGGCCGCCGCACGCCGGGAACAAACTCAAACCGCCACGCCGCAGGGTCCATCGCGCCACCATCGGCCTCCACCGCGACGATGATCGTGTCGCCGAGCATGACCGAAGGCGCGAGCCGGTCCTCCTGCCACGAAGCGCTCGCGCTGTCGCCCGCATCGGCCACCAGCACGCTGAAACTCACCGCGTTCAGGTCGGCGTTGTACCCCACCATCGCCTGCTGGCTGGTGAGCGACGTCCGGCGCGACGCCGCCGACAGCAGGTCCGCCACCTGCTCCGCGGACGCCCGCACCCGCCGCCCCGCCATGCCGGTGATCCGGGGAATGGTCGCCGCCGCCAGCACGCTGATAATCACAATGACAACGATCACCTCAACGAGGCTAAACCCAGTGCTGCGGGATGTGCGTCGGCTTCCCTGCAATCCTGCTCACCGCTTCCCTGAGATGATGTCCTCGTTCTCGCCCTCGCCATCGGGCTGGCCGTCCTTGCCGTAACTCACGATGTCAAAGTCCACGTTGAACTGCCCGGGAACCACCAGGTTGAAGTAGTTCCCCCAAGGGTCCTTGAGGTCGTTCTCGTTCTGCACATACGGACCCTTCCAGGCGCCCTCGTCCACGTTCGACGGCCGCTCGAGGAGAATGCGGATCGACGATCCGGGCTCCGGCATCCCGCAATCAAGCGAGTAGGTCTGCATCGCCTGGAACAGCGTCGCGGCGTTGCTCTGCGCCATCGACTTCTTGCTCTCTGTCACCTTCGAGAACAGCCGCGGTGTGACCACCGCCGCGATGACGCCGATGATGACGACGATCACGATCACCTCGATGATCGTGAATGCACGCCGCGTGTTCCTCAAGCTCCTGAAGCTCCGATTCATGATCCCTGCCTTTCGATAGCTCAACCACTCACCGCGTTCGGCCGACTTCGCCAAGCAAACAACTCGTCCTCACGCGACCGAGACCGCGTTCTGGAACTCCAGCAGCGCCAGCATGATCGCCAGCACGACAAAACCCACCACCCCCGCCAGCATCACCACCAGCACCGGCGGCAGCACCGTCGTGAACAGCTTGATGCTCATCTCCGTGCGGTCCTCGAACGCCGTCGCCGCCTGGCTCAGCAGTTCGTCCAGCTTGCCCGACCGCTCGCCCAGGTTCACGATCTGCACCAGCATGGGCGGGAAGTAGCTGCTCCGTTCCATCACCTCGGCGATCGTCTTGCCGGCCGCGACCTTCTCGATCACCGCCTCGATCACCTGCTCCATCGCCTTGTTGCCGAGCGTCCCCTTGGTCACGCGCAGGGCCATGATCACCGGGATGCCCGACGCCGTGAGCGTCCCCAGCGTGCGCGTGAACCGCGCCACCGCGACATCCCGCAGCAGCCGCCCCAGCACCGGCACGCTCAGCAGCTTGGTATCAACATTCAGCCGCCCCTCGGGCGTGCGGTAGTACCGCAGGAAAGACCACACCACCAGCGCCAGCGCCGGGATGATCGCCCACCAGTACCCCGCGAAGAAGTCTGCTGTGTTCTGCACCACCTTCGTCGGCCACGGCAGCGCCGACGCGTTGCCCGCGAACTGCTTGAGCAGCTTGGGCACGATCACCGTCACCACCACGATGATCGCCCCCACCACCAGCACGCAGAGGATCATCGGGTACAGCGTCGCGCTCAAGAGGCTCCGCCGCAGCTTCACGTCCTTGTCCAATAGGTCCGCCGCCTGCTTGAGCACCTCGGCCATCCGCCCCGAGATGTCCCCCGCCCGCGTCATGTTGATCGTCAGCTCGCCGAACGGCGCCCCCCACGACGCCATCGCGTCCGCCAGGCTCTTGCCGTGCTCCACCTGCCCGATGATGTAGTCGAGCATCGCCTTCTGCTTGGGCGAGCGCCCCTGCTTCGCGATCGTCTTGAGCGACTGCACCAGCGGCAGCCCCGCCTGCAACGCCGTCGCCAGTTCGCGGATGAAGTTCGCCATCTCTGACAGCGACATCACTCCGGCGCCCTGCCCCGGCCCGATCACCGCGCCCCCGCCCGCGTCGGCCCTCGCCAGCGCCTTCGCCTGCCCGTTGGTGACCACCTCTACCGACGTGGGCGTCACGCCCCGCCGCATCAGCTCCCGCACGGCCGCGGCGCGGTCCACCGCCTCGATGGTCGCCCCCGCGCGTCCGTTGGCTGATCCATTCTGTGAAAGAGTGCGGTACGCGAACGTGGGCATCACTCACCCGCCCCGCCGACGCTCTCGTCGGCATCCTGCGTGGCGCGGAGCACCTCTTCCACCGTCGTCATGCCCGAACCGGCCTTGAGCATGCCGTCGCGCCGCATGGTGACGAACCCCGGCGGCAGCGTCTGGCCCATTTCCACGGCCCCCACGCGCTTGGCGATCGCCTGCCGCATCCGCGTATTCGTGAGGATGACCTCGTAGAACCCCAGCCGCCCGCGCATCCCCATGCCGTTGCACTTCTCGCAGCCCACGCCCCGCCAGCACTGCCCACCCTCGAAGAACTTCATCTCCACGTCCGCGAGGCGGTGCTTCACTTCCTCCGGCAGCGGCATCGGAACCTTGCACGCCTGGCACACGCGCCGCCCCAGCCGCTGCGCCAGAATCCCCTCCAGCACGCTCGAGAGCAGGAACGGCTCCACGCCCATATCGAGCAGCCGCCCCGCGGCGCTCACCGCGTTGTTGGTGTGCAGCGTCGAGAACACCAGGTGCCCCGTCAACGCCGCACGCACGGCGATCTCCGCCGTCTCCCCGTCGCGGATCTCGCCCACCATGATCACGTCCGGGTCCTGCCGCAGGATGCTCCGCAGCCCGTTCGCAAAGTCCAAGCCGCGCTTAGGGTTCACCGGGATCTGGTTCACCCCCGACAGCTCGTACTCCACCGGGTCCTCGATCGTGATGATCTTGAGCGTCGGGTCGTACAGCTTGCTCAGGGCCGCGTACAGCGTCGTCGTCTTGCCGCTGCCCGTCGGCCCCGTCACCAGCACCATGCCGTGCGGCAGGTCGATCAGCTTCTGCATCGCCTGGCGGTCGGGCTCGCGCATGCCCAGCGCCATCAGGTCGAGGTTGATCGCCTCCTTGTCCAGGATGCGCATCACCACGCTCTCGCCGTACAGGGTCGGCACCGTGCTCACGCGGATGTCGATCTTCCGCCCCTCGAACCGCAGCGAGATGTGCCCGTCCTGCGGCGCATACCGCTCGGCGATGTTCATCCCCGCCATGATCTTGATGCGGCTGGTGATCGCCGGCTGCAGCTGCTTGGGCGGCGGCTCCCGCTCCACGAGAACGCCGTCGATGCGGTACTTGACCGCCAGTTTCTTCTCGAAGGGCTCCACGTGCACGTCGCTGGCCCGCTCGCGGATCGCCTCCAGGATGATCAGGTTCACCAGGTTGATCAGCGACGGCTGCTCGGCCATCCGGTGCAGGTCGTCAGCCTCAATCGCCTCGAGGTTGGTGACGAGATCATCCTCGTCCGCCTCCGCCCCGCCCAGGCGCGCCGCCATCTGCGCTGCCGTGATGCCGTGCACGTCCCGCAGCAGCTCGGTGAACGCTTCCTGCGCGATGCCCACCCGCGTCACCGGCTTGCCGGCGCAGATTGACACCTCGTCAGCCGCGATCAGGTCCGCCGGGTCGAGCATCGCCACCAGCAGCCGCCCGTTCTCGAACGCGTACGGAATCGCCCGCAGCCGCACCGCCTGATCGCCCGGCAGCAGCGCCGCCGCCGCCCCGTCCACCTCCGGCTTCTGCTGCAGGACAACAGGGCCGCCCGTGCCGGGCACGGGCGCCTTCTCCTCCGCACTGGAGGGCTTGATCGGGCTGGACTGGATCGCCGTCATTCGTCCTGAACTTTCCTGCGCCTTGGCATCCATCGGCGTTGTCGGGTCGCGTGAGGTCACACGCACTCACTGACCCGGCTCGTCCTCGTCATCGGGCTGGGGCATCATGTCGGCCCACGGGCCGCCGCGCGGCTCGGGCGGGGCCGCGGGCAGCTTGCTCCACTGCTCCTCGGTCAGCAGCGACTCCAGCTTCTCCTTGGTCTTGGCGTCCAGCTCCTTGCGGGCCTGGCGCGCCTCATTCACGTCCTTGTTGAGCTCACCCCCGCCGCCGGTCATGTTCGACATCATGGCCGCGAATGTGCCGCCCGCCTTGTCGTCGCGCTCCTCGATGGCCTTGGCCCAACGCTCGTTCGTGCTCGCCGCCTCCTTCAGGTAGCTCGCCCGCAACGCCGCAATCTCGTCCTTCTTGCCCTTGTCCAGCCCCTCGAGCTTCTCCGCGGCCTCCATCTGCTTGATGACGTGCGCCTGCCGGTACACACGCGGGAAGCCGCGCGCCTTGACCTCCGCCTCGAACCGCTCCCGCGACTTCTCGTCCAGCACCAGCCCGATCTTGCGGGTGTACTCCTTGTTGGTCTCCCGCATCGCCTTGCCCGGCTCGTACAGCGCCTTCAGCTGCTCCTGGATCTTGCCAATGTCCATCATGTTGCGGCCGTCGCCGTTCATGAACTTCTCTTCCATCTCCTTCTGCATACGCTCCAGGTCGCTCACGCTCTTGTCGATGTCCAGCTCGTAGCGCTCCAGCAGCGAATCGAGCTCCGCCTTGTCTGTCGCGGTCAGCTTGAGGCGGTCCACCACGCGGATCAGGTCAACCGCCGCGCCGCTCACCACACCCACCCGCATCATCTTGTCACGCCGGCGGTAGCGCTCGAGCTGGGGCCACTTCGCCAGCTGCGGCTCCGTCAGCGCCAGCTTCACGTCGTTCAGGAACGTCGTCTCCAGCGTCCGCGACTTCTCCGAGAACTCCTTGGCGAGCTTCGGGATCTCCTTCTGGAACAGCGTGAAGTCGCCCGTGTCCGCGACCTTCTCCTGGATCCCCTTCATCCCGTCCGTCATCTTGTTCTGCGCGGCCTCATAGTCCTTCTTGTACCCGTCGTGCAGGTTGAGGACCGTCTCTTTCTGGTCCTTGTCGAGCATCAGGATCCGCGTCATCGCGTCCACGGTCCGGCGGGAAATGGAGACGTCCATTGCCCGCGCGTCCATCCCCATCCCGCCCCACTGTGCCTGTGCAGGCGACGACGTGAACGCGACCGCCCCCGCCACCACAACCACGGCGACGACCCGAACGAGTTTGGAAACCATGCGGCCAATCATCGAGTTGCTCCTGCGGACCTGAGGCGGAACGCCTGTCCGGGAGTATAAACGAATCCCCACCAGCCCCGTTACACGGTGCGAGCAGGTGACCCGCCATCCCCCCAGCCGTGCACCGCCGGTCATTCGAGGTCGCCCTCCCCAGCACCACCGTCCCCCTTCTTGGGAGCCGCGTCCGCCAGTTCCTTCTCCCCCACAGACACCGCCGCGCGCTGTTCATCCGACAGAACCGCCAGCACACGGTCCACCACCGCCTTGTCCAGGTTCCGGCGCGCCCTTGCGGCCTCCGACCTCGGCTGGGGCCCCTTGTCCAGGTGCAGCAGGATCGGGTCGCCCGCCTCGCTGGGGTAGAGCCAATCCCCCACCTCAAGGCCGTCGGCCTCCTGCACCTCTTTGACCCACGCCTCGTTGAGTGGGCGTGCCTCCCGTTCATACGACGCTTTGGCCGCGACGAGCTGCTCCCGCTGCGCTGCCGAGAGGTCCTTGAGCTTCAGGGCCGCTTCAAGGTGCCGCTCCGCCGGTGACGCCCGGTATACCGGCGGGTACGAAGACAGCAGGAAGGCCCGCCGGAACTCCGCCCGCCTCTCCTCGGGCAACGCCGCGCGGATCTTCCGCTCGTGCCGCTCGTTGAGATCGCGGATGACGCCTCCGGCCTCCCGCGCCTCCGCCAGCCGCTTTTTCACATCCTCGAGCGAGACGTTGCCGCCGTTGAACCCCGGCGTCTCCGCCGCGATCCGCTGGCGGGCCTTCAGATGGCCGTCAACCTCGACCTCGTAATCATCCAGCAGCGGCCGCACGCCGCGGGCCTGCTCCGGCGTCAGCCTGAGGCGGTGCACAAGCTCGAACAGGTCCACGCTCTCGCCGTTCACCGAACCGTGCCGCAGTTCGACCTCGCGCCGGCGCGCCCGCTCCACCCGCGCCCAGCTCGACTCCTGGCTAGCCCCGGTGCACAGCGACCGCAGGTCGGCGAAGAACGCCCTCTCCAGCCGCTTGATCTCCGCATCGTGTTCCTGGTTGACGCGCGAGAGCCCCGCCCGGTCCCCGGCCTCCCGGTTCCCGGCGCGGAACGCCTTGATAGCTTCCTCGTTGGCCCTCTGCTTGACGCCGTCCGCCGCCCGACGCCCCACGAGGTACCCCTCGTAGAGAGCCATTGCCGCGTCCCTCTGCTCGGGCGTGAACTCCAGCAGCTCGGTGTACCGCTCAACGCCGCGCCTGGTAATCGGCCCCGCCTGCCCCGTCCCCGGCCCATGCCGGATCGAGGTCACGACGATGCCGGCATCCTGCGCAAGAGCGGCGCCGGGAGCCCCCAGCGCTCCCAGCGCGCCCGCAGTCATCACCACCGCGGCGAACCAAGCTCTCCTATCCGCTGCGGCCATGGCTCACCTCGTCGCGCGGATCATCACCGAGTCCGTGACCATCTCCATGCCTTCCTCAACCTCGCCCGGCTGCGGCTTGATCGCCGCCTGCTGAGACTCGTTCAGCGTCTCCTTCATCGCCTTGCGCGCCTTGTCGTCCAGTTCCCGGCGCGCCTTCCTCGCCTCCTTGATCGCCTCGGGCTCCTCGCCCATGCGGATCATCATCGGTCCCCCGCCCGGCGCGGTCAGCATCCCGGCGCCCTCGCCCTTTTCCTTGTCCGACGCCTCGATCGCCGCGGCCCACGCGTCGTTCACCGGGCGAGTGTCCCGCTCGTAGCTCTTCTTGAGCGCCGTCAGCTTCTCCCGCTGCTCGTTCGAAAGGTCCTTGAGCGCCAGCGCCTTGTCCAGGTCGCGCACGATCGGCGATCGGCGGTACACCTGCGGGAAGCTCGCCTGCCGCACCGCCTGCCTGAACGCCGCCTGCTTTTCCTCCGGCAGCGCCGCCTCGATCCGCTTGGCGAACCGGTCGTTCACGCCCTTGATCTTCTGCCCCGCCTCCCGCATCTTGTCCATCTGCGCCCGCAGCGCCTCGATATCCGGCGGCTCGCCCGGCTTGAACTCCGGCGCGCCGCTGCGCTGCGACTGCCGCTCCTTCACGGCCGCATCGACCTCAATCTCGTACTCGTCCAGCGCCCCGCTGATGGGCGCGAGCACCGACGGCTCCAGCTTCATGTTGTGCACGATCTCAATGAGGTCCAGCGCCTCGCCCGCCACGCTGCCGCGCCGGAGCTCAACCTCGCGCCGCCGCATCCGCTCGACCTTGGGCCACTTGTCCTCCTGCCCTGCCCCGCTGCACAGGCTCTTGAGGTCCTCCATCAGCGTCCTCTCGAGCTTCTGCTCCTTCTCGCGGTACTCCTTGGTGATCGCCGGCATCTTCTCCGCGAACACCGAGAAGTCCCCGCTGTCCTGCGCCGAGCGGTTGAGGTCCTCCGTCGCCGAGCTGCGCGCCTTCTGCACTTCCTTCATCGACGCCTGGTACCCCTCGTGGATGGTCAGCGCCGACTCCTTCTGCTCAGGGCTGAAGCTCAGCAGCTCCGCGTAACGCTCGACACTCCGCTTGCTCACCAGGCCGTTCCCACCGAAGGGCCCGTCGCTCACATTAAGCACCACCCGCGCGGGCTGCTGCGCAAGCGCCTCCACCCCCGCCAGCGTCCCCGCCGCGAGAAGGACTCCCAGAACCATCCGACCGGTGAGCGTTGTCCGCGCCATCGTGCATTCTCCTGTGTCGCGGGCGCGCAGAACCGCGCGCCCGCCCCCACCGAAGATGCCGCCGCCCGGACTTTCCGTCGCACGCGCTTCCAGTCCCACGCGCACCGGCTCCGCTTCCCAGCCACGGCCAGCACCGCTGCCTGCGACCCACACCTCGGGGCCGGTCAGTTCTCCTCGTTCACGTTCTCGCGCCGCCGCTGCCCGCCCCCGCCGCGCTCCTCACGCCGGGGCAGCTTCTCCGCCTGCTCCGCCGTCAGCACCTTCCGCAGCGACTCCATCGTCGTGCGGTCAAGGTCCCGCTTCTCCCGCCGCAGCTTGCCCGCCGGCGAATCTTCATCCCGCCCGAACCCGCCGCGCCCCATCTGCCCGACATTGAAGTTCATCTCCGCCTCTTCCACGGCCGCCGCGAGCTTCTCGTTCAGCGGGTTCAGCGCCTTCACGTGCGAGGCTTGCAGCGCCTGCACCTGCTCCCGCTGCTCGGGCGTCAGGTCCTTCAGCTTGAGCGCCACCTCGATCGCCTCGTCGCTCTGCGTCTGGAGGTAGACGTCCGGGAAGCTCGCCCGCTTGAACGCAGTCTGGAACCGCTCCTTCTCCCCCTCGGGCAGCGCCCCCTCGATCTGCTTGGCATACTTGCGGTTCACGTCCCGCACCTTCACGTCCAGCTCCCGCCCCTCCTCCACCAGCTTCTGGATGGCCTCAAAGTCCCCCTCCCGCCGCAGCTCGTTCATCTTCGAGAACTGCTTCTCCTGCCACTGGTTCCGCTTGATCAGCTCGCGGTCCAGCTCCACCTCATACTCCGACAGGATCGGCGCCGCGCTCTTCTGCGCCTCGGCCGACAGGCTGTTGTCGTTCACCAGCGCGAACAGGTCCACCCGCTCACCGCTGATGAACCCGCGCCGCATCGAGGCCTCCCGCCGCTGCATCCGCTCCACCGCCGGCCACTTCTCCGCCTGCTCGGGCGTCAGCACCGCCTTCACGTCGTTGGCGAAGCTCTCATCCTGCTTGCGGCGGGTCTCCCGCACCTCCCGCATGCTCTTCTGCATCTTCTCCATGAGGCCCTCGCGGTCCTCTGAGTCGCGCATCTCCTCGCCCAGCTTCCGCATCTCCTCCCGCGCCTTCTCGCCCACCTCGCGGGCCTGCTCGCTGTACCCCTCGTGCAGCATCTTCACCGTCTGCTGCTGGTCCTTGGTCAGCCCCAGGATCGTCGTGTACTTCTCGAGCTGCCGGCTCGTCACCGCCGACCCCATCATCCCTTCCATGAACCCGCCGCCCATGCGGCCAAAGCCCCCACGCCCGCCGCCCTCGCGACCACCGCCCTGCCCCCCGTCCCGACCCCCATCCTGGTTCCGCCGCTGCTCCTGATTCCCCGGCTGACGCTCCCGCCGCTCCCCCTCCGGCCGCCGCTGACCCTGCGCCAGCGCCTTCGCCCCCAGGCCGCCAGTCACCACCGCCGCCGCCACCAGGACCGCCGCCTTCGACTTCAAGCTCTTGAGGTTCATCGACTTAGACTCCACGGGAGGGTCTGATCCGCCACATTTTTATGCAACGCCACAATCGTCCCCGAGCGGGGACGCTGCCCGTTCAACGTACGCTCCCCATTGCTATTGCCCAGCCCCACCCGGATTACCGCGGCCCAATCCCCCGCCGCATCCCCGAATCCACCTCCACCGCCGGCGGCTCCACCTCCCCCAGGTCCACCACCACCCCATCCGGCTGGTAGTAGTCCACGTTCATCCGCCCACCCTTACCAACGCTCGTGAACACCACGCACGACCGCCCGAACCGCGCCGCATAAATCAGGTCCCCCGGGCTCGGCCCCGCGTACTGCTCGTTCCGCTCCTTCTGCACATGCATGTGGTAGTGCAGCAGCGCCGCGTCACTCGCGTTCAGCATGTCATCCGACGCCACGAACCGCTCGTCCCCCTGCCGCTGCCCCGGCCGCGGCGGGAACAGCATCGCCACCCACTCCTCCCGCGGGATCGTCCCCAGCCCCACGTTCTTCCGCAGGATCGCCCCGCCATACTCCGTCGTCTGGTCGTTGCGATCAAGCTCCGCCTGCGCCGTGATCGCCTTCAACACCCCCGGCTCGTGCACCACCTCATCCGCGATCAGCAGCGCCAGCACATCCGCCCACTCCATCGTCGGCGCCCAATGGTCCAGCCGCTCGCGCACGCGGTACCGCGCCTGCTCGACATTCCGCTCCCAGATCCGCCGCTTCTCCAGCCGCGCCCGCAGGACGCCCAGCAGTTCCTCCTTCGAGGCCCCCAGCCATTCCTTGTGCGCCACGCTCGCCCACCGCACCGGCTCCGCATGCCGCATCGAGAGCTGCACCTCCGGCGGCAGCGTCGCGATCGCCGCCGCCGCCTGCGACCACCACTCCGCATTCCCCGTCTTCTTCGCGTCCAGCAGGCGCGACAGCCACCGCAGCTCATCGCCCGTCAGCGGCATCGCCCGCAGGTCGCGCACGCACCGCCGGATCTGCTCGACGATCTCCGCCTCGCCCGGCGGCACCGCCCCCACCATCCGCCGCCGCTGTGTGCCGTCCCTGTCCAGCCGCGCCAGCAGGTCCCACGCGTCCGACCGCAGCCGCGCCTCCCAGTCCGCACCCAGCGTGTCCTGCACCGCTGGCGGCTTCAGGAACACGCCGAACACGACCTCCTCGATCGCCCGCCCCTCCGACAGCGCGATGATCGCATCGCGCTCGGGCCGGTCCGCATCCCGGATTCCCCCCGTCCAACCCAAACTCTCCACGCTCCGCGAATAGCTGCGGATCAGCGCCGGGATCGCGTCCGTCCACCGCCGCGCCTTCGCCACCTCGCTGAGGTAAATCACCACCGCCAGCGACCGCTCCCGCGGCAGCAGCAGCTTCACCATCTCCTTCGCGTCCGCTCTCACCGCCTCGCTGGGGTCATCCAGCAGCGCCCCGATCGCCGCCATCCGCACCGTCGTCGGCTCGCTGGCCGTCCACGCCACATCCTTCAGCACCCGCTGCGTCGTCGCCGTGCGCCCGGGATCGGCCGCCACCCGTTCGCGGGCCGCGTCGATCGCCTGCACCCGCGCCTTGCCCGCGAGCGCCCGATTCGACACATCCACCAGCGGCTCCTCGCTGGGCGAGTACGTCGAGCACCCCACCACCGCCAACGCCACCACCCCGCCCGCCGCCAACGTCATCCATGACTTCATAGCTGCGAGTGTACCGGCACGCGCCGTGCCGAGGTGAGGAGGTGAACAGGTGAGGAGGTGGCCCACGGCGTCACCATCACCTCTCCACCTCCCCACCTCCCCACATCCCCATCCCCGCCCCTACCATCCCCCCGATGCCCACCCCCGCCGAAGCCCCCGCGACTCAGCCCTCGCTCCACGAGCGGGTCAGCCGCGTGCTCAACCTCATCCGCCCCGCCGTGCAGTCCGACGGCGGCGATCTCGAGCTGGTGGACATCACCCCCGAAGGCCTGGTCCGCATCCGCCTCCACGGCGCCTGCGTCGGCTGCCCGTCCAGCTCCATGACCCTCAAGGTCGGCATCGAGCGCAACCTCAAAGCCCACATCCCCGAAGTCCGCGGCGTCCAAAGCGTCGGCTGATAGAAGCCCCTCCCCAAGGGAGGGGTTGGGGTGGGTTCCCTTCACTCATCGCACAACGCCCCCGCTCTCCGCTTCCGCTTTCAGCCTTCCGCCTTCCGCCTTCCGCCTTCCGCCTTCCGCTTTCCGCTTTTCGGTCTCCGCTTTCCGGTCTCCGGTTTGCCCCCTTCCGACACCCCCTCCCCCACTCCTCCACTCCTCTTCTCCTCCACTCCCCCACTTCCCAAGCCCCTGCCCCGGGTGAAGTTAAGAGCCGCCCCCGGAATCCGACAAACGCGTTCAAAGATTCCCTTTCCCCGCCCCATTCCGCGTGGTATAAACCGGGCAGGTGAGTGGTTCAAAGCGGGGGGTGGCCCCGCCTGAGCAGTCGAAATGTTCGAGTGGCCTTGTGGGGTGGCGCGTCTGGTGGACGGTTGTTGACGCCCGAAGAGTGGACGCCCAGGATGGGAGCGCAGCCATGTTGGTGATCACGCGTCGTGAGGGTGAGGAAGTCGTCATCGGTGACCCCAAGAACCCGATCGGCATCGTCCGCATCGCCTCGGTAAAGGGCGAGCGCGTCCGCATCGCCTTCGACTTCCCCCGCGACGTCCAGATCAACCGGCGCGAAATCGCCGAGCAGATCGCCGCCGCCGCCCCCGAAATCGCCGGCACCATCAAGCCCGCCGTCGCGAGCGTCTGACCACAATCAACTTGCCAAGCGTGCCATGGCGACGCCTTCGTCGCTATGTGCCTTTCATGCTCCCTGTGCCACTGGCGGAGCTCTGGCCGCCGATGCCGCGGTTGCCCCCGTGAAAGCCGCGCTCTGCCATTTGCGGAGCGCGTGAACCACACCCCGGCGTCAACTACAAAGCGTGCCATGGCGACGTCTTCGTCGCTATGTGCCTTCGCTGTCCATCACCCCATCAACCCGCGCGTCACCCTACTTCCCCCCACACTCCGGACACGCCGCCCCCCGCGCCAACCCCCGCCTGTCATACCCGCACTTCAGGCACAGGTACCCACGCCGCGCCCCCAGCCGGTACGACACGATGCACATCTTCCACAACACCAGCCCCACGCCGCACGGCCAGATCGCATAGTTCCAATCTCGACGCCTCTGCGGCGCGAGCATCATCCCCATCGAGAAGGGCGCACCCGCCCTTTCACGGTCGAGCACGCGCCAGTCCCACCGAGCATCCCTCTCCCGCTTCGAGCTCGGCACAAACGGCCTCTCGGGCAACGGCCCAGATATGCGGATCAGATCGATGAAGCGCCGCTCCTGATCCTCTTCCGTCAGCACGCGCCCGAGCCAATAGACCCCGACGTCATCGCCATCAAGCGGAACGACATTCCACGCGATCCGCACCCGCCCGCTCGACACCTCCACCCGCGTCCCCGCCGTCTGCACCGCGCACCCCACCCACCCCGTCGCGAACCACACCGCCACAACGCTCAGCAACAACGGCGAGCACCACCGATGCCACAGCATCACTCGGCCCTCCCACACTCCGGACACGCCGCCCCCCGCGCCAACCCCCGCCGGTCATACCCGCACTTCTGGCACCGGTGCCCACGCCGCGCCCCCAGCCGGTACGACACCACACACGCGTTCCATAGAAACAGCAACGCCCCAACCGGCCACAGCGACAAACTCCAGCTCCGATCTCTCCAGACGCTGAAGAGGTCATGGCGCGAGTCGTCGTACACCAGCCACTCCCAGCGCTGACGCCGAGGATGCCTGTACCGCTGATCCAGCAGCGCATCAGGGTCGCGATGCTCCGCGAACACATCCACACCCCGCCGCACCTCACCAAGTCGGAAGAAACCGCCCGGTCCACGCTCCAGCGGCCGCTCGCGAGCGTGCGCCACCAGCACCCGCCCGCTCGACACCTCCACCCGCGTCCCCGCCGTCTGCACCGCGCACCCCACCCACCCCGTCGCGAACCACACCACCACCACTCCCAGCAACAACGGCGAGCACCACCGATGCCACAGCATCACGCCGCCCCTGACCACTCCTGATACCGATTCCTTTAGGCACACGCCCGCAGCCTACCACCCGCCGTGCCACCGAAATGTCATCATCTCGGTGGCCCCGTCCACCAGCCTGCACCCCCCCACCACCCCTCCCGGTACCAACCGCGTCGAATCACCGAGGAGGTTCACCATGCGGCACCTGCACCACGCCCTCGCGGTCGCGCTCACCGCCACCCCGGCTCTGGCCCAATCCTGCCCTGGCCACTTCGAAGCGCCGCTCCAGATGACCTGGTCTTTCCAGGCCCTGAGAGACGTCCTCACGGTCAAGCAGCTCACCAATGGCGACATCGTCATCGGGGGCGACGGCAGCCACCAACTGATCCACCGCTATTCCGCCGCATCAGGCACATGGTCCAGCATGGGATTCGCGTACCCCAACACGCCCGACGGACGCATCCTCGCGCTCGAGACCGACGCCCAGGGCCGGCTCTATGCCGCGGGCGAAACGATGCGGATGGGAATCGGAATGGACGCCCCGCGCAGCTTCGTCGCGCTTTACGACTCGCAGACGGATGCCTGGGCACCCCTCGCCGGCATGCCGACCGTACTCAGCGCCTGGGCCATGTTCTGCATCACGCGAACCGCAAACGGTGACATGATCTTCGGCGGTTATGCCACCTTCGCCGGACCTGACGGCTCCCGCGGCTCTGCGGTCCGCCTTACGCCGGAGACGAATCAGTGGACGGTCATCCCCACGACAGCCACCGCCTCCCCGATCATGTCCGTCCTCGAGCTCCCCAACGGTGACCTCGTCCTCGCCGGCGGCGGTTCGCGGATCGGCACCGCCACATCCCGTTACGTGGCCCGATTCGAGACCTCGACGGGCGCCTGGCACTCCATGGGTACCGGGTTCAACGACACGGTACAGACCCTCAAGCTTCTGCCCAATGGCGATGTTCTCGCGCTCGGTGACTTCACCATGGCTGATGGCGCCCCTGCACGCCGAGTCGCCCGCTACTCCTTCGCCACCAACGCCTGGACACCGGTCGGCGATGGCCTTGGTGTGACGCCGCTCTCCGGCTCGGTCACCGACGCCTTCATCCTTCCCGACGGCGACCTCATCGCCTCCGGCTGGTTCGATACCCAAACCGCGTGGGGCGCGGCCCGCTACGACGCCGCGACCAACCAGTGGTCCGGACTCGCAGGCATGCCCTACTACGCCGAGAAGCTGACGCAACTCCAGAACGGCAATCTCGCCATCGCCTGCTACGGCATGGGGGCCAACCCCCGCCCCACCGTCGCCATCTACAACCTCGGCTTCGCTGGCGACTTCAACAACGACGGCGAAGCCAACACCGACCAGGACATCGAGGACTTCTTCGCCTGCCTCGGCGGCCACTGCTGCGCCACTTGCCCCACCAACAGCGACATCAACGGCGACGGCGACATCGGCACCGACCAGGACATCGAATCGTTCTTCCGCGTCCTCGGCGGCGGCGCTTGCTGACAACTCGCTTCTTACGCCCACCTTTGCACCACCTGCCCTCCCGTTCCTATGACCTCCTCTGACTTCCTATGCCTCCTATTCCTTCCCACCCCAACCACTTACATACATAGCCGTGCAAATTCCGAACACACCTCTTGACACCCCGACCAAATACCGTATTCTCCCCCCATCATGGTCGCGCCGTCCCCACTCCCAGACCTCCCGCAGCGGCACCTGCTGACCGCGCTCCTGGAGCTCAACGCCGACCTCCCCGCCGTCGCCGCCCGCACGCGCACACCACTCGATGAACTCACAAAGTGGGCCCACTCCGAAGCCGTCCACGCCTGGCTCGAAGCCCACAACCACTTCGCCACCATCGCCCGCGAGCACCGCGAGCTCTCCCGCCTCACCCGCAACCTCGACGACCTCGAAAAACTCGCGGCCACCACCGACAACCCCATCGAAAAACGCCGCATCCTCACCGCCATCCTCCGCGGCGCCACCGCGATCCTCCGTGGCGGCCCCGCCGCGCGCTCCGACTCCCTCCCCCGTAGGGGGGCCGGGGAGTGGTTGGCGCGCGACGTTCGTTCGTCAACGCCGCCTCACCGCGGACCAGCGCCGTCCTTCGACCGCCCACCCGCACCCGTCCACACGCCCGCCCCCTCAACCCTGCCACCCCAAGCAGACCTCGCCGACCTAGCCGACCTATCTGCCTTCCCCGCTGCGAACCCGATCTCAATCCCACTCTCCCCACCCTTCTACAACCAGGACCTGTACCTCGCTCGCACCAAGCGCAAGCCCACCCCCGCCCACCTCCTGGCAGCCGCAGGCCTCCCCGCGCCCTAGTCGCC
>Ga0196963_10000196_pt1 | contig 59119 bp, 48 predicted proteins | sample S1_5metaG_FD_148600 | JGI IMG/M metagenome (GOLD analysis project Ga0196963, IMG submission 148600) | Soil microbial communities from Anza Borrego desert, Southern California, United States - S1_5 | ecosystem: Environmental > Terrestrial > Soil > Desert | place: USA: California | collected... | reverse complement strand
GCCGCATCGCCAGCGCCAGCGCCGATTTGCTGGTCACGCGGTCGCGCACCACCATGAGCACGCCGTCGGCGTGCTCGGCCGCGATCAGCGCGTCCGACACCGCGCCGAGCGGCGGCGTGTCGATGATGATGAACTGGTACTGCGCGCGGCTGCGCTGGATCAGCTGGCCGAGCGCCGGGCTGTGCAGCAGCTCGGCCGGATTCGGCGGACGCACGCCGACGCCGATGAAGTCGAGGTTGGCGTAGCTGGTCGACTGCGGCGCGATGCCGTCGTAGCCGGCGAGCAGGAAGCTCAGGCCGCGCTCGTCGCCTTCGCCGAGCTGATGGTGCAGCGTCGGCTTGCGCATGTCGGCGTCGATCAGCAGCACGCGCGCTCCGGTCGACGCCAGGCTCACCGCCAGGCGCGTCGACAGGGTGCTCTTGCCTTCGCCCGCGCCGGTCGAGGTCATGACCAGGCAGCGCGCGCCATCGCGGCGCTTGGTCAGCAGCAGCGCGGCACGCACCGCGCGAAGCGCCTCGGCCACCTGGTGCGGCTTCTCCGGATCGCCGCCGCGGCCCAGCGCGGTCAGACCCGCCGCGTGGGGAACCGCGCCGAGGATCGGCAGGCCGGTGAGCGCCGAGGCGTTCTCGGCGCCGCGCACGCGGCGATCCAGCGCTTCCATGAGCAGCGCGGTCAGCGCGCCGGCGACGGCGCCGGCGACCAGGGCGAAGGCGAGGAACAGGCTGCGGCGGATGTTGACGGGCGCCGTCCCGGCGGTCGCCGGATCGATGAGCGTGACCTTCTGGCTGCCGAGGTTGCTCGCGACCTCCTCCTCGCCCAGCCGCTTGAGCAGGCTCTCGAAGAGACCCTGGCGCGTGCGGCGCTCCTCGCTCATCGCGGCGAGGTCGATGAGGCTCTCGCGGTACGCGCCGAGCCCTTTCTGGTCGCCGTCGATGCGCTTGCCCAGGTCGGCGACCTGCGCGGCGATGGTGCGCTCGTTGGCCTCGACGGTCGCCGACGCGGCGGCGATCGCCTGGTCGAGGTTGGCGCGCTCCACCGCGATGCGCTGCTTCGCCTCGAGCGCGCGCGGATGCTTGTCGAGGTACTTCTGCGAGACCTTGGCCGCGTCGGCCTCGGCGATGTAGAGCCGCTCCTGCAGCTCGAGCACCGCCGGGTGGCGGCCGATGGCGTCGACGCGCAGCAGCGCGCCGCGCCGCGCGTCGGCGTCGGCGAGCGCGTTCGACTCGCGGACCTGGGTCGCCAGGGTGGCGGCGCCGGAGAGCTCGCGTTCGAGCTCCGCCCGCGCCTGGGTCATCTCCGAGACGCGCAGCGCGAGGTGGTTGCGCTCGGCATCGGTGCTCTGGATGCCGTTCTTGATGCGGAACGCTTCCTCGCGCGCGTGCGCCTCGTCCAGACGGGTGCGCGCGAGATCGACCTGCTCGCGCAGGAAGGTCACGGCGCCGTGCGACCGACCGCTCTGGCGCTCGACCTGGTAGGCCAGGTACGCCTTGACCACGGCCTCGAGCCCGGCCGCCGCGCGCGCCGGATCCTCGTCCTGCAGCGACGCCGCGATCACCCAGCTGTCGCGGTTGGTCGTGATCTTCATGCGCTTGCGCAGCACCGCGGCGGGATTCTTGGCCGTGGCGTAGGCGGGCGCGTCCTTCAGCGGGCTGGTCTGCAGCGCGCGTTCCAGCACCGGACCGGACAGCAGCAGTTCGCGCTGGGTGTTGAGCAGGCTGAAGTCGATGGTGCCGATCTCGCCGTCGACGTGGAACGGCACGGTCTTGCTGCCGCGGTCGACCGCCAGGCGCGCCTCGGCCTCGTACATCGGCGTGATGCGCGCCGTGGCGATCAGCACGACCACGATCATCGCGGTCGCCACGATCGCGGTCGGGAATCGCCGCCTCCACGCGATCGCCGCCAGTTCCTGGAAGGTCAGCGGCTTCGCGGTCGGCGTCGATGCTGGCGCGGTGCTCATGTCCATTCCCCCGCACGCTTGGTACGCGTGCCCTAACAGTAGCGCGCATGCTAGACCGCTCCCGCCCGACCGATCCAGGCAACCTGCCGCTCTTCAACCGCGCCTGGGGAGCGCGGGTTATAGGCCGAGGACAAACCTGCTGAGGAACGACTAGCCCATTCTAGGATCCGGCGCTGCGGTCCCCTCCTGTCCGGATCGCCCAAGCAAGGGAGTTGTCATGCGCACGGTCCTGATCATGACGCTGGCGGCCTGCGCCGCGGCCACGGCGACGGCGGTCGAGACCACGCCGGCCGCGCTGCGCGCCACCGCGCCGAGCATGGCGCCGGGCGATCTCGTCCGGATCAACGTCTATGATCACCCGGATCTCGCGCTCGAGCTGCGCATACCCGCTTCGGGATCCATCGACTTCCCGCTCATCGGCGCGATCGAGCCCAACGGGCGTTCGACCGATGATCTGGCCGCCGAGCTCCGGCGCCGCCTGATGGACGGCTACATCCGCGAGGCGAACGTCACGGTCACCGTCAGCGAATTCGCGCCACGGACCGTCTACGTCCTCGGCGCGGTCGGCAGGCCGACCGCCCTGCCCCTCGATCCCAACACGGCGACCACGGCGGTTCAGGCGATCGCCGCCGCCGGCGGGCTGACGGCCGACGCCGATCGCGCCTCGGCGCAGGTCGTGCGCGAGACCGCCGGCGGCCAGCGCGAAGCGCTGGCGATCCCGGCGAGCGAGGACGCGCTGATGACCCACGACGTCGTGCTGCGCCCGAACGATCTGGTGGTCGTGCCGCGCCTCGACCGCGCGTTCGTCAGCGGCCAGGTCGCCGAGCCGGGCCCGATCGCGTTGCCGAGCGATGAGCCGATGACGGTGTCGCGCGCGATCAGCATGTCCGGCGGCTTCGATCGCTTCGCCAAGCAGTCGAAGGTGCAGCTCATCCGTCCCGGCGCCGGCCCACGCACCATCGACGTCTCGGCGATCCTGCGCGGCAAGGGCGGCGAGGATCCCGAGCTCCAGCCCGGCGACATGGTCTTCGTCCCCGAGAGCAGGTTCTGAGCGCGGCGACATGAATTGCGCGCGCGCTTGATCAGCGCGCGCTGATGAACCCCCGGCGAACGCAGCCGTTAGCGGAAGTCGCTGGGTTAGGATCGCGACGGCGGCGCGAGATCGATCGGAAATAGGAATGGAACGGAACAACAGAATGTCGTGCATCGAGACGGTCGGATTCCAGCGCATCTTCATGCTGCGCATCATCGACCTCGCCCTCATCCTCGGCGGCTTCCTGACGGCGGAGCTTTGGTATTGGGGACGGCTCCCCGACGCCGCCGACATCGCCGCGCTGGCGCTGCTGATCGGCTTGGCTCCGGCGGCGTTGCAGTTCGCCGGCGCCTACGACTTCGTCACCTTCTCATCGATCGGCCAGGCGGTGACGCGCGCGCTGACCGGCTGGGGCATGGTGCTCATCCTGCTGCTCGCGCTGGGCTACCTCTTCGGCGTCGCCGACCACTTCCCGCGCCTGGTCATCGGCCCATGGGTGCTCGGCGTCACCGCCGGCCTGGCGCTGAGCCGGGTCGCGGCGCATCACTACATCCTGCGCCTGCATCGGCAGGGCCGCCGCGTCAGCCGCGTGCTCCTGGTCGGTCGCGCCGCGCACTGCCGCAGGGTCGCCCGCCACTTCGACAACCATCGCGAGCTCGGCATGCGCCCGATCGGCATGGTCTGCGACGACGCCGACGAGGGCGATCCGTGCCCGACGCCGGTGCTCGGTTCGATCGCCGACCTCGCCACGCACGTCGAGGCCCAGCACGTGCAGCGCGTCGTGGTCTGCGCGTCGATGGCCGACGAGGCGCTGATGACCGATGTCTTCAACCGCCTGCATCTCTACCCGGTGATGATCCAGTTCGCGCCCGATCTGTCGGCGTTCTCGAGCTTCCCGTTCCAGATCGGCGACTACGCGGGCCAGGCGGTCTTCAACCTCTCCGCCAGCCCGCTCAGCGGCGGCGCGATCCTCGCCAAGTGGATCGAGGACAAGATCCTCGCGGCGCTGATCCTGATGCTGATCAGTCCGGTGCTGCTGGCGGTCGCGATCGCGATCAAGCTGACGTCGCCCGGTCCGGTGTTCTTCATCCAGCTGCGCCACGGGCAGTACGGCCGGCCGATCCGCGTCCTGAAGTTCCGCACCATGCACTGGCAGGCCCCGAAGCCCGCCGCGGATGGGTTGCGCGCGCTGACGCCCGCCCTGGCGTTCCCGGCGCTCGGCCAGCGTCCGGGCGAGGAGACCACGCGCATGCTCATCGCCGGCGGCGCCGACCTGTTCGCGCCGGCGCAGGGCGCCGGTTGCGATCAGTCGCCCGACCAGTTCAAGCAGGCGACCAAGGACGATCCGCGCATCACGCCGATCGGCCGTTTCCTGCGCCGCACGTCGATCGACGAGTTGCCGCAGTTCATCAACGTGCTGACGGGCGACATGTCGATCGTCGGCCCGCGCCCGCATCCGCTGAAGCTCAACCAGCAGTACGCGGCGAGCGTGCACGACCTGATGCGCCGGCACTTCGTCAAGCCGGGCATCACCGGCCTCGCGCAGATCCGCGGCTCGCGCGGCGAGACGCGGACCGTCGACGACATGCGCCGCCGCGTCGAGCTCGACCTCGAATACATCCGCCGCTGGTCGCTGTGGCTCGATCTGAAGATCGTGATCACCACCGCGGTGAAGGGGTTCGTGAACGATCAGCCGTGATCGGGTGACAGCGCTCGAAGCTCGAAGCTCGAAGCTCGAAGCTCGAAGCTCGAAGCTCGAAGCTCGCGGCGCGAAGGCTACTCGTCGTCCTTCTCGACCTCGCAGCGCACGCCCGGGCACAGGCCCTCGACCCGCGACCACTTGCGCAGGCCGCCGCAGATGATCAGCGCGTCCTCCTTCTCGAGGCCGCGCTTCGCGACGGCCGAGCCCTGGCTGTCGGCTTCGCGCGCGACCGCCTCGGCGAGCTCGAGGCTGAGGCCGGCGGCTCGCTGCAGGGCGTAGACCACGAGGTCGATCGGGGTCACGTCGTCGTTGTGCAGGATCACTTTCCAGCCGCGTTCGAGGGCGGTTTCCTCGACCCGCTTGGGCACGGCGACCGGCGCGACGATCGTTCCGGCCATGGCGGGGCAGTGTCAGCGGGGCGCGTCGGCCTCGCAAGCGCCGGCAACCGTCACTGCTGCAAGGTCAGGGGCGGCAGGATGAGCGGGGCGCCGAGGGTGATCAGCGCCACGGCGGCGGCGGCGTCCGGGCCGGCCGCCTTCGCCAGTGCCGGATCGACGGCGGCGGGGGGCGCGGTCGACCAGGCCTTGAGCGTCGCGGCGAAGACCTCGGGCGCGCGACCCAGGTGCCAGGCCGTGAGCGCCCAGGACAGCCGCGCCTCGCCGATCGTCGCGGCTGCGGCGGCATCGGCGCCGCACACGGCGTCGACGTCCGCCGGCAGGGGCTGGGACGCGAGCAGCGCGAGGAACGCCGGCCAGTGACGGTCGTCGCGCGCGGTGCGCAGCCCGGCGAATTCGCTCGGCCGCTGGTCGGGCCCGTACAGCGGCAGCGCGAGCACCTGCCATACCGGCGCCTTGCCGTCGACCACGCGATTGCCCAGCCCGGCGCGTATCGCCGGATCGAGCTCGCCCGCGTCGAGCAGGGCGGCGAGCGCCAGCGACCGCGAGACGTCGCCGGCCTTCGCGACCTCGCGGCCCTGCTTGACCAGCCAGGCGCGCGCGCGCGCGGCGGCGGCGATGCCGACGCTGTCGTCGCACCACGTCTGCAGGGCCAGGGCGGCGAGGCCGGTCGCGCCGACGGCTTCGCCGCCGGGGAACGAGCCGTCGTCCTTCTGCTTGGCGATCAGCGGGGCGCGCAGCGCGGCGATCGCCGCCGGATCGATGCCGAGGGTCTTGGCGACGCCGCCCGCGCGCAGGCGACGCAGATCGAGCCGATCGAGATCACCCGCGGCGCGGCGTGGCGCGACCGCGCCGCCGGCGGCGTTCGGCGTCGCCTGACCGACCCAGGCGGGCGGCGGGGTCTCGAAGACCGCCACGTCGGCGACCTCCGGGATCTCGGCCGGCGGCAGCGGCGGCGCCAGCATCTGGTCGAGCACGATCGCGCAGATCACGAGGAACAGCGCCAGCGACGTCGCGCTGCGCCCGGCCTCCCAGAGCCGCCGCTCGCGCGTCGCCTGCTTGGTCGCCGCGACCGACTTCATGATGTGGTCGGTCCTGACCTCGAGCCGCGCGCCGCAGCCGTGGCAGAACATCGTGCCCAGCGGGTTGTCGTGCGCGCACTTGCTGCACGGGATCATGGCGCGGCTCCGGACGGGGCGACGTTGCCGCTCCACAGCACGCGGCCGCCGAGCCGGACCTCGGCCGCCGTGAAGCCGGCCCCGCTGGTCGGCACGCTGACGAGGCTGTCCCAGCGGCGGACGTCGGCGGGGCTGCCGTCGAGCACGACGATCGGCGCATCGGTGGGGACGAGCCCCGATCGCGTGGCGAGGTGGAAGGTGATGACGCCGTCGCCGGCGATCGGATGGCTGACGACCGGCTGCAGGTCGGTGCGCTCGGGCGCGAGCTCGGCGAGGGCCGCGAGATCGCCGCGCGCCGCGGCGATCGCCTTCTCCAGGTCCTTGCGCGACGCCTCGGGCGCGGCCGCTGCCAGGGCCTTCGCCAGATCGGGTCGTCCGGCGTCCAGCGCGCGCCAGGCGATGGCCTCGTTGGTCGCCGGATCGTGGCTGCGCCGCGCCTCCTCGACGACCTTCTCGATCGGCTGGTCGCTGGTCAGCAGCAGGCGGCGCAGATCCTCGGGCGTGCGCTGCGTCGCCGGCACGGCGACGGCGATGGCGGCGGCGCGTTCGGGCGCCAGGCGTTGGCACGCGCGCAGCAGATCGCCGGCCTCGGCGGCGAGGCGGTTCGCGTGGGCCTGGAACTGCGCGGGCGGGTACTGCGGATCGAGCGCCGCCAGCACCAGGCGCACGCGCTGGGCGTCCTTGTGGCTGGGATCGGTCAGCACGAGCGTGCCGAACGCCCGGAGGATCGGCTGGAGCTCGCCGCGCCGCCAGGCGGCGCGCGCCAGCCGCGAAGCCGCCGCGCGGGCGATCGCCCCGGTCGCAGGCTCGGTGCTCGCGATCGGCGCGGTGTCCTCGCCGCGTTCCGCGTGCAGGATCGCGCGCAGCAGCTCCTCGTCGGGGCCGGCGACGGTGTTGGTGATGTCCTTGCCGCGTATCGCCTGGGACAGCGCGAGGGCCGCGTCGACCAGGGCGCGGTCGCCGGGCCTGACGCGCCCGGCCGATGCCTCGAGCCGCGCGTAGCCGTCGCTGCTCGCCAGGTCGGCGGCGGCGAGGATCGCGGCCGCGCTCGACGGCGCCAGAGCGGCGGCCTCGGCCCCGGCCTCGCGCGCGGCCGCGTGCTCGTTGGAGAGCGAGCGCGCGTTCCAGTCGGCGAGCGCCGACGCCGCGCGCCAGCGCGTGATCGCGCCCCAGCCGACGACGACCGCGATCAGCAGCACCACGGCGGCGAAACCGAGCATGACGAAGCCGGCGTTGCGCTCGCCGAACTTCTCGGCCATCACCTGCGCGATCATGGCAGCTCCGCCACGCGTCCGCGCAGCGCGCGGCCGGGGATCGGCCCGTGGGCCGTCGAATCGTAGCGGTGGCCGTCGCTGATGATGAAGAGGTGGTCCGCCGGCACGCGGATCGGGCCGGCGGCGGGCATGCCCAGGTTGGCGCCACGCGTCGCGGCCTCGCCGTTGACGATCAGCGTTCCGCCGACGATCGCCACCTCGTCGCCCGGGCGCGCGGCGACCCAGCCGAAGAGGCGGTCGAGCGGCTCGTCCTCGCCGAGCTGGTAGCAGACGGCGTCGCCGCGCTCGTAGCCGTGCACCCGCACCGTCGTGTCGAGCGAGATCGACTCCGTCGGATCGAGGTTGTCGATGTCGCGGTAGTCATCCCCCGGGCGCACCCGCTGGCAGCGCGGGATGACCATCGCCGCGGCGACCATGAGGGCGATGAGGAATGCGTAGGTCAGCCAGTGCCAGACCAGGTCCATGGAGTCGTTGTGCCAAGTCCGGCGCCGGGGTTCCAGTGGCAACGTGCATCCTGCGCGGTGGTGGCGCAGGCAGTGGGACGGCCGGCGGGTGGTCGCCGGCGGGCGATGACGCGTTCGCGACGGTCATCCTCGCGGCTCGACATCCGCCTCGCGACCCGACCGCGGCGCTCAGCCGTGCGCGCGCTCCTGGGCGATGCGCAGGCGGCCGGCGCGGACGATGGCGCCGAGGTCCGCGGCGGCGCGCTCGAGCTCGTCGTTGAACACCAGGTAGTCGTAGTCGCGCCAGTGCGCGAGCTCGACCTCGGCCTCGAGCAGGCGGCGCTGGATGGCGGCCTCCGAGTCGGTGCCGCGACCGCGCAGGCGCGCCTCGATCTGCTCGCGCCGCGGCGGCACGACGAAGATGAACACCGCCTGCGGGAAGGCCGCGCGGATCTGGTTGGCGCCCTGGACGTCGATGTCCTTGATCACGCTCATGCCCTGCGCGAAGCGCTCGGTGATGAAGCTGCGGGGCGTGCCGTAGAAATGGTTGCCGAAGACCTGGGCGTGCTCGATGAGCTCGCCGTCGCGGATGCGCCGGGCGAACTCGGCGTCGTCGACGAACCAGTAGTCGACGCCGTTCGCCTCGCCGGGACGCGGCGGGCGGGTGGTGGCGCTGATCGACTTGGTGAAATCGGAGTGGTATTCGAGGAAGCGCTGGATCAGCGTCGACTTGCCGGCGCCGCTCGGACCGGAGACGACGAGGAACAGGCACTGGTCGCTATGCACCGGGTAGAGCATCGGCGCGACGGTAGGTGCGGTGCCCGGGGGCGGAAGAGGATCAGCGGGTGTCGCGCCAGTCGGGCTCGGGCGTGAAGTCGACGCGCGCGAGGCGCAGGCCGATGCCGGGCGCCATGTTGCCCAGCCGCCGCGCGCCCCACCCGCCCGCGATCGCGGCGCGGAAATCGCCGATCGGCGCGCGATCGAGGGCGACGTGGACCATCGCCCCGACCAGGCCGCGGATCTGCTGGTAGAGGAACCCCTCGCCCGCCATGGCGAACGTCCAGGCCCCGTCGCCATCATCGGTCCATGACGCGTGGTCGTAGCGCCGGCGCGGATCGCCGTCGTCGCTGGCGTCGCCGCGCTTGCAGGCGAAACCGCTCAGGTCGAGGCGCCCGACCAGCAGCGCGGCCATCTCGGGCAGCGCCTCGGGCCGCGACCAGCGCCGCACCCACAGGCAGCGGCGGTCGATCACCGGTCGCGCCGGCCGGACGAGGACGCGGTACCGGTAGTGCTTGGCCGACGCGTCGCGGCGGGCGCTGAAGCCGTCGGCGACGCGCGCCGCGCGGCGCACGACGGCATCCTCGGGCAGGCGCTGGTTGAGCGCGGCGGCGAGCATCGCCGGATCCCAGTCGCGCTCGAGCACGCAGTCGCCCGGCAGCGCGGGCGAGCTCACGCCCTGATCGAGCCGGCTGGCGGGCAGGAAGCGCACGGGCGAGCCGGCGAGGTCGGCGAGCGCCGTTTCGACCACGCCCTGCAGCGTGCGCGAGGCGTCGTCCTGGAGCTGGGTGCCGCTGAAGCCCTGGCCGTCGAATTCGAGCTCGAGCGCGAAGCGCGGCATGGGTCGCGCCCCTCAGCGGGTCAGCCGGCCTCGTCGACGAACGGGATCCATTCATCATCGCCGCCGCCGCCGGTCGCCGCCTCGGCTTCCTGCGGTTCGCGTCCGCCGCGGCGATCGCGCCCGCCGCGCTCGAAGCGGCCGCCGCCGGTCTTGCCGCGGAAGCTGAAGACGTCGCGCCGGTCCGGCCCGGCGGCGAGACCGCCGACGTCCGAGCCGATCTCGTCGCGCGCGTCGCGCCACACGGCGCGGATCGGTTCGAGCTCGGGGATGTGGCCGAAGGCCAGCTCATGCACCCGCCAGACCAGGTCGAAGCCGGGATAGCGGACGAACTTGCGCACGCGCTTGCCGCGGTCGGCGAAGAACAGCATGTAGAGCTGGCCGCGCAGCAGATCGACCGCCGCCGCCGCCAGCCGCTTCGGCAGGTCCATGTGCCGCGCCAGCGTGCCGATCTCGGCGGTGACGCGGCCGGCGACGCGGTGGTACTGGTCGGTCTCGATGTCGACGGTGTCGAGCAGCGGCAGGAACATGCCGGTGCACAGCACCTCCATCGGGTAGAAGCGCTCCTCCTGCGCGTCGGCCTCGACGCGGTCGAAGTAGTCCCAGACCTGCGCGAAGCCCTCGTCGCCGATCGCCTCCATCCACTCCGGATACAGGACGTCGAGCAGCCCGTAGTCCTTGAGCATGCGCAGCCCGTTCTGGCGGTTGGGCTGGACCAGGATGCGGAAGACCTCCTCGGTGACGCGGAAGCGCGACGCCTTGAGGATCTCCTGCGGCAGCTGCTTGATCGCGGCCTCGGTCGCCGGATCGAAGTGCGAGCCGAAGCGCGCGGCGAACTTGATCCCGCGCAGCATGCGCACGGGATCCTCCTGGAAGCGCACCACCGGATCGCCGATCGCGCGCACGACGTGGTCGTGCAGGTCGGTCACGCCCCCGGTGTAGTCGATGACCGCGAAGTCGCGGATGTCGTAGTACAGCGCGTTGACGGTGAAGTCGCGGCGGAACGAATCCGATTCGAGGTCGCCCCAGGCGTTGTCGTCGTCGATGTAGAGGTCGCCGGTGTCCTGCGGCTCGACCGACGAGCGCAGGGTCGCGACCTCGACGTTCTTGTGGCCGAAGAACACGTGGACGATCTTGAAGCGCCGGCCGACCACGCGGCTGTTGCGGAACAGCCGGCGCAGGTCGTTCGGCCGCGCGTCGGTGGCGATGTCGAAGTCCTTGGGCTTGCGTCCCAGCATCAGGTCGCGCACGGCGCCGCCGACCAGGTAGGACTGGTAGCCGGCGTCCTTGAGCTTGTAGAGCACGCGCAGGACATCGGGATCGATGTCCTTGCGGCTGATGGGGTGGTCTTCGCGCGAAATGATGGTCGGTGCGATCGGTTCCATGCGGCTCGTCGGCCCTGCCGGGCGGCCTCGGCGCGTCCTGGGACGCGGGGCCTGCGATGGCGGGGCGGGCTATGGGTTATGTGGTTCAGGCTGGCAAAGAGCGACCGGCGATTTGTACGTCGGCAGCGGCAGGCCGCAACCGCAGGCCGCGCATCGTTGGCATCGATGCGAGGGGGTCGGGCGGACGGCTGCAGGCGGCGTCGGGAACGCCGGGCGGCGCGCGTCAGAAATCGCGGGCGACGATGAAATCCGCCAGTTCGCCCAGGCGATCGCGTCCGGCGCCGGCCGGCAGCGCCGCGAGATGCCGCTTCGCCTCGGCGACGTGCTGGCGCGCCGTGCCCAGCGCGCTGGCCACGCCGCCGCCCTCGACGACCCGCCGACGCACCTCGGCGACGGCGCTGGGCGAGGTGGCACCGACCAGCTCGTGCGCGACGGCGTGGCGTCGCGCCGGCTCGGTCGCGGCCAGCAGGCGCAGGATCGGCAGGGTCAGGCGGCCGCGTTCGATGTCGGTCGCGAGGGTCTTGCCGACCTTCTGCGGATCGCCGGTGAAATCGAGGCAGTCGTCGACGATCTGGAAGGCCATGCCGATGCAGCGGCCGTACGCGGCGGCGCCGGCGCGCTGCTCGGAGGTGCCGCTCACCGCGCCGAGCTCGCCCGCCAGCTCGGTCAGGGCCGCGGTCTTGGCGTAGATGATGCGGTCGTACTCGGCCTCGGTCAGGTCGACGTCGCGACGCGCGATCATCTGGTGGAGCTCGCCGCGGCAGACGACGTTGGTGGTGCGGGTGAGGCGATCCATGACCCACGGATGGGTCAGGTCGGAGACCAGGCTGAAGGCGTGGGTGTAGAAGTAATCGCCGAGCAGCACGGCGATCGACGTGCCGTGGGCGACGTGCGCGGTCGGCTTGCCGCGCCGCGTGTCGGCCTCGTCGATCATGTCGTCGTGGATCAGCGTCGCGGTGTGGATCATCTCCAGCGCCGCGCCCAGGCGATGGTGCTCGGGCCGGATCCCGCCCATCGCCTGCGCCACCAGCAGGACGACCGACGGCCGCAGCATCTTGCCGTGGAAGCCGCCCAGCGAATCGATGAGGCTGTTGACCCGCGGTTCGTCGCTCGCCAACACCTTCGCCATGACCGCCTCGACCTGAGCCAGGTCCGAGGCGAGTCCGGCGAGGAGCCGGAGCACCGTCACCCGATCTTGAGATCGCGCGTGTGCTCGACCAGGACGCGGCCGAGCGCCTCGACGCTGACCGGCTTGCGCACGCAGGACACGACCTGCGGGTTCAGGCGGCCGAGCTCCTCGACGCGGTCGAACGGCTCGTAGGCCGAGACCACGATGACCTTGCTCTCGGCGAGCTCGGGCCGGCGCAGCAGCTCCTGCAGCACGGCGAAGCCGTCCATGCCGGGCATCATGATGTCGAGCAGCATGAGCTGCGGCTTGATCGTGCCGACCACGATGCAGGTATCGACGCCGTTGACCGCCTCGTGGATGATGGCGTTCGGCAGGTAGCGCTCGACCACCTTGCGCAGCAGCAGCACCATGTCGGGGTGGTCGTCGGCGATCAGGACGTGCAGCTTGTCGGCGGTGCGCTCGCGCGCGGCCGAGATCTGGTCGACGTCGGGGATGCCGAAGGTGCGACGGAAGCCCTCGAGGTCCTCGGGCGTCACGCGGAAATGACCGCTCGGCAGGCTGTACGCCTTCAGGTGCCCGTTGACGATCCAGCGATACACCGTCGTGCGGCTGACATTGCAGCGCTTGGCAACCTTGCCCAAGCTGAGGTGATCTTCCTTGCTCATGAGCGCCTTCCCACGTGTGTGGCCGAGATAGGTCCGGCTTGTACATCCCCGAGCCCAGTGCCGCAAGCCCCGACGGTTCGACCGGTGCAATCCTCGCGCGCCGTCGTGGCCGGCTTCCGCGCCCCCGCAACGTCATTAGCGTGCCGCGATGACCGGTGTCCGTGGACGAGGATGCCGTCGTCGACGGTGGTGGCGAGGGCGCGGCGCATGCATGTCCTGATCGTCCGCCTCGGCGCTTTCGGCGACATCGTCCACACCCTGCCGCTCGCCGCCGACCTCGCCGCCGCGGGCCATCGCGTCGCCTGGCTGTGCGAAGACCGCTGGGCGCCGCTGCTCGAGGGGTCGAGCGCCATCGAACGCGTGTTCCGCCTGCCGCGCCGGCTCATCCGCGATCCGGCGGGAGCGATGGGCGGCAAGCTGCTCGCGCTGCGCCGCCTCGCGCGCGAGCTGCGCGCGCAGCGCTTCGACGCGGCGATCGACGCGCAGGGCCTGGCCAAGAGCGCGGCGTTGACGGTCGCCAGCGGCGCGAGCCTGCGCCTGGGCCATCGCCGGCCGCGCGCGCGCGAGCTCAGCTGGCTGGTCACCAGCCGCAGGAGTCCGGTCGACGCCGTGCACGTGATCGATCAGCAGCGCGCGCTCGGCCTGGCGCTGACCGCCGGCGCGAAATCCGCTCGGCCGTGCGGGCCCTGGCGGTTCCCGTTGCCGCCGTGGCGTGCCGATCACGCGTGGGCCGACGAGTGGCTGGCGCGGCGTCAGCTGTCGCGGCCGTGGCTGCTCAACGTCGGCGCGGGCTGGCCGACCAAGGTCTGGCCGAAGGCGCGTCAGGTCGAGTTCGTCCGCGCCTGCGCGCGCGCGCGCCTGACGCCGCTGCTGGTCTGGGGCACGCACACCGAGCACGACCTGGCCGAGGAGATCATCGGCGAGGCCGGAGCGGGCGTGCTGGCGCCGCCGACGACGATTCCGCAGCTCGCGGGTCTCATCGCCCGCGCCGCCGTATTCGTCAGCGGCGACACCGGACCGTTGCACCTCTCGCTGGCGCTGGGAACGCCCGCCGTGGGCTTGTTCGGTCCGGTGCCGGCGGAACGGAATGGGCCGCGCGGCCGCGGCTACCGGACGCTGCAGGCGCCGGGCGCGGCCTGGGAACGACGCGACGTCGCGAAGGTCGACATGGGCGCCATCGCCGCCGACGCGGTGATCGCGGCGGCGCGATCGGCCGTCGACGAGGCCGCGCTCGGCGACGTGGCGCATGGCGCGATGCCCGCCGACGGCATGCACGGACGCCGGTCGTGATCCGCCGCGGCCTGCCGTTGCAGCCGACGCTGTCGCCGTGGCCGGCATGGGCGCGGCGCTGCGCGGTGCTCGCCGTGGCGGCGGCGGCGGTCCTCGCGCTCGGCCTGGCGGCGCCCGGACGCGCGGCGCCGGTGCGCGTCGTGCTCTCCGGACCAGGGCACGCGATGGACTACGCGCGCGAGGCGCGGCGGCTGATCGACGGCGCGGCCGAGCGCATCCGCGTCGTGGTCTACGTCGTGCGCGCCGATGACGGGCCGGTGCGCGACCTGCTCCAGGCGTTGGCCGACGCGGCGAGGCGGGGCGTCGACGTCAAGGTGTGCCTCGACTACGGCGCCAAGTTCGACGACACCGCGATCGACCCGAAGCACGAGGCGCCAGCGGCGTGGCTGCAGGCCAATGGGGTGGCGGTGGTGCTCGACGAGGAGGACCGCACCACCCACGCCAAGGTGCTGGTCGTCGATCGCCGGCACGTGCTGCTCGGCAGCCACAACTGGACCGCGTCCGCCCTGACGCGGAACCGTGAAGCCGCGGTGGTGCTCGACGACGCGACGCTGGCGGACGAGCTCGAGGTCGGGCTGTTCGCGACCATCCCGGGCATGGAGTGACGGACGCCGCGGCGGCCGTGGCGCTGATCGAGACCAGCGACGATCCGCCCGCCGTGCTGCTCATCCGCCGAGCGGAGCGCGTCGATGATCCCTGGTCGGGGCAGTGGGCGTTGCCGGGCGGGCGCCGGGATCGCGCCGATGCGGATGCGCTCGCCACCTGCCTGCGCGAAGTGCGCGAGGAGGTCGGTCTCGCGCTGGATCGCGCCGACTGCAGCGCGGCGCTCCCGCTCGATGTGGCGGGTCGCCATCTCGGCCTCGCGATCAGCGTCGCGCCGTTCGTCTTCCGGCTCGCGACGCGCCCCGCTCTGACCATCGATCCGCGCGAGGTCGCCGCGATCCGCTGGTGCGCGCTGGCGTGGCTGGGCGATCCCGCGCGCCACCGCCGCGGCGTCGTCATGGGGCAGCCGGATGAGCCGTTCATCGACCTGGACGGCGCGCCGCTCTGGGGGCTGACGTGGCGGGTGCTCTGCCGTCGGATCGCCATGGGCGGGTGACGAGCGCGAGGCCCGCCGAGGTCACCCGCCGCTCGGCACCATCGCCTGCATGAAGACCACGTCGTGCCAGCGCTCGAACTTCCAGCCGACCTCGCGGAGCGTGCCGGCGAGCTCGAAGCCGTGGCGCGCGTGCAGGCGCATGCTCGCCGAATTGCCGCCGACGATGCGCGCGATCACCACGTGGTGGCCGTGCGCGCGCGCGCGCAGCATCAGCTCGGCCAGGATCGCGTCGCCCCATCCCTGACCGCGATGGCCGTCGGCGACGTACACGGCGTTCTCCACCGTGCGGCCCCAGGCGGGGCGGTCGCTGAACGGCGCCAGCGAGCCCCAGCCGACGACCGCGCCGCCGGCGAGCGCCACGATGACGGGATGGCGCTCGCTGCGCTCGGCCAGCCAGCGGCTGCGGTCCTCGTGCGACTTCTCCTCGGTGTCGAAGGTCGCGCTGAGCGTGCGGATGGCCTCGTTGTAGATCGCGCGGATGCCCGCGACGTGCTCGGCCGTCGCGGTCTCGATGCGGCGGCTCATGGCGCCTCGCTGCGCCGGCGCTCGCGCAGCCGGCGGAAGAAGCCGCGCATGATCTCGGAGGCATCGTCGGCGAGCACGCCCTTCACCACCTCGATGCGGTGGTTGAAGCCGGGCGGCGCCGCCAGGTCGACGACGCTGCCGCACGCGCCCGCCTTCGGCTCGAAGGCGCCGTAGACCACGCGCGGTACCCGCGCGTTGAGGCACGCGCCCATGCACATCGGGCACGGCTCGATGGTGCAGTACAGCGTGCAGCCCTCGAGCCGCCACGAGCCGAGCGCGTCGGAGGCGGCGCTGATCGCCACCATCTCGGCGTGGGCTGTGGCATCCTGCAGCCGCTCGCAGGCGTTGCGCCCGCGGCCGATGATGCGCCCGTCGTGGACGACCACGGCGCCGATCGGGACCTCGCCCTCCTCGGCGGCCAGGCCGGCTTCGCGCAGCGCGGCGCGCATGAAGGACTCGTGCGACGGCACGGCGGTGGTGGGCGGATGGTCGATGGTGGCCTCGTCGTGGCGGCGAGCGTGCACGACGCGGCGCGCGGGACAACGACAGCCACGGCCTCGGCCGACGCCATCGGATCGAGGAGCGGCCGTGCCCGCGCGGCGCGATGCGCCCGCCACCAATGCGAAAGCCCCCGGGATTCCCGGAGGCTTCCACCATCGACGAGCCATCGGCGCCGTCGCGCGTCAGTGCAGGCGCTTGGTCATCGTCAGCAGGAAGCCGCGCGTCGGCAGCACCTGGTGCTTGACCTCGTCCATGATGCCCTGGAGCGAGCGCAGCCCGGCGTCGTCCGCGCGGATGTTCAGCGCGTTGCCGTAGTTGACGATGCCGATCTGGACTTTGTCCTGATCGCCGACCATCAGCACGTTGCAGGTCTCGTTCGCGTCGTTGGTGTGCGCCTTGAGGATCGCGCATGCCTCGCCGATCGAGCGCTCGACCTTCGACTGCGCATCGCCCGACAGCTTGAGGCGCTTGCCGAGGCTGCCGGCGAGCGCGGTCAGGCCGGCGGCGAAGTCGATGTCGCACGGCAGCTTCATCTCGAGCATCTTGACCTTGTTCATCTCGTAGAACTCGATCGTGCCGTTCTGGTCGACGCTGAAGTAGTCGCCGCTGCGCGGATCCTTGAAGCGGCCGGGCTGGCTGACGTTCAGGCCCATGCCGGTGACCGGATGCTTGAACTGGATCGGGAACTTGGCGGTGGGGGCCGGCTCGGGCTTGGCCTCCTTGCCCTTGCTGAACGACGCGACCGCGCCCTCGATGGTGTCGTGGGTCTCGAACAGGGCGAGCAGGCCGAGCATCTCGAACAGCGCGATGACCTTGGTCGGCACGCCGACCAGCTTGATGTCGCCGCCCGACTCGCGGAAGGTGTCGACGCACTTCACGATCGTGCCGAGGCCGGTCGAGTTGATGTACTTCACGTTCGTCAGGACCAGCAGGACGTTGTGCACGCCGGACGACAGGATGTCGCTCAGCCGCCCTTCGAACGCCTGGTTGGTCGAGGCGTCGATCGAGCCGGTCAGGAAGACCGCCTTGGCCTCCTCGCCGCTCGGCAGCGTCACGGTCTTGATGTCGAAGTTGAGGACGGCCATGGACGCTCCTGATAGCACGCCACGCGCCGACGGGCGCTGGCGTGGTGGCACGCGATATCGTCGCGTGCGGCGCGGGAAGATGCTGACTCCGCGACTGTAGGAACGACACCCTGAACTCAACCGCAGCGCGCAGCGGACGGCGCCGAGTGTGATACGGCATGACCTTGGCCCGTCGCGGGATACGCGGTTCGCGGTGCCGATTCGTGGGTCATACTTAAGACTCTTGCCGGCACGCCACGCGTGCCGCGACGTGGCGGGTGGCCGCAGCGGCTGGTGACGACCGGCCGAAGGCGACTGGCGACCGACGAGTGCCGTGAAAGGGCATCATGGGTTTTTTCGACTTCTTGAAGGGCAAGAAGAAGGACGACAAGGCCGATGATCTGGCCACGGGTCAGGTCAAGCGTCCCAGCCGTCGCATCATCGCGCCCGAAGGCAAGTCGACCGGAACCGGATCGACCGCCAAGGCCGCCCCCGCTCCGGTCAAGGGCCCGACGCAGCGCATCACGAACGGTGCGGGCGCCCCGCCGGCGAAGCCCGGCACCTCGACCATCGCCGCCCCCGGCAAGCCGGTGCAGTCGGGTCCGCGTCCGGTCCCGGCGCCGACCGCGCCCGCGGGCAAGCCCTCGGGTCCCAAGCCGACCGCCGGCGCCAAGCCGACCTCCGGTCCGATGAAGGCCAATCCGCAGAAGTCCGATGACGGCGGCCTGATGATCGGCGCGTCCAAGCCATCGGGCCCGTCGCCGACGGTCGGCGGCACGACCACGCGGGCCAAGGGCAAGGATCCGATCTCGGCGCCCAAGCCGCTCGAGTTCGCGGGCGATCTCGCCAGCGGTTCGCGCGGCGGTCCGGCGCGCACCGGCGAACAGGCGCTGATCGACTTCCTGATCAACAAGGCGCGGCTGCTCGACGCCGCCCAGGCGGACAAGGTCCGCGACAAGGCCGAGGCCGACGGCGTCGCGATCGACGCCGCCGCGGTCCAGCTCGGCTTCCTGACCGAGGACAAGCTGGTCACCGCGCTCACCCAGGAGTGCTGGGTCCCGCACCTCAAGGTCGACAAGTACGAGATCCGCAAGAAGGCGCTCGACACGATCTCGCGCGAGGACGCCGAGCACTACGGCGTCTTCCCGGTCGATAAGCTTGGCAGCCTGCTGACCCTCGCGATGGTCAACCCGCTCGACACCGAGACCATCCGCGTGCTCGAGTCGAAGACCGGCCTCGACATCAAGAAGGTCGTCGCGACGCGCGCCGAGATCACCCAGGGCATCGAGAAGTACTACTCGGGCCAGGTGCAGGCGAAGGAAGGCTCGCTCGGCTTCGTCCAGGACGTCGAGGCGAAGAGCGTCACGCAGATGATCTCGAAGGTGGAGGGGCCGAGGGCGCCGATCTCGGTCGCGCCGCCCAAGCCCGTGCCGACGCCGTTGCCGGCGCACGTCGACGGCGACAACATCGTGCCCGAGATCGAGGACATCGACGAGCTGCTCTCCTCGGACGAGGTCATCGCGCCCGCGATCATCGAACCGGTCGCGATCAAGGCCGACGAGCCCGCGGTCATCGGCTTCGACGAGATCGAGACCATCGCGCCCGCCGCCGAGGCCAACGGCTCGACGAAGGACAAGAACGTCGAATCGGAGCGCATCGGCATCGACGAGCTCGACGAGATCGCGATCTCCGGTCCGCCGGCGAAGGCGCCCGCCAAGCCCGCTCCGGCCGCGGCGAAGAAGGACGATCTGATCGACCTCGACATCGACATCACCCTGCCCGAGCCCGAGCTCTTCACGACGCCGAGCGCGGGCTCGACGATCAAGACGCCGCTCCCGGCGCACGAGACCGTGCCGCAGACCGGCGCGCTCGAACGCAATCCGGTCAAGGCTCCGCCGCCGGTGCTCGCTCCGGCCGCCATGGCGCCGGTCGCGCCGGCGGCCAAGGCCCCCGTCGCTCCTCCCGCCAAGGCCCCGGCCGCACCGATCGCTGCCGCCGCGGCGCCGGTCGCGCCCGCCGCGCCCGCCAAAGGCGCGAAGCGCGACACGCCGAGCAAGCGCCACAACCGCACCGCGGACATGATCAATCTGATCCCGGTGATGGAGGAGGAGTTCCAGCACGCGATCACGCATGGCCGCTCGCACCTCTTCGAGAAGTGGGTCGGCCTGCAGACGCGCAACCGCATCATCAACGGCATCGCCATCGAGGACGATGTCGCCGAGGTGATGAGCTCGCTGTTCGCCAACGGCCGGCGGATCTGAACACGCTGACGCCGGCCGGTCGTCCGACCTGCCCGTGAGGAGCCCGCAGCGGAATCGCTGCGGGCTTCGTGTTGCGACGTCGGGCGTCCGGCTTCGAGCTACGGGCCTCGACCCTCGAGGACCGAGCGCACGGCGCTCCCGCATCGAGCCTCCCCGGCGTGCCCGACCCACGTTCGCCCGGACGCCACTAGCGGCGCGTCGGCACCGCCGCACCGTGGCCGCATGGGCGAAGCCGGACGATTGGGGTTCGAACTGCTGACCACCAGCGGCTCCGCGCGGCGCGGCCGCTTCCGCACCGCGCACGGCGTGGTCGAGACGCCGGCCTTCATGCCGGTCGGCACCCAGGCCGCGGTGAAGTGCGTCACGCCCGACCAGGTCGCCGCGACCGGCGCGCAGGTCGTGCTCGCCAACACCTATCATCTCAGCCACCCGGAGCGCGTGCAGCTGGTCGAGCGCCACGGCGGCCTGCACGCGCTGATGCGCTGGAACGCGACCATCCTCACCGATTCCGGCGGCTTCCAGGTCTTCAGCCTGCCCGACCGCGTGATCGACGAGGAGGGCGTCCGCTTCCGCTATCAGATCGACGGCGAGGCGGTGCTGCTGACCCCGGAGCGCTCGATGGGCATCCAGCGCTCGCTGGGCGCCGACATCGTCATGGCCTTCGACGAGTGCGTCGCTCCCGACGCGTCGCGCGAGTACGTCGCGCAGTCGGTCGAACGCACCCATCGTTGGCTGGCGCGCTGCGCCACGGTCAAGCTCGGCGAGCACCAGCACCTCTTCGGCATCGTCCAGGGCGGCATGGATCTCGAGCTGCGCTCGCAGTCGGCGCGCACCGTGACCTCGGTCGAGCTCCCCGGCTACGCGATCGGCGGCGTCTCGGTCGGCGAGGGCCACGCGCAGATGGTGCGCATCGTGCGCCACACCGCGCCGCTGCTGCCGCCGGATCGCCCGCGCTACCTGATGGGCGTCGGCCTGCCCGATGACCTGGTCGCGTCGGTCGAGGCCGGCATGGACATGCACGACTGCGTCATCCCCACGCGCTACGCGCGCGAAGGCACGGTCTTCACCTGGGACGGCAAGATGCGCGTCGCCGACAAGCGCTACCGCAAGGACCGCTATCCGATCGACACCGCCTGCACCTGCGCGTCGTGCGCCGGCGGCTTCAGCCGCGCCTACCTGCGCCACCTGATCTTCGCCAAGGAAGCCCTGGGCGAGACCCTGATGTCGATCCACAACCTGCACTTCTACCAGGACCTGATGCGCGCGATGCGCGCGGCGATCGAGGCCGGCACGTTCGCGGCGTGGCGCGATGCGTTCCTGCAGCGCTATGTGCGCAACAAGGGCGCGCGCGACGCGCCGGCGAACCAGGCGCTCGACGACGAGTGAGCGGCATGAAGCTGGTCGTCGTCCAGACCGGGGGCCTGCGCGATCGCGAGGTCATCGCGCTGCGCGATGAATACCTCAAGCGCTTCCGCCGTTTCGGATCGTTGAGCGTTGTCGAGCGCGAGCCGAAGGGCGAGGCGCCGCTGTGGCCCGCGTCGGCGCGCTGGCGCGTGGCGCTGGACGAACGCGGCGACGCGTTCGCGAGCGACGACCTCGCCCGCCGCGTCGGCGACTGGACGATGCGCCACGGCGAGGTCGCCTTCCTGATCGGCGGCGCGTACGGGCATCATGCGCCGAGCCTCGCCGCGGCGAACCTGCGCTGGTCGCTGGGCCCGCTGACCCTGCCGCACCAGCTCGCGCACCTGATCGTCGTCGAGCAGTTGTACCGCGCCGCGACCATCCGCGCGGGCACGCCGTACCACCACTGAGCTCGGCTCGCCCGAGCGCGACGCGCGGCGCGCCTAGGCCCCGCTCGATGGCGGCCGCCGTCCGCGCCCGGGTGCGGGCGTCGGTGCTCAGCGCTTGCCTGCGCTGGACGTCGCTGCATGAACGACGTCGCATGTCCTTCCTGCCGACGCTGATCCGCACCGTCATCCTCGCCGCCGGCATCGCCCTCCCGGCGGCGGCGGCCGACCAGCCGGTCACCGCGCGTCTGGTCGCCGATGCCGCGATGCCCACGCCCGGCGCGCCGTTCCTGCTCGGCGTCGAGTTCACGATGGAGGAGGGGTGGCACCTCTACTGGCGGAACCCGGGCGACGCCGGGCTGGCGCCGACCATCGCCTTCACGTTGCCCGCCGGCTGGACGATGGGCGAAACGCGTTGGCCGGCACCCGAGCGCGTCATCGATCCCGGCGACATCGTGCTCAACGTCTACCACCACCGCGTGCTGATCGCCGCCGAGGCGACGCCGCCGGCGGACTGGACGCCGGCGCCGGTCACGATCACGGCCACCGCCTCGTGGCTGATGTGCAAGGCCGAGCTGTGCATGCCGGGCAAGGCGTCGCTCGCGCTCGCGCTGCCGCAGGCCGAGCCGCTCGCCGCTGAAGCGGTCGCCGCCTGGCGCGCGTCCTTGCCGCAGCCAGCCGAGGGCTTCGCCGAGATCCGCCGCGATGCGGGAGCGGCGTCCATCACCCTGCTGTGGAAACGCCCGGTCGAGCCCGCGAGCCTCGTGGCCTTCGCTCCCGCCGGCGGGGCGCTCGCCTGGTCCGATCACGCCGAACGCGCCTCCACGCTGACCGTCGCGAAGCCCGGCGACGAACCCTCGTCGCCCGCCGTCGTCACCGGCCGCACCGGCGATGGACACCCCTTCGCCATCGCCGTCCCGCTCTCCTCACCGTGAACCGCAAGGACACACCATGCCCATCCGCTTCTTCGCCGCGCTGACCCTGTGCGCCGCGTTCGCCATCGCCGCCTCCGCCGCGGCCGAGGTCGGCAAGCCCGCCCCGGCGTTCACCGGCACCGATGTCGACGGCAAGGCGGTTTCGCTCGCCGACTTCGCCGGCAAGACCGTCGTCCTGGAATGGATGAACCCGGAATGCCCGTTCTCCGGGCCGCGGCGGTTCGAGAGCGGTGCAGCGCAGAAGCAGGCCGCCGCCCTCAAGGAACAGGGGGTGCAGGTCGTGCTGATCAGCTCGAGCTCGCACCTCGACGCCGCCGCCCTGAAGGCCTATGCCACGAAGCAGAAGATCACGACCCCGATCGTCGTCGACCAGTCCGGCGAGATCGGCAAGGCCTACGGCGCCAAGACCACCCCGCACTGCTTCGTCATCGGCGGCGACGGCAACGTTGTCTACGCCGGCGCGATCGATGACGACAAGGAGGGTGCGAAGGGCGACAAGGCGGTGAACTACGTCGATCAGGCGGTCAAGGAGCACGCCGCCGGCGGCAAGCTGACCCAGGCGTCGACGCAGCCCTACGGCTGCTCGGTCAAGTACGCGAAGTAGACGCGCGACGCTCACCGTCGGACGAGCCGCGGCGATGTCGCCGCGGCTCGTTGCGTTTCGGGTGGTTCGCGCGATCGGCTTCGAGCTTCGAGCTTCGAGCTTCGAGCTTCGAGCTTCGAGCTTCGCGCTTCGCGCTTCGAGCGTCGAGCTTCGCGCTTCGAGCTCCGCCGGGCGCCTGGACCGCGTCCTCACTCCATCAACAACCGTTCGACCTCCGCGCGCGAGGGCATGCTCGGCATCGCGCCCTTCTTCTGCACGCACAGCGCGGCAGCCGCGCACGCGAAACGCAGACGCGCGCGTTCATCGCGGCCATCGAGGACCGCGACCGCGTACGCCGCCGTGAAGCAGTCGCCCGCCCCGGTGGTATCGACCACGGGCACCGTCATCGCCGGGTGCGCGATCGCCTCTCCCGACGCCGGCAGCAGCAGGCAGCCGCGCGATCCGAGCTTGATCAGGACGCTCGCCGGGCGTTTCCCGCGCCAGGTCCGTGCCGCCGCGAGCAGCGACGCCTCGTCGTCGCCCGTCGCGCCCGTCAGGCGCTTCAGCTCGGTCTCGTTCGGGCTGAGGATGTCGATCAGCTCGGCCAGCTCCGCCGGCAGCGGCCGATCCATGCCGCCGAGATCGAGCAGCACCGGCACGCCATGCGCCCGCGCGATGCGCGCCGCCGCCAGGTTCGCCGCGTCCGGGATCTCGCGCTGCAGCAGCAGCATGCCCGCGCCGGCGATGCGCGCGGCAGCCCCCTGGTCGATGCCGCCCTCCCAGCGCTGGTTGGCGCCGCCGACCAGGATGATCGAGTTCTCGCCGCCGGCCTGCAGCAGGATCAACGCCTGCCCGGTCGGCCCGGCGACGGTGGCGAGATGATCCAGGGCGACTCCCGAATCCTTCAGCGCGCCGCGCAGCGGTGCGGCGAACGCGTCATCGCCGACGCGTCCGGCGAACCACGTCGCGCCGCCCAGCCTCGCCGCCGCCGCCGCCTGGTTCGCGCCCTTGCCCCCGGCGCGCACGGCCGCGTCGTCGCCGGCGATGGTCTCGCCCGGCCGCGGCAGGCGGTCGATCTCGACGTACAGGTCCGCGTTCACCGATCCGACGACGACGATGGGTTTGGCCATGCGCGCAGCATCGCCGGCTGGCGCCGTCCATCCACCGCCTCGGCGCAGGACGATCCGCCGATCGCGTGGGACGGAACGGCGATCAGCGCGTCGCGGCGATCGGATCGTGGGCGAGGAAGAACAGGGCCGCCGACCAGCCCTCGCGGGCGAGGATGAACCGATGCCGCTCCAGCGGCCCGCTCGGTCCCGCCTTGATCCCGCCGCCGCCGGCGGTCGAGAAGCGCAGCGTCGCCACCACCGCGAACCCGCCATCGTCCTGGGCGTCGATCGCGTGGATCTCCCAGGCGCAGCGGATCGGGTCGTCGCGGTGCTGCTCGAGCACCTGGCGCAGGCCGAAGAACGCCAGCTTGCGCGGCTCGCGGACGCCGAAGTCGTCGCCGCCGAACAGATCGGGCCACCGGGCGCGGAAGTCGTAGTCGTCGTGCACCCGGCCGAGGACGCGGGACGCGTCGCCGTCGGCGAGGGCCTGCGCCAGCGCGGCGAACGTGCGCGGCGCCTGCACCGCGGCTGATCGCCACCACATCCACCAGGCGAGCAGCGCGAGCGCGGCGACGGCGACGGCGATCCAACGCATGCGGCTCATGGCGGCTCCGGGATGGGCTCGGTGGAGATGCGGCGCCAGCGGCGGTCGGTGGCGGCGATCGAGGGTGTGACCGGCTGGGCGGTACCATCGGAAGCGATCACGCCGTCGCCGCTGGCAACGGCGAGGACGATGGGCGGGATGCGCTGCATGGTCGTCCTGGGGACGGTGTCGCCGGTCCCGGCTGTCGCGCCATGCGATAATCGCGGGCCACGATCGGAGGATCGCGATGGAGGAATGCCGCCTCGACCTTCCGAGCGGCTGCGGCAGGGGTGATGCCGCAGGCTGCCCGTCACGATCCCCGCGGCGCCGTCCGCCCGATCCGCGCACGCGCGCGCTCGTTCCGTGCAAATCACCGCTCCGGCCGCGCGACGCCGCTTGTCGATCGCGCGCACCCGGGTCCGTTGGGCCGCATGCTCACGGACGAACGCCTGGCGATCGACGGCGGCCGGCCGGCGCGCACCGCGCCCTACGGCTCGGCGCCGCGCTTCGGCATCGAGGAGGAGGCGGCGGCGCTCGCGGCGCTGCGCTCGCAGATCCTCTGGTCGCTCGCAGGCGGACGGGTGCGCGCTCTGGAGGAGGACCTGCGCGCGCTGTACGGCGTCCGCCACGCGATCGCCTGCTCGTCCGGGACCGCCGCGGTCCACGCGGCGCTGGCGGCGTGCGGGATCGGCCCGGGCGACGAGGTGGTCGTCAATCCGATCACCGACTGGGGCAGCGTCGGCGGGATCCTCGCGCTCGGCGCGATCCCGGTGTTCTGCGACATCGGGTTGGCGGACGGCAGCCTGGATCCGCAGGCCGTCGCCGCCGCGCTCACGCCGCGCACCCGCGCCATCCTCCTCGTCCATCTGCACGGCATCCCGGCGCGCGCCGGCGAGATCGCGGCGCTGGCGCGCGCGCGCTCGCTGGCGCTCGTCGAGGACTGCGCGCAGGCGCCGTGGGCCGAGGTCGACGGCCGTCGGGTCGGGACCTTCGGCGACGTCGCGGCCTTCTCAGCCAACGACTCGAAGCACGTGTCGTGCGGCGAAGGCGGGTGGATCCTGGTTGGCGACGACGACCTCGCCGCGCGCGCGCGCCGCTTCTGCGACAAGGGCTACCTGCGCGACGCGCCGCGCGGCGGGATCGACGTCGTCGCGCCGGGACTGAACTACCGCCTGTCCGAGCTCGCCGCGGCGGTGCTCCGGCCGCAGCTCGCGCGCCTGCCGGCGGCGGTCGGGCGGCGCCGGAGCTGGGCGGCCCGCCTGCTCGCCGCGCTCGCGGACGTCGACGGCTGGGTCCCGCTCAGGCCGGCGCCCGGGGCCGAAGGCGCGTGGTGGACCGTGCTCGGCCGGCTGACCGGCGCGGCCGCCGCTGCGGGCCAGGAGCGGATCGTCGCGGCGCTCGCCGCCGAGGGCGTGCCCGCCGGCGCCGCGCTCTCGCCCGCGCGCCTGCTCTACCGCGTCTCGGCGCTCGCCGGCCGCGCGCGCGTCGGGCCGTGCCCGCGCGCCGAGGCCCTCGCGGGGACGGCGCTGTTCCTGCCGTGCTCGGACGCGTACGGCGACCTCGACGCCGACGAGACCGCCGGGGCCGTGCGCAAGGTGCTCGCGGCGGGCGCGCGGTGAGGACCGCCGCCCTCGCCGAGCTGCGCCGGCGCGCGGCCGCGCACGCCGCCCAGCCGCGGCTGCTGGTCGACTACTGGCGCATCCGCCGCCGCATCGCCTACCCGCTGCCGGTGCGCGCGTACGTCGTGCTGCCGATGCCGCTGCGCATGGACCTGGGCGACGACGACTACCCGTGGGGGACCTGGCTCGTGTGGGCGCTCGAGGAGCGTATCGACGCGCTCGGCTGGGCGGCCGAACTCGCCGGCGATCGCCGCGCCCGGGCGGCGGCGAGCGCCGATCTGGACGCCCTGGCGGCATGGCCCTCGTACCGGCAGTACGCGAAGCCCGACCTCGTGCTCGGGCATTGCGCACGCCTGCTGGCGACCGCGCGCGCGCGCTGGACGTGGCCGGGCGCGGCGTTGCGCCGGAGGCTCGACGCGGCGCTGCGCCGGCTGCTCGCCGCGTCGCTGCCGCTGGTCGAGCGCCACTACGCGCCGTACCCCAGCGTCGAGGCGATCCTCGCCCACGAGTCGCCGCGCGCCGCCGTGCACAACATCCCGCTGATCGGCACGCTGGGCCTGGCGATGGCGGCGCGCGTCGTCGGCGACGCGGACGCCGTCGCGGCGCTCGAGCGCCGGATCGCCATCGTCCTCGGGGCGACGCTGGCGCTCATGGAGCGCGGCTGGGGCGAGGGCACGGCCTACGACGGCTACGTCCTCGACTTCGTCATGGCGTGGCTCGCGCGGGCTCCCGAGGCCGTGCGGGCGCCGATCCTCGCGCATCCGTCGCTGGAGCGGATCTTCGCCCAGTCGTACGCGCTCGGCGCGCCCGGCGACGCGATGCAGGTGGCCGAGATCGGCGACGTCGAGCCCGATGGCATGCCGTTCCACGCGACCGCCCAGGCCCGCCGCCTGGCGCTCGCCCACGATCCGCGCGCGGCGTGGTGGCTGGCGCGCTGCGAACCGCGCCGGCTGCGCGCCGCCGCGTTGGCGGAGATCGCCCTGCTGCGCCGCGGCGCCGCGCGCGCGCCGGCCGCCGGCGCGATCGACGCGCACGCCGCCGTCGTCCTGCGCTCGGGCTGGGAGCGGCGCGACCTCGCCGCGGCGTGCGCGGTGACGCGCTCGCCGATGCACCACATGCACCACGACGGCGGCCACCTCCTGGTCGGCGCCGACGGGCGCTGGCTGATCAGCGATCCCGGCTACCAGCAGTACCAGGCGACCTCCGAGCGCGCGTTCACCCTCGACGCCCAGGCGCACAACGCGCCGGTCATCGCCGGGCGACACCAGGCGGCGAAGGCCTGCCGCGTGCTCGCGCTCGGCCGCGACCGCGGCGCGCCGCGCACCGCCCTCGACCTGACGGCCTGCTATCCGCGCGAGTGCGGCGCGACGCGCGTGACGCGCACGGTCTGGCTGCTCGGCCGCGATCGCGTCGTCGCGGCGGACCGGATCGACGGCGAGGTCGCCGACGTCCGCTGGCACTGGCACGCCCACCCCGACGCGGCCTGGTGGTGGAGCGGCGGCGTCGCCGAGCTGGTGCTCGGCGACGCGACGATGCGCCTGGCCTGCCCGGGGATCACCCTCGGCGCCGAGATGGTCGAGCGGCTGCGCGGCTCGCGGGGGCAGCTGACGCTCGGCGTGCGCGGCGATCCGCGCCGGCGCGTGCATTGGTGGGTGTTCTCGCGCGGCCCGGCGCCTCGTCTGCGGGTCGACGGCGCCCGCCTGCGGATCGACCGGATCACCCTGGAGGCGACATGAGCGGCACGGTCTTCTTCGACGCGTTCACCGAGGTGGGACCCCGCCACAAGAAGCACCCGGCGCACGCCTGGCGGCTGGAGGAGGTCCTGGCCGAGATGGACCACTGCTCCATCTCCGCGGCGATGGTCGCGTCGACGACCTCGGTGAGCTACGAGCCGATGCACGAGAACCTGCTGCTGAGCGGGCGGATCGCCGCCCACGCGGACCGGCTGCGCGCGATCTGGAACGCGATGCCGTCGGTCACCGGCGAGTTCCCGGAGCCCGGCGAGCTGCTGCGGCTCATGCGCCGGCACGACGTCAGGGCGCTGTCGCTGCATCCGAAGTCGAACGCGTGGGACCTGCTGGCCGAGCACAACGCGCCGCTGCTCGCCGCGCTCGAGGCCGAGCGCGTGCCGGTGATCATCGACCGCCAGGAGGTGGAGTACCGCGACCTCGACGCGCTGCTCGTCCGCCATCCGGCCCTGCCGGTGATCCTGCGCGGCGCGCACTGGCAGGAGCAGCGCCTGCTGCTGCCGCTGCTGCCGCTCCGCCGCAACCTCCACGTCACCTTCGACCGCCTGCAGGCGCACTGGCTGCTCGAGGAGCTGGTCGAGGCCGGCCTCGAGGAGCAGCTGCTCTTCGGCAGCCACGCGCCGCTGATGTCGATGGGCGCGCACCGCTGCTACCTCGACTACGCCGACATCCCGGAGCGCGCGCGCGCGCGCATCGCCGGCGGCAACCTCGTGCGCCTGCTCGGCCTGCCGGCGGCGCCGCGCCTGCGCGAGAACGGCGACGAGGACGAGCTGATGGCCGCGGCGCGGCGCGGCCAGCCGCTGCCGACGCAGGTCCTCGACATGCACATGCACATCGTGCACGAGGGCATGCACGGCGGCGGCGGCAAGATGCGCTGCCGCGACGGCGGACCGCGCGGCGTGCTGCGCCTGCTCGACCGGCTGGGCATCGTCGGCGGCGGCTTCATGAGCTGGAACGGCGTGGTCTCGGCCGACACGCTCGCCGGCAACGACACGGTGATGAGCACGCTCGACGCGACGCCGCCCGGGTTCTGGGGCCTCGCCTCGATCGACCCGGCGCACTACGGCGACCGCATGGGCGAGCTGGTGCCGCGCATCCACGCCGATCCGCGCCTCGTCGGGATGAAGCCGTACTACGTGCACGGCATCGCCTACGACCACCCGTCGTGGGAGCCGTGGTGGAAGCTGGGTGACGAGCGCCAGTACTACGCGCTCGTCCACCGCACCCGCGAGGACTACAGCGAGGTCGCCGCGCTCGCGGCGAAGTGGCCACGGGTGCGCTGGGTGATCGCGCACTGCGGCGAGAGCCACCGCGTCGCCGACCAGGCGGTGGAGGTCATCCGCCGCTTCCCCAACGTCTACGCCGAGATCACGCTGACCGCCGTCACCTTCGGGGTCATCGACTACCTCGTCGAGCAGGCCGGCGCCGACCGCGTCGTCTACGGCAGCGACCTGCCGATGCGCGACCCGCGCCAGCAGCTGGGGTGGGTGGTCTTCTCGCGCCTGTCGCTGGCCGACAAGCGGCGCGTCCTGGGCGGGAACGCCCGCGCCGTGCTCGCGCCGTGCCTCGACCGCCTGCCGGCGCGCAACCGTCCGCCCGAGCCGACCGCTGCGCAGCTCGTTCCCGCGGGGTAGGCTGGAGGCGTGGTCCCGCGTACGCCGAGCACCGTTCCCGAGATCCCGGTCGTGCCGCTGCCCAGCGGCATCCCCGGCTACTCGATGCGGCACGGGCGCAATCCCTGGCCGCCGGGGATGCGGCCGGCGTTCATGCTCTATCCCGATTGGGACCTGCTGATGATCGACCGCGGCGCCGTCGCCGCGTCGCTCGGGACGCACGGCGAGTACCACCTCGACACCGACGATTTCATGCTGCTGCCGCCGTTCACGCCGGTGACGCTGACGATGGTGCGCCAGGGGGTCGTCCTCGCCTATTGCCACTTCGCCTTCCGTCTGCCGCCGCCGGCCCTGCTCGCACCGCGGCAGGCCGACCTGGACGGCCCGGGCGAGCGCGCGCTCGTGCCGGTGCGCTTCTCGCGCGGCGACGCGCCGGACGTCTGGCGCGCGTACCGCGCGATGCTCGACGCGCGCCTCGTGCCGGCGTCGCCGTGGCGCCTCGAGCGCGTGGTCCTCGATGTCGTCGCCGAGCTCGCCGCGTTCGGCCTGCGCCACGCGTCGCGCGCCCCGGACGCGCCGCGCCTCGCGCCGCGTCGCCTCGACCCGCGCCTGGAGCAGGCGCGCGCGCTGGTCGTCGCGGATCCGGCGCGGCGCTGGCGGCTCGCCGAGCTGGCGCGCGCGGTGCAGCTGTCGCCGAGCCGCCTGCGCCGCCTGCACCACGACGCCTTCGGCACCAGCCTGAAGCGGACGATCGTCGACGCGCGGCTGGAGCGCGCGATGCGCCTGCTGCGTTCCGGCGAACGGCCGGGCGTCGCCGCGGTCGCGCGCGCGTGCGGCTTCGCCTCGCAGGCGTACTTCAGCCGCGCGTTCCGCGCGCGCTTCCGGATCGCGCCGCTGGCGTACCGCGACGGCGACCTGATCGCGTAGCGCGCAGCAGCCGGCGTCGCTCGGCGCCGGCGCGAGGCGGCGCTGCGTCCCCGCGACATAATCGGCATCGTCGACGCGGTTTCTGAGGTCCGCGCCCGCCCGGAGACGTCCCGACGCCGGACGTCATGGGCCTCCCGATGCGGGAGCGATGCGCAGGCCCCATCGCTCCACGCGGAAGGGTATCCCGCCGTTCAGCGCGGTGTCATCTCGGCCGCCAGCGTGGGCGACAGCGGCACGACGATGTCGCCCTTGCGGTCACCGCCATCGTCGGCGAGATCGACGCCGATCGAATAGGCGCCGATGACCGCCCCGTCGCGCACCAGCGGCCTGAGCGCGGCGCCGGAGATGTCGCATCGATCGCGTGGAAGCGGCAGGTCGAGGAGCGCGGACCGCAGCGCCTCCATGGCCGTGATGGCGAGCGCATGCGACCGCCACTCGCGCAGTTCATGCTGGGCGACCAGCCACCGCGCATAGTCGGTCCGCGACAGCAGCATCGTCGACTCCGTCGTCCCATCCGTGGCGCGCCATCGCTGAAGCCGGGTCGTCGGATCGCGTCCATCGCCCACCTCGACCATCAGGTCCAGGATCTCGGCGGCGATCGGCTCGCCCAGCCAACGTTGGAACAGTCGCTGCCTGCTGAATACGCTTCCGCGATCGCCGAGGAGGCTCCGTATGTTCCCTGCCGACAGGTAGAGCCGTTCGTCGCGGTACGCTCCCAGCAGCCGCTCGATCACCGGTTCGAATGCGGGTCGGATCCCGGCTCGGCGCAGATCGTCGATCCGCCACGCGAGCGCGTGCGCCAGGGTGAAGGCGTCGAAACGATCGCCGACGCTGGCGAAGCTGGCGTCGATCGCCGCGGGCAGGTCCTCGGTCCGCGCGACATACAGGCTCTCGAGCATGAGCAGGCGCGCATTCGTCCAGATCTCGCGGGCGCCGCGGTGCGCCCGCAGGTCGGGCTGGTGGCCCAGGCGGACCACGACGGCGGCGATCTCGGCCGCGCGCGCGGGCCTCAAGCCGCTCTGACGCTCGCGAAGGGATGGCGTCGGAGCGCCGTCCCAGAGCGGAGGCGCTTGTCGAGGCAGGTCGCCGAGCGCCAGCAGCGCCGTGACGGCATCCGGGTCCGCGGCGATCGACGTCGGCCACGCGTGATCGAGGTCGATGCCGAGGTGCTCGGCCCGTCGCCGGATACGCTCGTCCGCGCTGGTGTCCGTCAGCCACGCGAGCGACCCGAGCGCGCCGATGAGCACCAGTATCGCCACGGACACCCTGATGAGCCGCCAACCGCGCAACCACCGCATGGCAAAGCATGCGCGCCGGCTCCGGCGAAACGAAGCGGCCCGCGGGCATCCCCGCGGGCCGCTGTCACCCACCGTGGCCGCGCGCGCTCAGGCCTTCTTCCCGCACATCGCGAGCACGCTCTTCACCACGTCCTCCGCCCACGGCAGGTACGCCTTCTCCATGCCCTTGGCCTGCGGGCTGATCGACGCGGCGGCGCCGAGGCGCTCGACCGGGCAGTCGAGCCAGTCGAAGGCCCGGCGCGTGATGGTGTCGGCGACCTCGGCGGTGAACGAGCCGATCTTCACGGCCTGGCTGCCGACGACGACCTTGCCGGTCTTCTTCACGCTGGCGATCACGGTCTCCCAGTCGAACGGCACCAGCGTGCGCGCGTCGATGACCTCGAGCTCGATGCCGTGGTCCTTGGCGAGGATGTCGGCGGCCTTCATCGCCTCGTTCACGACGTACGACCAGCCGACGAAGGTCGCGTGCCGGCCCTCGCGCTTGACCTTGGCCTGGCCGAACGGGATCAGGTACTCCTCGTCGGGGACCTGGCCCTTCATGCCGTAGAGCAGCTGGCCCTCGACGTAGAGCACCGGGTTGTCGTCGCGGATCGCGGTCTTGAGCAGGCCCTTGGCGTCGTACGGGTTGGACGGCACGGCGATCTTGAGGCCCGGCGTGTGGCAGAAGATCGACTCGATCGACTGCGAGTGCTGGCCGCCGTAGCCCTTGCCGCCGCCGGCCGAGGCGCGGATCACCATCGGCACGGTGCGCATGCCGCCCGACATGTAGTGCCACTTCGCGGCCTGGTTCGAGATCTGGTCGGACGCCTGCAGGGCGAAGTCGAAGTACATCAGCTCGACGATCGGGCGCAGGCCGGCCATCGCCGCGCCGACCGCCGTCCCGCAGATCGCCGACTCGCTGATCGACGAGTTGAACACGCGGTCGCGGCCGAAGGTCTCGAGCATGCCCGCGGTGACGAAGAACGCGCCGCCGTAGTCGGCGAGGTCCTCGCCGTAGAGCAGCACGCGGCTGTCGCGCAGGAACTCCTCGATCATCGCCTCCTTGATCGCGTCCTTGTAGGTCAGCAGGCCATCCTTGTCGCGCTTGGGCTTGTCGACGGGACCGACGGTCACGGGCTTGGCGTACTGCGCGGGCACCTTGTCGCTGGTCGATGTCGCGTAGAGGTACTGGTACAGCGCCTGCGAATCGGGATCGGGGCTGAACGCCGCCTTCACCGCCTGCTCGGCGTTGCGGTCGAAGCTGCGCTTGTACATCGCGTCGAGATCGGCCTGCGTCGCGAGGCGGCACTCGATCAGCTGGCGGCCGAAGGTCAGCAGGGGGTCGATGTCGCGCCAGGCCGTCTCCTCCTCCTTGCGCCGGTACGCCTTGCGCGGGTCGGACAGGGAGTGGCCGTAGTAGCGGTAGGTGATGAGCTCGCGCAGGATCGGCCCGCGGCCGGCGCGGCATTCGTCGACCGCCTGCTTCATCGACTTGCGCACCGACAGCACGTCCATGCCGTTGACGACCTCGGCCTGCATGCCGTCCTCGGCGAAGCCCCAGGCGCGCGCGGCGAGGTACGGCACGTCGCACAGCTCGCCGTGGGTCTGGCCGGTCATGGCGTAGAGGTTGTTGAGGATCGCGAAGACCGTCGGCACGCCGAACTTGCGCGCCTGCAGGCCGTTCTCGAACTGCGGCATGGTCGCCATGTTCAGCGACTCGAGGGTGATGCCGTTCGAGAACGCGCCGTCACCGACGAAGCACATCGCGACCTTGCCGTCCTCGAGGTAGCGCGCCGCGTAGCCGGCGCCGGTCGCGATCGGCGTGCCGCCGCCGACGATCGCGTTGGCGCCGAGGTGGCCGAGGGAGAAGTCGGCGATGTGCATCGAGCCGCCGCGGCCCTTGCAGTAGCCGTGCTCCTTGCCGAACAGCTCGCAGATCGACCGGTAGATGTGGTCGGCGAGCAGCTCGGCGCGGATGCCCTCGTCGTCCTTGGCGGTGACCGTGACGTCGTAGTGCTTGATGCGCGCGTCCATCTGCGCGCGGTTCATGTGCAGGATCGCTGCGTAGCCCTTGGCCATCGAGTCGCCGTGGCCGCGATGGGTCGAGGTGATGTAGTCGTCCCAGTTGAGGATCGAGCAGGCGCCGACCGACGCGCCCTCCTGGCCGATCGAGAGGTGGGTCGGGCCCTGGTACTCGTACTTGCCGGCGAGCGGCTCGTAGGCACCGGAGCGCAGCTGGTAGATCATCTCCTCGAGCGCGCGCACGGCGCACATCTGGTCGTAGAGTGACAGCGCCTCGGCCTTGGTGATCGACTTGTTCGCCAGCTCGTCCATCAGCGAGGTCACGGTCTGGAAGACCGGGATCTCGGACGCCTTCAGCGTCGTCGGGGTGAAGACCGGCATGCAGTCGAGGCTGAGGACCATGGCGTGCTCCGCGGCGGGTTCCTGCCGCAAAAAAATCGGGGTCGACGACGGTAGGTTTCGGGTGCAGGGGGTCAATCGCACGCAATCGACCTCGGACCAGGACGCGGTTCCGGAAGCGCTGTATTCCGCGGTGTTTGCAGCGCATCGGGCGATGCCGCGCCGCGCGTCTGTTCCTGTGCGCGGATGACCGCTAGCATGCAGGGATGGATCGGGCTGGGATGATCGAGGCGGCGCTCGCCCGGCGCGGTTACGCCGCCGTCCTGCGCGAGCGCATCGAACGCCTGCTCGATGGCCGCGAGGACCGCGCGCGCCTGCGCTGCTGCGCCTCGGGCTGCGCGGTCTGCAGCCAGAAGCTGCTCGAGATCGTCGCCGAGATCGAGGCGGCGGCCGGCCGGGCCGGCACCGGCTGAGGCGTCAGGGCCGGCGGCGCTCCGCGTGCCACGCCGCCAAGGCCGCGGCCGCGATCTCGGCGAAGCCGGCGTCCGTGGCGCGCGCCGCCGCCAGGACGTCGTCGGCCTCGGGCTTCGCGCGCTCGCTGCCGTCGGGCAGCGTGACGACCTTCAGCGCGATCGTCCGCCCGCCCACGGTGACGGTCTCGGCGCGGCGCGGCAGGACGCGGCGCGTCGCGCTCGACCAGCGCACGCCGATCGACGACGACCGCGCCAGCATCAGGTCGGCGATGCGCGCGGCCTCGCCGGGATCGGCGAGCGCCGACACCAGGTGGCCGGGCCGGCCCTTCTTCATGATCACCGGCGTCAGCCACGCGTCGCGCGCGCCGGACGCGATCAGGTCGTCGACGAGCGCGGCGAGCTGCTCGCCGGTGGCGTCGTCGACCTGGCAGCGCAGCTCGCTGACGGTCTCGCCCACGGCCGACGGAGCGAGCAGGCTCACGCGCACGGCGTTCGCCAGCCCGTCGATGACCTTGTGCCCGGCGCCGTAGCCGACGCGCGTCGCGACGATCGCCTCGTCGCCGCCCAGCGCGGCGTCGCTCAGCGCCAGGACCAGCGCGCAGCCGGTCGGCGTCGTCAGCTCGCCGGTCTCGCGTCCCAGCCGGCGCTGCGGCGCGCGCGCGTCGGCGAGCATCTTCGCCACCGCCGGCACCGGCACCGGCATGAGCCCATGGGCGCAGCGGACCTGGCCTTCGCCCGGCGTGAACGGCCCGGCGACGACGCGATCGATCCCCAGCTGCTCGAGCAGCAGGCAGCAGCCGACGACATCGACGATCGCGTCGAGCGAACCGACCTCGTGGAACTCGACGTCGTCGGCGGCGACGCCGTGCACCGCGCCCTCGGCCTCGGCGAGCAGGCGGAACGCCTTCTGCGCGCGCGCGCGCGCGCGCTCCGGCAGCGGCGCGCGGCCGAGCAGATCGCGGATGACGCGGTACGGGCGGTGGATGTGCGCGTCGGGCTTCGCGCCGTCGGCGTCGGGCTTCGCGCTCCGCGCGCCCGCCTTCTTCAGGTCGACCGCGATCGGCTGCGGCCCGGCGCCGTACAGCCAGCGCTCGTGCGCCTGGTCGACGCGCACGTCCGCGCGCCGCCCGCGGATGCCCTGGGTCATGACCTCGGCCACGTCGATCGCGATCGGCCCGAGTTCGAGCTTCCCCAGATCCGCGAGCAGCCGCGCCTGATCGGCGCCCAGGTCGATGAGCGCCGCGAGAAGCATGTCGCCGGCGACCCCGGCCGGCATCTCGATCAGCAGGGTGGGCATGCGCGCAGTGTCGACGCTGCGCGCGCGGGTATCCAGAGGATCGGTCGCCGAGGGGTCTTCGATGCGCACGGCAGCGCCGCGCCGCCGCTTGAACCCGTTCGGGCGCCTCCTACTGTCCGCCGCTCGCACCCGCCCGGGTGGCGGAATTGGCAGACGCGCTAGTTTCAGGTACTAGTGGCCGCAAGGTCGTGAAGGTTCGAGTCCTTTCCCGGGCACCAGATAAACCCGCAAGCCGGTTCGGTTTGCGGGTTTTTCGTTGTCCGGCGTCAGCGGCCCGGCGCCTCGGCCGCCCCGTCCGGATCGTCGCCGCCCGCGCGCCAGCGCGCGAACGCCAGCCACAGCGGATCGGGCCGCTCGGCGCGCCGGCACCAGGGCATCTCGAGCCAGGCCCGCCACTGCGCGCGAGCCTCCTCCCGGCGGCCATCGCGCTCGGCCAGCAGCGCATGGATCAGGAGGAGATCGGCGGCGGCGAACGCGCGGTTCGGCTGGGCGAGGAACCGCTGGTCGTCGATCCGCCCCAGCAGCCGTGCCGCCCAGTGCCATGCCTGCTGGGCATCCGCGTAGCGGTGGCGTGGCTGATCGATCGCCTCGAGGCTGCGATCGAAGTCCCGCCAGCCATCGTCGAGCAGCGCGCGCAGCGCCGGTCGCACGACGCCGCGCAGGCGCCATTCGTCGTGCATGACCGCGTCGAACGCGCGCGGGTCGTCCTTGGCGCCGAGCGCCGCGGGTCCGCCGCCGCCGGACAGCGCGCCTGACGCCAGGCGATCGATCAGGCGGATGGTCTCCGCCGACGCGTGATGCCGATCCGACGCGAGGGCCGGTTCGAGCCGCCCCCGCAGCAGCGCCGCGAGGACGACCAGGTCCGGGTGCGTGATGCCGTCGTCGCGACCGGCGAGCAGGTGCGCGATCTCGCGCGCGTCGTGGATCTCGGCCGAGCGGACGATCGCCTCGTCGAGCCGGCCGAGGAAGCGCAGCGCGAGCGACGCGCACCAGTCGTCCGCGCCATACCGTTCGAGGCACTCGGCGGCGCGACCGCTCCTGCATAGCGCCAGGGCGTGCAGGAACCGATACGCGGCGATCTCGGGGTACTCGTATTCGCCGCTCATCAGCGCCGAGTACGCCGCCGCCCAGCGCTGCTCGGGATAGTCGACGAGGACCTCGTGATGGCGTTGCAGCGCCTGCAGCGCCCGGCAGCACGAGTCGCGGTGCCGCGGATAGCGCGCGAGCACCTCCTCGTAGCGTCGCAGCGCGAGCAGCGCCTCCGCCGCGAGGTGATCCGCGATCATCAGGCCGTGGAGGTGGCGGTCGTGGAAGGCGACGTAGCGCGCGAGCGCGTCCAGATCGCCCCGCCTGATCAGGTCGTTGGCGAATCCCGACCAGTTCAGCGCCAGGCTCTTGCGCTGCTCCCCGGTCGCATCGCGCGCCAGATCGGTCATCGCGGCGAGCGCCGCGTCGTGCGCACCGTCCTCGACCAGCGCATCGATGCGATGTTCGCGGACGCGCCGATCCGAGTCGATGGCGCGCCAGGCATCGTGCGCGGGACCGCGCTGGCCGCCGCGCAGCAGGCATAGCCCCTGGCGGTAGATCGCCTCGTCCGCGAGCGCGCGACCGGCGTGGTCGTCGGCGACGCGCCGATACTGCAGCGCCGCCTGGTCCCACAGGCCGTCCTGGGCGTAGGCGTCGCCGATCGCCAGCGGCGAGAGCCGCTCGGGCAGGCCTCGGCTGTAGATGCGGACGTTGTCGTAGGCCTTTCCCGGATAATACCCGAGGAGCGCGACGTAGCCGCCGCCGAACGGCAACGGGTCGCGCCAGCGGCAGATCTCGCGGCCATCCACCGCCATCGTCATCAGATCGTCCTCGATCTCGACCCGCACGTGGTGGATCGCGCCGCGCACCGGCCGGAAGTCCGAGAAGTCGAGATTGCGCTCGCCGACGCGGATCGCGGTGTAGGTGCCGTCGAAGGCCCCGACCTTGCACTCGTAGCGCGACTCCAGGCCGGTGATCGTCCCGCCCGCGTCGCGGACCAGATCGCGGCACCAGATCAGCGATATGTCGCAGGGCTCGCTGTCCGGCAGGATCTCGGCGTCGTATTCGATCGCCGTGGCGCCGCTGAAGCGCCGGTCGCAGACCAGGATGCTGTCGCGCGGGCCGGACGAGACGATGCGGCCGTCGGCGCGCCGGAAATCTCCGGCGAAGGTGCTCCAGCGCTCGCGCCACGCGTCGTCGGCGAACTCCTCGCTCACCACCGGCGCGCCCCAGCGCACCACGCCCTTGGCCAGCTCGGCCACGAGCAGCGCGCCGAGGACGGCGATGATCGCCACGGCGGCGGCCGCCGTCCACAGCACCTGCGCGTGCCGGCGATGGAAACGCGCGAGCGACTCGAGGACCGTGTCGCGGTGCGCGACCGTGGCGAGTCCGGCCTGATAGCGCCTGAGGTCGTCGAGCAGCGCGTCGGCGGTCGCGTAGCGCTGCGCCGGTCGCGCCTGCAGGGCCTTGAGCGCGATGTCGATCAGCGGCGGCGGGACGCGGCGCAGCTCGTCGGCGGTGGGCGCGTCGATCTCGCCCGCCTGCTTGCGCCGCCAGAACTCCGCCTCGTCCACGCTCCAGGTCGGGCAGCGCAGCGTCAGCGCGTGGAGCAGCGCCGCGCCGAGGCAATAGATGTCGCTGCGCTCGTCGACGTGCTCGCGCCGCGCCTGCTCGGGGCTCATGTACAGCGGCGTGCCGTACAGGCGCGTCGCCGTCCCGGTGTCGCGGCGCGTGGCGCAGCCCCAATCGACCAGCAGGACCTCGCCGAAGTCGCCGAGCATGATGTTGTCGGGCTTGATGTCCTGGTGGACGATGCCGCGGTGGTGGGCGTACGCGACCGCCTGGGCGACGCCGACGAAGATGCTGGTGACCTGGCTGAACGAGGCGATGCGCGGGTCGCGCGCCGCGGGCGAGCTGGCCTGGATGGCGACGCCGAGCGAGCGCCCGGCGATGCGCTGCATCGTGAAGTAGACGTGCCCATCGTCGTCGGTGTCGAGGTCGTAGATCGGCAGCACGTTGGGATGCGCCAGGGACGACGCGATGCGCGCCTCGGCGACGAAGCGGGCGACCGACCCGGGCTGGGCGCGGGCGTCGCCGTGCAGGACCTTCATCGCCACGTCGCGGTCGAGGTTGGCGTCGTGCACCGCCAGCACGCGCCCGGTGGCGCCGACGCCGAGGGTCGCGCCGGGCGACAGGCGCCGGCCGGTCGGCAGGTCGGCCGCGTCCTCGCCGGCGCCGCCGATGCGCGTGCCGATCGCCGGCGCGCGCAGGACCAGGTCCGCGGCCGCGTCGCCGGCGGGTCCCGGTCCGGCGGAGGTCTCCGCCAGGCGCAGGTCGTCCAGCGAGAGGGTGCAGCCGTGCAGGCCGCGCGCGGGATGCGCCGCAGGGGTCATCGGCGGCTGATCCACGCTCCAAGATACCACGCCTGGTGCGGCTGCGCCGGTGCCGGCCCAGCCCCTGTCGGTCCCCGCGGCGCGCGTCATCCTCACGGCGCTTCCCGTGAACGTCCCCGTCACCCGGACCGCGCCCGCGCGCGATGCGAGCGCCGCCGCCGACGCCCCGCCGCGCTTCGGCTGGCTGCGCATCGCCACCGCGCTCGGCGCTGGGATCGTCTCCAGCGCGGTGTCGGCGCCGATGATCAAGGCGTCCGAGGCGCCGCCGCTGCGCCTGGCGGCCGGTCGCCTGCTGCTCGCCGCCCTGATCCTGGCGCCGCTCGCGATCGCGCATGCCCGGCGCAATCCGGCGGTGCCCGGGCGCACCTGGATCCTCGCCGCGGTGGTCCCCGGGATCTGCCTCGGGCTGCACTTCGCGAGCTGGAACTACGGCATCGGGCTGAGCCCGATCGCCGACGCCGCGCTGATCGGCAACCTGACGCCGCTGGCGATGCCGTTCCTGCTCGCGCTGGTGGTCCATGAGCGGCTGAACCGGCGCGAGCTGGTGGCGACGCTGATCGCGGTGCTCGGTCTGGTGCTGCGCGACCGCGCCGGGTCGCCGTCGCTGTCGCCCGGTACCGTCGCCTGCCTCGTCGCGATGGTGCTCTACGCGATCTACCTCGCCTGGTCGCGCCGACACCGCGCGTTGCCCAGCGTCTGGCCGTACCTGACGGCGGTGTACCTGATCGGCGGCGTCCTCTGCACGCTCTCGTCCCTCGCCGTCGAGCCGATCGGAGTCCCCGACACGCGCGAATGGATCGGCATCGTCGCGCTCGCCCTGTTCCCGACCCTCGTCGGGCACACCGCCTTCAATTGGGCGATGCGCCACGTCCGCGGCCAGGCCGTCGCGCTGTGCGGCCTGGTCGTCTCGCCGCTCTCGGCGGTGATCGCCTGGATCGTCTGGGAGCAGCGCCCCGGGCCGGGCTGGGCGACCGCCTTCATCTGCGTCGCGGTCGGTCTGGTGGTGCTGGCGTGGCCGCGCCGCCGAGCCGTCCCTGTGCCACCGGCAGCGCCGCCGGGCATCGGCTGATCGGGCGCATGATCGCCGCGCTCGGCGCGGATGTGGCAAGCTCGACGAGGACAGCGCGTCCTCCCCACGACGCGGGGACGGCGCGAGTCCGGCGCGAGTACCACGCGGTACAGTATCCGGGTCCAGGCACAAAGACTCCTGACGCGGCTGGATTTGCCCTCGTCGCTCCGATCGCGCCCGCCACCATGCCAGTCGTCAGCGTGCGACCCGCTGCGACGTACGAGATAACCATCGCGATGCCGTCACCGTTCCGCCGCGCCGCCCTCGTCCTGATCGTCGCCTGCGTCGGCACCAATGCCGGTTGCGGCCGACGCTACGACCTCGCCGACCCGGCGCCGGCCGCGCGCGCCCGCGCCGCCGCGCTCGCCGCGACGCCGGCTGCGCCGCCGGAGACGCCGACGGCGGTCGAGCTCGGCCGCCTGACGCGCGCGGACTGCCTGCGCCTCGCGCTCGCCAACAACCGTCCGTACCGCATCCGGCGCAGCGCGCTCGTGCGCGCCGACGACGGGCGCATCCTGGCGCACTCGCAGGTCTACGCGCCGCGCGCGTCGGCGAGCTACACGATCGCCAACCACGCGGGCGAGAACGGCGTCGGCCGGGTCGGCGTCGCCGTGCCGGCCTACGGCTTCACGGTGGAGCCGTTCGTCGACGTCGGCTTCGAGCAGGACAGCGCCGGCGGCGTCGGCGCCGGGTCGTACGAGACCTCGTCGGGCATCGTCGTGTCGCGGCCGCTGTTCGCGATCGCCACCCACCGCGCGCAGCGCCTGCCGATCACCGCCGCCGAGAAGGACTACCTCGCCGCGGCCAACGGCGTGGTGCTCGAACGCAAGCGCGTCGAGCTCGAGGTCGTGCGCCGCTTCTTCAACCTGCAGCGCGCGCTGTCGCGCGAGCGGGTGCGCACCAGCCGCGTCGCCGACGCCCGCACCTTCCTCCAGGCCGTGAAGGACAACGTCCGTCTCGGCTTCAAGGCGCCGGTCGAGGAGCTGCAGGCGTCGATCAGCCTGAACCAGGCCGAGGCCGACCTGCTCAACGCGACGACCGAGGTGCGCGAGGCGCAGGAGGACCTGCTGCAGTACCTCGCCCAGCCGGTCGGCGCCGAGGCGCAGATCGTCGAGGAGGACATCGCCGGCGTGGTCATCGCGCTGCCGCCGCTCGACCAGGATGTCGTGCACCTGCGCGCCGAGCACGAGGAGCTGGGCAACCAGCTGCTCGACCTCAAGCTCGAGCACGAGCGCCTCGCCATCCAGCGCGACGAGGTCTGGCCCGAGCTCAACGCCGCGGTGACCGCGGAGAACCGCCGCACCGGCGACGCGCCGTTCGACGACTCGATCGACAACGAGGACATCATCGCGCTGACCTTCACCTTCGCCGTGCCGCTGGACTTCAGCCGCGGCGCGCGCGCGCGCCTGCGCCAGATGGACGCCGAGATCGGCGAGAAGCGCCTGCAGATCGAGGAGGCCGAGAACGACCTCGAGGGCCGCCTGCGCAGCACGCACCGGCGCATCGCGCAGGGCAACGCCCAGGTCGACCTCGCCACCCGACGCCTCGCCGCCGAACGCGGCAAGATGGAGGTGACGCTGGCGCGCTACCGCGCCGGGACGATCGACAACCTCGAGGTGACGCGCGCCAAGCAGGATCTCGACAACGCCGAGATCGGCCTGGCCGACTCGCGCATCGGGCTGGTGATCGCCGCGGCCGAGTACCGCAACCTCCTGCCGGCGCCGATCGTCCCGGTCGGCCTGCCGCTGCAGGCGCCGGCCGAGCCCGACGAGCCCGACGAGCCCGCCGAGCCCGACGAGCCCGCGGTGCCGCCGGCCGCGCCGGCGCCATGAGCGTGGCCGCACCGTGGCCACGCGCGATCGCGACGCGCGGCTCGGTCCTCGTCGCGCTGGCCCTCGGGTCGTGCGGCGACGCGCCGCTGGCGCTGCCGCCGATCGCCGACGAGACCACGTACGCGGCGCTGCCCGCCGACCGCGACGAGATCGAGGTGGTCATCGCCGGCCGCATCGACGACCCGCGTCCGCTCGGCCACGCCATGCCGCTGCCGTGGGTCGGCCTGGCCGAGGTCATCGCCGACGGCGACGAGATCGCCGCCGGCGAACCGATCGCGGTGCTCGATCCCGGGCTGCCCGAGTTCCTCATGCGCCAGGACGCCGGGCGCATCGAGGAGGCCGAGGCGCAGGACCGGCTCGAACGCCTGCGCACCTCGGTCAAGCTCGCCGAGCTCGAGGCCAGGCGCGACGACTACATCGCGCGCCGCGGCGTGCTCGAGGCCGAGATCGCGGCGACGCGGGTCAAGGACGAGGCGCAGCTGACCATCGCGCGGCTCGAGCGCGACGCCGCCGATCGGCGCGCGAGCGCCGCCGCCGACCGCGTCCAGCGCCTGCGCGAGCTCGCCGCCGGCGGCCTGTCGAGCGCCGTCGAGCTCGCCCGCGCCGAGCAGGAGCACCGCCTGGCCGAGGCCGCGGCCAAGCCGGTGCGGGTCAAGCTCGAGCTCCTCGAGCAGACCACCTACGCCGTCACCCGCGAGCGCCTGCGCCTGCAGCACGCGATGCTGGGCGAGGACCTTGGCGACGAGCAGGAGGTCAGCGGCGTCTACGCCGCCATCGCCAGCCTGCGCGCGGTCGCCGACAAGCAGGCGCGCATCGCCGACGAGAACCTCGAGGTGCTGCGCCGCGACCACGCGCTGCGCCAGGGCGTGGTCGCCGCGCCGGCGATCCTCGCCAGCGCCGGCGGCCGCGTGCGCCTGCGCGACGCCAGCGTCCGCCCGGGCGCGAAGCTGCGCGCCGCCTTCTTCGCCTACGTCCTGCCCGACGGCGGCAGCGGCGTGACCTTCGCGCTGCCGGAACGCCTGCGCGACGTCGTCCGCCCGTGGTCCGAGGCCGATCCGCGGCACGGCCTCGCGTCGATCGCCATCGACGGGCTGGGCGGCGCGTATCCGGCGCGCGTCACCGCGATCGCCGCCGCCCCCGAGACCGACCAGCTCGGCGAGCGCGCCTACCGCTGCGAGGTGCGCTTCGACCAGGCGCCGCCCGAGCTGCGCGTCGGCATGCGCGCGCGCTGCACCCTGCGCATCCCGCTGGCGAGCCCGGCGGCGGTGGTGCCGACCTGGGTGCTGGCCGACCTCGCGAATCCGCGCGCCACCACGGCCGCCGGCGACGAGCGCGTGCTCGAAGGCTTCGCGGTCGGCGGCCGCTTCGTCGCCACCGGCGGACTCGCGCCCGGCGAGCGCCTGCGCCTGGCGACGGCGCCGCCGCGCGACGGCGGCATGCGCCTGACCGGCGTGGTCGAGCCGGCGCGCTTCCAGCCGGTGCGCCTGTCGAGCGGCGAATGGGAGCTGCTCGAGGCGGTGCCCGACGGCACGCTGGTCGCGGCCGGCGACGTCATCGCCCGGCTCAACAAGACCGCGCAGAACAACGACCCGCAGCGCGCGCGCTTCCAGCTCGAGTTCGGCCACGCCCAGGCGCAGGCCAACCTCGCGCTGGCGCGCATCCAGGCCGACGAGCAGCTCAGCCAGGCCGCCGTCGCCTGGCACCGCGCGGCGCTGGCGGTCGAACGCGCGCGGCTCGACGAGCTGGTCGAGCGCCTCGCGACCGATGACGAGGATCTCGCCAGGCGCGAGTCCGAGCTGGTGCGCGCCCAGGTGCGCCTGGCGCGCGCCCGCCACGGCGCCGCCGAGCTCGACGACCCGGCGCTGGCCGACGGGATCAGCGAGCACGCACGGCGCGCGCGCCGGCTCGAGCTCGCCCGCGCGCTGCTGACCGAGCAGGCGGCGCGGCTCGACGTGGTCGCCGGCGCCCGCGCGCGCGACTGGATCACGGTCGCCACCGCCCACATCGCCACGCGCAGCGCCGAGCGCACCGCCGCGAGCGCGCGCGCCGCGGTCAGCGTCGCCCGCGCCGGGTTCCAGGCGGCGCTGGCGCGCGCGCAGAACCGCTACCGCGACGAGGTCCTGCGCCTGCGCCGGCACCGCGAGCAGATCTCGGACGAGGTCGTGCGCGCGCCGTGCGCCGGCCGCGTCTACCAGCGCCTGACCTGGGGACAGCCGCTGCGCATCGGCGACGACGTCCATACCATGGAGCCCTTCCAGATCCCGCTCGGCGGCGGCCGCCAGTTCACCATCGAGGTGCCGGCGCGCTTCTACGGCCGCTTCGCCGCCGGCGATCAGATCGCCTTCACGGCGCCGGCGCTGGGCGCGCAGGCGCGGACCGGACGCATCCTGCGCGTGGCCGGCGCGTTCTTCGACTCGGCCGAGGCCAAGGACCGCATCGCCGAACGCGGCACCGTCGGCCTGCCCGAGAAGGTCTTCCACCTCACCGTCGCCTTCGAGCTCGCCGAGCACGAGATCGATCGCCTGCCGCCGGGGACGACCGCGTATGTCGATCTCTGATCCGCGTCGGAAGCTGCTGGGCGCCCTCGCGTTCGTCCTCGCGACGCTCGGCGCGGCCGAGGACGCGCCGTTCGTCGTGCCCGACGGAGCGCAGGCCATCGCCTTCGCCTTCGACGGCGTGGTCGAGATCGACCGCGCGTCGGCGACCGGCATCCCAGTCGGCGCGCGCGACCTGGTGCTGGACTGGATCGTCGGCGAGGGCGAGCGGGTCGCCGCCGGCGACGCGCTCGCGCGCTTCTCGACCGGGCTGATCCAGCCGCAGGTGCCGACGCGCGCCATCGATCGCGAGATCGCCGAGGGCGACATGCGCACCAACGAGCTCAGGCGCGCGCGCGAGCTCGCCGACCTCGAGCTCGAACGCGCCCGGCTGATGGGCGAGCTGACGATGGTCGAGGCGCGCCTCGCGCGCGTCGCGTCGGTCGACCCGGTGACGGTCGCCGACCGCGCCGCCGCGCTGCGCAAGGTCGAGGAGAGCGAGCGCCAGGCGGGCGAGCGCCTGGCCGAGGCGCAGATGCTGCACGACGCCGGCGACCTCCCGTCGGTCAAGCTCGCCGAGGCGCGGCTGGCGCATGAATCGGCGCGGCTCGACGTCGGTCCGGCGCGCCTGGCGCTCGAACGCGCCTCGGCGCCGGATCCGCAATCGATCGCGCGCCTGTCCGCGCAGGTGCGCCGGCTGCGCGCCGATCTCGGCGTCGACGCGCAGGGCCGGGCCCTGCCGGGCGAAGGCATCGGCGCCTCGATCGAGACCATGACGGCGCAGCATCGCAGCCAGCGCGAGGCCGACGCGCTGGAGCTCGACAAGACCCAGCGCGCCGCGCACGACGCCGAACGCGACGCCTGGGACCACACGGTCATCGCCTGGCTGGAGATCGTCCCGGTCGCACCGGCGCAGGCCGATGCGCCGAAGCCCGAGGAGAGAAGCGCGAAGCCCGAAGACCGTGGCGCGAAGCCCGAGGCCCGCGGCCCGCGGCCGGAGGGCGGCGGCAGGCGCGGTGGCCGCGGTGAAGGGCGCGGCGGCCGCGGCGGCCCGGAGGCGGCGGCACCGACGGCGTCGCCGGATGCGCTGATGTCGATCGACGTGGTCGCCGGCGGCGAACCCGCGGCCGGATTCGCCGCCGCCGCGCCGTGGGACGAGGCGCGCGGCTGGGGCTGGGTCGACGAGCCGCCGCCGGTGCGCGCGACGCCCGGCGCCGGAGCGAACGCCGGCGCGGCGATCGCGCGCTCGCCGGCGATCTGGGGGGCGCGTGTCGCCGATGGGCGCTGGCGGGTGCGCGTCGGCTTCGGCGCCGATCGCGATTGGGATGGCGCGCTGGCCCGGGTCGCCACCGGCGGTGACGCGGCGCCGCGGACCTTCTTCGTCTCGCGCCGCGTCGCCGGCGGCTCCTTCCCGGTCGGCGAGGCCGAGCTCGACGTCGTCGGCGGGACGCTGGAGATCCGCTTCGGCGATGTCCCCGGCAAGCGCCTGCGCGCGCCGCACGACGGCATCGCCCTGCGCAACGCCTGGCACGGGCCCGGCTTCAAGACGCGCTGGCCCGCCGAGCAGATCGTCCACGTCGCCGATCCGACCAAGCTCATGGTCCGCGGCCGCGTGCACCAGGACCTGGCGCCGCTGCTGCGCGCGGCGGACGCGCCGGCGCCGGGCGCGACGACCGGAGCGCCGCTGACCGACCTGCAGGCGCGCATCGCGACCAGCGCCGCCGAGATCGCCACCGCGCGCGGCGACCGCATGCCGGCGTCGATCGCGCGGGTGCTCGACATGCCGGTCGCGCTGTGGCGCGCGCCGATCCCGTGGGAGGGGCCGGCGAAGGACCTCGACCAGATCGCCAAGGAGGTCGACCTCATGGTCGCCGTCGGTCATGCCGCCGACCTCGCCCTGGGGGAGCGGGTGCGCGTCGGCGTGACGCTCGCGCTGCCCGACGGCGTCGCGGCGCTGCCCGCGCACCTGGTGCGGATCGATGGCGAGCGCGCGGTGGTCGCCGCCGGCGGCGAGGAGCGCACGGTCATCGCCGCGCGCGTCGACGCCGTCTACGCCGTGTCCGGCGTCGCGGCGGGAGATCGCCTGGCGCCACCCGCGCCGGGCGACGACGCGGCGCGCCGGCGCGGCGCGTGGTCGGGCACGGTGGTCGCCGGGGCGCGCACCCCGATCACGCTGCCGCGCTCGTGGGGCCGCATCCGCGACCTGGTCCCCGACGGCTCCGACGTCACCGCCGGGCAGGTCGTCGTCTGGCTCTACAATCCCAGCCTCGACGACCAGCGCGCGAATCTCGAGCAGGAGAAGCGCCGCGCCCAGCAGGCCTTCCTGGTCGCGGGCGAGAACCGCCGCGCCAAGGCGCTGGCGGCGGCGATCACCAGCCGCGGCAAGGCCGAGAAGGAACGCCTGGCGCGCATCGATCTGGTCGATGCCGAGACCCCCGATCCGCTGATGCCGGCGCGCGCCGAGGCCGATCGCGCCAAGGCGCTGCTCGCCGTCGCCGCGAAGATCGCCGTCCACGCCGCCGCGGCCGACCCGACGGCCGGCGACGCGGCCCGGCTGACCGCCGCCGCGTCCGAGGCCAGGCGTGCCGAGCTGGCGGCGCGCGGGCGCGCGCTCGACGCGGTCGCCGGGGCGCGCTCGCTCGACTGGCTGCGCCTGCGCGCCGCCGATCAGAGCTGGCGCGCCGCGCTCGCCGACCTGGCGCTGCGCGACGGCGCGTTCCGCCTGGCCCAGGTCGAAGCGCGCGTCGGCGCGGCGCTGGCCGACCTGCAGCTGGCCAAGGCCCTGGAAGGCAACCGCCGCGAGCGCGACTTCAACGCGGTGCGCGAGATGAAGGCGCCGGTCTCCGGGCGGCTGTTCTACGGCCATGGCTGGAACGAGCAGAGCGACACCCTGCAGAAGTTCGGCAAGGAGTTCCCGGTGTGGGGCGGCCAGACCGTGGCCGAGGTGCTCGACATGGCGCACCTCGCGTTCTCCGCCGAGGTGCCGGAGAGCGAGTACGCGCGCCTGCGCGTCGGCATGGCGGCGGTGGTCGAGTTCCCGCAGCTCGACCGCCGGCTCGAGGCCACGGTCAGCAGCGTCGCGCGCGCGCTGGGCGCGCCGCAGGACCGCCGCGACCAGGGGCGTGACGACGTCATCGCGCGCGACACGGTGGTCGCCGTGCTGGTCGACCTGAAGCCGCCGCCCGACCTCGCCGACCAGCTCGTGCCGGGCACCAAGGGCCTGCTGGTGCTGCCCGACGACACCGCCGCGAGGGAGCAGCCGTGAGGCATCGCCGCTACGTCATCGCCGCGCTCGCCGCCGTCGCGCTGCTGATCATCGCCATCGCCGCGCGCCCGTCGCCGCCGCCGCTGACGCGGCTCGAGGCGATCGCGGTCGCGCGCGGCGACCTGGTCCACGTCCTGCGCCAGGCCGGCGCGCTGTCGCCGCGCGCGCCGACGCTGATCAAGTCGCCGATGCAGGCGCGGCTGCAGACGGTGGTCACCGACGGCGCCTGGGTCGAGCCCGGGCAGCAGCTGTTCGTGCTCGGCGACGACGAGGAGCTCAAGCGCGCCGCCGACGAGCGCAGCCAGCTGCTGGCGGCGCGCCAGGAGCTGCGCCTGGCCCGGCTCAGGCGCGCGCACGCCGATGCCGAGGAGGCGCAGAAGCTCGAGGCGAGCCAGCGCGCGGTCGAGCTCGAGCGCCTGCGCAACCGCATCATCACCAGCATGCCGGTCGGCGGCGACGAGCTGCTGCGCCTCGATGCCGCGCTGACGCCGCTGGAGGCCGGGACCGCCGCGGCGCGCGACGCGTACGAGCAGGCGCACGACGCCTGGCAGCGGGCCTTCGACGCGCACCTCGACGCGCTCGACACGCTGCAGGACGCGCGCGACGACGCGCTGCGCGCCCAGGCCAAGGTCGACGAGCTCGCCACGCGCGTCGAGGTCGCGCCCGAGGATCTCGGCGCCGCCGAGCGCGCCGAACGCGACCTGGCGGTGGCGTCGCTCGACGCGGCGCGCGCCGACCTGGCGGCCGCCGAGGCGGCGATGGCCGGCCGCGCCGAGCTGGTGGCGACGGCGCGCGCCGCGCGCGATGCCGCCGCCCCGGCGCGCGACGCCACGGCCGCCGCGCTCGCCGAGCGCGAGACCGCCGAGCTCGACCTGCGCGTGCGCCTCGAGATCGAGAAGCGCGGCCTGCCGCTGACCAAGCTGGTCCTCGACCGCGAATCGGCGGCGCTGTCGCTGGCCGAGGCCGAGCGCAAGCGCGACGACGGCCGCGCCGCGTTCGCCGCGGGCGCGCTCGCGCGCAGCGCCCTCGACGACCTCGAGAGCGCCGCCGCTGATCGCGCCGGCGAGCTGGCGATGCTCGACAGCCGCATCGCCATCGCCAGCCGGCCGCTCACCCCCGAGGCCGCGGCCGAGGCCAAGGTCACGCTCGACCGGGCCGAGGCGACCGCGGCCGCCGCGCAGGCCGCGCGCGACCGCGCGCTCGGCATCCTCGACCAGGAGCTGGCGGTGCTCGAGGCGCGCGAGAAGCGCCTGACGACGCAGATCGAGCTGCGCGCCTACGCCTTCCCGTCGATGCTCGAGTCGGCGATCGAGTTCGCCGAGAAGGAGCTGGCCGCGGTCGACTCCGAGGAGGCCGAGGGGTTGACCATCGATTCGGCCGAGCGCCGCGCGGTGCTCGGCGCCGAGCTGCAGCGCCTGCGCCAGCGCCTCGAGGTCGCCAAGGCGGCGCCGCCGAACGTCATCCTCGCGCCGAGCGCCGGCGTCGTGCGCGTCGGCCGCCAGGACGATCGCGCCAAGCAGGCCGGCGACCGCGTCAGCGAGGAGGACGTGGTGGTCGAGCTGTTCGCGCCCGACGACATGGAGGTGGTCGCCAAGATCAACGAGGTCGACGTCGAGCGCGTGCGCCCCGGCATGCGCTGCGCCGTCACCATCCCGGCGCTGAAGGACCGGGCCGTGGGCGGCGTGGTCGAGCGCGTCTCGGGCATCGGCAAGGACAAGCTCGCCGAGCTCGGCGGCTTCGCGGACGTCGTCCAGTTCGACCTGCGCATAAAGCTCGACCACGGCGACCCGGAGTTCCGCCAGGGCATGACCGCGCTGGTCGCGATCGACGCCGGCGCGCGCGCCGACGTGCTGTGGCTGCCGCTGGGCGCGGTGCGCGCCGAGGCCGACGGCGGCTGGACGGTGCTGACCGGCGATCCCGCCGAGCGCGCGCCGGTGCGCGGCGAGCCGTTCGCCGAGGATCGCTTCATCATCGCCGACGGTCTCGCCGAGGGCGACACCGTGTTCGTCGAGCGGACGAGGAACGAATGAGCGCGCCGCTGATCGAGCTGACCGGCGTCAGCCGCGTCTACGTCATGGGCGACCAGACGGTGCACGCGCTCAAGTCCATCGACCTGCGCATCGACCACGGCGAGTTCGTCGCGATCGTCGGGCCGTCGGGCAGCGGCAAGACCTCGCTGATGTACGTGCTCGGCCTGCTCGACCGGCCGAACGGCGGTAGCTACCGCCTGGGCGGCGAGGAGGTCGCGACGCTGTCCGACCGCCGCCTGTCGCGCATCCGCAACCGCGAGATCGGCTACGTCTTCCAGCAGTACCACCTGCTGCCCGACCTGAGCGTGGTCGACAACATCGCGCTCGGCCTGACCTACGCCGGAGCTCCGCGCGCGCGCCGCCGCGACGCCGCCATCGCGCTGGCCACCGAGATGGGCCTCGAGCAGCGCCTGCGCCACACCCCGCGCGAGCTGTCCGGCGGGCAGATGCAGCGCGTGGCGATCGCCCGCGGCCTGGCGTGCCGGCCGCACATGATCCTGGCCGACGAGCCGACCGGCAACTTGGACACCAAGACCGGCGCCGAGATCATGGCGCTGCTCAAGGACCTCAACGCGCGCGGCCACACCATCGTCCTGGTGACGCACGATCCCGAGGTCGCGGCCCAGGCGCGGCGCGTGGTGCGCATCGTCGACGGGTCGATCGTCTCGGACGAGCGCTCCGGCGCGGTCGACGCGCGCCCGGCGACGCCGATGACCCCGGCGCCCGACGGCAAGGGCGCGCTCGGACTGCTCGACCTGACCCAGATGGCGGCGCGCGAGGGCGTTCTGGCGCACAAGCTGCGCAGCGCGCTGACCATGCTCGGCATCGTCTTCGGCATCGGCGCGGTGATCGCGATGACCGCGATCACCGAAGGCGGCAAGCGCGCGCAGCTCGAGCAGATCCGCCAGGTCGGCATGAACAACATCCAGGTGCGCGGCCTCGACCTCGACGGCGCGCGGCTGATGCGCGTGCGCCGGCTGTGCCCGGACGGCGTCTCGCCGACCGATCTGAAGGCGATCCACGAGCACGTGCCCGGCGTCGACGCGGCGACCGCGTGGAAGGCGGTGAAGGCGGAGATCCGCCTCGGCGAGCGCTCGGTCGACGACGCCCAGACGCTCGGCGTGACCGGCGACTTCCAGCGCGTCGCCAACTTCCACGTCGGCGCCGGCCGGTTCCTGAACGAGATCGACGAGCGCGCCTTCGCCCGGGTCTGCGTCGTCGGCAGCCGGATCGCCGAGAAGCTCGGGCTCGGAGGCGATTCCGGCCAGGCTGCGATCGGCGCCTCGGTGCTGGTCGGCGACGAGCCGTTCACCGTGGTCGGCGTGATGGCGCCCAAGGCCTACGCGGAGAGCGAGATCGCCGACCTGGCGATCGCCGACCGCAACCGCGACGTCTACGTGCCGTACGCGACGCTGCGCTCGTTCTTCCGCAAGGACGCGCGCGCGGCGGCGTTCGACGTGATCTCGCTGCGCATGGCCTCGGACGAGCGGCTGCTCGAGCGCTCGCTCGCGATCCGGCGCATCGTCGACGACCTGCACCGCGGCGCCGAGGACTTCGTGGTCTCCGTGCCGCTCGAGAGCCTCAAGCAGGCGCAGCGCACCAAGGAGGTCTTCAACGTCATCATCATCGTCATCGCCGCGATCTCGCTGATCGTCGGCGGCATCGGCATCATGAACATCATGCTCGCCACCGTGACCGAGCGCACGCGCGAGATCGGCATCCGCCGCGCCGTCGGCGCCAGCCGCCAGGACGTGCTGCGTCAGTTCCTCGCCGAGGCGCTGCTGATCTCGGCGTCGGGCGGCGTCATCGGCATCCTGCTCGGCCTGGCCGGCGGCCTGATGGTCGAGCTGGTCTTCGGATTCGCCGTCGCGTTCAACGGCTGGATCATGGTCATCGCCGCCGCGACCTCGATCTCGGTCGGGCTGGGCTTCGGCATCTACCCGGCCTGGCTGGCGGCGAACAAGGATCCGGTCGAGGCGCTGCGCCAGTAGCCGTCAGGGCTGCCAGACGCGCACGTAGTCGACGCGCATCTCGGCGGGGAAGATCGCGTCGTCGATGCCCTGCTGGCCGCCCCAGCCGCCGCCGATGGCCAGGTTGAGGATCAGGTAGTGCGGGCGGTCGAACGGCCAGGTCGCCCGGTCGCCCGCGCCGTCGTTGGGGAAGACGAAGGTCTCGACGCCGTCGAGGTCGAAACGCACGGCGTCCTCATCCCAGGTGCAGCCGTAGACGTGGAACTCCTGGCTCAGGTCAGCCACCTCGACGCCGTGGCCGCGCTGCGTGCCCTTGGTGTGGTTGTAGGCCGCGGTGTGGACGGTGGTGTGCACGCGCAGCGGGTCGAACCCCACGTGCTCCATGATGTCGATCTCGCCGCAGAGCGGCCAGCCGGTCTGCGTGATGTCGCTCGCCAGGGTCCAGATCGCGGGCCACGTGCCGCGACCCTTCGGCAGCCTGGCGCGCACGGCGATGCGGCCGTAGGTGAAGTCGGCGAGGCCCTGCGTCGTCAGGCTGGCCGAGGTGTACGCCGCGCCGGAGAAGGCCTCCTTGCGCGCGGTGATCACCAGGCAGCCGTCCGAAACGCGCGCGTTCTCGGCGCGGTCGCGGGTGTAGAACTGCGCCTCGCCGTTGCGCACCAGGCCCTCCTCGTACGTCCACTTCGCCGGATCGGGCCGGCCGGGCTGGTCGAATTCGTCGGCGAAGACCAGGCGCGGCCCGTCCTCGGCGGCGGCGGCGATGATCACGAGGGCGGGGATCAGGCTGCGGGCGATCGGGTTCATCACGTCTCCGCTCGGGATACGCGGCGCGGCGCGCGGTGTTGGCGGCGATCCGCGGAAGCGGCCACCTCTACGGGCGCCGGCAGCGGTCGGATGTGACCGATCGAGCGTCGGAGATGCGGGGTGCGCTCGCGGATTGGCGCGAGCCAGCCGCGCGCTTGCACACGGGCGGCAGCGGGTCAGCCTCCGCCCAGCAGACGTGGAACCGAACGCGATCACCGCAGCGACGCCGATGCCGGCCCCCGCGCGCTCCATGCCCGCTCCGGCGGGTGACGACGCCGAGCTGATGCGCCGCATCGCCGGCGGCGACGAGCGCGCGTTGGGGATCCTGTACGACCGGCACAGCGCGACGGTCTTCGCCCTGTCCCGGCGCATGCTGCGCGACTCGCTGGCGGCCGAGGAGCTGCTCGGCGATGTGTTCTGCGAGCTGTGGCGCCGCGCCGACCGCTTCGACGCCGGGCGCGGGTCGGCGCTGGCGCTGCTCATGACGCTGTGCCGCAGCCGTGGCATCGACCGGCTGCGTTCCGCGCGCGCCCATGGCGAGGTCGTGCTGGACGACGATGCGGCCGTCGACGGTTCCGTCCGGGCCGAGGCGGCGTCGCCGCTCGCCGGCGTGGTCGCCGACGAGGAGCGCGCGCGCGTGGTCGGCGCGCTGGGCGAACTCGCTCCGGAACAGCGCCACGCGCTCGAACTGGCGTATTACGAGGGATTGAGCCATAGCGAGGTCGCGCAACGCCTGGATCGTCCGCTCGGGACGGTGAAGACGTGGATCCGACAGGGACTCATCCGACTACGGGACGTGCTGCGTATCCCTCAGACGGGGGGCGGACCGTGAGCCGGCGTCGGGACGATCTGCAGCGCGAGGCGCTCGACGCGACCGGTGATCCGGTGGCGGCCGAGGCGTTGCTCGCGCAGGTCGGCGCCGCGCTCGATCCGGTGGCGCCGCCGCCGCGCGCGCGCGTGCGCCTGATGGCGCGCATCGCCGGCGAACGCGCCGGCGGGGATCGCCCGTCCGTGCGCGGCGAGCAGGCGCGCCTGGCGTGGTGGTCGCCGGTCGCCGCCGCGCTCGCCGCGGCCCTGATCGTCGCGGTGCTGCTGCGCGCGGCGCCGTCGCCGGAGGTCGCGCGCCTGCGCGCCGAGATCGCCAGCCTGCGCGCCGCCGGCGTGCGCGCGCTGCCGATGGAGGCGCTCGAAGCCCAGGCCGGCGCTCGCGTGCAGGCGTTCTGGGACAAGGACGCGGGCCGCTGGTTCATCGTCGGCTCGGGGCTGAAGCGCATGGCGGGCAAGGATCTGCAGTTCTGGTTCATCACGCCGGACGGGCAGAAGATCCCGTCGCAGTCGCTGGATGTGCACGAGGACGGCTGCGGCCTGCTGGTGGTCACGGTGCCGTCCGAGCTGGCGGGCAACATCGCCGCCGCCGCCGTGACCGACGAGCCCATCGGTGGCTCGGCGCAGCCGACCGGCCAGATCCAGCTGCTCTGCAAGCTCTGAGGTCGATGAGCGCGAAGCTCGAAGCTCGAAGCTCGAAGCTCGAAGCTCGACGCTCGAAGCTCGACGCTCGAAGCTCGACGCTCGAAGCTCGACGCTCGACGCTCGCGTCGACGTCAACCGAGCGGAATCCCGCAATCCGATGCCGGACGAGGCGCGTAGCCTGGGCGAACCCCAACGCCGGACTGCGTCCGGAAGGATCACGACCATGAAGATGTCCCACCTGCTCATCGCCGCGGCCGTCACCGGCATCTTCGCCGGCGCCGGCCAAGTCACCGGCGCGGAAGGCGGTGCCGACAAGGCCAAGGCCGAGGGCGAGGCCAAGGGCGGCGAGAAGCACGCCTGCAAGGGCATGAACTCGTGCAAGGGCAAGGGCGGCTGCGCGGTCGAGGGCAAGAACGCGTGCGCCGGCCAGAACGAGTGCAAGGGCAAGGGCGGCTGCGCGACCGTCAAGAACGAGTGCAAGGGCCACAACGAGTGCAAGGGCCTCGGCGGCTGCAAGACCGACGCCAACGCCTGCAAGGGCAAGAACGAGTGCAAGGGCAAGGGCGGCTGCAAGGTCGGCCACGCCGAGAAGGCCGCGAAGTAAGCCGTCACCGCTCGTCGCCGGCGGGTCCCCGAGCGGACCGCCGGCGGCGGCCATGAGCGAACCATGCCATCGACCCAGCGCATCAAGCGAGCGGCGGGCAACCGCTTCGGCCTGCCGAACCTCGGGGTCGGCGTCGGCCTGCGCACGACGCATTACGCGCACATCCTCGGCGAATCGCCCGCGGTCGACTGGTTCGAGGTCATCAGCGAGAACCACATGCAGACGGCTGGCCGGCCGCTGCACGTGCTCGATCGCATCGCGGAACGGTATCCGGTGGTGATGCACGGCGTGTCGCTGTCGATCGGATCGACCGATCGCCTCGACCGCGAATATCTGCGCGAGCTGGTCGCGCTGCGCGACCGCTGCCATGCGCCCTGGGTCTCCGACCATCTCTGCTGGACCGGCGTCGCCGGGACGAACGCCCATGATCTGCTGCCGATGCCGTACACCCGCGAGGCGCTGCGCCATGTCGTCGCGCGGGTCAAGAGCGTGCAGGACGCGCTGGGCGCGCCGCTGTTCCTCGAGAACCCGTCGACCTACGTCGGCTTCGCCGCCTCGACCATGAGCGAGTGGGACTTCCTCGCCGAGCTGTGCGAACGCTCGGGATGCGGACTCATGCTCGACGTCAACAACATCTACGTCTCGTCGCGCAACCACGGCTTCGCGATCGCCGACTACCTCGATGGCGTGCCGTGGGACCGGGTCGTGCAGTTCCACGTCAGCGGCCACGCCGACAACGGCACGCACTGCGTCGACACCCACGTCGGGCCGGTGCCCGATCCGGTGTGGGCGGTGTTCGCGGACGCCTGGAAGCGCAGCGGCGGCGCCAGCGTGCTGCTCGAATGGGACGCGGAGATCCCGCCGTTCGACGTGGTCCACCGCGACGCGCTGCGCTGCCTCGAGTTCATCGGCCGCATCGAGCGCCGGGCGCGCCCGCAGGCGGTGGGCGCATGAGCGGCGAACGCGCTCCCTTGCCGTTGCCGCTCGAGGGCGGCGCGATCGAGATCCAGCAGTCCGAGCGCGCCAGCGCGAGCGTGGCCGCCCCGGCGATGCGGCGGCCGCGGCGCGCGGCGCGGCGGGCGAGCGCTCCGGCCGCGCGCGCCGATCTCGTCGCGCTCCAGCGCTGGTTCCAGTCGGTGGTCACCGATCCGGCGTCGGTCGAATCCGGCGTCGCCGCGCAGGCGCGCGCCCAGGCGTGCGGCATCGCCGATGCGGCCGACGTCGAGCGCATCGTCACGCCGGGTCCGCAGATGTCGGCGCTCGAGCGCCTGCACATCTACCACCACGCCTACCACGCGCGCCTGATCGACTGCCTGGCCGACGATTTCCCGGTGCTCAAGCACGCGCTCGGCGAACGCGCCTTCCAGCGCCTCGCCGCGGCGGTGATAGCGCGGCGGCCATCGCGTCATCCGAACCTCAACCATTACGGCGCCAATCTCGTCGCCTACGTGACCGGCGACGAAGGGCCCGTGCCGAAGCGCGCCTTCGCCGCGGACCTCGCGCGCCTCGAATGGGCGCTGGTCGAGGCGATCCACGCGCCGTCGGCGCCGGCGCTCGATCTCGCGACGCTGCAGGCGATCCCCGCCGAGCGCTGGGCGAAGGCGCGGTTCACGCGCAGCCCGACGCTGCGCGTCCTGGGCTTCGCGCATCCCGTCAACTGCTACCTGCAGGAGCAGCGCGAGGGCGGGCGTCCCGTGATCCCGCGCCGCGCCTGGTCGGCGACCGCCGTCTACCGCCGCGGCTTCAGCGTCTGGCGCATGGACCTGACCAGGCCGATGGCCGGCCTGCTCGAGGCGCTGCTCGCCGGCCGCACGCTGGAGCAGGCGCTGGCGACGCTCGAGCGCACCGTGCCGCGCGCCGACCGCGCCGTGGTCGAGTCGCGCGTCATGCGCTGGTTCAGCGAGTGGGTCGCGGGCGGGTTCTTCGCCGCCGTGCGCGCCTGAGCGGGGCGGTTCGCGGCGGCTTCAGCGCTCGCGCCCGGCTTCGTCGCCATCGATGTGCTGGTCGACGCGGTCGAGCCGGCGCAGCGCCGGCACGCGCAGCGCCGTGAGCCCGACGATGGCGAGGGTGATCGCGCCGCCGACGACCACCGAGGGCACCAGCCCGAGGTATCGGGCCGCGACGCCGGACTCGAACGCGCCGATCTCGTTCGACGAGCCGACGAAGATCGCGTTGACGCTGGCGACGCGACCGCGCAGGTGGGACGGCGTGCGCACCTGGATGATCGTCGAGCGGATGACGACGCTGACGGTGTCGGCGAGCCCGGACACGAACAGCAGGCCGATGGAGACCCACAGCCACGGCGACAGGGCGAAGCCGATCATGCACGCGCCGAACACCGCCACCGCCGCGAGCATCGTCGCGCCGGAGCGGCGCAGCGGCGGCGCATGGGCGATCGCCACGGCCATGACGATCGCGCCGACCTCCTGCGCCGCGCAGAGCAGGCCGTAGCCGATCTCGTCGGTGTGGAGGATGTCGTCGGCGAAGGCGGGCAGCAGCGCCGTCGCGCCGCCGAACAGCACCGCGAAGAGGTCGAGCGCCATCGCGCCGAGCATCATCCGGTCGCCGCGGACGAAGCTGATCCCGGCGCGCACGCCCGCGAGCATCGGTTCGCGCGGCGGCCGCGGCGGGCTGCGGTAGCGCATCCCCGCGGCGCAGGCGATGGCCGCGACCATGCAGGCGATGTCGAGCGCGAACGCGCCGCGCGTGCCGGCGACGGCGATCGCCGGGCCGACCAGCATGGGGCCGATCGCCGCCGCGGTCATCCAGGCGAACGAGCGCAGGGTCACCGCGCGCGAGATCAGCTCCTTGGGGACGAGATCGATGCCGATCGCCGAGCGCGACGGGATCAGCGCCGCGCGCGCCAGGCCGCCGACCGCGACCACCGCGTAGACCAGCCACAGCCGGTCGCCGGTGTACGCCCACGGCGTCAGCCACCACAACGCCGCCGAGCAGCCGAGCATCACCACCAGCGCCACGAGCATCAGCCGCTTTCGGTCGACGATGTCGGCGAGCCAGCCGCCGATCAGCGCCAGCCCGACCGCCGGGATCGCCTCGGCGAGCCCGACCAGTCCGAGCAGCAGGGCGGTGTCCTCGAACGAGCGCTGGATCTGCCAGCCGATGGCGCGCAGCTGCGCCTGGGTGCCGATCGTGCTGATGAACAGGCTGGCGAGGAACAGCGGGAAGCCCGGCTGGCGCAGCGGCGCGTAGGTGTTCATCGCTGGGTTGGTGCTTCCGCCGCCGCAACGGTCGTCGCCGGAGGCGCTTGCGCCAGTCCTGCGCGGGGCGTTTGACGCGCTGGCCGCGGCCTGTAGACCGTGCATAGGTCAACCGGTTGAATACGCGTGGAATAACCATTTCCGAGCTCGGCGCCCTGCTCGGCCTCGACAAGTCCACGGTCTCGTTGGCGCTGCGCGACAGCCCCAAGATCGCCGCGGCGACGCGCAAGCGCGTCCAGGCGGAGGCGCGCCGGCGCGACTACCGGCCGAACCTCGCCGCGCGGCAGCTGGGCGGCAGCGGACCCGAGGTGATCGCGCTGATCGTGCCCGCCGACCTCGGATCGCTGTCGAGCGTGCTCGCCGTGCAGGCGATGCAGGTGCTGGCGGCGCAGTCGGCGCGGCGCGGCTACGTCCTGCATGTCATGCCGGCGGTCGCCGACGATGCGCGCGCCGCGGCGCCCGACGCCTCGCTGGTGTGGGGCGATGTGCCGCGCGCCATGGCGGAACGCGTCCGCCAGCGCGGTCGTCCGACGGTGGTCATCGATCCCAACCATCCGTCGTGGAGCCGTGGCGACGGCCGGCGCCTGCGCCTGGCGAACCGCGCGGCGGCGAGCGAGCTGGTCGAGCATCTCGCCGCGCGCGGGGCGCGCCGCCTGCTGTTCGTCCGCCAGCGCGACGATCACCTCGGCCAGGCCGAACGCGGCGATGCGGCGCGCGCGGGCTGGCAGCGCCTGCATGGCGACGGCGGGGACGAGGTGCCGCTGGCCGGCCTCGACGACGCGCGCTTGCGGGCGATCGCCGATGGGCACGGCGCGATCCTCTGCGCCAACGACGCCGCCGCGCTGGTCGTGCGCCATCGCCTGCAGCGGCTGGGGCTGGTGGCGCCGCGCGACGTCCGTCTCGCCGGGTTCGATGGCGAGCCGTTGGCGCGCATGACCGGGCTGACCACGGCGGGGTTCGATGCCGATGTCCTGGCGCGCCGCGCGATCGACGCGCTGCGGGACGAGCAGGCGGCGCTGGCCGACGTGCCGGCGACGCTGCATGTCGGGGAGACGACGTGACCGGCAGCGCGGCGT
>Ga0196963_10000194_pt1 | contig 60377 bp, 52 predicted proteins | sample S1_5metaG_FD_148600 | JGI IMG/M metagenome (GOLD analysis project Ga0196963, IMG submission 148600) | Soil microbial communities from Anza Borrego desert, Southern California, United States - S1_5 | ecosystem: Environmental > Terrestrial > Soil > Desert | place: USA: California | collected... | reverse complement strand
GGGCGAGCAGGGCATGAACGTCGCGCGCATTGCCAGCCTGCGCGCCGGTATTCCGGTCGAGGCTTCCGCGGTCACCGTCAACCGGTTCTGCTCGTCCGGACTGCAGGCCATCGCCTACGGCGCAGAACGGATCATGCTCGGCCAGGGTCGAGCCGCTGTCGCCGGCGGCACCGAGTCGATGAGCATGGTGCCGATGGGCGGCAACAAGATCTCGCCAAACCCGGCCCTGGTGGCAAGCTACCCGGACGTCTATCTCAGCACCGGTCTCGTCGCCGAAAACCACGCCCGCGCATCGACGATTTCGCGCGAGGCGCAGGACCAGTTCGCGCTGCGCAGCCATCAACGCGCGCTGGCGGCGATCGAACAGGGCCATTTCAAAAACGAGATTGTCCCGCTCACCGTCCGCGTCGCGACTGCGAACGGCCCGAAGCCGTCCGTCAAGGAAATCACCTTCGACACCGACGAGGGTCCACGGCGGGACACTTCACTCGACGCGCTCGCGAAGTTGAAGCCGGCGTTCCATGTGAGCGGCTCGGTGACCGCCGGCAATTCCTCGCAGACCAGTGACGGCGCAGCGGCCGCGATCCTGATGTCGGCGGAGCTGGCGAAGGAGCAAGGCCTGGCGCCACTGGCGCGCTTCGTCGGCTATGCCACCGCCGGCGTCAAGCCGGAGCTGTTCGGCATCGGCCCGGTCCCGGCGATCCGCAAGGTGTTGAAGCAGACCGGCCTGGCGCTGGATGACATCGACCTGATCGAGCTCAACGAAGCGTTCGCGGCGCAGGCGCTCGCCTGCATCAAGGAGCTCGATCTCGACCCGGACAAGGTCAACGTCAACGGCGGCGCGATTGCGCTCGGCCACCCGCTTGGCTGTACCGGGGCGAAGCTGACCGCGACGATCATCAACGAGATGCACCGGCGCAAAGCACGCTACGGAATGGTGACGATGTGTGTCGGCGGCGGCATGGGCGCGGCCGGCATCTTCGAGCGAATGTAGCGCCGCCGGATCAATTGGCGCAGCGCACTGGCAGATCACGAGAGAGGACACCAATGGCGACAGCAGCGAACGAACAGACGGTCAGAGGCGGCGCGTGGCTGATCGAGGAGACCGATCCCTCAACGGTGATGACGCCGGAAAAGATCAGCGATGAGCATGCGCTGATTCGGCAGACCGCGATCGAGTTCATCGACGGCGAGGTGATGCCCGCGAACGATCGCCTCGAGAACAAAGACTGGTCGGTCGCGCGCGAGCTGATCAAGAAGTGCGGTTCGCTCGGCTTGCTCGGCACCAATATTCCCGAGGCGTACGGCGGCGTCGATCTCGACAAGATCGCCACGCTCGTGGTGTCCGAAGCGCTGTCGCATCACGCCTCCTTCGGGGCGACGTTCGGCGCGCAAGCCAACCTCACTATCCTGCCGATCTACATGTTCGGAACCGAAGCGCAGAAGCAGAAGTACCTGCCCGGCCTCGTTTCCGGTGAAGTATGCGGCGCATACTGCCTCAGCGAATCAGGTTCGGGTTCCGACGCCCTGGGCGCCAAGACCCGCGCGATCCGGCAGCCCGATGGCAGCTTCGTCATCTCCGGCGAAAAGATGTGGATTACCAACGGCGGATTCGCCGACGTCTACATTGTCTTCGCCAAGGTCGACGCCGACCCGGGAACCGCCGCGGAGCCGAAAGCCGGTCTCTTCACCGCGTTCATCGTCGAGCGTAAATGGCCAGGCGTGTCGAGCGGCAAGGAGGAGCACAAGCTCGGCCTGCACGGCTCGTCGACGACGCCGGTGATCCTGCAGGACGTCAAGGTTCCGGCGGATGCGGTGTTGGGCGAAGTCGGCAAAGGCCACAAGGTCGCTTTCAACGTGCTGAACTTCGGCCGCTTCAAGCTCGGAGCGATGTGCTCGGGCGGCGCCAAGAAGAACATCGAGGAGGCGGCCCGCTACGCCGCGTCGCGCAAGCAGTTCAACACGCCGATCGCGCAGTTTGGCGCCATCAAGCACAAGCTGGGGGAGATGACGGCGCGCGAGTACGCGCTCGAGAGCATGATGTATCGGACCGCCGGACTGATCGATCAGCGCATCGCCGCAACCGCCAACCGGCCGGCCGGCGACGGTACCCCGATGCTGCAGGCGCTCGAAGAATTTGCCGTCGAGGCGTCGATCGCGAAAGTGCTGGGCAGCGAGGTCGTCGACTACATCATCGACGAGAACCTGCAGATCCACGGCGGCAACGGATTCGTTCGCGACTACCCCGCCGAGGGCCACTACCGCGATGCCCGCGTCAACCGGATCTTTGAAGGCACCAACGAGATCAACCGCCTGCTGATCCCAGGCATGTTGATGAAGAAAGCCCTCAAAGGAGAGCTGCCGCTGATGGCGGCCGCCAAGGCGCTGCAGGACGAGATCATGAGCCCGTCGCTGAGCGCGACCGACGAGGATGGCGGCGTGCTGGCGGCCGAATCGCGCGCGGTCGGACAGTTCAAGAAGGTGGTGTTGATGGTTGCCGGCACCGCGATGCAGCGCTATGGCCAATCGCTCGAACAGGAACAGGAAGTCCTGAGCCTGCTTGCCGATATCCTGATCGACGCCTACGCCGCCGAGAGCGCCGTGCTGCGCGCGCAGGACGCCGCCGGCCGCAAGCTGCAACACGCCGAACTGCACCAGGATGCCGCGCGCATTGCCGTCAATGAAGGCGCCGGCCGCATCGAGCTGGCCGCTCGGAGCGCACTGGCTGCGATGGCCGAAGGCGACACGCTGCGCACGCAGCTGGCCGCGCTGCGCCGGCTGTTGAAAGTGGCGCCGGTGAATACCGTCGTGATGCGGCGACGGCTCGCCGACGCGACGGTCGCGAAGCGCGGCTATATTTTCTAGCGCTGCAACAGGTACGTCGCCTTGACCACGAATTGCCGATCCTTCCTGCCGAAAATATCCGCAGGCAGACCGGTTTGCGACAGGTCGTTGTAGACGACGTAGATGTCGCTGCCCGGCCGGTAAATGAAGTTGAAGCGCACGTTGTTCGAAATCTCGTGCGTCAACGTGTTGTATTGCGTCAGGCTGCGGACCGTCATGCGCGGCGAGAAGGTGTAGTCGACGCGCAGCGTCGACAGGTTGACCAGAAAACTGCCCCACGGCATGTCGACGTCGTTGCGGTTGTATTGCAGTTCGCTCGAGAACCGGCTCGAGACGCGTGCGCCGGCCGCCGCCGACAGATTCAGTCTCGACCCGCCGTAAAAGTCGACCGGCGACACGGTCGCGCGCGTATAGAGGCGCCGCCCCGGGCTGGTGTTGACGGTGAAGATCCACTCATCCATCGCGTAGCCGCCTACCGGAATCGTGACGTTGGGCCGGATGCGGAACGGTCTGTCCAGCACGTCGAACACCTTCTGATAGATGACGTTGATGAACGTGTCATCGCGAAGCGTGGTGCCGAGCATCAGGTGATGCTGGCGATAGACCAGCCGGTTCTCCTGGTCGGTCGTGTAGGTCAGCACGTACATCGGCTCATACAACTTGACCCGGCCGCCCTTGGGCCGCGGTGTCGGACCGAAATGCGCTTTGGTGGTGCGGATGCCGGTGCGCTGCACGAATCCGGCTTCGGCGTTGAAGTTGTCCTGGACGTCCAGGTAGTTCAAGTAGAGGTTCCACTTCGGATCCCGATACGCGACGCGTCCGAAGTAGGCCATGTCGTTGCCGTCGCGGCCGGGCGTCGCCGTCTTCGCGACGTAGCTTTGCACCTGCATGTTGGCGCTGGGCGCGAGGTTGAAATCGACGCCCATCGTGCGGTTGAAATGCGTGCTGGCGCCGACGTTGTCCTTGTTGATGAAAATGGCGCCGACCCGCGAGCGTTTCAGGACATCGCGGCTATAACGGCCGACGAAGAAGTTCGCGCCGGGCACACCGAACGCGTCGTCCGTCTGGATGTCGAGCACGCCAATGTTGTTGCGCCCGGACTTGCCGGCCACACGCACGCCGCCAAGAATCGGCAGCGGCGTGCCGGCATCCGACAACCCGATGCGGCGGCTGAAGAACAGGTCGGTCTGCACCTGCGTGACGGTGAAGGCGCTGCCGGTCCCCATCGTGAAAAAGTTCGAGTTCTCGAGGAAGAAGTCGCGCTTTTCGGGATAGAACAATCCGAACCGCGTCAGGTTGACCTGCTGTTCGTCGACTTCGACTTGCGCAAAGTCGGTGTTGACGGTGACGTCCATGTTCAAGCCGGCGGTGAGGCCGTATCTGGCGTCAAGGCCGACATCACGAATCGCGTTCGTCGATCGGTTGGTCCGAGTGGACTGGACGTGATGGACGCCGCCCACGAGGAACGGCTTCAAGCGCAGGTCCAGGCCTCGCGAAATTCCGGAGAGGCCCTGCAGCTCCCCGGCAAGGCTGACGCGCGTCAGCGAGTACGCCTTGGGGATCGGCGCCCACAAGACCGTCTCGTTCTTCCGGCGGATGTGACGCTGAAAATTGACGCCCCAGATCTGCGAGTCCTTCGGTACGAACCGCACGGTGCTGAACGGGATCTCAATCTCCGCCGTCCACCCGTCGTCCGTGATCCTGGCGGCGGCATCCCAGACGCCGTCCCAGTTGCGATTGATGTTGGCCGTGCCGCCGCGTCCGCCGCCTTCGCCTTCGTCGAAAATCTGTTGCTCGAGCTTCGCGCCGAGCGGCGTTGTCAGGAACATGTAGCCGTTTCGCGAATCGTGAAAGGTGTCGACGATGACCTGGAAGTTGTCCTCGTCGAACAGGCGATCGGCATCGCGGCGCATCTCGGTCGCCGAGACGGTTTGCGCGGCGAATGCCTTGACGCCGATGTAGAGGTGCCCGGCGTCGTAGAGCACGCGGACTTCGGTACGGTCGGTGGCGGGCTGGCCTTCCTGGGGCTCCTGCTGCACGAATCGATCGACGACGTGCGCTGTTGCCCATGCCGCTTCGTCAAGAGCGCCGTCGATGCGCGGCGCTTCTGACGTTCGCACTGCTCGGAGCGTCGGACGATCGCTGGTCACGACAGCTGGTGCGGCGGTTTGTTTGTCGGCCGGGCTCGGCGGATGCACGTGATCCTGAGCCGACACCCGCCCGGTCAGGCACAGCGCGGCGACGACGCAGCAACAACAGCGGATGAGTTTCATGACGGTAGATCAGAGCTTACGAAGCCGCCGCCGGTGATGTGTCTCTGCTTGTATCCGGCGGTTACTGCAGGTATGCCGGCGCTTTGACCGTGTCGATGAACAATACGCCGTCATACTGATCGCGCGGCACCATCGTGAACGAATTGGTTCCCCATTCGCGCTGCCGCGTCGGCTCGAACATCCAGCTATTGCCGTCGACGCGCCGCTGGTGCAGGAAATCCATGAACAGCACCGCTGATCCGGTCTGGGCCATCACCCACTCCATGGTGTTCGCCTGCGCCGGGTTGATGGGATAGACCACGCGATTGTTCATGGCGGCGGTGCCCTGATTCATGTACAGGCCGATCGTGTACAGCTGATCGCGGAACCGCTCACGTACCCACTTCCCCATCGTCGGCTGCGTCGAAACGGTCGCCGTGTTGTCGTGGCGGATGTGAAAGTTGTGCGCCCAGACGATGATCTTGCGGCCGGCGTACAGGTCGTTCGCGAGAAACGTCAGGTTGTTAGCCATCCCGAAATCGCGAATGCCACCCCCGCCAGTTTCGCCGGTGTCGGATGGCCGCTGGACGCCGGCGCGCAGCTGTTCCAGGTAACGAAGCATCGACCATGCGGCGCGCTCGGCGACCTTGACGTCGCTGGCGGGAAACACCTCACTCAACGGTGCGCGCCGTTCCTGGAACAGCAGTTCGAGGCCGCCGTAAAACTCGGTGAGGGCGGATTCATTGGCGATCGCGTAGGAACCACCACCCGTTCGCAGGGCGTTGATGTACTGCTGATCGAGCTCGAGCACGCGCGGCGCGCGCGCCGGCTCGACAACGCGAACCATGTCGGCAAACATCGGCGGCCGGTAAGTGATCCCCGAGGCGGAGCTGATCTGCGTGTCGAACCCGGCCAGCGTCAGCGGCCGATCGGTGCCCTGCGTGGACTTGATGTATTCGAACAGCGGCAGGACTTCGCTGGTGTGCCACACGCCGAAAATGCACGCACGCATCAGCGTCAAAGGCGTGTGCGTGGAGGTGCGGTTGGCGTTGTAACACTCGACGAGGCCGCTTTCGAACGCCAGGACGTCGAATCCCATCTGCTGATGCAGGAACTGGATCAGGCGGACCTTTGCATGATTGAACTCGGCAACGCCGTGACCGCTTTCGCCGAGTTGCACGATGCGGCGATCGCCGAGCAGCGCCTTCAGGAACTGCAGGTCAGCAAAGGTATCGCCGGAGGCCGCGTGAATCGCCGCGATCGGATGATGATGCTCCCGAGCCCAACTGACCCACGCCGCGCCTGGATTCTGCGCGGCCGCACCGGCAATCAGCAGCACGAGCAGGACCGGCGTCACGAGCACGCGCGTGAAAAGCATCGTGAATCAGAGCCGCGCCGCGATCTGCTTCGCCAGCGCCAGCATCCCCTCGGAAAATGGCGGTGCCGCGCTCCAGTCGTGCAGCCAGACCGGCTTGGTACGCAGCTCCGGGTCCTCGCTACCGTAGCGCGGGATCACGTGCGCGTGCAACGCCGGCTCGACGTTGCCCAATATTTCGTAATTGATCCGCGCGGCGCCGGTGACGGCGAGGACGGCGTCGCCGAGCCTCGCCATGTCCTGCAGGAACTGATTGCGCGCATCGCCGCTCAAGCGGTTGAGATCCGGCACCACGGGATCCGGAAGCAGCAGGCAGTAGCCGCGCGTGATCTGCGGATCGCCGAGGACCGCCCACCCTGACGCCATCCGCGCGATCACGCGGGCCAGTTCCCCGCTGCGCGCCGCCTCGACGTGGCGATGGATCGCGGTCATTTTCCGTCGATCAGGCCGGAGCGCCGCCGACCGCCCGTACTTCAACCGGCATGTTCAGGGGTTTGCCGCCGGGTCCCGGGCACGAGGACACCCGCGCCGCGAACTTGTAGGCCTCGGTCGCATCCTTGACGTCGATGATCCAGAAGCCGGCGATGAATTCCTTCGACTCGGCGAACGGAGCATCGGTGACGGCGTGCGTGCCGTCGTGGTTTGCCGTGACCAGCCGTGCTTCTTCCGGCGACACCAGCCCTTCGGCGGCGACCCATTGGCCGGCGGTTTTCAGGTCGCGCTCGAGCTCGTTCATGAAGGCGACCATGCGCTTCACCTCGTCCTGAGACCAGCCCTCCATCTGGTACGGTCCCTTCTTCACGTTCATCTGCACCATGAATTTCATCGCTCTCGTCCCTCCTGTCAGGACGTCGAATGGGCACGCTTGAAATCGACAAGCTCAGCAATTCGGCGCGCCGGAACGAGCGACGTCGCGACTGGGTTGCCGGCGCGCGCCTCCCGCAGCCCGTCGAGAAGAGACGCCGATCAGGCCGTTTGCGGCGGGCCGTTCTTGAGGAGGTCTTCCATCGCGGCGATGAAGGTGTCGATCTCCTCCAGCGGCGTGTAGATATTGGGCGTGACGCGCACGCCGTTGTACTCAGGACGCGTGATCGCGGCGGTGATGATTCGATACTTGTTCCACAGGAAGTCGTAAATTTTCGGCGCGGGAACGTCCTTGATGCCGACGGTGGCGACGCCGTACACCTGATCGAGACCAGTGTGGATCTGGATTCGCGGATTGGTCTTCAACTTGTTGGCCCACCGCAGCGACAGGTAGCGCAGTCGCGCGGCAACGCGCTCGGTGCCGATCGCCTGGTGGAACGCCAGCGCTTCATTGATCGCCGCCTTCGTCGCCGCCGGCGACGTGCCGATCTCCTCGAACTTGCGGATGTCGTTGTCGGCCCGCTCCGGCGCGGCCTGCAATGGCCACGTCTTGGCGATGCGCTCGCGGCGCACGTACAGGAACCCGGTCCCCGTCGGGGCGAGCAGCCACTTGTGCAGGCTGGTGCCGTAGTAATCCATCTCGAGATCGCGGAGCTTGAACGGGAAGTGCGCGGCCGCGTGAGCGCCGTCAACAATCGTGATGATGTTGCGTGAGCGCGCCATCCGCGAAATGTTCTGCACCGGGAAGATCTGTCCGGTCAGGTTGGTGATGTGGCTGAAGTGCAGCACCTTGGTGCGCGGCGTGATGGCGCCCTCGAGGATGCCGTAGAGATTCTCCGCGGTCGTCGGTACGGGGAAGTTGACCTTCTTGATGATGATCTTGTCGCGCCGCGCGCGCTGATCCCAGGTGGTCAGCATGCGGCCGTAATCCTGTTCGGTGGTCACCACTTCGTCGCCGGGCTCGAGGTCCAGGCCGTTCTGCGCGATTTGCAGCGACTCGCTCGAATTCCGCGTAATCGCCATTTCCTCGGCATCGCAGCCGAAGAAATCGGCCAGCCGGCGCCGGACCACTTCGATGTTCCGCTCGATCAAGCCGCGGTGGTAAACGGGCGCCTGGTTCGAGTAATCGAGGTAACGCTTGTAGGCCTCGTGAACGACCGTCGGGCTCGGGCAGCTGTTGCCATTGTTGAGATTGATGAGCGAGCGATCGAGCGTGAAGGCATTCTGGATGTCTCGCCAGTACCCCTCATCCGCGGCGACGTCGTCCGCCGTCCGGTTGCCCAATGCCCGCGACGCCTGTGCGACGAGCTCGATGCTGTTGTCGTTGAGCACCAGCGCCGATGCGCCGGCAGCACCGGTCAGCCGCAGGAACGAGCGTCGATTGGTCTTCATAGGCGCGATTCTACTCCCAACCCAGAAGGAGTAGAATCCGCGCCATGAAACACTTCTCCATCGTTCTCGTTGGCGTGGCAGCCTTGTGCGGGGTCGCGGTGTCTGCCGCGGCGCGCATCGACTTGAGCGATCTGCGGCGGGACCTGGCCGTGGCTGCAGATGCAGGAGAGTCCGGGCAGGATCGTGTCGATTTCACCGTGATCGAAAAGATCCGCGCCGAAGGCATGGAGCGCTCGAAGGTGCTCGAAACCTTCGATTACCTGACGACGGTGATTGGCCCGCGGTTGACGAACTCACCGGCGCACCAGCGCGCGGTGGCGTGGACGCAGGAACAGATGAAGGCGATTGGTCTCAACGAGGTCCACACCGAGGGCTTCCAGTTCGGCCGCGGCTGGACACTGAACAAGCTGTCCATCGAACTGATCGAGCCGCGTTACATGCCGCTGATCGGCTATACGCGCGGCTGGGCGCCGTCGACACCAGGACGGATCGTGGCAACGCCGGTGTGGCTGCCGGGGCTCGAAGACGCCGCCGTCAAGACGCACGCGGGCAAATTGAAAGGGGCCATCCTGTTCACCAGCCCGATCCAGGAATACGCGATTCGCGCCGATCGTCCGGCAGCGAGCGGTGACCTGAAACCGCCCTCACCGCGGCCGCCCGGCCCGCCGCAGCTCAATGCGGAACGTCATGCGATGTTGAAAGCCGAGGGCGTCGCGGTGGCGATCGAGCCGAATATCGGCGAGCACGGCACCGTGTTCGTGACCGGCCGGGACATGGGCGCCAATGCCGTCCCGTCGATCGTGCTGGCGTCCGAGCACTACAACCTGATCGTGCGGATGCTGCAGCAGAAGCTGCCCGTCAAGGTCGCCGTCGAAATTCAGTCGACGTTCAACGAAGAGGATCGCAACGCGTATAACGTCATCGGCGAGATTCCCGGTACCGACAACGCCATCAAGGACGAGATCGTCATGGTCGGCGCGCACCTCGATTCCTGGCATACCGCGACCGGCGCCACCGACAACGCCGACGGTTCGGCGACGGTGCTCGAGGCGATGCGTATCCTGAAGGCGCTCAACATTCGTCCGCGCCGCACCATCCGCGCGGCGCTATGGGCGGGCGAGGAACAGGGACTGCTCGGCTCGAGAGCGTACGTGCAACAGCATCTCGCCGGAGACCGCAACAAGGCCGCGCGCGACAAGTTTTCGGTCTACTTCAATCTCGACAACGGCTACCCGCCAATCAGCGGCTTCTATATGGAAGGCAACGATCCGGCGCGGCTGATCATGGCGGAATGGTTGAAGCCGATGGCGAGCCTCGGCGCCATCATGCCGTCACCGGGACACATCGGTGCCACCGATCACCTGTCGTTTCTCGACGTCGGCGTCCCTGGTTTCCAGGCGGTGCAGGAGTACGTCAACTACGACGTGCGCACGCACCACACCAACGTCGACACGGCGGAGCGCATCGAGCCGAACGCGCTGAAGCAAGCGTCCACGGTGACGGCGGCGATCCTGTATCAGGCGGCGATGCGCGAGGGGACGTTTCCCAAACCGGCGCCGAAGCCGGCCAAGGCAACGAGCAGCCAAGAGCGCTGACCACGAACGACACGAGATAGTCACCGGATCGCCTCGAGTCCTTCGATGATTTCGTGATTTCGTGTCAGTATTTCGTGTCATGCGTACCGGTTCATACGTCAACGGCAAGTGGTACCATCCGGCGTCGGCTCAGATCACCAGGAACGTCAATCCTGCCGACACATCGGATGTCATCGCCGAATTTCCGCTGGCGACGGCGGCCGACGTTCGGTCGGCGATCGATGCCGCCGTCGCCGCGCAACCGGCATGGCGGAAGACGCCGGGACCGGAACGGGGCCGCGTGCTGTGGCGCGCCGCAGACATCGCGCGCCGCCGTGTCGACGAGATCGCGCAGACGCTGACGCGCGAGGAAGGCAAGATCCTCAAGGAGGCTCGCGGCGAAGTGCTGAAAGGCATCTCGCTGCTCGAGTACTACGCGGGCGAGGGGTTTCGCATGCACGGCAAGACCCTCCCGTCGGAGTCGCGCGATACCTTCACCTATACCGTTCGCCAGCCGCTCGGCTGCGTCGGACTGATTGCACCGTGGAATTTCCCGTGGGCGATTCCGGTCTGGAAGAGCGCGCCCGCGATCGTCGCCGGCAACGCCGTGGTGTTCAAGCCGGCCGAACTCACGCCGGCCACCTCCGCGCTGCTCGCCGAGATTTACGAGGAAGCCGGCCTGCCGGCAGGTGTCTTCAACATGGTCGTCGGCCGCGGCTCGGTGGTCGGCGACGCGATGGTGGCCGCGCCCGAGCTGAAGGCCATCTCGTTCACGGGATCGAACGCCGTCGGCAACGCGCTCTACGTGAAAGCGGCGCAACGCGGCGCAAAAGTGACGTGCGAGATGGGCGGAAAGAACGCCGTGATTGTCATGCCGGACGCGGATCTGGAGAAGGCGGCTGTCGCCATCCACGGCGGAGCCTTCGGCTCGACCGGCCAACGCTGCACCGCGACGTCGCGCGTGATCGCGCATCCCGACATCAAGTCCGCACTCGTCGACCGGCTGGTGGCCATGGCCGAGAAGATCAGGCTCGGTCCCGGTCTCGATCAATCCTCCGACATGGGACCATCCGTCGACGACAAGCAATGGTCGACCGTGATGGATTACATCGCCGTGGGCAAATCCGAAGGGGCCCGCCTGCTGACCGGCGGAAACCGGCCCGATGCCTTGAAGCACGGCTTCTTCGTCCAGCCGACGATCTTCGACGGGGTCGAGCCGACGATGCGCATCTTCCAGGAGGAGATCTTCGGACCGGTCCTGTCGGTGGCGACCGCGCGCAATCTCGAAGAGGCATTGACGTTTGCCAACGCGGTCGAGTTCGGGCTGACGACGTCGATCTTCACCGAAAACATCTCGAACGTGATGAAGTTCATCGAGGATGTCGAGACCGGCATGGTGCACGTCAACGAGCCCACGGTTGGCGGTGAAGCGCAGCTGCCGTTCGGCGGAATGAAGTCGACGGGGGTTGGTGAGCGGGAGATGGCGGAAGAAGGTCTCAATTTCTTCACGGAAATCAAGACCGTCTTCATCAACTATTCGGGGTCTGCGGAACGATCGCTGACGCGGTGACGTCCGGCATTCGGGTCTTGGAGCGGGGTCGCGACGCGGCCGGCTCCACCTTCACGTTCACTTCACGTGAACAACGATGTCCTTATAGGTATTCAGCGCACCGTCTGACGCCAGGCAGCGAATCGTGTACTGACCCGGATCCTCGAACGTCACGTTGACCTGGTAGCGGCCGTCCGGCGGAATCGCCGGGGCCATCCAGCGCGGCGCCCATGGCGAGTTCGCACCGACGCGCGTGTCTTCCCACACCTTTGCCTGCCGCGGCGAAAAACTGACGCGGCCCTCGCCGCGATACACAAAGCACGAGTGACGCAGGCCGGTCTGGCTGCCGACGGTGATCGCCGATGGCGGCCGTTGCGTGGCCGGATCGAAAGTCAGGGTGCCGCGGGGCACGGGCGCCGGCGGCGTTGAATTGGTGGCGCGCGCGCGCGCCGCGGCAATGCGCTCCGCTTCGCGCGAGTCCGGACCAAAGCGCGGGCGTGGCACACCGTCGTCCTTGGCGATCGCGACCAGGGTCAGCGGCTGGCCGACCTGAGCGCGGCGCTCGCCGGTGTCGATCGTGAGCTCCGGCGCGACGTTGGCGCGAATCGCCGGGCTGCTGATGCCGGCACCCAAAGCGCCTTGCTCGGATGCCTGGACGATGTTGTCGACGAGCGAGTCTTCACGAAGGGTGGCGTAGGCGCGCTCCGTCTTGCCGCGCGTCGTCAGGGTCCAGATCAGTTCCTTGTCGCCCCAGTCCTTCGGCACCCGCACTTTGAACACGAAGCGGTTGCGGCGCGGCAGGAAGCGCGTCGGCTGCCCCTGATCGGGCGGTCCCGGCGAGATGTTGTTGTCCGGACCGATCGGGATGTTCAGCTCTTCTTCCCAGTTGCGGTTCATGTAGCCGAACATCATGTTGAACGACCCGTCGTCGTTCTTCTCCCAGCCCTCGAAGGCGGGCGACACGTTCTGGCCGCTGTTGTAGGTGAGCATCTGCGAGCTCGCGCTTTGATACGCGAGCCCGACGAGCAGTACCGAGCAAACTAATCGACGCATTACTTTTTAACTTTTAACTTTTAACTTTTACTGGGGCTTTGCCGTTTGCGGCGGCGGAATCACGTTGCACAACGGACAGCCGATGATCACGTCGGGCCGATTCGGGCCGAGGCGTTCGCGGCGTTTGGCCATCTCTTCCTGGAATTCCGCGTCGGTGAGCGGCATGATCTGGCCGAGGTCGATGAACATGTTGGCGATCGACCGGTTGCCTGACCCCTGCCAGTTCCGCGGATCGGGAATGTTCTTGTTGTTGGGCGTGTTGTCCATGTAGCCGATGATGTGCAGGATGGTGCCGCGCGGCAGGATCGGCGCGTAGTCGTCCTGATACTCGTACTGGCGCACCCAGTTGTGATCGTAGCCGGCGCAGGTCAGGGTCTGGATGTTGAAGCCCCAGATAGCTTCGAGGCACATCCGCTGCCCCGGTGCGTGCAAGTGCGGCTCGAACGTGACGATCTTCGCCGGCTGCTGCAGCACTTCATACGCGTGCAGCTGCTGGTTCGCCTCGTTCGGCTTGATATCGATATCGAGCGCGTTCGCGAGGTTGTGCAGCGTGGTGCGCTTCTTCGGCTTGTAGCCGACCGGATGGAACTTGAACCCGAACAGCAGCTTCGACTTCACATCCGAGCCGCCGGCGTGCAAGTGCGCCGACTGGTAGATGATGCTCGACCCCGCTTTCAGCAGGCGGCCGGCATCCTCGTCGAAAATGTCGGCGTTGCGGCCGACCTCGTGGACCGGCCAGCCGACCGCGCCGTCTGTGACGGACGCGTCGATTGGATCGCCCGTCTCGTCGACCGGTGCCGTCGCCCAAATCAAGTGGTGCCACACGTAACGCTGACCGACCGTCTGGCGGCCTGACTCGTTCGAGAAGTTGTTGACCTCGCGGATTTCAACCGACTTGACGTAGCGGTCTTCGGTGATCGGCAATTTGGTCGGCGGGAACTCGCCCCACCAGTCCGGCGAGTTCGCTTTCACGAGAATCTCGGGACTCTCGACGATCAAATCTGGTTCACCGGCGTGCCAGGAGGCGCCGCTCGGGAACTCCAGCGGCTTCGGCATGTCCGCGGGATTGCCGCGCGGCGCGCCGCTGTCCGCCCACTTCGCGATCTTGGCGATCTCTTCGTCGCTGAGCGACGGGTCGTTCTTGTAGTGCTGAATGCCGATGTTCTTCTCGATGTACCACGGCGGCATCGCGCCGGCCTTGTCGCGAATGGCGGTGCGCGCCTTCATCGAGCGCGCCCACGGCCGCGCCTCCTCGTAGGTGAGGAGCGACATCGGCGCAACCTGTCCGGGCCGATGGCAGTTCTGGCAGCTGCGCTGCAGGATCGGCGCTATGTCCTTGGTGAACGTCACCTCGGGCATCGCCGCCGGGTTGGCCCCCTGTTGAGCGGTGACCGCCGTCCCGAGCAGGGCTGTCGCCGCGATGAAGACCAGCGCAAAATACTTGCGAACCACCATTTGTACTCCTTGGATTCCCGTTTGGGGAGCAGTCATTTTACGCCCCTACTGCCGCAGAAGTGCCGTGCCATTTCGCTTCGGGACCTGCCCTACAGGTATACGGGCAATTTCCCTCAAAGTTGCAGTATCCACGACACTTACGGCGTTATCTCCGGCTGCCGCCGAGTATACGAACTTACCGTCCGGCGTGAAGGTGACCCATTCGGGGTGCTGGCCCACGTGCACGCTGCCGAGCGGCTTGAGGCTCGGAAGCTCGTATGCATAGAGCTGCGAGTACCACTTGCTCGTCGCAAACAGCTTCTTGCCGTCGGGGGTCACACCCAGTCCATGCGCGGGCGCGCCTTGCAAGCCTTGAGTGTGCTTGTGTTCGCCGGACACGTCCGCCATCGGCACGCGCATCACCTCTTTGCGCTGCGTGAAGTCGACGACGGCGATGCCGTGGTAGTCCGAGAGTTGCACGAAGATCCGCGACGTCGATCCGTCGGCGGCGCGCTCGAACGCCATCGGCCGGATGCCCGCGGACATCGGCAGCTCCCACGCGATCTCCTCAGTCGCCTGATCGATCACCGTGATCATGCGGCCGGGAATCGATCCCGACACGACATGCCTGCCGTCCGGCGTCACATAAACATTGTGGATCGCGCCCTTGACCGGAATGGTTTTCGCGCGCGTCAGGGTGGCCGTGTCGATCACGTCAACGGCGCCGGGCGCCTGCGCGATGCCGGCATACACGCGTGTGCCATCGTTCGAGATCGCGATGTTGTTGGGGCGCCCGCTGAGCGGCACGCGTGCAATCACCGCAAAGGTCTGCGCATCGACGGCATCAACCGTATGGCGCGATTCGTTCGTGAAGTAGAGCCGCGTCCCGTCGGGGGCCGCGGTCACGCCGTGCGGCACCTCGATATCGCCAATCACGCCGACCACCGTATTGGTAGCCGGATCAATCACATGAATGTTGTCGCCGGCCGCGTTCGTCTGGATAATTCGCGCGGTGCGCGAACTGCCGAGTGACGATGCGAGCGTGGCGCCGTTGACCCAGGCCTCGAGCACCTTCCAGTCGGGATCGCTTTTCGTCAGCCAGTGCTGGCCGCCGCCATGGAACACGTCCCCGCCCGCGGCGCGAGCCAACGGGTGGCGCAGCAACGGACTGGCGGCGGGGCTGCCCGGGACGACCTTCGACTTCGCTGCTTCGAAATTCTGGCGCGACTGCTCCTCCGTCCACGTCGTGGCGCCCTCGGGCAGACGCTGCAACCGCAATGTCGCGCTGCCGGCGTGGCAGGTCACACAGCGAGCTCGCCCGTCGCGTTTTTCGAGGAACAGCGGTTCGACGCGGGCCTTGTAGAACTCGTAATCGAGGACCGGCGTCGCCGATGGCTGCGCCGGTGGTTGACCAAGCAGTGCCGCAAGCAACAGTTCCAGCATCGAAACCTCCATCCCGCCTTACGTCCCACCGGCGTGCCCGACCCCATCCTTCGGGATTTTGAGCGGATTCTAGCGCAGCGGCCGCTTTTGCCGCCCGCGGCGCGGCTCAGTCGGGATACGATTACCGTTTTCGCGGCCCCCGGCGTGCGGACGTTGCCGTTGGGACCGAAGGCGGACCCGTGCATCCTGACCTCCAAGAAGCGATCGATTTTCACGAAGCCATTCTCGCGGAAGGCGCCAAGGCGCTCGTCGGTTACCAGCAGCCGAAGATCCTCGCCAATCTCGTGCTGTTGTCGGAGATTCCGACGACCTACGACAAGAAGGAACAGCGGCAGGTCAACTCCGGAAACCTGCTGCTGCGCGGCGTCCCGGGCGTCGGCAAGACCTTCTTCGGCGTCATCCTCGCGGCGATCAGCGATGCCAAGTTCGCCCGCATCCAGGGCCGCGCCGATCTGCAGCCGACCGAAGTGGTCGGCTTCCAGATGATCAATCCGGCCACCGGCGAGCTGACCACCGAGATCGGTCCGCTCGCCGAAGCCGAAGTGATCCTGCTCGACGAGATCAACCGCATCCCGCTGAAATCGCAGAGCGCCTTCCTCGAAGGCCTGCAGGACCGCACCGTTACCGTCGGCAAAACCACCTACGAGCTGCCCGCGTTCAATTTCGCGATCGCCACGATGAATCCCGTCGAGCTCGGCCAGGGCACGTTCCCGCTGTCCGAAGCGGCGACCGATCGCTTCGCGATCATGGTGAACATCGGCTACCTGCCGCCGGAAGAAGAGCGCAAGCTGGTGAACTTCGACTTCAAGCAGGTGCGCCTCGGCAACCTGATGAAGAAGGAGCGCATCATCCAGCTGCGCGCCGCGATTACCGAGCACGTGTTCCTGCACGAGCGGCTTGGCGACTACGTGCAGCGGCTCGTCGCCAATACGCGGCCCTACAATCCGGACACCGATTGGCTGCGGCACTCGCCGTCGGAGCTCGTCGAAACCGGCGTCGATCTCGGCGCGTCGCCGCGCGCGATCATCGTGTGGGGCCGGCTGGCCAAAGTCTGGGCGCTGCTGGTCCGCCGCCGCGACGAGGTCTATCCCGAAGACATTCAGGACCTCGCGCAGTACGTGCTCGGGCACCGGCTGTGGCTCGGACCGCATGCGGCCAGCCATGGCCTGACGACCGACGCCGTGGTCAAGGACGTCATCGACAAGACGCCGATTCCGTGAGCACCATGAACGCCCGTCGACTCGTCGACCGGCTTGGCCGGCCGCACACTCGCTCATCCTTCGGCGTCGCTCAGGATGACCCCGGGGCTGTCGAACGGTCAGGTGGGTTCGCGTGAGGACACGCGAACAAGAAGTCGAGCCGCTCATCAACCTGTCGGAGATTTCCGAGGTCGAGCTGCTGATTCTCAAGAGGATGCGGGAGTTCACGATCGGCGAACACTCGAGCATGTTTCACGGCACGGGTTTCGACTTCGTCGGGCTGCGCGACTGGCAGGCCGGGGATCGCTTCGAACACATCGACTGGCCGCAGTCCTCGCTGACCAACTTCAGCCCGCTGGTCGTGCGCGAGTTCGAGCAGCCGACGACGTCGAGCGTGATCATGGTGGTCGATCGATCGGCGTCGACTCGCTGCGGCGCCAACACCGGCAAGGACAATCGCGGGCTGCAAATCGCCACGCTGATCGCGCGCGCCGTCGCCACCATCGGCATGTCGGCGGTGTTCTTCCAGGATTCGATCGGCATGATCACGTTCGACGAGGGACTGCGGCACCTTGGCGCGGTCCGTCCGCGGATCGGCAAGGGCCAGGTGATCCATTGCCTGGACGCGTATCAGCACGGCCATGGCCTGCAGGACATCCGCAACGTCGGCAGCCTCAGCGCCACGCTGACCGGATTCTCCCGGAAGACCGCCATGATGCCGGTGATCTCGGATTTTCTGTTCGATGAGGCGCCGGACCTGCTGCGCGATCTGCGGCAGGTCAACAACGTCCATGACGTGTTCGTCATGATCGTCGACGCGACCTTCGCCTTCGAGCTGCCGCGGGTCTCGGCGGGCTGGATCGAGGTCTACGACGTCGAGACCGGCCGGACCCGCATGATGTCCAGGCGCGAGCTGGCCAGACAAAGCGAGCGGGTGCGCGCCTGGCAGGACGAAGTGGCGCGCCAGGCCAAGGACAACGACCTCGATGTCGTGCGCCTGTCGGTCGATCAAGTGAAGTTCGACGTCGCTCTCGTGGAGTGGGTCGCGGAGCGGCGCTTACGCCGCCGCAAGTAAAAACACATTTATGAAGACAGCATTCGTAATCGCGTTGATGGTGATGAGCGGGACGCCGGCATTCGCTCAGGCGCCGGCCGCACGGCCCCAGCCGGCGGTCGACATGGTCGAAGTGGAGCCGATCAAGTGCTGGTGGCGCACCTCGACCAGCGCCGTCCGCATGGCGGAATCGTTCGGGCTGACTCTCACGTGCGCCGTGGTCGAAACCGACACCAACAAGGTCGTCGCGGATTTCTCGAAGCTCGATCCGACCGTCGTGCAGTTGCCGCCGTTCGAGGTGCTCGGCGGTACCCACGCCGGCGACATCGTCGTCCCCGGCCGGCGGTTTTTCCAGTACGACTACCGCCTGCGGCTGATCGCCGAGGACGCGTTTGGCGCGGACGTGCCGATTCCGCCGCTGGAGGTGTCGTACCGGATCGAGAGCACGGTCGCGGGCGGCGGCACCGCGCAGGGCATGGAGCAGTCGTACGCGATGCCGCGCGCGACGGTGCGCGTGCTGTCGGTGGTTCCCGACGACGCGACGGATATTCGCGAAGCGGCGGCGACGCAGTTCACCGCGATCGAGAACCGCGATTCGCGCGCCAATCTGCTGCAGACGATCGCGACGGTGTTGTTCGGTCTCGCGGCGGTCGTCGCAGTGGTGATGCTGGTCGGCATGCTGCGGCGCAAGAAGCCGGTGGCCACGACCGCCCACGCGCACCTGCCGCCACGAACCATTCTCGCAGCGGCCGCGAAAGAGCTCGACGAGGTCCAGCGTGCCAGCCGCGGCGGCTGGTCTGCGGAGCTTGCCGGCCGCGCTCTGGCCGCGGCGCGGATCGCCGGCGCATATGCCACGGGCCGCGCCATCGGGCAGCGGCCTGCCAAGCCCGGCGAAAGCGCGGTTGATGGTGTGCTTAGGGTGCGCGCGTTTGGCCGCGGCGAGGTTTACGTATCAGGCGCCGCGACGCCTGAAACGACTTCGCGAGTACCCGGGCTGTCGGACGCCCTCCGCGCGCTGACCGTCGCGCGCTACGGCCGCGCTGAACAATTCGATTCCACGTGCGACGATGCCTTGCAGACGGCGATCCGTGTCACCAGGGAGCAACGGTCGGCACACTCGCTCGTGAAAGAGTGGCTGGCCACGTTCAAGGCCAACGCGATCGACCTGCGCAAGAAAGTCTGGTCGTAAGCACCCGGCCTATCCGACGATGCGACTGATTACCGACGTGCGCGCGCTGGTCGAGTCCACCTGGGCCGAGTGGAGCGAGCTGCGTCTGGAGCGCCTGCTCTATTCGGAATCGGCGGCCGCCCGGCAAGTGCTGATCGCGCTGATGGGGCTCGCGGCGATCTTCATGATCATCCGCGCGTTCGGCAATCGCAATCCCGGCCACCATCGCATGGCGCTGCCCGCGATCGTCAAGACGTCGGGATGGTCGCGCGCGTCGCTGTCGCGGCACGGCGCGCTGATGCTCGCGTTGGCCGGCCTGCCGTTCTTCGTGATCGCGCTCGCCGATCCGCGGACGTCGCTGACGCGGTCGGAAACCACTTTCCCGGGCAGACGCATCGCGCTGCTGATCGACGCGTCCTCGAGCATGTTGTCGGCCCTGCCATCGAACAAGCTGGCGAAGGGCGCGCCGAACAACGCGGCGTTCTTTACCACCGTCGGCGCGGCGCGCTACTTCATCGAGCAGCGGATGGCAGGGAAATACCGCGACTTGATGGGGTTGATCGAATTCGGCGACGACGCCTATGTCATCACGCCATTCACGACCGACTACGAGAACATCCTGCTCAGCACGGCGTTGATCGGTGACTGGAACGAGTTCATGGCGTTCCCCGATCAGGGCACCGTTGTGGCGAGAGCGGTCGAGCAGGCGGTCGGCCTGTTCCAGGCGTTCGATTATCTCGATGCCGCCGGCAATCTGATGGTGATCTTCACCGACGGCGCCGATGCCGACGTCCTCGAAAACGGCAAGACGGTCGACGACGTGCTCGCGGAGGCGCAGAAGGCGAAAATCCCGGTCTACCTGATCAAGATCGGCGGCAACATCCAGACCAAACGCAGTGTCGCCGATGAACTCTGGATCGGCGCCGTCAGAAGAACCGGCGGCGAGTTTTTCTCGGGCGGCGACGAGAACACGATCATGGCGGCGATTCACGCCATCGATCGCCGCGAGACCGGCCGAATCGAAATGAAGCAATACAGCACCGAGCGGCCGCGTTACCAGCCGTTCGCGATGATCGCGGCAATGTTCTGGTGCGCGGCGCTGGCGCTGCGTTTTACGGTTCCGACTTTTCAAACGTTCCCTTAAGGCAACCGCTATGAAATCTTCAACCTGGTTCGGACAGGCCCTCATCGCCATTCTCCTGGTCGCCGCCGGCGCCATCTTATGGCGATCGTCGGAGCACGAGCGGCGGCTGGCCGCCGCGGAGCGTGACCTGGTCACGCTGAAGTACGCCGACGCCGCGGTCGCGGCGTCGCAACCCGCCGGCCGTCTAGCCGATCTGATGCCGGCATCGCGCGCAAACTCGGACGCCAAGACGCTCACGTCGATGGCCGGCTACTGGCAGGGCGACTACGACCGCGCGATCGAGAATCCAGACGCCAAGCTCCTGGCGGCCAATGCCACCTATCGCAAGATCCGCCAGGCCGGCGGCTCGTGGCAGGCGGTGGTCGGGCGCCTCGATGCGCTGGTGAAGGATTACGCGGAAATACTGCGCGAGGATCCGTCGAACGCTGAAGCCGCTTACAACTACGAGTACGTCGTCCGCCTGCGCGCGGCGCTGGCGCAGCGGAAGCAGACAATTCCGCCCGCCGACATTACCGCCACCGGCCTGACCATTCATGGACTCGAGGGTGCGCCGCCGGAGCAAAGCGACATGAAGAAGTTCAAGATGATCGTGCCGATGCGCCCGGACGAGCGGCTCGAAGCGGAGAAAGCCGGCAAGGGCGCCACCAAGGTGCGAAAAGGCTAGGTGTAGGCGCAGGCCACGCCCGACGTCCCACGCCTCAAGCCGCATATGCGTTTCGGCGCTCCTGGCTACCTGCCGCTGCTCGCCATCCCCGCGGGACTGCTGCTGCTGTGGTTCTGGCAGCTGTGGCGGCGCCGCGCCGATGCGCGCGCGTTCCTGCGCAAGCGGCACGTCCCGGTCAACGAGAAGATCCCGTTTTTCGGCGAGTTGCTGTTCTGGTTTTTCCTGGTCCTGGCAGCGGGCGCCGCGATTCTGGCGCTGGCGCGCCCACAAGCCGTGACCTCGCTGGTGCGCACCGCCGGCGTCGATCTGGTGATCCTGCAGGACGGCTCGGCCTCGATGCATGTGACCGATGTCCGCGGCAACCGCTGGCAGCGGTCGATGCGGTTTCTGCGCACCCTGGGCGAGTCGCTGCGATGGGAAAACGATCGCGTTGCGATGGCGCTGTTCGCGCACATGGCGACGCCGCAGATCCGGCTGACCAAGGATCCCAACACCTATTTCTTCTTCCTCGATCACCTCGAGGACCGCTCGCCGTTCCGCCTTGAAGACGACGGAACGTGGGACACCAACATCGAGCGCGGCATCTACTGGGGGCTGCGCCTGATCGAGAAGGACGAAGAGCTGCGCAAGACTGCCGGTGTCACCGCCACGCTGCCGGACGCGAACAATTCGCGTGCGTTCGTACTGATTTCCGATGGCCAGTCGTGGAGCGGCGAAGTCGCCAAATCACTCGCCCTCGCACAGGGCCGCGGCATTCCGCTCAGCGTCGTCGGGGTCGGCACCACCGCCGGCGGCATCATCCCGGATCCGAAGCGCGAGCCGAACCAGCCGCTGGTCCGGTCGGTATTGAATCGCGCCGAGTTGACGCGCATTGCCACGGCAGGCGGCGGACGCTATTACGAGCTCGATCGCGAGACCGATCGCGAGATCGCGAACGCGATCATCGATCAGACGCGCCGCCGCGCCGGCACCACCGGGGTCCAGGAAGGCACGAAGGATCTGTATTGGAACTTCCTGCTCGCCGCCGGGATCTTCCTCGCGCTCGGCGTGCTGTTCCTGCGCGATCGCGTGGCGCTGGCATTGCAGCTGGCGGCTGCGGCCGCTGTCTTCATCTTCGTCCAGACGGTGTTCTAGCCGGCCCCTCCCGCACGCTATATTGGACACGTGACCCGTCAAACGGCGGCAATTGCCGTGCTCCTCACGTTGGCCGCCTGCGGCTCTCAGCCGGTGGAAGAAGACTATCCGGCGAAGATCGCGGCGATTCGTGCGGCCAAGGACGAGAGCTTCAAGAACGACAAGGATTCGCCGGTGCCCGCTGACAAGAAGGCGTCGCTGCTGCCGCTCGTTTACTATCCGATCGACGAAAGCTACGCGGTGCCGGCATCGCTGATCCCGGCCGCGGACCGCACGCGCATCCAGGTGCCGACGTCCACGGGCAAGATTCGCGACATCGAACGCGTCGGCACGCTGAAGTTCTCACTCAAGGGCCAGCCGATGCAACTGACCGCCTTCATCGAAGTCGACCAGCCCCAGGCCAACCGGTTGTTCGTGCCCTTCGCCGACGAGACCAGCGGCAAGGAGACGTATGCGGCCGGCCGCTACATGGAGCTCGATCCGACGCCGACCGGCATCTACGTCGTCGACTTCAACGTCGCCTACAATCCGTACTGCTACTACAGTCCCGAATACGACTGCCCGTATCCGCCGAAAGAGAACCGGCTGGCCGTGCCGATTCTCGCGGGCGAGCGCATTCACCCGGCGGGTCCGGGCCGTCCTTGAGATCGCTGCACGCGATCGTCTTCGACTTCGACGGCGTGATCGCGGACAGTGAGCGGCTGCATTTGCGGGCGTACCAGGAGGTGCTGGCTCCGGAAGGCGTGGCGATCTCGACGGAGCAGTACCTCGACCGCTATCTGGGCTACGACGATGTCGGCGTGTTCAAGGCCGTCGCACGCGACTACGGCCTGCACATCGACGACGACCGCATTACCGAGTTGATCGCGCGCAAGGGGGCGCGCTACGAGTCGCTGGCGGCGGCCGGCGAGATGCTGTTCCCCGGCGCGGCCGAATTCGTTCGATCGGCGGCGGCCGCCGGTATTCCGATCGCAATCGCCTCCGGCGCGCTCACGCACGAGATCGAGGACGTCCTTCACCGCGCCGAGCTGCTGCCGCTCTTTCCCGTGATTGTTGGCGCCGATCAAACCGCGCACAGCAAGCCGCATCCCGATCCATACCAGACGGCATTCGCGCGTCTACGCAGCCACTCCGGACGGGACCTGCTGGCCACCCGCTCGGTGGCCATCGAAGACTCACGGTGGGGACTGGTGTCCGCGCGCGCCGCGGGCCTGCGCTGCGTCGCCGTCACCAACACCTACAACGCCGAAGAACTGCGCTCGGATGCTGAGCTCGTCGTCGACGGACTCAACACGCTGACGCTCGACGCGCTCGACCGGTTATGCGCCGCGTGAGCCGGCGATCGATGTGGCCGCTCGAACCGTGTTAGTTTCTTCGAACGTGATGTCCAAGACGTTGGCAGAGCAGATCGCCGAGGCCGCCGATCGGCCCGGACCGGATCTCGCCGCGGCGGCGCTGCTGATCGCCCGCATCGAGTATCCACGCCTCGACGCGGCGCCGTATCTCGATCGCCTCGACGCGATGGGCGAAGCCGCCGCCCGCGTGCTCGCGCAGGATCCTGGCCATGACGCGCCGCTGGCGGCGCGTATCGACGCGATCAACCGTTATCTGTTCGGAGAGCTCGGCTTCACCGGCAACCGCGAACAGTTCGACGACCCGCGCAACAGCTGCCTCAACGAAGTCATCGATCGCAGAAAAGGCATCCCGATCACGATGGCCGTGATCTACATCGAAGTGGCGCGCCGTGCCGGCCTGCGCGCCGAAGGCGTCAACTTTCCCGGCCACTTCCTGGTGCGTTGCCTTCAGGACACACATGCCGACGACGCCGATGACGGGTTGATTGTCGATCCCTTTCACGAAGGCGCCATCCTCAACGAGGCTGAATGCCGCCAGCTGCTGAAGCCGCACATGGAAGACGCGGCGTTCAACCCGTTGCTGCTCGCGCGCGCGACACGGCGCCAGATCCTCGCGCGCATGCTGCTCAACCTCAAGAAACTCTACGTGAAGATGCATTCGTTTCCGCAGGCGCGCGCGGCGACCGACGCGCTATTGGCGCTGCAGCCTGCGTCGCTTGCCGATCTGCGCGATCGGGGTCTGCTCGCCTATCACATGAACCACTTCTCGCAGGCCCTGCGTGATCTCGAGGAGTACCTGAAAGTGGCGCGGCTGTCGGAGCAGGACGAGGACCAGAAAAAGGAAACCGAGCAGGTGTGGGAGCACGTCAAGACGCTGCGGCGCCGGGTCGCGCAGCTCAACTAGGCCACAGATTAAACACAGATTAGACACAGATTAGACACGGCTTAGACACAGATTATGGGGAGCATGAGAGTCAATCGCATCGGTCTATTTGCTATCGGTATATCGCTATTGGGCACGCCTGCGGGGGCGCAGACGAAGGCGACGGCTCCAGCTGACGTCAGGCCGGGAAGCATAACCGCTGAGGATGTCGCGTATCCGTTTCCATCCTCGTATCTGCCGCTGACGCTGTACGGTCAGGACGTTCGCATCGCTTACATGGACGTCGCGCCGTCGGCCGCCGCCAACGGCCACACCGTGATGATTTTTCACGGCAACAACTTCGCCGGTTTTTACTTTGGCAACGTCATCGAAGCGCTCCGCAAGGAGGGGTTTCGCGTCATCGTGCCTGATCAGATCGGTTACGGGCGCTCGTCCAAGCCAATCATTCCTTACAGTCTCAACGACATGGCGCGCAACTCGCGCGCCATTCTGCAGAGCCTGAAGATCGAGAAGGCAATGGTAGTCGGGCATTCGATGGGCGGCATGCTCGCGACGCGATTCGCCACGCAGTATCCAACGGTAACCGAGCGCCTGGTGATCTACAACCCGATCGGCCTGACCGATACGCGCTTCGATCGCCCCGCGGCGAACCTCGACGAGCAGTACAAGAACGCGCTGGGGTCGACATTCGACAGCATCCGCGCCGGACTGATGCGATACGTCGCGCACAACCCGGCGGCGTGGACACCGGAGTTCGAGCAATATGCCAGAGTGCGATTTGCGTGGACGCTGAGCGCGGATTGGCCGCGCCTAGCGAGAGTGCAGACGCTGATTAGCAACCTGATTTATGCCGATCCCGTGGTGTACGACTGGCCGCATATCAAGATGCCGACGCTCGCCTTCGGCGGCGCCGAGGACGTCCTGCCGGGGTCGGCAAAGTTGTTTCAGGAGCGCATGAAGACCCTGGCGGACACGATCCCAAAAGGCAACGGCACGCTCCACCTGATCGCGGGGCTCGGCCATGTGCCGCATCTGGAAGACGCGGCCAGGACGCTGCCGCCGCTGGTGGCGTTTCTGAAGGCCGGGGTCGCCGCCCGCTAATCGACGATGCGCGCGCTCGTGCCGCTGCTGGCTGACGCCATGCCGCTCGTCCCCGCGTCTAGACGCTGAGCGCGCCGATCTCCTTATAGAGATACGCCGATGCGATCACGCCGTTGTGGAAGTTGCCGAGATCGAGCTTCTCGTCGGGCGCGTGCGCGTTTTCATCGGGCAATCCGACGCCGAACAACACGCACGGCACGCCGAGCTCCTCCTGGAATGTCGATACCACGGGGATCGAGCCGCCTTCGCGGTTGAACACCGGGCGCTGGCCGAAGCCCTGCTCAATGGCCCGGCCCGCCGCCTGCACGAAGGGGTTGTCGAAGGCGGTCATCCACGGCTTGCCGCCGTGCATGCGGGTGATTTTCAATTCGACTGTTTTCGGCGTCACTTTCTGGACGTAGGCTTCGAACAGATCGCCGATTTTCTGCGGGTCCTGATTCGGCACCAGCCGCATGCTGACCTTTGCCATCGCCACCGCCGGCAGCACCGTTTTCGCGCCTTCGCCGGTGAAGCCAGACAGCAGGCCGTTGACCTCGAAGGTCGGCCGCGCCCACACGCGCTCGAGGGTCGTATAGCCGGTTTCGCCAAACAGTTTCGGAGCGCCAAGCTCCTGCCTGTACTTCTTTTCGTTGAAGGGCAGCTTTTCCCATTCCGCGCGCTCTTCGGGCCTCAACTCCACGACATCGTCGTAAAAGCCGTCGATCTTGATGCGTCCGCTCTTGTCCTTCATCTGCGCGAGCACCTGCGCCAGGACCATTGCCGGGTTCGCCACCGCCCCGCCGAACGATCCTGAATGCAAATCGCTCTTGCTGCCGCGAAGGTCGATCTGGAAGTAGGTCAGGCCGCGCAGGCCGTAGCAGATCGACGGAATGCCGCGGTCGAACATCGGCGAGTCCGAAATGACGACGACGTCGGCGGTCAACTGCGCTTTGTGCGACTTGATGTAGGCATCGAGGTTCGCGCTGCCAACTTCCTCTTCGCCTTCGATCAAAAACTTCATGTTGACCGGCAGGTTGCCGTGCTGCTTCAGGTGGGCTTCAACGGCCTTGAAGTGCATGAACACCTGGCCCTTGTCGTCCGCAGAGCCGCGCGCGTAAATCTCGCCGTCGCGGATCGTTGCTTCGAAGGGCGGGGACGTCCAGAGGTGAACCGGGTCGACCGGCTGCACGTCGTAATGGCCGTAGAACAGGATGGTCGGCGCGCCCGGCGCGCCGAGCCACTCGCCGTAGACCACCGGGTGGCCCGGGGTGTCCTCGATCCGGCAGTTCTGCAGACCGATGCGCTGCATCTCGTCTCGCGTCCACTCGGCGCAGGCGCGGACGTCCTGTTTGTGCTCAGCCAACGCGCTGATGCTGGGAATCGCGAGATATCGCTTCAATTCCTCGATGTAGCGATCGCGGTTGACGTTGATGAAGTCGACGACTTTTTCCATGTTGATGTGGTGTGGCGCCTGCGGCGCGCGACTGGCAGGCTGACCGCCTGGCTACCCAATGGTATCTGGAGATCGCGACCCGGTCAGCAGATCTACGGCCGCGGTCAAGCGCTCGAGGTTGAATGGCTTCATGAAATAGCTGCACCGCGACTGCTCCAGGAACTCGCGGGTGTCTTCACCATCGATGTCGCCGGTAATGAAAATAAACCGGCGTGCCATCTCCGGGCGAATCTGGCAGGCTCGGCCGTAGAGTTCCTGGCCGCTCAGCTCGGGCATTTTGACGTCGGCAATCACCGCATCATAGGCGCTGCGCTCGATCATGACCAGCGCGCGCCGGGACAGCGTGGTGCTTTCGACGTCGTAGCCGGCCGCGGCGAGGACGCGGCGCACCAATGCCGCATTCGATTCTTCGTCATCGACGACGAGCGCCTTGCGGCGGCGCGCCGTCGCGTCGGCGTCGTGCGGCTGCGGCGGCACGACCGTGTAGGCGGGCGGCGGCGCAGCGGCGCGCGGATCGAACGGCGGCGGCGAGGCCGGTGCTGCCGTGACCGGAGCAGCCATGATCGATTCGGCCATCACCGGCAGCTCGATCGTGAACAGCGCTCCGCCGGCGGCGCGGTTCCTGGCGGTGATTTGGCCGCCATGCTCGCGGACAATGCCGTAGCACACCGACAGGCCGAGTCCGGTGCCCCCCCCGACCTCGCGCGTCGTGAAGAACGGATCGAACACGCGCAGCAGATCCTGGTCCCGCAAGCCGCTGCCGTTGTCGGCGATCTCGACGTAAATCCGATCGGGATCGCGCTCCATGCGCGTTGCGACGTTGATTTCTCCGCGCGCCTTCTGCGCGACGCCGCGCGTCAGCGCCCGCCCGTCGCGTCGTGCGGCGATCGCCGCTTCCGCGTTCTGGATCAGATTGACGATGACGTCTTCCAGGCGCGTCTGATCGACGTAGACCAGCGGCAGACGGTCCGCCGCGTCGAAGGTCAGGTCGATCTCGCTGGTGTGCAGCTGCGAATCGCGCTTCGCAATCGCATCGCGGACGATTCGATTGATCTGCTGCCAGCCGCGTGCCGATGTGGTCCGCCCCGCAAACGCCAGGAGGTTGCGGACGATGCCGGCGGCGCGGTTGGCGTTGTCGCGGATCGCGCGCAGCTCCTCCGTCTCGGACGCCTGCGGCCTGGTCGCCAGCATCAGCTCGGCATAGCCGAGCACACCCTGCAGCGGGTTATTGAGTTCATGGGCGACACCCGAGACCAACTGGCCTACCGCCGCCAACTTCTCGCGTTGCAGCAGCTGCTGTCGCGTCGTGGCCAGCTGATAACCGGCGTTATTCAACGCCCGCCTCGACAGGAACTCGCGCATTACGATGACAATGCCGAAGGGGATCATCATGGCGAGCGCGACGCGGGTCCGAAGCGTTTCAGTGGCGATGGAGACCGTCAGCACGCGCCGCGCCACTTCGTCGATGACGGGCACGACAATCAGCAAGGTGATCGCCACCAGCGACACCATCGGCGCCTTCGACAACAACGGCGCCGTTTCCTGCGGCTCGAACAGCTTCGCGTCAAACGCCATCGCCGCGGCGAGCGCCAGCACCACGAACGACGCGATGACGGCCACGTCCGACGCCACCGCATACGCTGCGGCGCCGTCAAGCACGCCGCCGGCGAAAATCAGAGCCAGACCCGCAGCAAACATGCCGAGAACCCGCCGCCACTCTGGTGACGCCGCTGTGCGCCAGACCCAGACTCCCCACCCGAACAGCAGCAGGTTGCGCGCGTTGAACAATTGCCGCAGGTTGCTGTCATACAGTTCTTCGCGCCGATCCGTCACGGCAATCGTGACGACGAAGTAGATGTAGACGAACGCCGCGAACAACGCGATCAGGACGAAGTCGAGCAGGATGATGTCGAACAGCCAGCGCGGGCGATCGTGCTCCGGCCGCCCATAAAGAGCCGCCGCCAGCGGGATGCCGGCCACGAAAAACAGCGGATCGGTCGGGGAGATAATCGGCACGCCGCCAGGGACGAACCGATCGTAGTACGTCCACGTGACGTGGGACGCCGCCCACAGCAGCGCGTAGGTCGCGTTCAGATTCCAGAACAGTTGCACCTGTCCGCGGCAGCGGCGCGCCAGCCACAACGTCAAGCCCGCGTACCCGAGCGCCGGCAGCAGTTGCGCAACGTCCGCCAACGCACCATCGCCGCCGCTCGTCGCCATCGACGCAGCCGCAAGAAGCAGCAATGCCGCTCCGGCGATACCGACCTGCCGCAACATGTGAGGGGTAAGTATAACCTTCAGCTCAGCGTAAACCGGTGGACGACCACTGTAGGTTGGCGCGCTGCGCACGGCCTTCGTGCTCGAGTTTCTGCAGGTGCGCGAGCACGCTTTCTCGAGCCATCGGCAGTAGCGCCCGCCCTACCGCCGGGTAGATGCGCGCGGCGATCCGCTCGACGGTGTCGAATCCTTCGGACAGCGCCGCGAGGATCTGCGCTTCGCGCTCCGCGCGATGCCGGACATAGCGATCAATCAGCGCGAGCGGGTCGTCGATGACCACTCCGTGAGCGGGCAACGCGCGCGCCGGCTTCAATGCGCGCAGGCGTTCGAGCGACGACAAGTATTGAGCAAGACTGCCGCCATGCGATGCCGGGATGACTACCGTGCTTCCGAGCACCAGCAGGTCGCCGGTGAACATGGTGCGGGATGCGGCATGCCAGAGCGTCACGTGATCCGGCGAATGGCCCGGCGTATGAAGCACCTGAAGATCGCCTTCGTCGGTCGAGACAATCTGGCCGTCATGCAGCGCCGACCATGGCACGGCCGGATCGCGCTCGGCCCAGGGATACTTCGCGAAGCGCGCGGCGGGCCAGCGCTCGTGAATGGCCGGTGCGCCGGAGACGTGATCGCGATGGCCATGCGTGACGATCACCAAGGCCGGTCCGCCCGCGCTCCGCGCGTCAATCGCGTCGAGATGCGACGGCGTGCCGACCCCGGCGTCAATAAGCACCGGGTGTCGGGCTCCAATCAGGTAGGTCCAGTTGCCGTCACCGGTCATCGGACCCGGATTGGCGGCGTGCAGAAATACCGGGTTCATGCCGGCCGCGGATCGCCGCCCGCATGCGCCTCGCGCGATCGCAGGCCGGCGAGCGCGATGACGAACGCCGCGAACATCACCGTCGCCGCGACAAGGTAGGGCGTGCGCATGCCGTAGACGTCGTAGAGCAGGCCACCCCATGCCGGGCCGACCACCCGGCCGAGGCTGGCGACCGACGACGCCAGGCCGAGGACGCCTCCCTGATCATCGGCGTTGGTCAAACGCGACACCATCGACGACAGTGCCGGATTGTTGAATCCCATTCCTACGGCCAGGATGCCGAGCGCGCCCAGCAACGTCGGTACGCTCCAGACAAACGGGATCAGCCCGATGCCGATCGCTATCGCCAGGATGGCAAACGGTATCAGTCGCCGCTCGCCGACAATCCTGACGGCGCGGCCGACCAGGACGCCCTGGACGACGGCGAGGATCACGCCGATGAACGTGAAGACCAGACCGATCGTCGCGGCGGTAAAGCCGAACGTCGATTCGCTGAACAACGCGAACGTCGCCTCGAAGCCCGAAAACGCCATCGTCACCAGGAAATACAACCCGAGGATCAGCATCAAGGTCGGCTTCGTCATGGCATGGCGGAATGCCTCCATTCGGCCGAGCGTCCTCGACACGGCGTTGGCCGGCCGCGATTCGGGCAGCAGAAAGCACGCGGCGATGAAATTGGCGAGGCACAACGCCGCGGCACACCACATCGGCGTTTCTGGGCTCACTCGACTGAGCAGGCCGCCCAATGCCGGCCCGAAAATGAAGCCGAGGCCGAACGCCGCGCCGACCATGCCCATCCCCCTGGCGCGGTTCTCGGGTGTGGTGACGTCGGCGATGTAGGCCTGCGCCGTCGGGATGTTCGCGCCGGCGATGCCGCCGACGATGCGCGCCAGGAACAGGATCGGCAGCGAGCCGGCGAGCGCGAGCCCGAGATACGACAGGCAGGAGCCCATCAGGCCGACCAGGATGATCGGCTTACGCCCCACCTTATCGGACCAACGTCCCCAGATCGGCGAAAACAGAAACTGCATCAGCGAGAAGCTGGTGCCCAGCAAGCCGATCGTCAGTGCGGATGCGCCGAACGACTCCGCATAGAACGGCAGCAGCGGAATGATGATGCCGAAACCGAGCAGATCGATGAAAACGGTGACGAAGATGATTACGAGCGGCGAAACTGAAGCCACAAAGACAATGCGACGTAATAGGCCGGAAAGATCAGCGACACCAGCGCCCACGGACCATCCACGGCCGGCAGCCGCCAGACCATCCACGCAAACAACGCGGCCCACATTGTACCCAGCACCAGCGTCGGCACGCGCAGAACAATGGTGCGCGACGGATAGATGTAGCGGATCGGCACGAACACCAGCACGGCCAGGGCTACCAGCACGATCGCGTTGGCGCGCTGCGACAGCCCCATCATGTAGAGATACGCGACGACGATGTTCCAGTACGACGGGAAACCGGTGAAGAAGTACTCAGGCCCTTCGACCTTGGCCTGCGTGTGCGCAAAGCCGTACAGGCTCGCCACCAGCATCGCGGCACAGACGGGGAACGGCGACGCGACGAGATCGGCCTGCCACACGATCAGCGCCGGCACGAAGACGTAGGTCAGGTAGTCGATCAAGTTGTCGAGCAGCGCGCCGTCGAACTGCGGCAGGCGCTGCTTGACCTTGAAGGCGCGTGCGAGCACGCCGTCGGTGGCATCGACGATCGTCGCCAGAACGAGCCACAGGAACGCAGCGCGGAAATTGTGCGCGAAGGTCATCGCGGTCGCGAACAGCGCGATGATGACGCCGGTGGAGGTGTAGAGATGCGCCAGCCACGGCAGGATTCGCGCGGCGGCGCCAGGCGGCTGCGATGGATTCGCCTCGGTCATCGGCGGTATCGCGCGACCCCGCATCGGGCGGGGCCTGTCAACGCCGGCGGCAGCGACACCTCGGCGCTCACCGGTCCGCTTAGAGCCGGCGCTCGGCGTTGGGGAACGAGTTCCACACCGGCACGCCGCAGAAATGAGAGCCCTCGGTGCAGCGCGGCGACACGATCCGGTTGCGCAGCACGCAGGGCGGCCCGAGAAACCGGCCGAGCAACGGGTGAATCGACTTGACCTGCGTGATCTCGTCCATCGACGCCAGGTAAATTTCTTCCTGCGCATTGAAGCAGGTGCGCAGCGTCCACTTGTGCTGGAGCGCGATGAACGAACCGGATTCCACCAGCCGCAGCGCCTTGGCATTGGGCAGGACGTAGAGAGCGTGCTCCAGCGGCACCCCGAGGGCCAGCAGCCTGTTCTTGGCGGCCCACGCCTCGGCCATTGCCTGCTCGTAGACGGCGAGAGCCGCCGGGTTCTGCCGAATCAGCCGCGGCGTCACGTAATCCGGCGCGGTGGTGTCGGCGAGCGTCATCATCGGCCGCGACGCCGGCACCATGCGGTGGCGCTGGTCCTGTGAGTCCGCGGTATGGCTCAACTTCTTCTCGAACACGTAGCTGGCGTGATTCAACGCGCGCATCATCGGCGAGTGATACGCGACGTCGAGCATGTCGACGCGGTACGGGTTCTTCGCGGGATCCATGACGCGCGCAATCGCGTCGGCGTCGCTCATTTCCGCGGTGCTGATGCCGAAGGTGGCGCGCAGCGCGTCAGCGACGACGCGCTCGGCGCCGGCCGACCAGTCGCGCAGCCGTGACACCCTGCCGCCGAGCCGCCGATCGAATTCGACGGCGAACGCATCACCGGAGGACCGCGTCTTCGGGAAATCCATTTCCGGCAGCGCATCGCGCTCGAAGGTGCTGAAGCCGATTTTCTCGAAGAACATCGGATCGACCTCCTTGACGAGGTCGACCATCGCGCCGATCACCATCGCCGCTTCGTAGGGCACGTCGCCGGCGTTGAGCATGCGGTTGAGACGATGCAGCACGATGCCCGACACCGTGTGCACCATCGACGTGAAGGCGCCAATCGGAATCACGTAACGCGCCGTTTCGATCGCCTTTTTCTCCGCTTCGCGCTCGACGGTCTTGAGCCGCGCCGGCGTGTTGGTGGCGCGCACGTAGCGCAGCTCTTTCAGAATCGCCCAGGCATCGTCTTTGAGCAGCGCCGACAGCCGCGCGTATGAGTCCCAGGCCCGCAGCACCGCCTGTTCGTAGACGTCGAGGGCTTCGCCTTGAATCGGCGGCACGAAAGCACGCGGCTCGTTCAGCTTGACGTAGCGCTGACTCGATTGCTCCGAGTTGTAGAACGGGTATGAATGCAGCACGCTCCAGACCAGCTGGCGCGAAATGTTTTCGAGGCCGAACTCGAAATGCGCGTGCTGAAAGACGGTGTGGTGGCCGCCTTCGAAGGTCAGCGGACCAATCGAGTCGCGCTGCTTGTCGGTGACTTCAGTGCGCTCGATCACCCGCGGCGAATAACACGTGCGCGCCGCGGCAATCGCGCCGTCGTAGGGCACCGCCGGCGACGAGCGCAGCGTAATCTTCGGCGGAGCTGTCGCCAGTGCAGCCGTGGGCATCAGCGAGCAATTATACGTCCGCCCACGCAAAAGCTACCGGCGCGGCCCGGCCGATTTCTGCAGCCGCCACTGGTAGCGGAGATCGTCGTCAACGGGCGTCCAGTCATCGCAAAGCGACAACGCGGCCGCGCCCGGCACCGCCCGCGGGTCGAGCCACTCCACGAGCCACATCACGTCCGGCCCCGGCTCGCCGCAACGCAGCGCCGCGGGGAGCGGTGCGTGGTCAGCCAGCGTCGCTCCGCTGGCGGCAGCCACGATGGCTTCAGCCTGTTGCTTCCTGACGCGATAACTCACGCCGTAGTCGCCTGCGGCACCGCCGCGGTCGCTGAGCCACCCGATCGTCACGGCCGCGAGCAGCGCCAGGTTGCACACGTAGATCCACCTGACCGCGTGCAGCCAGCCCGACAGCCGGTGCCGCGGGGGATCGAAGCCGCCGCCGACCAGCACATAGGGCAGCGGCGCCAGAATCAACGTATAGAAAAACTGCGTCTTGATCCGAAGCACGGCAAACGCGCCGACGACGACCCACCACCAGTAGCCGAACACGGCAATGCGACCCGGCGCACGAAGCCAGCGCCACACGCCGTAGGCGCAGACCGGCAATCCGAGGAGCCACGACAGGCGAAACACGCCCCATCGCAGAAACGTGCTTTGAAACTCGCCACGATCGAAAAGAAAGAAGCTCTGCAGGTCCACCGGCACCAGCTGAAGGACCAGCTTTGTCAGCAGCACCGGTGCGTAGGAATCCTCGACGGGCCGCGCCTGCAGCACCGACTGCGATGACAAGGTCAGCAGGTAACGCAGGTATGGAAACCAAAAGAAGGCATTGATCAGGACGACGACGATTGCCGCGGCGATGGCGAGGCGTGAGGCGCCCGGCTCCAGGACGCGCTGCCCACGCCGATGATCGCGCAGCAGCTGGACGCAGACCACCACTGCGAGCAAGGGCAGCGCGATCATGCCGGATTGGTGAAGCTGGCCGACCGCGAGGCCGCCGACTCCGCCGAGAGCGATGCCGATCCACAGGCGGCCGTTGCGCAGCCAGTAGACCGCCCAGAGCAATGTCACGAGCGCAGGAAACAGCAGATCCTGTGCCCAGATTTTTCGACTGAACAGCACGGCGAATGGCGAGGCCGCGGCGGCCGCGACGATCAGCAGTGCGCGGCGGTCGTCGAGCGTGCGCCGGGCCCACGTCCAGAGCGGGACGAGGCACGCGGTGTTGAGCGCGGCGATGCACGAGGCGACGAACTCCGGGTTCGGCACCATCGCCCAGAACAGCGCGATGATCCATGTGAACAACGGAGCGTTGTGCACGTAGTTCGAGCTGATCATGCCGTGCGCCGGCGGCCAGCCGGCCGTGAACGGCGCGCGCGACAGCAGGTCGCGCGCAAGATTGAGCGCTTCGCGTTCGTCGCCCTTGAATTCCATAACGTCAAGGTTCCAGAAGCGCAGCACGCCGCCAATCGCAACCCACATCGCGGCACCGCCGTGCCGTGACCACGTCATGGCGTATGGTCGCACGGTTGACGCAAGCGCGTGTGTTAGCATCCGGTCACCTTCGATGGGTCGCTACCTGCGTGTCGCGTTGCTCGCCGCGGTGTTGGCGCTCTACGCGTCCGCGCTCGACCACACGCCGCCGCACATGCACCACGACGAGGTGGTGATCGCCCTTCAAGCGCACAGCATCGCGACCACCGCGCGGGACAGTGACGGCCGCGTCCTGCCGCTGTACTTTCGCATGCCGCTACTGGGCGATCGCGTGTGGTACCAGCCGGTCATCATCTATGTCATGGCGCCGTTTCTGGCGGTGCTGCCTGTCGGTACCGCCACGTTCCGGTTCCCCACCGCCGCGATCGCCACGCTAAATGTCGCCTTGATGTTTTTAGTCGCGCGGCGGCTGTTCGGCTCGAACCGCTGGGCAATGACGGCGGCGGCGCTGCTCGCAGCGACGCCGACGCACTTCATGTTGGGCCGCGTCGCCTTCGACTTCATCTATCCGCTGCCGTTCATCCTCGGCTGGCTCTGGGCGCTGTTACTGTATCGTGATCGCCAGCGGCTCCGGTACCTGTTCTGTGCGGCGATGCTCCTCGGACTCGGGTTCTACAGCTACATCTCATCGATCGCGATGATGCCGCTGTACTTTGCGCTGACCCTCTACGTGCTGTGGCCGACCTTGGATCGCCGCACGCTGGCCGTAGCTGCCGCCGGGTTCGCATGGCCGCTGCTGCCGTTGATTCCATGGCTCCTCTCCGAGCCGACGTTCATCGACGGCCTGCTCTATCGGTATTCGATCATCGGAACGGATACCGCGCCATTCCGCTTTTCCTCGATCGCCGATCGCGTGACCCAGTACTGGTCGTTCTTCAACCCCGCGTTCCTGTTCTTGATTGGTGGCTTCACGCATCTGACCGCGTCGACCCGCGTCGTTGGCGTGTTCCTGGCGCCGCTGCTGTTGCTGATTCCACTGGGGCTGATTCAGATGGTCGCCGCGGTCCGAACCCGGCTCAGTGTCGCGATCGCCCTGGGTTTCCTGGCCGCTCCGCTGACGGCGGTGCTCGCCGTCCAGGACTGGTACGCCAGCTCGCGACAGACCTCCATCCTGGTGTTCGGCGTGCTGATTGCCGTATACGGGATGCAGCGCATGATGCAATGGCGCGGCGCCGGCAGGGTGGTGGCCGTCGCCGTGCTGGTGTGCCTGCCGCTGCACTTCGCGTTCTTCCTGCACCACTATTTCGGCGCCTATCACGGTTATGCCGCGGCGCAGTTCGAGTGGAATCACGAAGACGCCATGGCGGCCATCATCGAGCGGAATCCGCGCGATAACCCGCGCGATGTCTATGTGTCGGCGACCGCACGGCATCCCGGCTATGTCGACTCGTTCTGGCATCTGGCGCTGACCATCCACAATCGAAAAGACCTGTTGACGCGCACGCACTACTTCGATTCGTCGAAGAGCGACGTCGTCAGCACTATCCCGCCCGGGGCGTTCGTCTTTGCGTCGACCGAGGACAAGTCGTTACTGGAAGCCGCACGATCCGGCCAATTCACGGAAGTGATGCGTGCGCCGGAGCCGGCCGACGAACCGGTGTTCTACGTGCTCCAACGCAATCCTGTTTGAAACACCAGTGACGCGTCTGCGGCCGTCAGCTCCCGCCGCCGCGCTACCGATCGGTGCTACTATCCGATGCCGCCGTCGCAGCGGCCATCCACAACAAAGGAAGAATTCATGACCCGCATGCTCAGGACGCTCGCTCTTGCGTTGGTGTTACTGCCGTTCGCCACAGTTGCCGAAGCCCAGCTCGCGCCGGGCGACGCCGCCGGCTACATCGGCAACTGGACGCTGACGCTCGACAGTCCGCAGGGCCCGTTCGAACAGAATGTCGTGTTCAAGGACGAAGCCGGCAAGGTCGTTGCGGAACTCTCGAACCAGATGCAGCCCGACGCACAAAAGGTGACCGACATCACCAAGACCGGCGCAGACCTGGTGCTCAAGTTCTCGGGCAACTTCCAGGGCAACCCGTTCGATGCCGTGATCACGATGACGCCCGATGGCACAGACAAGGTCAAGGTCGTCTTCGACGTGAACAGCGGGATGTTCACGATGAACGGCACCGGCACGAAGAAGTAAGCGTCAAGCGTTCCGCGCAGCGCCCGGTGCCGCCATGACTTCCTCGCCCGCGAAGCCTGGCCGGGCGCCGATCCTGATCCTAGCGCTCGCCGCCGCGCTGGTCGTCGCAACCGCGGCGCTAATCTACGTGTTGACCGCGCGCGATCGCACGCCGCCCGCCGGCCGCCGGCCGGCGGCAGCGGTCCTGCCGGTCGAAGCCAACATGATCGGCGGCGACAACAGCAACTATTCCGCGCTATTCACCGAGGCACTCACCAGCGAGCTCGCCCGGCTGGGCACGATTAGCGTGGCCTCGTACTCCGACGCCATGCAATTCGAAGGTCAGCGCCGCCCTATCGCTGAAGTCGCCGCCGTCCTGAAATCGTCCTACATCGTCGCAGTCTCGATTGACGACGAGGCCAGTGAAATCCTGGTGGTCGCGCGAATCGTCGACGCGGCCACCGAGCGGAACATCTGGGCCGCGGATTACCGCGGCGCCCGCGACGACGTCCGCGGGATCGGACAACGGATTGCTGTCGACATCAGCACGGCCATATTGAGCCGACGGTAACCTTGGCAGCTTGGCACCCCTGGCACGATTTAACTCATCACCTGACCGCCGCAGATGTTGTACGTCTGCCCGGTAATGGCGGCGGCCTCCGCGCTGCACAGGAACCTCACCAGCGCCGACACTTCCGCCGGATCGATGATCCGTTTGATCGGCACCGCATCGAGCGCGCGCTTCTTGAACTCATCGAATGTGGTCCTGGCGTGAGTCGCGCCCTGGGCCATCCCCTGCGCGGCCATGTCGGTATCAACCCATCCCGGCGCGATCGTGTTGGCGGTGATCTTTCGCTTGAGCAGCTCCAGCGACAGGGCGCGTGTAAATCCGATCACGCCGTGCTTGGACGCGCAATACGCGGTGTAGCCAGGAACGCCAAAACGCCCGAGCACGGATGACATGTTGACGATGCGTCCGTGGTCGGCCATCAGCGGCAGCACCTGACGCGTCACCAGGTACATGCCGGTCAGGTTCGTGTCGATGGTTTGGCGCCATCGCTTCACATCCGAACCTTGCACGACTTCGCCGCCGCCGACGCCGGCGTTGTTCACCAGGACGTCCACTTTGGTCACGCGGCCGTGCAGGGTTCCGAAACCATGCGCGACGCTGTCTTCGTCACTGACATCCATACGGATGGGGATGGCGTGCGCACCTCTACGCGCGATTTCGCCGGCGGTGTCGTGGAGTTGCGATTCGGTCCTCGCAGTAATCACGATCTGCGCGCCGGGCTCGGCGAAGGCGAGCGCGATCGCGCGGCCGATGCCTCGGCCGGCGCCGGTCACCACGACGGTCCTACTCACCGTCGTCATCGTCCTGCCGCGTGTGATAGCGGGAGTATTCTTCGAGATAGGTCAGCGATTCGAAGCGTTTCATCCGGTCGAAAAACAGCACGCCATCGAGGTGGTCGGTTTCGTGCTGAACCACACGAGCCGGAAAATCCTTCAGGTCCAGCTCGAACCGTTTCGCGGTGCGGTCGAACGCGCTGACCTTGATGTGTTGCGCGCGCGGCACGCGGCCGCGGATATCCGGAATGCTCAGGCAGCCTTCCCACCCTTCCACAGTCTCGCTGCCGACGATGGTGATTTCGGGGTTGATGAAGGCGAGCGCGTCCCCTTCGCCGCGCCCGTCGGCGTCGAGCATGGCTACGAAGATGCGCAGGCTTTCGTGGACCTGCGGCGCCGCGAGGCCGACGCCGGAGTATTCGTACATGGTATCGATCATGCTGTCGATGAACTGCTGCACGGCCGCATTCTTGATTTCACTCTTGTCCACCGTGCGCGCCTTGGCCCGGAGGACCGGATGACCCATGCGGGCCACTTTCAGAATCGGCATGATCAAATTCTATACTTGAGGCTTGGGCCTGACGGCCCGGGGCTCGAGCCCGGCTGATATGCACTCACACGACGAAACCCCGCCGTATAAGTTTTGTCCGGTGTGCGGCAGCGCGCTGGAGCCGCGCGTGTTGAAGATCACCGAGCCGAAGCGGCTGGTCTGCACCAGTGCCGCCTGCGGCTTCATCTTCTATCTCGATCCGAAGATCGCGGTTGGAACGATCATTCGTGTCGGCAGCGGCGAGCGCATCGTCCTGGTGAAGCGGGCGATCGAGCCCGGCTACGGCAAATGGGTGTTTCCCGGCGGCTTCGTCGATCGCGGCGAGGAGATCACCGTCGCGGCGATCCGCGAGGCGCGCGAAGAAGCCGGCCTCGATATTCGGCTCGATCACCTGGTCAACGTCTACTCCTACGCCGGCCGCGCCCCGGTGATCGTCGTCTACGCGGCGACCATGCTCTCCGGCGAACTGGCCGTAGACGACGAGAGCTCCGAAGCGCGCGAGTTCACGGTCGACGAAATTCCGTGGGACGACCTGGCCTTCCGCAGCACCAACGAGGCGCTGCGCGACTATCTCAACGGTCACATCGCCGCGCCCGTGTAGAGGCGGTCTTTGCGCCTTGGCGCCGCGGCTCTAACGAAAGCGGGCCACGCGTTCCTGGGGCGAGATTTCGAGGATGCGCAGCTGTGGCGTCTCGAGAAGCGGACGCACCTGCAGCCCATCCCGTTCGATGGCCATCGGCAGCCAGCTGCGCGAATTGCCGATTGGGTAGTCTTTGAAAATGTCGACGATGATGACGCGATCGGGCAACCTGAAGTCAGGGTTCGGCGACAGCAGATCGACTGGACGGAAGACGGCGGGTACGCCGGTGTAGACACCGGTGATCGCGTCGGCGCCGCGCCGCACCACAAACCGCTCGCGCACGAATTCATCGAGCGCGAGCCAGCGATCGATCCGTCCGATCAGCATCAGGCAGCCGAGTTCGTCGGTGCAGGCGACCCGATCGTTCGGCTGCAGTTCGTTACGAATGTCCGCGATGCCGTCCGCGACGATCGTCGGACGCGCAACGTCGAGCGTCGTCGCCCGCCATTGATCGACGATCACCATCGCGACAAGACCGATGATTAACGCGACGACGGCCGGCCGCGACCGCGTGAACCCGCGCGCAGGCGCCACGCCGGAAGTCAGCATCGCGTGGGCGTCGACCGCGATGGCCATCAACATGAACGCCACCGGCAGCAGCAGGTAGTTGGTCGTGATGCCCGAGTCGATGACGCCGAACCACAAGAGCCACCCCACCCACAACCCATGAACGGCCCGCTCCGCTGGTGACCACTCCAGGTGCGGGGCCCGGTGCAGACGCTGGAGCATTGCCAGCACGGCAACCGCCAACGTCAAGGGCGTGGTGCGCGCGACGTGCCAGAACATGTCCAACGGGTAGCGCGATCCCTCGCTGAGCACGTTGGCGGCAAGCGCCAGCGATATCGGAGCGGCGTTGGACGCCTGCGCGATCGAGAACGCAACGATCATCGTTGCGACCGACAGCGAAGACACGGTCATGATCCACGCATGCCTTGGTGCGATCAGCCACGACACCACCATCACCACCAGGGGGATCGCGAACTGCCGATCGCCGGGACGCTCGAACAGGTTCAGCACCTGCCACACGAAGAACCGCCGCACCATGGTCTCGCCGCTCGAAGGCGCGGCCGCATGCAGGGCGAACAACAACAGCTGGCTCGCAATCAACCCGACGCCGACGGCAATCGCCGCGCGGAACCACTCGCGCCGCCGGCCGCGATCGACGAGCCAACACATGACCGGGATCGCTGCCAGCGTGAAGGCGAGCTCGTGCGTCAGGCGGCACAACGCCACGACCAGCGCGAGCCCGGCGACGTTCCGGCGCAGCATCAACAGCGCGGCCAGATACAACGCCAGAAACGGCGCATAGAACCGCGCCGTCGTCGCGGTGGCGACGAACGGCACCGATGTGCCGACCAGCGCCATCGCCAGCACGCCGGCCGCCGGATGACGGATCCGGGACATCAGCTTGTAGGTGAGCCACAGGGCCATCGCCGCCGCCGCCAGGCTCAACGCGCGGTACACGGGCAGCTCGGATCCGGTGAGGGCGTGCGCGATCCAGCCCGCGTACGAATACAGAATGCCGCGATCGTAAAGGAGACCGGAGGGAAGGAGGGGAAGGCCGTGCTCGGCGATGCCGCGCACAGCGTAAACGGTGAATTCTTCGTCGGGTGTGTACCCTGGCCTCACGCGACCGTAATCTTGGGATCCAGGTAGACGTCTTGAATGGCGTTCAAGAGCGCGACGCCTTCTTTCATCGGGCGTTGGAACGCCTTGCGGCCCGAGATCAATCCCATCCCACCGGCGCGCTTGTTGATGACCGACGTCTTCACGGCTTCTTTCAGATCGCTCTCGCCCGCCGACGCGCCGCCCGAATTGATCAGTCCGGCCCGCCCCATATAGCAATTGGCGAGCTGATATCGCGTCAGATCGATCGGGTGATCGCTGGACAGCTCGGCGTAGACCTTCTTATGTGTCTTGCCGAAGTTGATTGCGTTGTAACCGCCGTTGGACTCGGGCAGCTTCTGCTTGATGATGTCGGCTTCGATCGTCACGCCGAGGTGATTGGCCTGCCCGGTCAGGTCGGCGGCGAGATGATAGTCGGCGTCCTTGGTCTTGAACGCTGAATTGCGGAGATAGCACCACAGCACCGTGAACATGCCGAGGTCGTGCGCCTGCTGGAACAGTTCCGTCACTTCCTGCAGCTGCCGCTTGGATTCTTCCGACCCGAAGTAAATCGTCGCCCCAACGCCGGCGGCGCCCATGTCGAACGCCTGCTTCATGTTCGCAAAGCGGATCTGATCGTAGGTGTTCGGATACGAGATGAACTCGTTGTGGTTGAACTTGAGGATGAACGGAATCTTGTGCGCGTACTTGCGCGCGCACATGCCGAGCACGCCCAGCGTCGACGCCACGGCGTTGCAGCCGCCTTCAAGACCCAGCTTGACGATATTCTCGGGATCGAAGTACGCCGGGTTCGGCGCGAACGACGCGCCCGCGGAGTGCTCGATCCCTTGATCGACCGGCAGAATCGAGACGTAACCGGTGCCGCCGAGGCGGCCGTGATCGAACAGCGACTGCAGGCGGCCGAGGACCGCGACCGGGCGGTTCGACTGCAGATGCACGCGGTCGACGAAGTCGGGGCCGGGCAGGTGCAGCGACTCCTTCGCAATCGTCTTGCATTGATGCTGCAGCAGTCCGGCGGCGTCGGCTCCGAGGATCTCTTCAACGGTTGGCATAGCCTTTTTACTTTATCACCGGGTACGACAGCTGCTCCACGGCCGCGTCACGCACGGCGGTGGCAATCATCTCGTCGACCGGCAGCGTTCGTTCGACGTCGTCGATGGTGTGCCGCCGGGCGTGCGTCTCGGGATGCCGCGGTGTGAACAGCGTGCAGGAGTCCTGGTCGGGCACGATCGAGATCTCGTAGGTGCCGAGCCGCTGCGCCGTCGCGATGATCTCCTCTTTATCCATGCCGACCAGTGGCCGCAGGATCGTCAGCTGGCTGGCGCGATCGATCGTCGTCATGTTGTCGAGCGTCTGCGAGGCCACCTGGCCGATGACGTCACCCGTAATCAGCGCCTTGGCCCGGACATCGCGTGCAATCCGTTGCGCGATCCGCAGCATCATCCGCCGGTAGACGATCACCCGCAAGTCGCCGGGCACGCTCATCGTGACCTGGCGCTGCAGCTCGCCAAACGGCACGAGATACAACCGCGTCCGCAGCTGATACATCGTGAGCACTTCGGCAAGGCGGCGGGCTTTTTCCTGCGAGGTGTTCGACAGAAACGGCGCGCTGTGAAAGTGCACCAGCGTGACGTTGCAGCCGCGCCGCATCATGCGCCAGGCCGCGACCGGTGAATCGATGCCGCCTGACAGCAACGCCACCAGCCGGCCGCCCGTGCCAGACGGCAATCCGCCCGGACCCTGGCGACGGCCCATGTGGCAATAGGCACCACCGGGGATGATTTCGACGCGAATCACCAGATCGGCATGATCGAGATCGACCTTCCACCCGCGCGCCTGCCAGACGCGCGAGCCGAGCTCCTTCGCCAGTTCGGGCGACGGCGTCGTGAATTTCTGGTCGGCGCGCCGCACCAGCACGCGGAAGCTCGCCACCGACTCCCTAGGCGGCAGTTGCGCGACGATCGCGCTGGCCATGCCCTCGAAATCACGCGGCACGTGCACCGCCTCCGAATAATTCGCAACGCCAAACACCCGCGACAATCGCTCCAGCACCTCGGGCATCGTCGCCGCGTCGTTGAGGACGATTTCGATGCGGCCAATCGGCGTGCGTACTTCCTTGACGCGCAGGCCGGCGAGGGCGCCGTGCAGATTGCGCACCAGACGCCCGATGAACCAGGAGCGGTTCTTCCCCTTCAGGGCGACTTCCGAGTAGTGCACGAGAACCGAGGTCATTCGCTGATCTGGCGAGGTGGTGGCGGTGTGATGTGGCGAGCGGCCACATGACCCGAAAGCACGGCAGATTCAATCGTCGCCGGAAGTCCGGTTTCGATCCAGTCCCCTGCCAACAGCAGCCCGCGAATCGGGGTTTCTGTGCCCGGCCGGGGCGGTGCGTCAGCCGCCAGCGAGAACGTCGATCGCTTCTCCCGAACCGCGACGGACTGGCGCAGCCGCGCACGCCGTGCGGCAGGCAGCGCCTCGCGAATTTCGTCCACCGCGATCGCCGTCAACTCGTCGTTGGTCCTGCTGACGATCGCCTCGGCGCCGCTGGAGATCATCGACAGATGCGAGGTCTCGCCGCCGACCAGCGCGCGCCGGTCGAACACCCATTGAAACTCGCGGCCGGGCAGCCCGACCAACGGCTCCTGCATGACTGCCTCGTCGAACCACAGGTTCACGGTGACGATCGGCACGCTCGCCATCCGTGACGCATCGTCAATTGTCTGTCGCAGCGCCGGAGGAGGCGGATCGAACAGCTGGCTGAAGCCGAACCACGGGACGGTGGAGATCACGACGGGCGCCTCGATCAATTCGTCGCGCACGCGCACGCCTCGTAAACCATCGCCGTCGATGACGACGCGCGCCGGGGCCTGTGTCCTCACCTCGCTGCCGCGCTGCTCGAGCCAGTGACGCGCCGGTTCGGCGTACAGATCGTCGAGCGCCACGGCCGGCAGCACCAGCACCGCCGCCATCGGATCGGGCGCGAAGATCCGCTCGAGGACGCCAAGGAAATGCGATGCATCGGCGTGATCGATCGACTGATTGAGCGCCGCCAATGCCAGCGGCTCCCAGAACAGTTCGCATAGACGCGGCGCCTGATGATGCTCGGTCAGCCAGCTGCGCACCGACATCCCGCGGCCGCCGCGTTCGAGCGGCGCCGCCGAGGTCGCGGATGGAACGAGTCGCCTGCCGATCCGCAGGACCGACAGTTTTTCCCCCCACGTCAAGGCGTCCCATGCCAGGACGCCGCCGAGGAAATGGAGCGGTGAGGGTGCGGCAGGAAGTGTCAGCTCGCTGTGATGGCCGGCGCGATCGATCATCGCCACGCGCAGGCCGCTTTGCCAGCGAACGCGATCGGCGGCATCGATGCGGCGCAGCAAGGCAAGCGTCTCGGTATAGCAGCCCATCAGGATGTGCTGACCGTTGTCGACACGCTCGCCGGTGTGCGGATCGCGGAAGGTTGTCGCGCGTCCGCCAAGCCCTGGCCGCGCTTCCAGCACCAGCACGCGGGCGCCATCAGCGACGAGCGCGGTCGCGGCGGCAAAGCCCGCACAGCCGGCGCCGACCACGATTGCATCGAATCGGCCGGCGCCGTCCTGCCGTCGGCGTGCCGGGACGTTCATGCGCGTGCTGAGCGGGTCAGGCCGATCGCAGACAGTCGCGACACCGCCCAGGTCTGCAGAGCGATGCGGGCACGCACGAATTTAGGAACGCGGATCACCTCGCTGAACACGTCATAGCGCCGCCGCTCGATGCGCTGGAGGATCTCGAAGTAGATGCCGCTCATGATCTCCGCGGCGACCAGCTTGCGCGCCTCGCTGTGCGGGAGGGCCTGCGCCGCCGCGGCAAAGAACTGCCGCGCCCGGTGCGCTTGATGCGCGAGCAGCAATCGAATCGGCTCCGTCACCACCCCGGCACGCAGATCCTCTTCGGTGACGCCACAACGCCGGAGATCTTCCTGCGGCAGGTAGACGCGGCCCTTGGCCAAATCGATTTTGACATCGCGGATGATGTTCGTCAGCTGCAGTGCCAACCCCAGGTTAAAGGCGTAGTCGCGCGAGCGCGCATCGCGGCAGCCGAAGATTTCGACGCACATCACGCCCACCGCGGATGCCACCCGCCGGCAGTAGCCGGCCAGCTCCTCGAAGGTGTGATAACGCGACTGCCGCAGATCCATCTCGACGCCGTCGACCAGATCGTCGAACGGCTGGCGCGACAGCGACAGGGCGCGCACGACCGGCTTGAGCTGCCGCCCCTGCGGCGTCAGCGGATCCTCGGTGCCGAACAGCCGTCCGACTTCGGCGCGCCAGGCGGCAACTTCGGTGGCCGCGATCTCCGGAGCGCCCGCTTCATCCACGGCATCATCGACGGCTCGACAAAAGTCCCAGACGAGGCCGATCGCGCGGCGCTGCTCCGCGGGCAGCACTAAGAACGAGTACGAGAAGGACGTGTCTCTCGCCACAGCAGCGTTCCACACGCTATCACTAATGCGTCCGCCGGGCCGAGCGACGGACGCGACGTAAACACGTCGAAATCGCAGCGCTCGAGATGGCGAAGGATCCGAGAGCCACCGAGCCACGTGGCGCGCAGCTCGTAGCGCAGGCGGCCTTGGACTCCATCGCACACCGCGCGACCTTCGTCGAAACGCCGTTGCGTGCGCTCACCGCAATCCCTCAATGCCGCGCGCCACTGCGGTGTCATCGCGCCCGAATTCAAGGTCAACGGATCGGCGTGGTGCGCTGCCCACGTCTCTTCCGGAACATACAGACGCCCGCGCGACCAGTCGACAGCGAGGTCCTGCCAGAAATTGGTCAACTGCAGGGCGGTACAGAGCGCATCCGACGCGGCATCGAGCCGGTCGTCACGGTATCCGCTCAGGCGCAGGACCAGGCGGCCCACCGGATTGGCAGAGCGCCGACAGTAGTCGAACACCTCCGTCCAGGCGCGGTACCGCGTGGTGGTCACATCCTGTGCGAATGCGCTGAGCAGATCGTCAAAAAGCTGCAGCGGCAGGTCGAACCGCCGGATCGTGTCGTCCAGCGCGAGGAACGCCTTCGGCGCATCGTCGGGCCGACGAAGATGAGCGCGCCATTCGGCGAGCAGCCGTAATCGCTCCTCGGTCGATCGACCGGGCTCGTCGGCAAAGTCATCCGCGGTTCGCGCGAATGCATAGATGGCGGCGACGTGCCGTCGCAAACGCTGCGGCAGCAGCCTCGATGCGACTGGAAAATTCTCGTAGTGCGATTGCGCGAGCCGCACGCACGCATCATAGGCGTCCTCGAGCGCGGTCAATGGCCTGACTGTAGCATTGGCGAGTGGCCGGGCTTACGTTGTTCGATCCGTGCGGCGGGCGGGCGCGATAGGCTGACGGGGAAAGGAGCCGATGCGGTGAAGCACAAGAACACGATCTGTCTCTGGTTCAACAAGGATGCCCAAGACGCGGCACGTTTCTATGCGGCGACGTTTCCGGACAGCACGGTGACCGCGGTTCACAAGGCGCCGTCGGATTATCCGGGCGGCAAGGCCGGCGAGGACTTGATGGTCGAGTTCACGCTTCTCGGTCTACCGTGCCTCGGTCTCAACGGCGGGCCCGAGTTCCCCCATACCGAGGCTTTCTCTTTTCAGATCGCGACTGACAGCCAGGAAGAAACCGATCGCTATTGGAACGCAATTGTGCAGAACGGCGGCCGCGAAAGCGCGTGCGGCTGGTGCAAGGATCGCTGGGGTGTCTCGTGGCAGATTATTCCGCGCGTGCTCACCGATGCGCTCGCCGCCGGAGGCGATGAAGCCAGGCGCGCTTTCGAGGCGATGATGCCGATGACCAAGATCGATGTGGCGACGATCGAAGCGGCGCGAAAAGGCTGACGTCGATCCACGGCGCGGCGGCGTCACCACGGCGTTTCGGCGGCGCCGGCCCGATGATTCACGGCGCGCGCCATCGTGAACAACAGATCCGACAGCCGGTTCAGGTAGATGATCACCACCGGCTCGACCGACTCGGCACCGATCTGCAGGACCGCGCGTTCCGCGCGCCTGCAGACCGTCCGCGCCAGATGCAATGCCGCGCCCGCGGGACACCCGTCCGACAGGACGAAGTGGCGCAGCGGCGGAATCTCGGCGTCGAGCGCGTCAATCCATCCTTCCAGCTTGGCGACGCTCGCGTCGTTGACGACAATCTTCTCGACGCGCTTCGCGATCTTGTGGGCCGGATCCGCCAGGCGCGCGCCGAGCGCAAATAGATCGCGCTGAACCGACACGCACATCTCGTCGAGATCCGCGGGCATCCCCGCGGCACGGGCGACACCGATCGACGCCTGGATCTCGTCGACGTCGCCGTATGCGACGACGCGCAGATCGGTCTTGCGGACGCGCGTGCCGTCGAACAGGCTGGTCTCGCCTGAATCGCCGGTCTTCGTATAGATCTTCACTGGTAGGATTATAGGCGGGTCCGGCGACCCACCTCCGACGATCGACGTGACGAACCCTCGCGCAACACGGCTGCCCGCACCGAACCTGCGGCAGCGTTTCCGGAAGAACCTGTTGGCGTGGTACCGAAAGCACGGCCGCGATCTGCCGTGGCGGCAGACCGACGATCCCTACCACATTCTCGTCTCGGAAATCATGCTGCAGCAGACGCAAGTCGATCGCGTGCTGCCGAAGTATCACGAGTGGTTGTCGAAGTATCCGTCGCTGCTGGTACTCGCCGAAGCGCCGCCCGACGATGTCAGCCGCACGTGGCGGCCGCTTGGCTACAACATCCGTCCCAAACGCCTCCAGTCGATCGCACAGCAAGCCGTCGATAAGTACGACGGCAAGCTGCCCAGCGATCGCGACACCCTGCTGTCCTTCAAGGGCATCGGCGAATACACCGCCGGCGCCATTCGCAGTTTCGCGTTCCGCGAGCGCGCGGCGATTCTCGACACCAATGTCGCGCGCGTGCTGTTCCGCATTTTCGTCGGCAAGGGCGATCCGAAGAGCCACGCGATGAAGAAGCACTTGTGGGCGGTGTCGGCCGCGGTGCTGCCGCATAAGCACGTCTTCGACTTCAACCAGGCGCTGATGGACTTCGGCGCGACGCACTGCAGCGCCCGCAAGCCGAAATGCGACACCTGCTCTATGCGCGGGTTTTGCCGATCAGCCGCGCGATGAGGTCGCGATCCGCGTCCGGAAACGGCAACGCCGCCAGCTCGGCCCGCGGCACCCAGCGCATCGCCTGACCCATCATCGGCTTCGCGTCGCCGAGCAGGTCGCATCGATAGAAATACAACTCGACGGTCTTCTCCGGGTAGGCGTGGGTGACGGTGTGCAGCATCTCACCCACTTCCGCCACCGCATCGAGCTCCTCGAAGATCTCGCGCCGCAGCGCTTCGACGTGCGTTTCGCTGTGATGCACCTTGCCGCCGGGGAACTCCCAGTGGCCCGCGAGGTGGGTGCCATCGGGCCGCAGCGTCAACAGAAACGCGTCGTCGCGTTCGATGACGGCGGCGACAACCACGACCGGCGTCACTTGACCGACGCTTTCACGCGCGTGTCCTTCCAGACAATGGTGACCGATGTGCCACTGGAGGTGAAGTCGCGATGCACGTAGCCAAGTCCGACGACCCTGCCGAAACGCGGCGAGAACGCTGAGCTCGTCACCCGGCCGATTTCCTTGTCGAAGGCATAGATCTTCGATTCGGGCATCGGCACGACCGCGGCTCCCTCGTCCCCGACCCATTGCACGAGCTTCCTGGCGACACGGCCGCCGCCGCGATGCGTCACGCGGACGATGATCTCCTGGCCGACGTAACAGCCCTTGGTGAACGAGATCGCCCGATCCTCGATGCCCGCCTCGAGCGGGATGGTGTCCTCCGTCATGTCGGCGAGAAACCGCGGCTCACCGCGCTCGATCCGAATCACTTCGAACGTATCCATGTCGATCGCAGGCAACGCCTGATATTCGCTCGGCAGGGTCTCGTCGATGATGGTGAGGAAGTCCTCGGGTCGGATAATCGTCCACACCGCCCACGTGTCGCTGAGATCGGCGACGCTGACGTCCTCGGAGAAGATCAAACCGTCGAGGCGATCGCGGAGCGGCTGCGCGAGCGGTCTCGGCACGTCCAGCAACATTCGGTCGCCGCGGGCGATCACGTTCATGTCGCTGATCATTCTGCCCTGCGGGGTCAGATACGCCGCATACCGGCGCTCGCCGTCAGCGAGCGCGGCGACGTCGTTGGTCAGCAATCCTTGCAGCCATGACGCGCGATCGGCGCCGGCCACGCTCAGGACGCCGCGGTCGGCGCGGCGCACCACGCCGCCGCCGGCCTGAACCGCCTGGTAGCTCTCCAGTGAAAACATGGTCTAAGCTGAATTGTGACCCAATTAATCCGGTCCGCGCTGGTCTCATGCCTGGCCGGCCTGCTGTGCGGCGCGCCTTCGGCATCCGCGCAGACTTCGTCTGCGCCGGCGGCTGCCGATAACGGCACACAGTTCCTGGTGTTTTTCCGCTCGCAGCCGGTCGGGCGCGAGGAGGCGATCGTCCTCAAGCTCGCGGATGGCTGGACGGTGCGCGGCTCGAGCCGGCTGGGTCCGCCAATCGACATCACCTCGCGCACCGCGGAGGTCCAGTACGACGCCGAGTGGCGGCCGCGATCGATCCTCGTGGACAGTGTGGTACGCGGCCAGGACATGTTGCTCAAGACATCGTTCGACGGCAAGTCGGCCTCGAACGAGTTCGCGATCCAAGGCAAGACGCAGACCAAAGTCGATGCGGTATCCGCCGATCCGGTGGTGCTGCCCAATACGTTTCTCGGCTCATATGCGGTGCTGGCGCGGCGCCTTCAGGGTAAGACCGCTGGGAGCGAGCTGCGCGGCTACATTGCGCCGCAAGCGGAGGTGACGATCCGCATTATGGCGGCGACGCCGGAGCGCATCGAAACCCCGAAGGGCGTGATTCAGGCAACGCGCTTCGCGATGACGTTCAACAATCCGCCGCCTGCCGGCGATCTGCTCGTCAACATGTGGACGGACGCCGACGGCGGCCTCCTCCGGATGAATATTCCGTCGCAGGCCATCGAGATGGCTCGCGAAGACATCGCGTCCGCCGCGTCGCGGACCACGGCGTTTTCGCTGCCCGGTGATGAAAGCGTGACCATCCCCAGCATCGGCTTCAGCCTTGCCGCCACGGTCAACAAGCCCGCATCGAAGGATCGGTTACCCGCCGTGATCCTCATCGGCGGCTCCGGCCCTGTCGACCGCGACGAGACCGTCGCCGGCATCCCGGTGTTCGGCCACATCGCGCGTGATTTGGTTGCGGCAGGTTTCTTCGTGGTGCGGTACGACAAGCGCGGCGTCGGCCAGAGCGGCGGGCGCGCCGAATCGGCGACCATTGCGGATTACGCCGAAGACGCGCGACAGGTTCTGTTGTGGCTCGAAAAGCGGCAGGATGTCGACAAGGAACGCATCGCGATCGTCGGGCACAGCGAAGGCGCGCTGGCCGGCATGCTCGCCGCGGGCCGCGAGCGCGACAAAGTCGCGGCGCTGGTACTGATTGCGGCGCCGGCAACCAGCGGCGCGGAGGTCGTGCTCGAACAGCAGAAGTACATGCTGTCGAAGATGCCGATCGACGACGCACAGCGTGCGGAGCGGATCGCGCTGCAGGAGAAGATCAACACCGCGGTGATCAAAGGCACTGGCTGGTCGGACTTGCCGGAGGCGGCGCGCCGAGTCGCCGACACGCCGTGGTTCTACAGCTTTCTGACCTTCGACCCCGCCAAGGCGATCAGCGAGACACGCCAGCCGGTGTTGATCGTGCAGGGCGAGCTGGATCGCCAGGTCCCGGCGCATCATGCGGACAAGCTCGCGGAATTGGCGCGCGGGCGGCGCGGCACCAAGGCGGCCGTCGAAGTGATCAAGGTGCCGGGCATCAACCACCTGCTGGTGCCCGCAAAATCGGGCGACGTGTCCGAGTACGGCAGTCTTGGAACGGATGCACAGGTCTCGGCAGACGTGACGAAAGCGATCGCGCAGTTTCTGTCGAAGGCCATGCTGGATTGAGCTCTGCCCTCCTGATTCGCATCACCGGGCACGACCGGCCCGGTCTGACGCACGCGCTGACGGCAATCCTGGCGCGCTACAACGTTCGCGTGCTCGACATCGGGCAAGCCGTCATCCATGACGGACTCGCGCTTGGCATTCTGATCGAGCTGCCGGGATCATTGCGGTCGTCGGCGCTGCTCACCGACGTGCTGCTCGAGTCGCATCGCCTCGGGGTCGAAGTGCATTTCGATGCCTCGACATCGGCGGAATATGAAGCCTGGGTTGCGGCGCAATCGCGCCAGCGTTTCATCATCACGTTGCTGGGCCCGGCAATAACGGCGGCGCACCTCGCCCGCGTCTCCGGCATCGTGGCGCGCGCCGGGCTCAACATCGACCGCATCGAGCGTCTGTCATCACGCCTGCCGCTGACCGCCGAAGCGCAACAACGCTTCTGCGTGGAGCTGACGGCGACATCCCAGAACCCCTCGGCGGTCAACGAGGATCAGGTTCGGACCGAGCTTGCGCACCTCACCGACGCCGGCGATGTCGACATTGGCCTTTCAGCACGACTCGATCTTCCGTCGCAACCGGCGGCTGGTGGCGTTCGACATGGATTCGACGCTGATTCAAGGGGAAGTCATCGACGAGCTCGCGCGGCACGCCGGCGTCGGGGATCAGGTCGCGGCGATCACCGAGCGGACGATGCGCGGCGAGCTCGACTTCAAACAGTCGTTCCGGAGCCGCGTCTCGCTCCTCAAAGGATTGCCGGAGGCCGCGCTGCAGCAGGTCGTCGAGCGCATCCCGCTCAGCGACGGCGCCGAGCGCCTGGTCGCGACGCTGCGCCGCCTCGGCTACAAGACGGCGATCTTGTCGGGTGGCTTCACGTTCTTCGGTCGGGTGTTGCAGGAGCGGCTCGGCATCGATTACCTCCACGCCAACACGCTCGACGTGCGCGACGGTGTCGCCACGGGCGAGGTCGTCGCGCCAATCGTCGATGGGGCCATGAAAGCGCAGCTGTTGGCGGAAATCGCGGGTCGCGAAGGACTCAGCCTCGAACAGTGCATCGCGGTCGGCGACGGCGCCAACGATCTGCCGATGCTGCGGCTCGCGGGGTTAGGCATCGCCTTCCGCGCCAAGCCGCTCGTGCGGTCGAACGCCGGCCAATCAATTACCGCGATGGGCCTCGACGGCATCCTCTATCTCATCGGCGTGCGCGATCGGGATGTCGGCTAGATAGGTCAGCCGTCCGCTCCCACGACCGTCGTCCGGTGATATTCTGCGCGGTCATGAAGCGACGAGCGTTCCTCAGAAAAGCCGTGGCCGGCGCAGGCGCGACTGCCGCCGCGATTACCGCGCACGGGGTCGGCGCACAGCAAGGGTCGCAGAACACCGCGGCCGGCGGCGACGCCGCGCCGATACGCATTCCCGCGGAGTTCAGCGCCGCCACGTCGGCCGCGCCGGTCGAATTTGCATTTCCCATGACCGGCGCGCAGGTGTTTGCGCGCGCCTGCAAGGAAGAAGGCGTCGCCGCATTGTTCGCCTGTCCAGGCAACTACCCGATCATCCATGCGATGGCCTCGAGCGGCATTCCGGCGTATGGCGGGCGGCATGAAGGATCGATGGCCCATGCGGCCGACGCGTTCATCCGCGTCACCGGCGAGATCGCCGTGGCCTCCGGCACCGAAGGTCCCGGCTTTACCGACATGATCTGCGCGATTGCCTGCGCCAACGCCGCGCGGACACCCTTACTGATCGTCGCCAGCAACATGTCGATCGGTGCCGAAGACACTGAAGGGGGCATTCAGCTCGGGTATCAGCAGCCGACCACGGAAGGTCTCAAGAAGTACGGGAAGCGGTTGATCATTCCGCGCCGCGTGCATGAGTACGCCGGTTATGCGTTCCGGCAATTGCGCAGCGGCGTGCCGAAGCCTGTGCACCTGGACTTCCCTGCAGAAGTCGCCTCGGCGCGGTTCAAGGACGCCACCGAGCTCGAGTTCTTCCATGACAAGACGCGCTACCGCACCGAGTCGCGGCCGCATCCATCGCCGAAGGCGATCACCGCCGCAGTCGACATGATCCGCAAGGCGGAGCGGCCGATCATCGTGTCGAGCAACGGCGTGTTTTACGCGAAGGCGTGGGATGCCCTGAAGCGCTTCGCGGAGCGCGCGCAAATTCCGGTGGTCGAGTCGGGCGCGATGAAGGGGCAATTCTCCGATGCCAGCCCGCTGTCGGCAAACACCGCACCTGGTGCGCTGCCGAGTGCCGACCTCGTGATCCTGGTCGGCCAGCATTGCATGCCGACGGTGGGTGAATTCGCGTTCGGCCCTGATGCGAAATACATCCGCATCGACCAGGCGGCAGAGGATATCGGCCGCAACCTGCCGATCGATCTCGGCATCGTCAGCTGCGAGCTCGCGGCGCTCGAAGCGCTCGCCGATGCGGTGCCGCGCCTCACGCACGACAGCTGGCTGGCGGAAATCGCGGCGGCTCGCCGTAAGTTCGAGGACCAGAACGCGGAGTACTACAAGATCGGCCTCGGCTATATGGACGCGGTGCATCCGGCGGTGATCGCGAAGCATCTCGGAGATTTCCTCTACCGGGGCACATTGCCCAGGGAACAGACCACGGTCGCATCAGGCGGCTACGGCATCGCGCGGTTTGTTCGCCGGGAGCTACGCGGGTTCCGGCCCGGTCAGGTGATGAACGGCGCGTATCAGTACGGCGCCATCGGTCCGGACCTTGGCTACGCCGTCGGCGTCGCGGCGGCCGTGCAGCTCGGCGCCGGACCGCAAGCTGCGCATCGGGGACACCCGATCATCTGCGTCACCGGCGATGCCGGTTTTGGCTACACGGCAATGGAGATCGACACGATGGCGAAGTACAAGCTCCCGGTCATCACCATCGTGTACAACAACAACGCCTGGGGCACGTGGACCGGCGCGACGCAGGACCCCAAAGCGATGCCGATTCACCTGTTCCAGGAGAACCTGCGCTACGACAAGCTGGCCGAGGCACTCGGCGGCTACGGCGAATACGTGACGAGGGCCGGGGACTTCCGGCCGGCGCTCGAGCGCGCCTATCAGATCGCCGTCCGCGAAGGCCGGCCGTCGGTGATCAACGTGCAAGGCAAAAAAGAGTTCTGGAACCGGACCGCGTACCCGCCCGGCATGATCGGCAAGGTCGAACCCGGCGTGATGTCGTACTACCATTGACGCGGCGTCCGCCAACCGCGAAGCAGCAGCCGGCCGGTCGGCGGCGGGTTCCGCAATCGGCGGTTCAGGATCCGCTTACCGCGGCGCTGCAACGCTACGCCGATCGCGGCGTGTTTCGGGGTTTTCGAGCCGAGCCGGCTGCACGTGGACGCATCGAATATCGCTTTCTCTGGCTGACGAAGCAGCCGATGTCGGCGGTCTTCGATACGCGCGCGGCGCGCCTGACGTTTCCGTCGCTGCTACCGCAGGTCGATCATGAGATCGCGGCAGACATGAAGGCGATCAGTGGCGCACGGTTCGAACGCGGCCAACCCGAACACAGGCGCGTCGACGCGCGGCGCTGTCGCATCACCGCCGCCGCTCGCAAAGGCGACTTCTCGATGACGGTTGATATCCGAGGCGCCAATCACGACTATGCGGTGAGCAAGGCGCTCAACATCGTCAACGAGATGTTCGTGACACTGCACGAGCATCATCCCGAATATCTAATCCGGCACTTCGGCATCTCGACGGAGTAACTAGAGCTGCTGCCACAATTCGTCCACGGCACCGCGCAATCGTGCCGCGGACGCCGCGTAGTTGGCGTCCTCGTCGAAGAGCATCGGCGGCCCGAACGCGATGCGCACGCGATGGCCGCTGAATGGCAAGAACGCCTTCCAGTCCAATGGCCGGTTGCGCGGCCACACTTCGAACACACCCTTGAGCGCGCACGGCACGATCGGCACGTGCAGATGCTGCGCGAGAATCGGCGCGCCTTTCTTGAAGTTCCGCACCGTGCCGTCGATGGCCCGCTCGCCTTCGGGAAACAGCACGAGGATCTTGCCGTGAGACAGTCCGCAGGCGCCGGCCTGCATCGCCGGGATCAGGTTCGAGTCCGGATCGACGGGTACCAGGTTGATCTTGGCGGCAACCCACCGCGTGAATGCCGTCTCGAAGTACTCGACCGCGCCGACGAAGAACAATTGCCGATAAATGCGGAACGGCAGAATGTTGCAGACGAAGATGGGGTCGAGAAAGCTTTGGTGGTTCGGGCAGATCAAATAGGGACCACTGGCTGGAAGATGCTTCAATCCATGTACGACAGTTCGCGGCATCACCAGCCAGTGCGCCAATCGTCCGATGCTGAATATCAACGGCGCGGCAATGGGCCGATCGGCGAGGATGCCGCGCAATACGGGATCGTTGGGCAGCGGCAGATTTTTGAATATCGCCGGCCACGGGGCGAGTCCTGGCGATCCGCTGGCCGGCGCCGAACGCCGCTCGGCGCGCACCGCGTCAACCAGCTGGCGAACGGTAAAGATCTCTCGGGTAACGGCGCCAGGCACTTTGATGCCGAACGTCTGTTCGAGCTCGGTCAACAGCTCGACGCGCTGCATCGAATCAAAACCTAGGTCGAGCTCGAGGTTGGCGTCAGGACGCAGACGGGCGCCGACCTTTGCGCGTGCCGCGATGGCCGCCAGCACCGGCGCAACCTCGACCCGCTCAGACCAGTCGAGCTCGGCTCGATCGAGGGCCGGCTCCGAGCTGGCAGTGGCCAAATGGCGCTCGCGCACTATGCGCTCCACCTCATGCCGTTTGATCTTCTGCGTCGTCGTCCGCGGCAAAGGCTTGAACCAGATCTCGTAGCGGAGGACGCGCTTGTGCGATGGCAGACCCACCGCGAGACCTTCCATCTCGAAGCGAATCAGGTCTCCGGCGTTGACGATCTGTTTTTCGCGCAGCCGTTCCATGTCGGGTACGACGACCGCGAACAGTCGCTCCGACGACAAGCGGTCCGGCTCGGCGAGGCCGAGCACGCACACTTCTTTGATGAACGCGGACTGTCGATAGTGCGCCTCGATTTCCTCGGGATAGATGTTCTTGCCCGATGCGAGCACGATCGTGTCTTTCTTGCGGCCGGTAATGGTGATGCGCCCGGCGTCGTCGAGCCGGCCGAGATCGCCGGTGAAGAACCAGCCGTCCCGGATCGCCTCGGCCGTCGCGTCGGGACGATTGTGGTACTCGCGCATCACAATCGGACCGCGAATGGCGATTTCGCCGTCCACCAGCTTCACCTCGACGCCCGGTAACGGCCTGCCGACGGTATCGAGATGCGCATCGTCCGCTGTGGTAATCGTGGCAGCGGCGCTGGTCTCCGTCAGGCCGTAGGCCTGCAGGATGGTGAAACCCAGCGAGTACAAATCGCGCCCGATTGTGTGATCGAATTTCGAACCGCCCGTGACGAACAGGCGCATGTCGCGGCCGAGCGCGTCATGGACTTTGCCGAAGAACACTCGGCCGGCATTGATGCCGATGCGGCGCAGCCGGAAGTTCAAGGCGAGCATCACTTTGAATGCGATGCGCGCCACCGGCCCTGATTTGGCGACCTGCGCGGTCACACGCTGGTGAATCAGGTAAAAGAACGGCGGCACGGACGCGAAGATGGTGATGCGGCGCCGGGCCAGCGCGCTGATGAGATCCGCCGAGTTCAATGTTTCGAGATAGACGACCCGCGCGCCGACCGCGAACGGCAGCAACAGATTCGCCAGCTGTGCCAGGGAATGGGACAGCGGCAAAACGCCGAGCACGGCATCCTTGTCGCTGACGTCGACGACGGCAAAAGCGGCATTGCGTTCGGCCATCAAATTGCCATGGGTCAGCACGACGCCTTTCGGATCAGACGTAGTGCCGGACGTGTAGAGAATCACCGCCGGCGTGCGGGAGTCTGTGGCCGGATCAGTCACTGCCGGCTCGAGCCCGGGCACTTGATGCAGGTTTGCTACGGCAATGCCCGCGCGCGGCACGCTGTCCTTCAGCACATCGCTGACGAACACCAGCCTCGCGCCGGAGTCGGCGACGATCGTCGCGACCTGTGCGGCAGAGTAGTTCGTATCGAGAGGAACGGCGACGGCGCCGCGTTTCAGGGTGCCCAGGTAGGCCGCACACCAGTGAGCATCGTTGTGCGCGAGCAGGGCGCAGCGATCGCCGGCACCGATTCCCTGCGCCGCCAGCCATGCTGCCCACGCGGCCGCCATGTCATGCAGTTGCTGGTAGGTAAAGGTCTCGACGCGATCGCCACGGAGGACCTCGACGGCTGTTCGCCCGCCGAAGCGCGCAACGGTAGCGGCAAACATCGACCAGACGTTCGTGGCTGCCAACGAATTACTCTACCGAAGCCGTCCAGTCAGTCCAGCGCCGGGTGATCGACACCGCCGCAGTGTACGCGCAAACCGCGCGGTTCATCGCGGGCGTACCGCACCATCATCGTGCGACGCGCTCAGCGACGGTATGATGGTTCTGTCCGATGCCATCCCCCCTGCGGATAGCCTTTCTCGGCTGCGGCTTCATCACGCGGGTGCACAGCCGCAACCTGCGCCGGTTCGACAGCCAGATCGTGTGCGGGTATGCCAGCCGCGACAAGGCGAAGGCGTCGGCATTCTGCGGGGAGTTCCGCGGCAGCGGCAGCTACTCGGACTACGCCGACGCGATCAACGATCCGGCGGTGGAAGCCGTGGTCATCGCGGTCCCGCCGAAGTTTCACCTCAACCTGACACTGCAGGCCCTCGCCGCCGGCAAACACGTGCTCGTCGAGAAGCCAGCCTATCCGACGACGGGCGACTACGTCGCCGTCATGCAGGCGCGCGACCACGCCGGCAAGGTGGTGCTGGTCGGCGAAAACGATCATTACAAGCCACTCGCCGTGATGCTGCGGCGGCTGCTCGCCGACGGCGTGATCGGCGAAATGGTCTTCGGACATTTCAGCAGCATCGTCCGCCGGCTGAAATCGGCCGAGGACTGGCGCAACGACGAGTCGATGGCGGGCGGCGACGCGTTCTTCGAAGAGGGGATTCACTGGTTGCACCTCGCGGCCAGTCTCGGTCCAAAAATCACGAGTATTTCCGGCTTCCGCCCCGCGCCGTCTCGCGAAGGTCCCGACACGCGCGCGAAGAGCATGCTGGTGTCGTTCACGTACGACAACGGTGCGGTCGGCTCGCTGTACTACTCGCGCGAGATCCCGTCCCTGTTGAAAGGCTTGCGGCTGTCGAAGTTGATGGGCCGCAAGGGCGTCATCACGTTCGAATCGAATGGCGTGGCGGCGCTGGTGCGCGGGCAGGGACTGCCGCGGCTGATGTTTCCCGGGTTCCGCGATATTCGCGGCTACCAGGCGATGTACCGCGATTTTCGAGATGCGATCCGCGCCGGGCGCGCGCCGGAAATGAGCCTGGAACGCGCGCTCGAAGACCAGCGCTTGATGGATCAGGTCTACGCCTCGCTCGATCGTCCGAATGAACGCCTTTGACATCATCATCGTCGGCAGCGGCGCTGGTGGCGGCACGATGGCGCGCGAGCTCGCGCCGACCGGCGCGCGGATACTGATCGTCGAGCGCGGCGACCACATCCCGCAGGAAGACCACAATTGGAATCCAGCGGCGGTGTGGAAGGAGCTGCGCTACCGGACGACGGAAACGTGGCTCGACGAAACCGGCGCGCCGTTCCGCCCGTACACGCATTACTGCGTCGGCGGCAATACGAAGTTCTGGGGCACGGTGATGTACCGTCTGCGCCCAGAGGACTTCAAGGAGATGCAGCACGTCGACGGCATTTCGCCGGCATGGCCGATCGACTACGACACACTGTCACCGTATTACGACCGCGCCGAGGCGGTCTACGCCGTTCACGGCGAAGCCGGCATCGATCCGACAGAGGGTCCGCGACCACCATATCCGTTCGCGCCGGTGCCCCACTCGAAGGTTGTCGGATCGATCGTCGAGCAACTGAGGGCGCAAGGGCTGCACCCCTCGCCACTGCCCCTTGGCTTGCTCGACAACTGCGTCTTCTGCAATACCTGCAATTCGTTCCCGTGCAAGATTCACGCAAAAAGCGACGCCGAAGTGTGCGCGGTGATGCCGGCGGTCGCTCACCCCAACGTCACTCTGTGGACACGCGCGTGCGCGCGGCGCTTGATCACCAACGCCAGCGGGACGAGGGTCGAGGCGGTGGAAATCGAGCGGGCCGGAACCGTCGAGACCGTGTCGGCGCCACTGACGATCGTGTCCTGCGGAGCCGTCAACTCCGCGGCGCTGCTGCTTCGTTCGGCGAGCAGCCAGCATCCGGATGGCCTGGCGAACTCCTCGGGTCTGGTCGGCAAGCGCTACATGGCGCATCTGGCGACGATGATGCAGGGGTTTCATCCGTTTCGGGTCAACGACACCGTCTTCCAGAAAACCGTCGCGATCAACGACTTTTACCTGAAGGGGCGGCGGGTGCGTTACCCGCTCGGCCAGATTCAGTCGCAGGGACGCACGCACGGCGTGATGGCGCAAACGGTCGTGCCGCAGGTGCCGTTATGGGCGTATGAAGCCTGGGTCGCCCGGGGCGTCGACTGGCTGGCGATGACCGAGGATCTGCCGCGCGTCGAGAACAGGGTCACCATCACGCCGAGCGGACAGATTCAGCTTCGTTACCAGCCGAACAACCTGATCGCGCATCGCGAGCTCGTCGAGGAGACGAAACGAATTCTGCAGGAGCTTGGCTTCTGGATCGTGGTCACGCACTCCCACAAGTCGAAGAACACCACGCATCAGTGCGGCACGCTGGTGTTCGGCACCGACCCGCGCCAATCCGTCCTCGATACCTACTGCCGCACCCACGATGTCGACAACCTGTTCGTCGTCGACGCCTCGTTCTTCCCGTCGTCGGCGGCGGTGAATCCCGGGTTGACGATCGTGGCGCAAGCGATTCGCGTCGCCGACCACATCAAGACCACGCGGTTGTAGCGGTATTGATGCGCTCGCACCACGCCGCCACGACGGCCGGGGGGACTCAGCGCACCCCGGTAAACGTGAACTTCTGCGCCCGGAATCCCGCTTCGAGGGTCGCGCCGGCGGAGT
>Ga0196963_10000192_pt1 | contig 60589 bp, 89 predicted proteins | sample S1_5metaG_FD_148600 | JGI IMG/M metagenome (GOLD analysis project Ga0196963, IMG submission 148600) | Soil microbial communities from Anza Borrego desert, Southern California, United States - S1_5 | ecosystem: Environmental > Terrestrial > Soil > Desert | place: USA: California | collected... | reverse complement strand
TACACTTGTACGGTACTCACGACAATAGTCGTGGGGGCATCAATCATGGTTGACGCCAACGGTCGTTATTTGTTCGAGTGCGAGCAATCCACTGACGGCGGGATAACTTGGGTTCCGTTCCCGAGGTTCGGATCCGATTTCGTTTTTCAGGCTACGTGCCGATTACGCGAGCACAGCGAAGACTCACGGGTACGAGACCACTACTTCCGCGTGGTGAACACGCAGATCGGGAAAGTGATGGTTACATGGCACCGGGGGCTGTCGTCACGGATCGGGCGCGACGTTACCGGCTAGCACTTTGCGGACGCGTTCTATCGTATGGATATCAACAAGGCACCACCGATCATATTCGGCGACAACTTCGCCGAGCGCCTCACGCAGCCGGGCGTTCTCCTGACGGAGATTCGCGTAACCTTCCTGCCATTGAGTGGCACAGAATGCATCGTGTTGCTGGGCATCACGAGCAACATCCCTCTCCCGCATCAACTCCCGGCACGCTGCGTAGAGTTCCTTCTCAATCTCGCTATAGAAGCCAGCCGACTCGACAAGGATTGTGATATGCGCCAAACGCTCGGGGGTCATGACTTGTCCTTGTCCTTGAAGTAGTCGTGCCGGTGTTTGATATCGATAATGAATTGCGGATGCTGCTTCATGAAATCGTAGTAGTTAGCCCAACATTCGTCGAGATTGTGAATATCGATCTCTGAATACAGCTTGCCATCCCAGTATCGATGTAGTGTCGAGAGGAGCGGTCTGATCATGCCGAGGTAGTACCCGGTTACTTGACGGTGGTCTTCAAATTTCACTTGAATATGATTCCGTTCATTTACCAGCTCGGAGACTCGTGTCCGCAACCTCTCATTCTCAGCCCAGGCGGCTTCGATGGTGGCGATTAGGCGCGCAACATCCGACTCATGAAAGAAGCCACGCGGCTTGTAACCAGGCGCTGTGATCTCGCCTTTAAGATCAGCCAACTCCTGTGGCGTCAGCGGTGCGGGGTTAGTCATGGCATCCTCCAGAAGGCAAAACCAATGAAGGCCACGATGATCACCGTGGCGCAAATCGTCTGAACGTCACTCACCAAACACCGCCTTTACTTCTCGAATGACCATGTACTGCGGATCCAGATCACCGTGTCTCTCGTATTCCTTCACCACCGCCCGAATCTCGGCGAGTTTGGCCCTCGTGTCTTCCAGCTCCTGGAAACAGGCGTCGTGTTTAGCCCTAGCCTCCCGCACTGCGGCGATGAGTTGGCGTGAAATCTCGCCACGTCCTGTACCATCACCCCGGAATAACACATCCCACTCCGCCAACTCCTCGTCGGTCACTGGCCGGTCACTAGGTGTCACGGGGCCTCCGTCGGTAGCAAGCAGGTCATGCGTTTCACGAATAGCCTCATCGACCTGTTTCCAGAAGTCAGGCCGCTCACTCGGCTGGGTCATGGCTCGTCCTCCGGTATCGGGTCACTGGCATCCCTTGTAAACAAGTCGTACTGCAACCGCTCAACCTCGTAACACAGGCGCTCGATCCAATTGGACAACGCCTTCCTGTCCCAATCTCCAGCCTTACAGTGCTGGGCCAGTTTTCTAGCCGCCGCGATTTCGTCGGGGGTCATCGTTGCCTCCCAAATAGAGAACCCCGGCTCTCCAAGAGGAGGAGCCAGGGTCAGATGTGGGTACGGTTATTATTCGGTAGTCGTAGCTTCGGTCGGCTTCGTTGCTTCGACGATCAAGCGCGCGAGCTCAGCCTCGACCTTCTGCCGGTCGATGCAGTGGTGGTTGCAGACGAAGTCTTGGATGCGGGCGATGCGGCGAGCTTCGTCGCGCTCGGCCCAAGCCCGCTCCACGGCGGCGATGAGATCGAGTTCGTTCTTCACCCAAGGATCACGCTGCGCTCGTTTCTTCCGCTCCGCTAATTCTTCCGGCGTCATCAGGCTCCCAGGTCCAGCACGTCGTCGCGTGTGGCGGTCTCCTCTGGTCGTCGCATATACTCGGTCAGCGTCTCTAGGCGACGGTGGCGCGAGTGCTTCATCAAGTTAGCTTCCTTGATTGCGGTGTGGTGTGCCAGCCAATAGAGCGAAGCACGCCGCAAATCTTTCAGCGTGATCCCCATTATCCCATCTTTCCGCCATCTCCGGTACTGGTGACTGAGTCCTCCTCTTAGGTAGCGGCCGGACGTACCGTTGACGAGCTTTACGATCCATTGCGCTGCGATCTCGTTCCATACTCCAACCCACCCACCCGAATTCGCCTTCACTTCGTCGGGCCCGTCGGGCGTAAGCTGCGCATCGATCTTGACGGCAAACCGAGCGAACAGATCGAGAGCCGCGTGCGACTTGCAGCACTCCAACTCAGCTGCCTTGGATCCAGCGACGAAGTTCTCTCGCGCCAACAGGAATGTTTCTTGGGGGCGGAGCGACGCGAAGTATCCTAGGAGGCCGAGAAACCGGACGTCAGGTGGAGCGAGGAGAGCCCAGGCGAGGACGTCATCGGGAGTTACCACTCGGGAGAGGGGAGTCTTTTTCCCAGCGGAGACTCCGGGGGGGTTACGAAGACGGAGGGGGTTCTGGTCGTGCACCAGCCCCTCGTCCTGCAACCAGGTCCAGAATCCACGAAGGGCGACGTTGGTTCGGTGGATGATGGGGTCGGTGACCTTCTTCTCTTGCATCCAGGGGAGTAACTTGACTGCCACGCCTGGCCAAGAGGAGGGGTCGCGGAGAGGAGGATCGTGGGAGAGAAAGTAGGTGATGGCGTACCGACGGAGGAGCGATTGCTGCTGCTTCCAGGTCTTGCTCGCCGCGCCGCGCGCCTTGAGGTATTCAATATAGTCGGAGAGGTACTTGCCGAGATTCGAGTCTTCCCAGAGGATCTGATCTTGCCGGACTGCCTTGCCCTCGTTCTTGAGCGCCCAGTCCTGGACCCAGGCGTCGATCGACTCCGGTGTTCGAGCGTCGAGGTGTTTTGTCTCGGCACGGGAGAGCGGACGCCCCTGTGCGGTGTAGACGAAGACGTACCGGTACTTCTTTACGGTCTTGTAATGCCAATAGGCCAAGCGATCCTCCGTTTCATCCGTGTTATCGGAAACGGAAGATGGATCCTTGACCTGCCAAATCTACCAACTCTGATCTATCAACTTTGGCGTAAGTAGAATGGAGCGTAGGAGATTCGAACTCCTGACCCCCTGCGTGCAAGGCAGGACTCATCTTCCAACACGAAGAAATACAGGAGGATGGGGCCCGGCGTCAAGCCCCTGGCTGGCGCGGACTAGATGAGCTCCCAGACTCCGACAGGCTCCTCAGCAGAGATCCTGGTAGCGTAGACGGGGCCGACCCACCGGACTCCGGCGAGGGTGGTCCACTGCCAGGTGGTCCGGGGCGGCACGATCCACATAAACTGGTCGGGCTCGAAGGCGGGGAGGAGGGAGAGGTAGAGTGGGTGGGTTCCGTAGTTGACGATGATGAGGTCTTTGCGGTTCTCGTTCGCCAGGATCAACGGCTCCGCATCTGTCCCGACCATCGTGGTCGTACTCTGCGTGGCCGTCGTGGCAATCTCAGGCAGAGACGTGACGTTGCCCTCGGTGACAGAAGCCGCGACGGGCGCACCTTGGGATAGCCAGTCCCCGAGATTCTTCACGGGATGCCTCGCTTGGGTTTAGGGGTAGAAGATGCGGCGGCCGGACTTGGGGGCGCGCTTGGTCAGATGGCACCAGGTGGGGGTGGCGGAGGGGTGCTCCATGTAGAGGTCGTACTTCTCCAGGATCTCGGGAGTGAGCGCCTTCTTCAGGGTGCCCTTCACGTCGCCGAGGTCGATTGCTTCGCAGGTCACATGGGCTGAGCCGGGCGAGTACTTCGCATTGTGCCTGCCCGGCCGGTATCCGCTCTCGTTGATCCAGTTCGTGACGCCAGGGAACATGTCGCGCAAAAGTCGGTTCACTCGGAATAATAGGATCGCCGCGTTGATCTCTAGTTGCTCGGTGGTCGGGTACTCGGTGTCCCGCCCCATCATGTATTGCTCGCGGGTGATCATGTGTCCTCCTCGACGAGGCTGTACTCGCCGTCGAACTCGTAGCCGATGCCGCGCAAGAAGTAGTTGAACAGCTCGGCCAGTTCAGGATGGGTCAGATGTGGGTTGCGGAGGCGTACAATGACCTCGCGCCCTTCGTACTCGTACTTGAATTCAAACATTGAGTTTCTCCCGCAGCTCAGCGACAAGGCGCAGCTGCTCTTCGAGGTTGGCTTGAAGACTGTCCAAGTCGGACGGCACGATCGGGGTGTAGTACTCCTCTTCCAGCCACTCATGCTTCGGGAAGACGCGATCCTCCCGGCAACAGTCGCAGCCCGGCGTACTGATCCGGTACTGGCCGTCTTCCCGGACGATGCGGGTCCAGTTGAGTCTCATGTGTCCTCCTTCATCAGCGCGACCAGGTGCTCAAGGGCTACTGGTCGGAAGTCATGAACATCGACGCCGACGTTGATCATGCGGCCCCGCTTCAGCCAGTGCTGGTGGACGTGGCCGTGAAAGAGCCAGCTGCCGTTGTCCACCGGGCGGTGCTCGGCGTGCTTTTGACCGTGTTCGCCAGGCTCTTGCTCGCGGTAAGGGAAGTGCGAGAGGCGCACCATCTGACCGTCTCCTAAGTTGAGGTAGTGCTCGTCGTCGGGGTTCAACAGCTCGAAGCCGGCCACCAGGTACTTCTGGAAATGGCGCGCCATCTTCTGCTTACCGCCCCACGGGTGACACTGGTCGTGGTTGCCGGGGATCAGGATCTTCCGGCCGTGAAGATTCGGAGCGATCTCAGCCAGCGGACCGGTCGAGAGCGAGAAGTCACCGAGGTAGATCACGGTGTCCTCGGGCTGCACGAGCTCGTTCCACCGGATGATCATCTCGATGTCCATCACGAACACCGACTTGAACGGGCGGTCGCAGTAGGCGATGACATTCTTGTGGTTGAAGTGGTGGTCGGATGAGAAGAAGAGGCGGCCGGTGGGGGGAGGGTGGAGGATCATGCGAGTAGCTCCATTAATATATCGGACTCTTCAGCGACAGTGAACATCTGTGGGTACCAGAACCAACCCCCAGGTCGCGTAGGATCCGGAATAAAATTCCGTTCGCCGTTCTCGCCATCCGTCGGCAGCCGATCAAATACCTTTCCCGCAGCTCGACGAATCATCCGGGAGCGAAGATATGGCCTGCGGTTAATGTCGATCACACACCAATACTGAACCCCACCTTCGGAGTCAGGACCATCTTTCCAGCCTGTCGCCAACAACTCTTCATGCGTCTTAATTCTGTAATTCACCACCTCACCCCATCCTTCCCCCACCTCTCCATCTGACCAGCTGGCTGCAGCGACCACTTCGTGGACTTCGCCCAGTTGCCGTCCACGAGAAAGCCCTTTACCGTCTGCGCCACGAGGCCGGCGATGAGGAGGGAGGTGTAAGCCGTGCTCTTCGCAGTGCACCGCTCTTGGATCGCGTCCGCGTCGGAGTAGAGGGAGGCGGGGTACTTGGTGTTCTCGTCGCCCGGTTGCGCGGCGAGAACCATGATGTGCTCGATGGCCATGCGGGGATCGATGACAAGCTTGGTCAGATGCGGGGCCGCGTCGGCCTGGGCCCAGACTTGCTGGCGAACTTCCATCGAATCGACAGCGCAGATGACGATGTGAGAGAGCGGGCAGCCTGGCTCCCACGGTATGGTGTGGCGGGCATCGAGCGGCACTCGCAGTCCAGCCAGTAATTCCAGGTAATGACACAGTGCTGCCACTTTCCCCGTGCCAACATCTTCTACGGTTGGACCGTACAACTGCCCCGCTGCGTTTACTTCATCAACCGTGTCAGGATCCCACACGCGGAGATCGCCGAACCCCATCTTCGCCAGCGCGAGCGCCGTGAAGGAGCCCACCGCCCCCGCCCCCAGAATCGTGATGGGCGTGCCGAGGACGGCGGTGGGGATGAGGTCGGACTGTCGGACCAGATGGCGAGCTTCCATGGTTAGTCTCCTAGCGCCGACACCCAAAGTGCGGCGGACAATGCAATCAGACCGATGATGAGTAGCGCGATCATGCGTCGTCGCCTCCCACCGCTGCCCGCATCTTGCCCATGTCGATCTCGTCGGAGTCGAGGTCGGCCTCGTCGTCGAGATCCCACGGCATCTTCACAGGGCGCCGCGCTTTCCAGACTTCGAGCGGAAGTGAGGTGCCTTTCGCCTCGGTGACGTTGGTGGTGTACTCATCTTCCCAGTCGAGCAGTTCCTCGGTGGTGACCGGGTGCTGCACGAAGGTGGGGATCTCGTCGGCGAGGATCATGGTGGGTGCGCCCACACAGATAGCGGACCGGATCTCTTCACGCTTGTTAAAGACGGTCGCCGCGATCCAGCCCTCCCCTGCAAGCGTCTTCATGGTGTCTTTGTCGGTGCCCGACCAGAAGACTCCCATGTTGACGTGCGAGTGCCACCACCACCGGATGGGGCCCCGATCACGGAGCTGATAGGAAGCACGTGCCACGTCGGCAGCTTCGATGTCGGAATGGGCACTGCCATTTTCTTGGGGGACAAGAATAGCGGAGGTGACGACGAAGAGATCACCATGCTGTTCGAGGGTGCCGAGTCCTGAGACCTCGTTGCTGCTCTTGTTGATCCAGTACATGATCTTCTGAAACAAGAGCGGAGGAATGATGATAGACGCTGCCATGTGTTAGGCCCCCCTCCTGAGTTGTTCTTGCTGAAAGCGTTGCAGACCGATGTACGGTGAGTTCGGGTTGTACTGGGAAAGCATGCCGATGATGAGGTTGAAGACGGTCTCGACGTCGAGGTTGGAGCACGCTTCGGTGAGGCGGCTCTGCGCATCGCCCCAGCACACGGTGCCGTCGGGGCGGACGTGTGGGTGGCTGTGCGAATCGACCGTCACGTTACCGAAGGCCGGCAGCACGCGGACGCGGCCGTCGGAGAGGCGGACCTCGCCGCTGAAGAAGCCGAGGTTGACGGAGAGGTTCGTACCCTCTGCCGGGTTGGAGTAGTTGATCGTCACCGGGAGGCGTGTCTTCATCAGGAGCAGGCCGTCGTCCGAGATGGACACCAGCTCCCATTGACCCGTGGTGATGATGCGCTGCAGCTGGCCCGCGATGTCGGGGCCGGTGCCCGAGAGCTGGTCGTAGAGGCGCTGTGCTTCGAACCGGCGGACGTTGGATTCTTCGAAGGACTTGTACCGGTCGGCCGCATCCTTCGACGCCTTGTCGATCTGCTCCTTCAGCTTGGCCAAGTTGCCGGCCAACTTCTCTGCGCAGAGACGCTTGAGCGTGGTCTGTGCTTTCGTCGAGAGCGTGATCGGAGTCGGTGCAGATGTGGGGGCGGTGGCCGCCACTTCCTTCAGCTTGCCGAAGAGCCGCTTGTTGATCTCGGTGCGGTCCTCGATGAGCTCATTGCCGGAGCCCTTGCCGAAGACTTCGATGATGTCCCACTCGTTGATGTCGGCACCCGCCTGACGAGCGACCGTCTGGATGTAGCCCACGATGGACATCATCCGCTGACGCTTCGCCTCGTTCATGCGGGAGAAGATTTTAAAGTTGCCTGCGGTCAGCTCGTGCAGAGTTGCCATGGGTTTGTCCTTTGAATTGTGTTGGGGAGAAGGAGGGAGGGGGCAGGAGGCACACCCCCACCCTCGAAAAGGGGCCTCAGGCGGCTTTGACCGCCGGGAAGAAAGCGACGTGCTGGTAGTCCTCGACATAGTCCGAGTCCTCCGCCGGGTCGCCGTTGATCGAGGCGGCGTAGTTCGAAGGGACGTTGTAGCGGCGGCGAAGTTCGCCAACCGTCTCGCCCTCGACTTCCGTCTTCGTGTTCTGGCCCGAGATCGCAACCGTCAAGTTGTTTGCCATGAGAAACTCCTAAAAGGGGATGACATAATCCTCGTCCGCACCATGCGGATCTGGAGATTGGTCTGGTGTAAGGAGGAGATCGAGGAGGGATTGGGTGGCTGGGTCAAGGAATTCGAGAGCGTGGGTGAACACGGCGTACTCTCCGCGTGGAAGCCAGATCCGTGTCTGCATTCTGCTATGTGGATCAGGTCCGATCACGTCCACAATTCTGTCGGGAAACTCAATCGATGCAACCGAGGTCGCTTCTGTGTATTCGTCGCGCCGTCTAATTCTCGCTTTCATAGGCCCTCCAGTAGGAGGTCGAGTGGGTCTTGGGGGGCGAGGGGGAGGAGGAAGGCGGGCCAGTAAGTCGCTCGAAACCCGGAGTCACTCTCGACGTCAACCGAGTCGAGTCCAACATCTATGATCGTCACTTCTTGTCCAAGTAACGTACCAGTTGATCGTCCACCTCCTGGTAGCCTCGCCACAAGTCGCAACGCGTCTTCTTCCATCGTCCCGCCGATCGCTCGTAGTTCTTGCTCGGACAGAATCCGACAGCGAAGGCCTTTCTCTCGCGGGACATTCCATTTGACCGCAGCCTGAATATCCCATGTGTAGCTCACGACACCTTCCTACTCTGATACCTGCCACGCAGCTGTTGGTGGAACGCAGCGCCGAGAGACCGTGCGTTCGCCATTTCCCAGAAGATGTTGGCGGGCACGTCTTCGTAGAGCCACGCGCCGCCGGACCGGAACACCACCTTCATCGTCGAGCCGAAGTAGATGATCTCCGAGATTGCCGACGACTCTTGGTCTTCGAACGAAAGCTTGATGGCGCGCATGGGTTACTCCTTGCTCTTGAAGAATGTGACGCGGACGCCGTACATGTTCGTTAGTGGGAAGGCATCCTTGCGACGGTCATCTAGGATGTGTCGCGACTCGTGGTTCCAAAACACCCGCATCTTCGGGCCCAGATCTAGGCCGACTTCGTACTGCCAACCGACCTCGCGGTACTGCGCCGTTGTGCCGTTACCGAAGACTCGGTTGTCCCAGGCCAGACCCCAGTCGCCGCTTCGCGCCAAGTCCAGGTCGAAGTTGACCGCAGTGCCGCCGCGCCACGTGTCGTCCTCGTATCCGAAGTAACTGTCTCGACGGTCGGCCAGCTCGTAGCCTTCGAAAGAGAACTCGCGGAGGTCGAGGAGGCGGAGCTCTGCCGACAAAGCGGTGCCGCTCCAGGCCAGGAGGGCCAGAGTGAGAAGGTGGCGGGGCATGGTTAGTCTCCTAGTAGGGATTCGATCAGATGGCGGGGCTGGAGGAGCACGAAGGTGTTGGCCCAAGATCCGCAAGAGATCATCTCACCATCGCTGTCGAGCAATTCGATTTGGTGCCTGTGGGGACTGTTGTCCGACAGTAGAACCTCGCCCACCGTCACGTCGTGGTAGTGAAGTTCTCGCTCCTGAAGAATTTGGTCGTCGCGACCCGGCCCGCTGTTCAATCGGTACCAGGTGCTGGTCGATCTCCGCACCCACCCTGTCGCCTCCAGCTCTTCCGGTGTCATGCTGCGGACGCGGTCGCCTGGTTTGAACATCGTTAGTCTCCCAGTAGTAGGGAGAGGAGGGAGGGGGGAGAGAGGGGGCGGACTTCGTGGAAAAACACATCTGCGTTCCGCGACGAAAGTCTGAGCATCTTATCATCAATGATGCGCTCAACTGTGTGCGGTCCACTTCCCCATCTCCGGATGTAGAGTGTTTCGTATCGTGAATGGGTCCAGCCACCATAAAACTCACTCCACTCGTATCCCATCTCCCGGAACTCTTCCGGTGTGCAGAACCGAACCTCCTCCCCCACCTTCGGCACCCAGCTCATTTGCCTAACCCCGGCAGCAAACCCCAGATGTGAAAAGCTCTGATCAGACAGATGGTGGCGCTCGGGGCCCAGAGTAACGCAGCTGATACGCGATGTGTGTTCGGATCAAAGGCCGCGATCGTGAGACTGAGCAGCCCAGAAACAAAACATAGATGCGCCATCATGATGCTTCCTCCTGGTCACAGTGCTTGCACACCATCTTCACGTGGTGAAAGCCGACGTTGACGAAGTGGTGGTTGCAGGCGGGAGTGGCTTGGTCCCACGGCCACTTGATGCCGCCGCTATACTCTCGAAGTAGCCCGGACATCGTGATGGGTGGTCCGGTGTACCGAATCGTACCGCCGGGGGGAGGAGGGGCGGGAGGGGGTGTGGAGCCAAGCATCGCCGCAGGGTGCTGCGGTATCTCGCGGTCGATGTCTTCGCCCACGTTGGCGGCATATTTTCGCACCGCTACCCAGCCATTTCCCGGCGACCATGTGCCCCGCCACTTGCCGTCAGACGAATAGACATCAACATGGCCGCTCGCTCTACGCGCACCGAGGTGGTCAAGACCGACGCTGTTGGGCATGTCGGGATGCGTCCCCGGCACGCCGAACGTTAGCACCTCACCGTCGAACGTCTCGTAGGTTGAACCGAATTGGAGTTGCATGGTGTGACTCCTTGTTAGGGTAGAAGTGTTTCGATCAGATGCGGGGGGTGGAGTGGTGCGATGTGGAAATCTAAGCACAGCCAATCATTATTCGAGGTGTGCGACACGAGTCTATCAAACGCGATTCGATAGCTTCCTCCGCGTGCACCAACCTTTAGAATCGTGCCAGTTTGTCCGCGTAGATCGGATGTTCCCGCTATCCCGCAATTATCCTCCGACACCCACACGAAACGGTCGCCAGTACGCACCTTACACCTCCAAGAGGGAGAGGAGGGGGTCGTTGATCGGCACGCTAATCAGTGTCGCCGCGTCCGCCCAGAGACCGGACATGCCCCCATGGAAGTAAATGGCCCAGTAGCCGCTCAGGTGTGGCGCCACTCTCTCGACCACAATTTCTAGATGGCGACGAAATTCGCGATGCAGAAATCTCTCAGAGGACGAGTGCTTCCACACATACCCCGCGCTTGAGTAGTCGTAAGGCCTCCATCCCCTCGCCTTCAACTCTTCGTCCGTCGCTGGTCGCACCACGTCGCCGGGGGAGAGGGGAGGGCTCATGGGAGATAGTCCTCTGCTTCGAAACAAAACCCGCCGATGTATATCCCGTCTCGCTTTGCGCATTGATCAGTTCCAACTAACCAACCGAAGAAGAGGAGCAGAATCAACACTCCGCCCAGAACAATAAAAGGCGCGTGCTCTAATCGCATCGTGATACCTCCTAGAAAAGAGAAACCCGCCGCGCACCTTTGGTCAGATGCGGGCGGGCTATGAAGGGAGCACCGGGCCCCGAAGGACCCGCGTTTCAGATATCCGCTAGTGCATCGGCACGACTGCGTTCACTTTCAGGAACAGTTTTCCACTGCGCCCCGCATGCGGCGCATTGATACATTTCATGGTCAAGAAACCTTTCGAGGCGAGACATACTCACTGGCCAAACAATGCCAGGACATTTTTCAATCCCACAACGGAGGCTAGATGCCTCCTCGGCGATGGAGGTGGGGCGTTTCATGCTGCCGCCTCCAGCACCCGGTCGAGCATCGTGAAGTTGCGCTCTGCGTCAGCCCACTCGGACCGGCCGCGACGGCGGAGGGTTTCGTTAAGCACGTTCCAGAATCCCCAGAGCGTCGCCGTGTCTTCGGGTCGGCGCAGCTGCCATGCGCTGATTACTGCCTCTTCCGCGGAGCGGGACAGTTCGAGTCGCTCCACGATCGGAATCACCGAAGCCACCGGCCGCGCCAGTTGCGCCTCAAGCTGGATCCCCATCTGACCAGACAGTGAGAATTCAAGCGCAGCGGCCACGCGGTCCGCAACGTTCTCCAGAAAGTCGTCCATACGTGGGCCCTTGATGTGCACCACACGGTCACGGTAAACCGACTGTCCCGCCATCATTCCGTTGGAGCAGACGAGACGGAGAAAGCCGACGGCCAGATGGAGCGCCGATGTCCCGTTGTTAGCGTTTTTTAGCAGCACACGCGGCTTGATCTGGTCGCCAAAGATGCGTTGATCTGCGTCGAGCGTGTACTGCAGCCACGCGGCCTGACCGTTGCGGCGGGGAAGGTACTTTGTCTGAAACCCTACCCCTTGCGCACCGATTACGGCTTCGATGGTGTCGGTGAGGGCACGGGTATCGACGGCGTGGAAACGTTGCGATAGATTACTCATGGTAGATTACTCCCTTATAGAATATTTCTTGACTTTTATAGAATCGCATGATACAATCAGATTAATAATCCGATTATGGCGCCCGACAGAGGGGTGGTCCGAGGGGTTCGCTACGCTCACCCTCCAATTGGTGTCACCCCCCGCGCGCCCACCTCACTCGTGCTGCGCGTAGTTGAAATAGAATCGTGGCGAGTGAGTGAATTCGAGAGAGCCCTTCGTACCGTCTGACTTCCGGTGCACCACCACAAAGGGTGCCTGGAAGCCAAGGACGTTGAAATCCCGCTGCAGTTCGGTGGTGTCCCACACCTGCCCTACCTGCTTTTCTAGTTCTTCACGTGTCATGTCTTCTCCCTTCAAAGTTGAAACAGTTAGTCGCGACGCATCGCTCCGCGTTCAAAGTCTTCGATGTTAAGAGTCACGTGGCCACACCCGAAGCAGTGGAATTCCACGTTCTCTTTTTCGTCCAGACCGTCGAAGCGCCATTCACCCTTCCGCATCTGACCGAAGGGGAAATAGGCCACCGCGCGGACCATCAACTTCTTCCCCTTCGCACCGCATGCCGGGCATTGGGGTTTCATCCGGGCACCCCGGCGGCTGGTCGTTTCCACGTGAAGTTGCAGTCGCGACATTCAAGAAGGTGCTGCGAATCCTCAGCTAGACCTTCGAATGCTTCGGTAATCTCTTCCGGTCCTTCGGAGCCAGAGATTTCTTCGTAGCGCGCAAGGTCGAAATAGCAGGCGACGCGCAGTAGTAGGTCGGTCGATCGACAGCTGGGGCATTGGGATTTCATGCGGCCACCCCACACGCAGCGGAGGCATCGCGTCGCACGAAGCCTGTGGTGTCCTTCTTCGCCCTGCCCTTCGCCGTCAATCCGACGATCACTCCCGGCGGGTCGAGAAAGCGTCTGTCGTCGCCGTCACCGAGAATTACCGGTGTCTCGCCGATCCACCCCGGCATCTGACCCGCAAAGACTACCGCGACGTTGAAGCCGAGGGCCAAGACGCGGCGGATCATGAGGTCGGTCGTGAATTCAGATGCGGAATAGGTAAGGTGGTAGTTGTCGAGAGGGTCGTCGCTCTGCAGCTTGAGCAGTTGGACACGCTTCGTATAGTCGTAGAACTGAATCGTCGGGTAGTCCCGGATCACGTCGCGCCAGTCAAGGTCAGATGTGCCGTTCAAGCGCACTACCACCGGAAGATTGAGCCGCGCGCCTTTGCGGACCGCTGCGTCAAGTTCGGAGCGCAGCTGCACCATGAACCCTGTCCGGTCCGTGAAAAGCCATTGCGTCTTGCGGAGCCGCGCCTGTTGCACCGAGTCAAAGCGACCACGGCCTGCAGTATTCAGGCACGCGGCTTTGCACCCAGGGGTGGCCGCGGGGCAGACCTGGAAGCCTGATAGGTCGGAGGGGAGAAGATGCAGTATGTAATGCAGCGCGCCGTCGCCAGTCTTAGCAGTCTTGGCGTTCGCTGCGCCGGGGGTGAGGAGTTTCACGGCGCCACCTCGGACGTGGCAGGAATGAAATTGTATTCCCGACCAATGGTGGTGCGATACCGATACTCGCCACTCGTACTCTTGGCCCACTCACCCATATGAGTGGAGAGAACGTTAGTGCGGATCCAGAGCCGAACTGCAGCTTGTTTGCGCGATGGAATGAATCCTAAATAATCGCCGTTGCAGTAAACATTAAGGCCTAGTTTCATGTCTTTGCTCCCTTCATTGATCAATCTTTGGTCACGTGCATCGCTAAGAAGAAAATCGCGATGAGCACGTGAAGAACGATGGTTACAACTTCCATGTGGCGACTAACCTCTACAAGACTTAACGACCGACAGCGGCCACGTCTTGAGAGGTGCAACGTATGTGCCGGAAAGTTGCTAGTTAGTCGTCAGCCAATTCGGGCCAGATGCGGAGCCGTGGGCATGCACTTCCCCGGTTTCCCGGCATACGACCACCCAGGCTAGCGAGTCGTCCGCGTCAAGCTCCCGCAGCTGCTCATCAAGTTGGAGCAGCGCCGAATCCAGATCTACGTGGAGAAAGCCTTGGCTCCACTCCCCCACCCCCTCCTGACGGAGGCTAATTTCCAGCACAAGCACGGACCACCCCCAGCGCCATCGCCGCGATAGTCAGCCAGATGAGGGTGACCAAAGCTAAGCCAGCTGTATAAGCTACGACACGGTCTGAGATTTTCACGTTCACTCCCATAATTGACGAGTTGGTACAAAAGTGGGGTCAACGTCTGGCCGGACGTGCGTGGCGTAGGCCCAATGGCCGTCTGATAGATCCACGACCAGCTGCCCTTTATAGTCCCCGAAGCCGACGATGGCGGCTTTCCGGAACGGGCCACGGCCGAAGCCGATACGGTAGGCCACCGTCTGGCCCAGCTCCAGGTCCCCCACCCGGTCGAGTCTTCTCGCTGCGGTCATGGTGCACCTACCTTTGGTTGGGTGTGGTTCAGGTGAAGGCGAACGTCTTGGGCCAGATGCGGCCACCGCGTCGCCACCAAGGCCGCGGCAAAATCTACGGACCAGAAAGTTTTCCGCTCCGAACGGCCGCCTTTCCCCTCCCAAAGCAGCTCAATCATGTCTAACCCGTAAGAACGGACCCACCTTGCTGAGAGGAGGGAGGGGGAGGCTTTCGCCGCGTTTTTATAGTGGTGCACGCCCACCCATTCCCCGTTATGTAGAACCTCAACCCTGTCTAAGGCGTTCATAACGTTCCCTTCTCGCCTCACGGCGCGCGTCGCGTTTGGCCTGCTTGGCGTCGATATCCGCCGCGCTGCGGGCCTCCAGAGCCAAGGCCTGCTGGTAGTAGTCCCGGCGGAAACTGAGTAGGAGGTTGACGTCTAGTAGTTGGGCACGGTGTCCACCCACCCTGATTTTTATTTTCTGTTTCACCTTAACCCCCTGATTCTCGAGTCTTAGCCCTGTCTATTCTCTAGTCGATCTTGGTATTTCCTAATCATTCCCGTGTTTCTTGGTGTCCATCGCCTGCTTATAACTACTCTTCGGTGCCCCGGTGGGAATTCTTTAGCTGGCCCCGAAAAAATATTCCGGTTAGTGCCCATCATAATAGTATTAGTGAAAGTGACGATTTTGGGAGAACCCTCAAGTTTCCCGCCATGGGTGACGAGATTGGAGTTGTAAGGCAGGTGGGAAAGATGGTGGCCAGACGGTATCAAAGGGGGTGACACGTGAGGTATCAACTGGTGGTCAGGGCGTATCCTGACGCGACAGTAAGAAAAGCGGAGAAGATGGGGTGTGAGGTGGTGGGGGAAGTGGGGGGCGACTTACGGTGGCGGGCCACGGTGGTGGAGGTGGAGGCGGAAGAGGGTGTGGTAGAGCGGTGGTACGCGGAAGACGGCCGTCTAGTCTCTTTCAAGGAGGTATGATCATGATTACCGTGGCTTTGATGGTAATGGCACCCATCGGGTTGGTCGTCGGTGGCTATCTTATCGCTCTGGCTTGGTGAAAGAAACTTAACTCAAGTCAGAATCGGGCCCGTACCGAAGAGAGGGTAGAAGGGAAAGATGGCCGGCCAGTCAAGGGTAACCCCCTAACCTGGCGCCTCATCTGACCCGGTACTAAGGTACTGGCTAACTGTGACCGACAGTAAGAGTAGGCGGCTAAGGCCCTGGGGCCCATCTGTCTGGGGCATTGTGTGAGGGAGGCGGCCATGATTTCCGCCAGTAAAAAATGTAAGTGTGGCAGGGAAGCCTTGTTTCGAGACCCCGGCGGTCTTTGGTGGTGTCGAAGTTGCTGGTGGGGTGTGGGGGGTGAGGGGTGGAAGAGTAAGACTTGAGGGCTTGACGACGGTGGCGACTTCCCGGTAAGACCGGTCCGGGAGGTATTGACCTTGAAAGTCGTCTTAGCAGTAGGGCAGACACTGTCACCCGAGTTAGTGGCAGTGTTTGTCAAGTATTTGGAAGCAGTTAAGACCGTGAAAGTGACAGGGTGGGAGGGGGAGGGAGGGAAGTTGGTAGTGATAGAGCCCGATCCCCCTGCAGAATTTCGAGACGTAGCAGTTTTCCGCTAAAGCTTTCCCAGGAAATGCCGAAGAGAGGTTTGTAGGTGGCAGAGAGCTACCTGGTAACCTGAATGGAGAGCAAAATGTTTCTAGCTGTATGTTTCGGAGGCATGACGATTCTCGGGATAGCGGGCTTTATTATGGTGGCCCTGAAGGACGCTGACGATGCTCGCCATCGCGCCCGTATCGCTGCGATGTACGACAGAAAGCGTGGGGTGGCGTGATGCAGTGGGTGAAACCGTGGCACTATCACGACGGCGTCTATTCGTGGCGCCTTGACGTCTTTAAAACGGCGGGCGGGTGGCGCGTGTGCCGAGACGGGCGGGCGTTGACCGGTCTGATGCCCACGGAAGACAAGGCAAGAGAAGACGCGGTGAGAGCGCTGCAACGGGCGAACGACAGCTATCATGATCGACTGGGGGAGAGACGGTGATGGAGACGACAGAGAAAGCGATCTTCTATTTCATATGCCTAGGCATCGCGTTCGTGGGATTCGTCTCATGGCTTGACCGGCCGAGGGAGGACGGGAAATGAGTACGGACGAAACATGTAAGCACGAATTCCGAGTGTGGGTAGGGCAGACACCAGACACCGGACGAGTGATATGCCGAGTGTGCAAGAACGACATCGGCCCCGTGATTCCCGACTCGGAAGAGGAGTGAGGGAGGTGGGGGGAGGGTGTGTGACTTACTCTCCCTGTCCTCTCCCCCCTCTCTCCTTCTTCCTTCCTATAGACAGACAAGCCACCCCCATAACCGGGGCCCGATACCCCCCCACCACCTGAGTTACGTCTCCTCCCTGGAGGGAAAGAAGCTGAGATCGCCCCCTCCCCCTACTCCCCCTCCCCTCCCCCACACCGGACCAAGCACATCAGGGCCACCGCCATCTTCAAGGTGTCCTTCTGGCAGGCGAAGAGCTGGGGGTCGGGACAGAGCTCGCGGGAGGCGTATTCTGCGATCGCAGGCTTGAGCTTCCGGGAGCACCAGGCCAAGTCGTCGGCGCCAGAGCACTCGGAGAGGTCGGAGCACCAGACGCGGTAGGTCTTCCCGTCGGCCTCGATCCGGGTGGCGAAGTCTCGGGCGCAGCCGGGGAGGAGGAGGGAGAGGATGATCAGCGCACTCCGCATCTTCACCCCTCCCCTTCGTCTAGCAGATCGCCAACCGCGTCGAGCCCTGCCTCGCGAAGGACGGTGGTGAGCTCGTCCTCGTCGAATCGGTCTTTGAGCTTCTTCCACTCGTCGGGCGTGAACTCGAACTCGACGTAGAACTTGACCGGCGCCACCTTCAGATCAGAGTGCTTTTTCAATCCGAGCTCCCTGGGTTGGAGGGCACAGACGACCGAGCGGAGCGAGGGAGGAAGTGCCCGGAACCATTGAACAATACACACCCTGCGCCTTGACAGACCCGGCCTTCTATGATATAATCATAATATACATGAAAAAGCTCTGGCCCTACAAGCTCTACGTGATGTGTCTCGCCCCCCAGCCCTGGTCTCGCCCGCTCGGCGATGGTCGCGTAATCATTCAGACTCACCGGGTGGCCGAACAGTGTGGGATGCGGACCGACGCCCTGAAGGAGTACCTGGAGGCCGGCCGGGTCTACGGCTTGTTTCCGGATGTTGAGTACCATCACGGCTGGGCGCTCCTCACCCTCGCCCCTCCCCCCTCCCACCCCTGGTCCGCCCCATGACCCTCTGGCAACTAGGGTGGGTCGGTTGGGCTGCTGTGATGATCGCACTTCACCTCGCCACCAGAGCCCGAGAGCAACGAGCTTACCGCCTTCCACCACCCCGCCGACGTCTCCCAGGCCCACCACCACCCCCCTAAGAGGACAAGATGGCCGCGCGCCGACCCAAGCTCCCCCCCGATCACCTCTCCTATCTCGAATACGGAATCGACTGCCGGAACCGGACGATCCGGCTGATCGGCCCGGTGGACGCTGACATCGTCCGGACGCTTGCGATGGGGCTTGGCGTCCTCCAGTCGATCTCTAACGACGCGGCCACGGTGTTCATCACGTCTGAGGGGGGCGACGAGGACTACGGCTACGCGGCCCTCCATCTGATCCAGGACTCACCGCTTCACATCACGACGGTGGCGACGGGCGACTGTTCCTCGGCGGCGATCGACATCTGGATGGGCGGCGACCGCAGGCTGATCATGCCGATGACCCGAGTGATGATGCACATCGGAGAGGTGGCGGCTACCGGCACGCCGGACACGTTGGCGAACTCAGGTCGGTTCCATATCAGGCGTCGCCAGCTGATGACGCAGTTCTACGCGGCCAGGACCGGGAAGCCACAGGCGACCTTCGCGTTGATGCTCACCGGGAGCGATCATCTGCTGTTGCCGGACGAGGCGATCGAGAAGGGCTTGGCGCACGGGTACTACCCGGAGGAGCTGAACGAGTGAACTGGATTCCGTGGATCAACCGCCGAGAGCTGCAGACCGCCAAGACGTGGACTATGAGCGAAGATTGCGACATCGACATCGTCGAGAAGCTGGTAAAGGAAGTCGAGCGTCTCCAGGCGCGTGAGAAGCAGTGGGAGATGGAGCGACGTGAGCGTGACCGGCTTAGGGTGGAGGCGTTCTGGGCATGATCACTAACGACGAATTGAAGGCGATGAAGGAACGGCTGGAGAAGGCAACACCGGGGCCTTGGAAGGCTACTACAGAAGTTGTGACGAATGTGGCTGGTGGCCGCCATTCAATGGGGTGGGAAGTTGCAGGTCCTTGTGAATCGATCACGTTCGGCGATGGTGAGTACGGCTACGGAGCAATCCCAGAGCAGGCTGACGCCGAATTCATCGCCCACTCTCGCACCGACATGGAAAAGCTGATCGCTGAAGTCGAGCGGCTGCGCGAGCGAGCTGAGTTCTTTAAAGCGTTCACCCCGTATCGAGACGACCCGACGTGACCACCGAACTCCAAGTCCTGAACTGGGCGCCCGACGAGGAACAGATGCGGGCCAAGGCTGCCTTCTGGGACGCTGCGCATGGGCACTGGAAGCCCGTCGAGTCGCTGACCCAGGCCGAGGTGGTCCGGATGTCGGGCGCGCGTTCTGGGTCGATGGCGCGGTGGCTGCAGTCGCCCGAGTTCGTGGCGTGGTTTTATAACAAGAACGCTGCAAAACACCGCGTAATGGCGGCGGCCGAGGCTGCGGTCGATGCGCTGATGGAAACACTCCGGAGCGACGATCCCAAGATGGCTGGCGCGAAGGTGCGTGCGGCCGAGCTCATCCTCAACTACTCCGGCATGCAGCCCGTGAAGAAGGTCGAGCATTCCCAGACGCCCGTGCAGGCGATGACGCCGGAACAGCTGAAGGAGCTGCTGGCCGCCCATCTTGCCCCCCTCCTCTCTTCCATGACCCCCGACGAAGTGCGGAAGCTGCTTGGCCCCGCTGCCGTCTCGCTGCTTCAAGAATCATGAATCATGAAATAACTTAGAATTACCTTGACATTTCATAGAATGTTATGGTATAATGTTAACATTACCCCACCTCTACTTCCCTTCCCACCCACCCCTTCCCCAGGGGTTTCGAAAGGTGCTCGATGCTTGCCAAGACCCAACTGATTTTCGACACGACTGACGCTGAGACCTTGGCCGCCTCTGACAAAGTCGGAGCGGTGCTGACTACTGCTGACGGTACGCTGCTCACTGCCACCGGCACCGCCCTCGACGTCAACGTCGCATCGGGCACCTTCAATGTAAATTCCGACGGTGTCCACTCCGGCGGTAACACCGACCCCGATAACATGGGCCAGATCCTCCACGTCCGGAACGCCACGCCCGGCGACGCCCACCAGACGTTCCGATCCACTGGTGCGAACCCCAACGCCTCCGCCCTCGACCCCGCCACCATCTTCGCCGCTGACGCCAACGCCTTCACGCACGCATGGAACGGCACGGGGTGGGACCGGGTCACCTCGACCTCCGGCGCCGTCAACACGCACATCGCGGGACAGGCGGGCACGCTGTCGGTCAACGACACGGCGAACACCGCAGTGCTCCAGACGCAGAAGAACGTGGCGACGACCGGCGCGCTCTTGGCGTCTCAGTTGGCGGGCCGTCGTTATCTGTTCGTTCAGAACCTCGGCACCAAGCACATCTACGTCGGCGCGTCCGGCGTGACGAAAGCCAACGGCCTCCGACTCTCCCCCAACACCACCGCAGAATTCCGCCTCGGCGCCGCAGTCTCCCTCCACGCTGTCTCCGAAGACAACAACAACCAAGACACCCGCGTACTCGAACTCTCTTAAAACCAAAGAGGCTAGATGTTCACGGACCAGGACAAAGAGACCTGTGCCAAGCTTGGCGCATTGATCAGGGACAAGGCGACGTTCAACCTCACCGCGCAGGAAGCCATCACGTTGGCGAAGTGCTGCGTGTGGTTCAACGAGCTGCCGGCGAAAATCGATCAGTGTGTGATGGAGCTCAAGGCGGTTCATCAGTCGCAGCCTGAAGAGGCCAGCTGATGCCGCCGATCGCGTCTACCGGCAGCCTGCTGGGCGACGACATGATCAGTTATCCGCCGACGCTGAAGGTAGTCCATCTTCCGGCGAAGGCGGTGCAGCCTACCCCCACCCCCATCTTCTCTTATGAAGGTCAGGGGCTCCTCGTTTCCGCGATGCTCCAGTTCGACTGGGTCACCGCGGTGCCGCGGCTGGTGCTCGACGGGCACACCGTGCTTGACGGCTTGACGGTGGAGCAGTGGGCGGGGGTGGCGGGGGTGGGGAGGCAGGGGGTGTCCGCGTCAGGCGCGAACTTCACCTTCGCCTTCTACCACCCGGTCCAGTTCACCGAGTCGTTGGAGATCGCCGCGACCGGCCCCGTCGAGTTCAAGCACGGTCTCATTTACATGACGCAGGAAGGTTAAGCATGAGTGGCTATAGCACTGTAAATATCATCAAAGGTCGCCGCGGCGATCAGGCAACCGCCTCGATTGACGTCGCGGTCAGCGCCACCGATCAGGTGATCAGCGAGATCAAGAATATCGAGGCGGGAGACGCTCGCGACTTTCAGGTGTTCGCCGAAGTGTCTGCGTCGCCGCAGCGGCAGGTTATCACGCCGTCCGCTGCTCCGGATGCTGGCACCTTCACGATCAGCTACGGTGGTGCCACGACGTCGGCGCTAGCACACGATGCGTCGGCCGCAACGATTCAAACGGCTGTCCGGACCCTGACTGGTCTGAGCGCCGCTACGGTTTCCGGCACTATGGCGACGGCGGTGACGATCGTGGCTACTGGCGCAACGGCGTTGGTAACTGCGGCCAGCTCGCTGACCAATGGTGGCTCGGGCGTGACATTATCGATCGCGGGCACCGTCGCCGGTACGATGAAGCTCCAGCACTGTCACCGCAAGGACGGCACGTTTGTTGACGTCTCCGGCGTATCGCTCGCCATCAGCTCGGCCGGCGCCAAGGCGCTGTCCTACACGGAGCTGCAAGATGCGGAGCCACTGTACCCGCACGTTCGTGTCACGATGTCCACGACCAGCTCACAAGCGATCGTCATCGATAGGTTGTTCTGTAGCCGTAGGCCCTAATGGAGTCACTCTCGACCCTTGCCGAAGGGTTGAAGCGTCTCCGCGAGTTCCAACTAGCCGAGTGTCTCAACCCAGAACGTCCCGACCTGAAGCCGACACCAGCGCAACTGGAAGTGCTTCGAGATGAGTCCCCCTTTGTCGCCGTTCTGGGCGGTAACCGCGCAGGAAAGAGCCAGCTCGGCGCCCGCATCGTCACCTGGTTCTTCAACGAGAATCACCCACATCTGTCCCGCCCTCCCCAGTGGGGCACCGGCCCGATCACCATCCTCGTCATCGGTCGCGTCGGTGAACAGATCGAGTCCGAACTCTTCGCGAAGAAGATCAAGCCACTCCTGATCGAAGGCACCTACACGGTGCACCGGCTCGGCGGAGTACTCCAGCGGGTGATCCACCAGAACGGCAACAGGATGCTGTTCTTCTCGCACCACAACGTGAACGAGGCGCGGGAGAAGCTCCAGGCGTACACGGCCGCGGTGGTGTGGCTCGACGAGATGGCCGACTCCGCGTCGTTCATAAACGAGCTCCGGGTCCGTCTCGTGACGACCAACGGAAAGCTCGTGGCCACCTTCACGCCGCTGATCCGGTCGGAGGAGGTGCGGAGGATCATCGACGGCCTCGCAGCGCCGCATGGTCGGAAGCATGTGATCTCGATGCTCGACAACCCGCTGATCGCCAACGATCCGGCGCGTCTGCGCGAGGTCATCGACTCGTTCAAGGATATGTCAGATGCGGAGCGGCGCACGCGGCTCTACGGCGACTGGTACATCGGCGACAACGCGGTCTATGAGTTCCGGCCGGACAAGCACGTCGCGCACGAGCCCGACTATTCACACGGGTGGCGCCACGTCGTCTCCGTGGATCCCGCGATGTCGGGGAAGACGGGGCTCTCCATCTGGGCCGAGAACCCGCTCACCCAAGTGTGGTGGTGCGTGAAGGCCGTCTACATCGACAAGGTGCTCTCGCCCCAGGACTTGGTGGAGAGGGTGGAGAAGGTCACCGCGCGGTACAACGTCGTCCGCCGGGTCGCGGATCCGCACGAGGTGTGGTTCATCACCGCCGCCCAAGTCGGCACGCCAAACTGCCCGAAGCGGACGTTCGTCGGCGTCTATAAGAAGCACGACCGCAAGAACGAGATGATCAAGGCGCTACAGACCGCGCTCACATCTGGCCAGGTCAAGATCATGGACGGCGATGAGACCGCGGACCTGCGCAACGAGTTCCTGAACTGTCAGTGGTCGGAGACGGCGGACAACAAGATTGTCGGCGCGTCGAAGTACCACCTGCTCGATACCGCGATGTACTTCGTGGACCTCAAACCGAAGCCCACCGAGCCGCAGTCCGTGAACACGGTCGAGCGGATGGAGCAGGAGCTGCGCCAAGCCAACAAAGAGCGGCGCGTGCGGGACCACAAGCGGAAGGTCCGGATCGCTCGAACAAGGAAGGGGTGGCTGCGATGACTGTGGGTCAGATGTGGCTTCTGTACACCTGTCTGTTTTTCACCGCCGTGAACGGCCTGATGTGCCTCGGCGTGATGCGACGTGCTGACTGGTTCAACGCCAGAGCGCGGGAGATTGACGACAAGCTGGTGCGTCTGCGCCGGAGGAGATTCTAATGGCGGAGCAAAAACTTTCAGTCGTCGAATCTTGGACGACCAAGGAATGGAAAGACAATCTCTCGCGGCGGCTGAAGGCGTGCAAGCGGCACCGGGCGCGGTTCGACGAAGAGATGAAGGCGGCGGCGGCGATTGTCTATAACCAGGCTGCCGACTACTCGCCTCTCACCCCCACCTTCGACACGCGCTTCGAACTGGACATGGGCGACGTCGATGAGGGCGACAGCCACGTCCGGTCGAACTACACGTTCAAGTACGTCCGGTTCCGCCACGGGCAGTATTCCGCGAACCCGCCCTCCGTCATCGCTCGCCCATCTTCCACGGACCCGACCGACCGAGAGAAGGCGGACGCGGCTGACCGAGTGGTGCGCCACGGCTACCAGGACAAGAGCGCACAGGAGTTGTTCGATTCGGCGCTGTTGAAGGGGTTGGTGAGGGGGTCGGGGTGGTTGAAACTGGTCTGGGATAAAGACTGCGGCGACGTCCATGACTTCAACAACGAGACCAAAGAAATCGAGATGGACGGCGATCACCGTGCCTACTCGCCAGCCACGCTCGATATGTGGGTGGATCCGGTCGCGAAGTGCTGGGCAGATGCGCGGTACACCTTCGAGTGTCACCGGATGCCGCTCGCCGAGGCTGTCTTCAAGTGGCCCCACGCGAAGGACGAACTCAAGAAGTCCCTCAACAAAGGGAAGGACGCGCTTGAGGCGAGCGATGCCGGCGAAGACATGGTCGAGATCTATGAGTACTACGAGAAGGGCCTGCCGCTGAACGGGATGGCTGGCCGCCACGCGTTCTGTCTTGAAGACGGGACCACGCTCGGTACTCCCGGCGCCAACCCGCACTGGCGCGCGCTGCTGCCCTATCACCTCTTCACCGACGTAGACGTCGAGGACCAGGTGTACGGGAAGAGCACCGTGTCTTACGTAGCTCGGAAGCAGGAGCTGCTCGACCGGTTCGACTCCGCCGTCGTGGACGCTATGAACGCACACGCTTGTGTTCGGATGGCCGTCTCCGACCAGACCGAGCTCAACGACGACGACATCAGCGACAGCAACTACGAGATCATCAAGTACTCCGGGCAGGTCCCGCCGACGTTCATCCAGCCCCCCACCCTCCCTCCCGACCTCGGCCGGCTCCGGATGGATATCAAGACGGACATCCAGGAGCTGATGGGCGTGAACGACGCGCAGCTCGGTGTACAGAAGCGAGAGACCTCGGGCTTCTCCCAGCAGACCGCGATCGAGGCCGGCAACATCGTCAACCGCCGCGGCTTCAACAAGTACACCTCGATGGTGAAGTCCTTCTGGCAACACTACCTCGGCCTCTGCGTGAAGCACTGGAGCGAGGAGCGGACGATCCTGGTGCTGGGGAAGGAGAAGGCGTTCGAGGCGATCCAGCTCAAGGGCGCGGACATCGCGGGCGGCTTCGACATCGTGGTCGAGTACGGCGCCTCGCTCCCGATCGACCCGAACATGCGGCGCGAGCAGTTGATGCTGTTGATGGAGCCGCTCCAGAAGGCCGGCGTCCCGATGACCAGGATCCTCCAGCTGCTCAAGCTGAACGAGCTCGACACGCTGTACGACGAGTTGGAGCAGGCCGCCGACCGCCAGATGGAGATCTTCAAGGAGATGATCGCGCTCCACAAGAAGGGCCTCGACGCCTACATCGAGCCCGAGGAGCTTGAGAACCATGAAGCGATGCTGATCTTCTGCAGCAAGTACCGGATGAGCATGGAGTACAAGACGCTGCCTGAGGAAGTGAAGCCGCTCATCGAGAAGCACATCAAAGACCGGATGCAGCTCGCCGCCCAAGTGAAGGGTCAGGGTACGGCCGGCGCTCCCGTCCCAGGCCCCCAAGCCGCCCCCGCATCTGGCCCGGTCCCCCTCCCCGTCCCTCCCCCCGCTCCCGCCGATTTGGGGACTTAACAAATTATTCTTGACATTTTACCACATGGTGTGGTATAATAATACAAACGGCATAAGTGTACCCGCGATCTGAACGCGGCTCACGATGGGCTACCCAGGGACTCCTGGACGCCTAGGAGTATTTCATGCCAGGTCCAGCGAATTGGTTAGAGGAAGCGTTAGCTGAAGAGGGTCTCCCCGCTCAGGCGGAGATCGCTGGCGAAGATGCGCCCGAAGATGAGGCCGCTGAGTCAGATGGTGAAGAGTCTGGGGACATCGAGATTCCAGAATCCGGGGAGTCCGATGAAGACCAGGCAGCTGAGGACGAAGCCCAGGCGAGTGCGGTCCAGGATTACCTGACCTACACCGCGGACGGTCAAGAGTTCAAGGCGACGAAAGAGGAGGCAATTCGAGCGTTGTCTCTGGCGAAGAGTTCCCGCCGGGTGTTCTCGGAAAAGGCGCAGCTGCAGCAGGCCCTCAAGAAGGCCGAGCAGGTGGCGAAAGAGAACTCCGCTTTCCGCGAGAAGTGGGAGCAGGCGGTGGCCGGTGCACGGAGTCCCAAAGAAGTTTGGGAACGGCTGACCGGGCAGAAGTTCGATGAGTTACTGGATGCGGAGATGCAGCGGCGTCAAGCTTACGCGAACGCCACCCCCGAAGAGCGCAAGATCCTCGACTACGAGTCGAAGTTCCATGAGATGAAGAGTCGCGTGGACCACATCGACCAGGAGTCGAAGAAGCGTTTGGAGGATGCTGAGAAGAAGTCGTTCGAAACCAAAGTCGAATACTTCAAGAGTCTCGCAGAGCCGGTCTTCAACCAGCACGTGGAGAAGATCGCTGAGACGAACCCGCAGGCAGTCAACAAGTTGGCCAAGATGCTCTGGATCACGTCGGTCCGGGATCTGCAGGAGTACAAGAAGCGGGGCTACGAGCCCAACCGCAAGATGATCGAGAAAGTGTTCTCGGCCAACGCGGCAGCACTCCGGGCAGAGCAAGCAGCGGCAACAGACAAGGGTACTAAGGCGGCGGTGGCCCAGAAGAAGGAAACCGCCAAGCAGCAAGCCCAAGTCGCCTCTACGCGCAACTACACAAGCAAGCCGGGTCGTGACTATTCCAAGATGAATCCTCTCGAACTTTTCCACGCGCTCACAGGCAAAGAGCGTCGGTAAGTTCCTTCCTTTCTACCTTCCGTTCCTTTCCTACCTCAATCCTACCCATCTAAAAGGTCATACGAATCATGGCAGCAACGCCTCTGATTACCGCGTTGGACGTCGGTAAATATCTAAAAATTGTTTCCCGCGGCGCAGTCTACAACAACCTCTCTGAAGACTCGGAGATCTGGAACCGCGTCAAGAAGATGAAGGCGGGCCCGGCCGAAGGTCGTGAGAACCGCTTCAACCTCCGTTCCGGCTACGGTGCGGCAGCTGTCGGCGAGCTCCCCCTCTCGGGCGGCGCTTACCCGTCGGCTCACAAATCGACGCTCAACGAAGGCACGATGGTCTTCAAGGACTATGCGTGCACGATCGAGCTTGAGCGCACGATCCTCCAAAAAGCCCTCAGCGACATGTCGAAGTACGGCGAGCCGCTGGCGGAAGAGATCCGCGCTAAGACGATCGCGATGAGCCGCCTCCTCTCCTACCGCGCTTACGGCGACGGTACGGGTGCGATCGGCGAAGTCGCCTCTTCGGCAGCATCGAGCAACAAGGTCGTCGTGACCCTCAAGTCCACCAACACCTGCCGCGGCTTCGTCGGCTGGTTCGAAATCGGCGACAAGTTGGTTATGGCTGATACGGCCGGTACGGCTGTCAGCCCGGATGCGGCGACCGCATACTCCTACATGCGCGTTGATGACAAGGACCGCGTTGCCAACACGGTTACGCTGGCAGCCATCAACACGTCGGGCGCACAGATCAACCAGTCGGCTACCACGAACATCGTGGCCGGCACGTTGTTCTACCGCCTTCAGCAGAGCACCAACGGCTCGATCCCGTCGGTGTCCAGCATCTCGGCTGATTACAACACGCTATCGGAAAGCTGGTGCGGCCTTGAGTCGCTCGGCCAGAACGATGGTCGCTTGGTCAACGGCATCACGTTGTCGGGCGCGCTCGGTGGAACTCGCTTCGACGTCGGCGGCACGGCCATCGACTCGCAAGACTTCCAGCAAGCGATGTCGCAGCTGATGATCCGCGTTGGCCAGGGCCGCTACAAGTACAAAGCGCCGATCATGGCGTGGGAAACCTTGGACGCTCTCGTCGAGTCGCGCGAAACCGACCGTCGCTTCCAGTCCATCAAGGACGACAAGCGCGGCGTCGAGCAGCTCGGTTACGTCCATGGCAAGAACACCTTGATCTTCACCCCGGACGAGTTCTGCCGCAAGGACCGCATCTACGTCTTGCCGGAAGGCGACGTGCTGCAGTTCTACGGCGAAGACTTCGAGTGGGTGAACCCGGATGGTAAGGGCCAGAAGTTCTATCTTCGCCCGAACTCCAGCGGCCACGACCGCGTTGTCCGTGCGTACATGGAAGGCTCGGGCGCGTTCTTCGCAGTGCACCCCGCCGCGATCCTGACGCTCCACAACTTCACCGTCTAAGTCACTTGGGGGGCCTGGGCGACCGGGCCTCCCTTCCCGCCTTTCCTAGGCCCACATCTTCCCAAGAACCAGCAGACCGCTGCCTAGGCGGCTGGAGCTGGAGAAAGACCATTTTCAATGACCAACAGACTTCCTGAAACCTACGCGCCCAACTACCCCACTCGCCACAACAAGCGCGAGAAGAAGCTGATCGATACTGCCGTTGCCCGCATGAAGCGTGACACGGAAGAGACGTTCCAGTGCCAACCGCTCTGCGGCGCAGATAACGGCGCTGGAGCAGCGACCGGCTCGACTGGCGACGTCAACGTGATGCGGACCGATCAGAATTTGTTCGAGTACCATATCAAGGGCGCTGGCCAGACTCTTGTCGCTCCCTCCTTCTCCTCGACCGGCCTCGGCCTCGACATCTCCCTCGACCAGACGGATGACGAGGGCGTTGAGTTCACGCAAGGCATCACCTCCCGCTCCAAGTCGGCCTTCACCGTCGGCACGGATCCAGCCTTCTACTTCGAGTGTCAGTTCTCGATCGCGGACGTCTCTGGTACCGACGACTGCGCGATGGGCTTCCGGAAGGCTGAAGCCTACCAAGCCGCCATCGACAACTACGATGAGATGGCTGCGATCAACGTGATCTCTGGCGACATCAAGCTTGAGACCATCTTGAACAACGCTGCCACGGTTACGACCGACACCACGCAGAACTGGGCAGATGGCGAGACGCACACTCTCCGCGTCGAAGTCGCGTTTGACGGCAAGGTCACCTACAAGATCGATGACGCCCCACCCACCACGACCGCTGCGTTTGCGTTTGATGCGGGCGAGGTTGTCGTTCCCTTCTTCTACTTCCTCCACGCCGCGGATGTCGCGGGCGCTGTGAACTTGAAGTCCTGGAAAGTCGGCTACGTCAACGCCGCGTAAGTAGGCGCTGGGGGGAACCATGCGGTTATTTGGTAGTCTGCAGACAGACGGCAGCACTCTCACTCTTAATGAAGGCGGTAACGAGACTGCCATCACGCATGGTTCCCCTTCCGGGAACATCACGATCACTCTTCCCGCTCTGACGGCCACGCTAAGTACACTGGCCCTCACCGAGACTCTGACAAATAAGACACTGACGTCCCCCACGATCAACGGGGGTACTGCATCGGCGCTGACTGGCCTCTCCCTGAGAGACACGTCGGCAGCCTTCAACGTGACACTCGCCGCGACCTCGACGACTGCACTCACCGCTGGCCGCACGCTGACGATCGATGTGGACGACGGCGCGCGGACGCTCGGTCTCCGAAAAAGCCTGATCGTTACGACGGGCGACGTGACGCTGGCTGGTAACGCCGCGGGTTCCTCGGTCACCCTCCCCGCATCTGGCACGCTCGCCACCCTCGCCGGGTCCGAGACCCTGACCAACAAGACGATGGGTTCGACCAATACGCTGACCGGTGCCACGGCCGCGAGCTTCACGAACAGCGGCAACACTATCACGCTGCCAACTTCGACCTCGACCCTGGCGACGCTGGCTCTAAGCGAAACTCTCAGCAACAAAACGCTGACAGCGGTCGCGGGTATTACGCTCGCTGCATCTGCCTCGATAGACTGGGCCGCAGGTAACGCTGCCCTTGGTGCGAGCCTTGGCGCGAACACCTTGTCGATAGGCGGCGCTAGTACCACGGTGCGGATCGTCGGCAACCTGCAAGTTGACGGCACGACCACGACGGTCAACTCCACGACGCTGGAAGTGGCAGACAAGAACGTGCTCGTCAACAACGGCGGCAACGATGCTTCGTCTGAGGGTGCAGGCCTTACCGTCGAGCGGACAGCTACGAACGGCTCTCTGATCTACAAAGACGCGTCGGCGACCAAGTGGGCGGCGGGGGCGGCGGGGGCGGAAGTTGACCTCGTCGGCACTTCCTCAGCGCAGACGCTCACCAACAAGACCCTGACCACGCCGGTCATCTCCCAGATCTCAAACACCGGCACGCTGACCCTCCCCACCTCGACGGACACACTCGTCGGTCGAGCGACCACCGACACGCTAACGAACAAGACGCTGACCAGCCCCGTCGTCGCCACGCCCGACATCGACGACTACCTCGACATCCGCGAGGAAAGCGCCCCGAGCACCCCCGCATCTGGCAAGGTCCGCATCTACGCGAAGACCGACAAGAAGGTCTACAAGAAGAATTCTGATGGCGTTGAGTCTGAGCTCGGTGCCGGCTCTGGTGGTTCCGGCGAGAAGAACTACGTAACCAATCCCTCGGGCGCAAACGACGCTGCCGCTGCAGTCCCCACCGGCTGGGTGAATGTCGGCGATCTCGACATCGTGGTCACTAAAACCGCAGGCGATCTCCCCCGCGAGAACACGACCGCATCTGGCCTGAAGATCACCGCTGACGCCAACACGCAGTCAACGGCCGACTATGTCTACTACGACTTCACGCTGGACGACGTTGATCTCTCGAAGAAGCTGAAAATCTCGTGGTCGCAGAAGGTGACCGGCACCTACACCGATGGCCAATTGGCCGTCATCGTCACGTCTCAGGCCGACCGGACTACCGCGCTCCACACGCCAGTCACGACCTCGATCCCAGCAACGACCGGTGTCTTCGAGACCACCTTCGACTCCGGCACAACTGCAACGCTCAGCCTCGTGATCCGCGCGACCGGAGACATGACCACCGATGGTGGAATCGTCATCTCGGATATCGTCGTCGGTCCGGGGACCATTGTGCAGGGCTACGCCGGTAGCTACCTCGGAAGCCTCTCATTCTCTGAGAGCGCCGGACTCGGAACATGCTCCAATCAGAAGTATTCTTCTTGGCGAGAAGGCAATCGGCTTCGTGTCCGGGCATACATTACGACCGGAACCGTGGCAGCAAGCACTGCAAGTATCGATCTACCCTCAGGCTACACCCTCGACACCTCGGCTCTATCCACAAACGCTAGCGGGCAGCGAGTTGGCACCTGGACTCTTCTAGCTTCAGCCCTGACGTCAATCAACAGCGCGGACTATGAGGGTGCGATTTTCTGGGACGGGTCCGACACCAATACCTTGTTCTTCACCGGCCAGACTCAGTCGAACGCATACGTAAAGAAGAACGGCAGCTCAGTCTTCCTCAGCTCCGCGTCGATCCAGATGGAATTCGACATCCCAATTGCCGAATGGGCATCATCGGGCGTGGTCAATCTCGGCCCCGGCGCGCAGGTTGAGTATGCAGCATCAACTAACGGCTCTTGGGACGACGCGGCTGCTGCGGGTAATACGATCTATGGCCCTGGTGGTGCACCAATCACCGGTTCGCTGTCCGCAGCTCGCGACAAGGTTGTCCGCTTCCAGTATCCGATCCAGGCGACCGACCGTATCGAGGTGCAATTCTCCGAAGATCAGGTGACATGGGTTCCGGCTGGCGGAACGATGGCGGGCGAAATCTACGAGATTTGGCACGTCAACGATGGCGCATCTGCCGGGGTGTCATGGGATCGTGGCACTACGGTCGCGACCGACATTACGGTCAAGTTTGCTCGATATGCCTCTTACTACACGGGCGCTGGCGCGCAGACGAAGAACTGGCAGAACGGGACTTACTGGCGCGTTGTCAAGGCGACTCAATCTGCTCCTGTCGGATTCGGCGCCGCGACCACAACCGCTCTCGGACTTTCGTACCTACCTAACGGTGAGGTGTCTGCGCACACAGGGGCTGGCTTCGGGAGTTCAGGCACGGCAGTCACGTGTTTCGGTTCAGCTTCCACCACGGGAACGGCGATCACCTATGCGAACAACGCGACGACAGGCGACACCTTCACGATCACCCAGGCCGGCGTTTACGCAATTTCCTTCTGCGCCGCGACCAACGCTCAGGCATACATCGGAATCTCAAGGAATGCATCGTCCACATCTACTGGAATCAGCGGTCTTTCAACATCAGAGGCACTGATCATGACGAGGAGTGATGCATCCACGGTCCCGGCCGCAGTCTCGATTACGCTTCGATTGGTAGCTGGCGATGTAATCCGCGCCCACGTGAGTGCTGGCACGACACAGGCCCAAACCAGTCTCTGGCGCTTCAACATCACCCAAGTCGCTCGCCTCTAGGGATCCCTCATGGCAACAACTCACTCCCCCTCTCCGATGCGAGCTTCGCATGCATGAACAACTCACCAGGATTGAAGCCAAGCTCGACACCTATGCGCTGATGACAATTCAGACCAAGGCCGATGTGGATTGGCTCAAAGGATACATCAAAATCAGCACCGCCATCTTCGTCGCGGTGTCTGGATTCTTCGCTACTAAATACTTTGGAGGATAGCAGTGGACATCTTGAAGGCGCTCGAAACGCTTGAGGCGCAGATGCCGAAGCTGAAGAAGATGGCAAAGGACTCGTACGGCGAGGAGCCGGTAGAGGAAGACGAGTTCGCGATGGAAGCCGAGGAAGGTGAGGAAGAAATTCCTGACCTCGACGCAGAAGATGCGCCGCCGCCTGCAGAGGGAGAGGAGGGTGAGCTGTCTCTCGACGCTCTCTTCGCCATGCCGCCCCCCAAGAAGAAAGCTCCGAAGAAACCCGGTATGTAATCGGAGGACCGCATGACGGTCAGCCTAAACGTCAGTGAGCTGGTGACAGAGACTCGCGGCCTGTTGGACGAGTTCAACGTCGAAGGTATCACAACGAATCAAATCCTGGAGTGCTTGAACCGCGCCCAGAAGCAAGCTGTAAGGATCGCGGCCCGGCAAGTCTCGTCCATCTTCCTTGGCTTCAGCGTTCTCGACTCTGACGACTTCACATCAGGAGATGACGGAGTCAACCAGGCTGAGATGCCGTCCGGCGTCTTCGCTCGGATGATCAAGAAGATTGAGGTCAGGACCACTGGTGGAACAGTCGTCCGAGAGGTTACGCCGATCTCGGTCGATCATCGCCATCCTTACATCAGCACCAGCTCCTCTAGTATCCCCCAGTTCTATGATGTCGTGGGGACAAAGATCCGGTGCTACCCGAACCTGGCTTCGGGCTACGAGCTCATCGTCCACTACACGAAGCAGCCGGACACTCTCGTGCTCCCGCAGGGCCAGATCAACACGATCAACTCGGCCAACTCATACGTTCTGGTCGATGCGGCATGGACTGACCTGACCACCTCCACTGACAGCCGGAATGCATTCATCAACTTTATCGATTACTCGACCGGGGCGGTAAAGGGGTCTGCGCAGATCGTTCTGCTCGATACCTCCACGAAGCAGATCAAGATCAAGACCTCCGCACTGACCCGCTCCACGGTGTTTGGTCGCACCATCTCCACCTCCCTCCCCTCCTCGCTCGCTGCCGACGACTACGTCTGTGTTGTCCGGGGAACCTGCGTGCCACAGCTGCCGGACGGCTTCTCCGACTTCCTCGTCCAGCACGCCACGGTAGCTCTGAAACGCCGTGTGAAAGAACCCTCCGAAGAAGATTACGCCGCTCTCCGCGACATCGAGAACGACCTCAAGAAGATGTGCCACGGCCGGGAGTCCACGATGCGGATCCGCAAGGCCAACTCCATCCTCGGCAACGCCCTCCGCCGCCACTACCTCTAAGAGACCCACATGCCCCTAGAGTTTCAGAAGGTCACGCTGAAAGACCTCAGCCGAGGCATCGATGCGCGGTCCGCCAAGAACGCGATCGAGCCGGGGTTCGCTGAGGATCTCGTCAACTGCGAGACCAACTCTGAAGGCTTCCTGGCGAAGAGGCCGGGATACCAGGGCTACTACGGCTACGTGCCGATGCGAGTGCTGGCGGTAGAGCAGCTGGGCACCGCGCTCAAATTCCGCCTCGACACGGCCATGACCATCCTCACAGCCACATCTTCTCCGATCGTGGTCTTCGGTCGCTACGGCCGGCCGGATGCGTCGGTCACCGGCACCGACTTCTACGCGGTCGATGGCAACGGCTACTACACGGACGTCGCGAAATACTACTCCGGGTTCGAGGTCCAGTACCGACGCGCGATGACAGCGAACGTGGCCGGCACCCTTACGTTGGAGCACGGCCTGGAGACGACGAACCTCCTCGTCGGCATCACTGAGTCCACTTCGTCGAGCAACCTGTCGAACTCGGTCTTCATCCCCGACGCCGTCCGGATCGACCAGACGGATCCTTACAACGTCGAGTTCGACTACTTCTTCAACGGCGCCTCGGACAAGAATGCGCTGCTTTACGTGGCCGACCGGGACACCTCGACGGGCTCTTACTACTCAGCGAACTTCGTGTCGGGGAGCTTCTCCGCCAACGTCCTGACAATCACTGCCGCGACCCACGGCCTCGCGAATATCAACCCCATAATTCAGGTCTTCGAGAGCACGGGCGGCGACTACGTACTCCGAATCCCGGAGCGTGTGACGATCAAGGCGAACGGCAATATCGAGATCGAGCTCGACGGCGCGTTCGACGGCAAGGTCGTCATGTCAGATGTGGGAGTCACCCAGCAGGATGAGGAGACCGTCACCGCGGGCGTTCCATACACCTTCTCGATCACGCCCAGCTCTGGCGACGTGTTCTTCGCCGCCGCGTACAAGCGTGAAGCCAACACTGACCGGACGCTCATCATTCCCGACTCGGTCACCTACAACGACTCCACCAACGCGCTGACCATTTCCGTCACGTCGAACACGACCGGACTGGTGCAGGTGGTCTACGAGCCGGGCTCCATCATCTCGAACGCCATCACCACGGTGACCTCCGGAACCTCCGCGACGTTCACCGACAACGAGCCGGCGATGACGCTGTGGGGCATCTCGCATGAGGGCCTCTACACCAACGACACGGCAGGCGGCCACGTGACCCACATCGACACCTACCGGCGCGAGCTGGAGTCTCGGGTGGTCTGCGGGCTCGGCGGCAACTTCTTCTCGGGCCGGACCTACGCGGAGTCGGGAACCACCTACCTGATGGGCTCGTCCTACGTGCAGCTCAGGGAGAGGGTGGGAACCGCTAAAACAGTGGGGCCATTCTTCGTCACGACCGGAACCTCCACGTCCAATGCGAGGGCGGTGACGGCCACGACCATCGTGTCCAATCGAGCCCCGATCACGGCCGCCGCCTACACGGGCACATCTGGCCAGGTCCGCTTCACCCTTAGCCTGACGGGCAAATCGGGTACGCTGGCCGGGCTCACTGTGAACGACAAGCTTGTCGTGACAGGCATGCCGTACTCCATTCTGAACGGCACCCACTCTATCATCTCCACCGACAACACGGCCAATACGGTTACCGTCTCCATTTCCACTGTCGCCGCCACCGATTACGACGTGACGGGGACGGAAGGGTGGGGAGGGGTGTTTTCAGACAGCGTCGTGCTGTCCGGAACGTCGCCGTTTTCGGCTGGCGACCGGATCTACTCGACGAACTTCGAGAACATGACCGTCACGACGCTCTCGTCCAGCGGCACCACGCTCTACATGGACGGCATCACCTCCGAGCAGTCGCTTATCGCGGTGCTTCTGTTGCGTGGAGGGCGCACATCGACCCAGGTGCCGGTGGCGAGCGTCACGAATTTCGTGGTCGGCGACATGTGCACAGTGCGCGGCATCGACCGCCAAGTGCGCGTCACGGCCGTCAACACTTCGACGAACGTCCTGACCATAGACGAGTCGTTGGCATTCGAAGACTCCCTCGGCAACCAGACGACGGTGCAGGTCTCGGGTCGATGGGTGCCGATCGAGGCTCCCCGCAGCACGGAAGCCCTACCACGTCGGACCTATCAGCGATACCTCACCTCCAATGATTACGACATGCAGCCGATCGTTCGCTCGACGATGTCCAACGACAATCTCTACCTGACGAACGGCGACGACGACGTCTACAAGTTCGACGGCACTAACCTCTACCGCGCCGGCCTTACGTCCTGGCAGCCGCAGCTCTTCGCCTCTCTGACCAGCATCGGCACCGGAGCCATCGCGCGCCCGAACGTGCTTGCCGTGGTGTCGGCGGTATCCAGCGCGGTTCTTACGGTGTCGTCCACTGCGGGCCTCACTGTGGGTCTGCAGGTTGTCCACGACCAGGACAACGCGGTGTACACGGTTGCCGAGATCGTCAGCTCCACATCTGTTCGGATGAACACTGCGGTCTCGGGGAGCGGCTCAGGCAACCTCCGTCGTCTCCGCCGCCTCCGCTACTACTTCCGCCTCCACGCGATCGACGCCAACAACAACATCATCGCCTCAGCCACCTCTGGCGCAAACGATTACTTCGTCAACCTTGTCGCGGACGCCAACGTGTCGTTGAAGCTTGTGGGCATGCCGACGTGGGGGGCCTATGACTACGACCGGTTGAAGTGCCAGATATACCGCGCGGACGAGGACGAGGGGCTGTTCCGTCGTGTGGGTGAGGTGGATATCCCGTATACCCTTCACGACGGCTACATTCTCTTCACTGACAATACCGACGGCGACGAGGCACTGACTATTGCAGACGAGGTCGCGACTCTCCTCAGCGAAGCCGAGTTAGGCAACCAATGGGAACAGCCTCTCCGCGGCAAGTACATTTCCACGACGGACAACCGTCTCGCCCTCGCCAATGTCAAGGACTACCCAGAGATCGCGCTCACGCTGCAGCAATCTACCGGTGCGGATATCACAGCGGCCAACCTCCATCAGAAGAAGTTCCTGATCCGTCGCGACAGCACTGATACCGGCACCGCGACGTCGATGTACACTCGGATCAACTACGAGCTGCTCGACGTCTCCTCGGCAAGCCCTGTTTCAATTACTCCCGCGACCGACATCACGTCGGCGGCGACCTACTTCAACGTCGCTAAGAACACGCACGGTTTGGCAGTGGGCGACTGGGTCTACTTCTACCGCTCGTCCGCCCCGGCCACTGGCACCATCTTAACCTACGCCGGGTGGTGGCAGGTATCGGCCGTGCCCGACGCTAACAACTTCCGGTGCCGAGCCACGAGCCTGACCGCGCCGACTGCCGAAGACGTGAACCGCTACGTGACGGCGACGACGAAGAGCGACGTGCCCGTGCTGCTCGGGACAGATGGGAACTACGGGACCACGACGGGCAACAGCAGCCTGTCTCAGGAACGCTTGGCGATGATCCGCCTGGCTAACGCAATTAACGCGACCATGCGGATGACGGATACAGAGATCACGGGGCAGACGACGTTCAAGCCGTGGTTGGTGGCGAGGGGGGGAGACGAGACGGGTCTCGGCAAGTTGGTGGTGCGCCAGCCGTTCGCAGCGGCAGAGACTTTTTCGCTCAAGCTCCCCGGTGCGGTCACCAATGGTAGCTGGATCGGAAACCTCGTGTCCCAGGCGGGCACCGAAACCCTCACCGCCTCCACCCGCCAGTTCCCCAGTCGCGTCATCGTCAGTCAGCGGAACTACCCTGAGATCTTCGACGGGCCGTTCGGACTTGAAGCCGACAGCGACACGGTATTCGACATCGATCCTTCGGACGGTCAGTCGATCACCGGCATCATTTCCTTCTTCGCCGCTTCCGCATTTGGTCAGGCCTCGCTCGAAGACATGCTCGTCGTGTTCAAAGAGAACGCGATCCACGTTCTCGATGTGCGGACAGGGCAGCGGCGGAAGTTGGAGACGCAGGGCATCGGGTGCTCGGCGCCCTTCAGCATCGCGTACACCAAGAACGGCATCGGCTTCGCGCACGAGTCGGGCGTGTACCGGCTGAACAAAGATTTGACCATCAGCTACATGGGCAAATTCATCGAGCGGCTCTTCCAAGATGAGGTATCGCACAACGACCTCAGCAAGGCTGTTGCCACCCACTATCCTGCCGGCCGCCAGTACAAGCTGTCTGTGCCGTACGGCGACGACCAGGAAGAGAACAACATCGTCTTCGTCTATGACTACACGCGCGAGACGGACGAGCGGGTCGAGTTCGGTGCGTGGAGTCGATACACAAATCATCCTGCGACGGGCTGGGCAAATCTCGGCAACGAAGCGTACTTCGCGACGACGACCGGCGAAGTGTTCAAGATTCGGAATCTCGGTGACCAGACCGACTACCGCGACGACGCTTCGGCGATCTCGATGGTGGCTGTTATGGGCGCGCTGGACTTCGGCTTGGCGGGCACCCGCAAGGTGGTGCGCGACCTAACGATTCACTTCCCGCTCCGCTTCAGCGACCTCACGGCACCACTTGTGAAGATGGCGGTGGACCTCGCCTCCACCTACAGCACACTGGACGACTTCGACATCGACCGCGACGACGGCGATTCCCGATCAATCCGGTTCGACCTTCCGGTGCGCCGGGGCGAGTTCTTCACCCTCCGTGTTGAGAACGCAGCCATCAGCGAGGATATGAGGGTCTCGGGGGTCACGTATTCGGTCGCCGCGGGGTCCTCGGCCACCATCTTAGCCGCTGCCAATTCCGACGGAAGTTCTTGACATTTTCCTTAAAATATGATAAAATAGATTTAGGAATTTCATGGCCACCAATAACCCCACACTCCAACAAGCTGCCAACCTCCAAGGTACGCTGATCCGGAAGGGCGGGCAGATTTTTGAGCAGGCCCCGACGACCCCCGACGGCGTCGAGAGTCAGGGGGGCACGCCTGCCCAAGTGGCCGCTGCTGGCACGCCGAACCAAAAGCAGCCCATTCTTGAACAGGCCGTCGCCGCCGAAGTGCAGGCGCCCACCGCCGTCCAAGCTCCCCGCCAGTTGGGGGAGGTGGAAGGGGCGAAGGCGGAGCAGAAGCAAGAGACCGCCGCGCAGCTGGGCCAGTTCCAGAACTTCAACGAGCGGGTCAACAAGCTCGTCCAGTCCAAATTCCAGGCGGTCCAAGGCACTCAGGCCAAGGCGCTAACGGTCGAAGAGGCGCTAAACCAAGCGTTCGCGCAAAACACCGCCATTCAGGTGCCCAACGCCAACGGCCAGGTGCAGACGAAGACGGTAAACGAGCTCGTTCAAGAGTTCGCCGCGAACCCTGCCGACGAAACCCCACTCACCCTCCTGTCCCAAGCCCTCTCCGCGTCCGGCACCTACGTCGATCCGATGCAGATCAAGCAGTGGCTCGACACGGGCGAGACGGCGGTCGGTTCCTCTGCTGCTACGACGATCTCCGACAACGTGATGATGGGCGACTTCAACCAGCAGGACTATCAGTCGCTGGGATTCGAGTCGCCGGCAGAAGTCGCAGGAGTCCTGGGCATCGACGAGTCAGCACTGCAGGGCATGACGCTCCAGCAGTTCCAGAAGGCCGTCGAGCAGAAGAAGCAGGCGATGTTCGAGGAGGTGCAGAACCTCCGGGCCGAGCTTCAGAACGCGCCTCCGGGATCCGCATACGCGCGCCAGCTGCAGCAGAAGATCGCTGACCTCACGGGTGCCGGCGTTACGACGACTGAGCAACGGATGAAGGAGTTGGTCGAGACGCTCAACACCGCCGACGAGATCCGTGTCGGTGATTCGACCATTCCCGTAGAAGACCTGCTGAAGGATGACAACGTCTCCGACCTCGTCGTCCGGTACCTGGCCGCTCCGCCTACAGAGCGGGAGAAGATCATCCCATCTGGCCAGGGCTTCGACGAGTTCAAGCAGTGGGTGCTGAGTAACAAGGAGTTGCTCGGCGGCCTCGCGCAGCAGATGCAGACCACCGCAGAGACGTTCAAGGGCGCGCAGGAAAAAGTCCGCGGTCTTGTGAACCAGCTCGGCGGCGACCCGCGGATGGTCGAGACCGTCGCGAAGTTGGCCGGCGTCGATATCCCAAAGCTCGGTCAGATGACGAGCGCGCAGGTCAGCCAACTCTTCGACAAACTCGATGATCAGCCAGCCTTCCAGCTCTTTGCGAACAACGCCTCCGATTTCGGCCTCACGGAAGGACAGAAGGGTGTACTGCTCAAAGACCTACGTCCTGAAGACGTGGCGGCGATGGCGGGCAAGAATGCCCAGGAGATTGTCAAAGGTTGGAAACGCGCGCAGGAAGTCGCCCCAGGGTCGCTGCTCTCGGACCTTCTCGGTGAGACCGGCAAGTTTATTGTGGATGATGGCGCTGTCGCAGCTTTCGACGAGGCGAAGAAAGTAGTTTCGCAGCTGGCCGGCCTCGACGTCGCCACGCAGAAATCGATCGTGCGCGATCCAGGCATGGTGGACCTCCTGAAGCAAGGCAAGGTACCGCCCGAAGTTCTCTCCAAGGGGAACCTGACGGTCAATGGCCAGCCCATCTTCTCGGATCCCCAGGTCAAGGCATTGCTCTCAAGCGGCGCACTGACGAAGGACAACGCCAACCTCCTCGAATACGCCGAAGACGTCATCAACAAGATGCGGCCACACGGCGCCCAACAACGCGCACTCGCCGCAGCACCCGACATCGACCGATTCATCGACGTGGTGTTCGGGAAAGATGTGAACGTTGATGAGATCGACCAGAATTACCGCTTAGCCCAGCAATTCGAGAAGATGGGGGACCCTGCGGCCAAGGCCCGTGTCGAGTCGATGGCTGCCGGCGCCGGTATGTTGGATGCGAACCGCGACGGTTATATCAACTCTCAGGATCTCCCAGGACTGAAGCACGCGGCGTCTACCGGCGGCACGCTGTCCATGATGCAAGCGGCGTCTGAGGGTCGCGATTTTGTCTCGCCGTTCTACACTCCGCAAGGCCAGGCCAACGTCGCTCAGCTCGGTAAAAAATATGAACCGAGCGGCGTGTACAAAGACATCTTGGACATGCTGGGTGGCGGCTTCTCTCCGCAAGAGCAGGAGATCCTTGCTCAGCATCCGGACTGGGACAAGGTCAGTCCTGAGTGGAAGAAGAATTACGGCTTCAAGTGGCAGAGCACGAAAGACTACGACAACTACGTGACTGGTAAGCGAGCCGAACAGGCTAAGGCCGCCGTGGCAGCTCCCCCTCCCCCGACACGCAACTTTGACTTTGATCGATTCGGTCGCTTCCAGATGCCAGAGAACCCGATCGCTGTTCCTTCTGGTGGGCAAGCACCGATGGTGTCGCAAGACGACTTTGACTACGCCGGCTTCGAAATGCCGACCATCACTGCGACTGGCCAGGCGATCGCAGGTCCAGCGTCCACGACTCACGCTGGTAGTGGGGGTCGCGGGCCCAAGGCGGGCGCCAAGTACGCCGTGAAGCAGACGGTATAAACATGCCAAATCTCTTTGACGCTCTACAATCTCTTCGCAATCAGCCCGGCACCACATCTGCCCAACCCCAACAGGATGAGCTGCAGCGGATCGCTCGTGCGCGGTCGGGCAAGGCGCAGGTCGCTGCTGGTCCCCAGGCGAGTAACCTCGGGGAGCAGCGCGCGATTGCGGCCGGTAACACGGCGCAGCAAGGCGTAGCTCTTGCCGGCAACCAAGCCGCCGCACAGATTGAGGCGGGCGCGGCGCAAGAAGCTGCTCAGCAGAATTTGCAGCGGCAGGGACTCGCGCAGCAGAAATCCCAGACCCTCGCCGATCTCGGGCAGCGCGGCACCCTCGCGGCCGAGCAGATGCAGGGGGAGAGGGAGGGGGCAGAGCAGAAGCTCGCTACCCGAGAGCGGATGACGACGGATCAAATGCGGGCTAATGCCAGCCAGACGCTGATGAAGCTCGCTGCGGAGTCGGACGCGACGGTCGATAACCTGTTCCGCAACTTCAAGCGGCAGTCCAAAGACCTTGAGCTCCGCCAGGACGGGGCTGAATTGGAGCAGCTTGGTTTTCTCTACGCGCTGCAAGACAAGAAATACCTGGAAGAGTTGGACCGCGTCGGCCGCGCTCGGCAACTGAGTAATGAGGCAGCCTTTCGCCGCGAGGCAGCGGAAATTGCGTTTGGCTCTGAGCTCAGTTCTGCCGCCGACAGGATACTCTTCGAGCGTTGGCGCACACAGACAGAGTCGGAGCTGCAGAAGGAGCTGGCACAGATCGACTGGAAGGCCGCGATGGAAGTCATGCGGGCCGAGACCAAGTCCGAGGCTGTGAAGCAGGTCGGCAGCGGCGTCGGCGAGGCAGTGAAGTATTCGACCAGGGAGGATGGTAACAATGGCTGATACTACCCTGGCTGCACTCGACGCGTTAGGCCGAGCCTCTGTCGATCTCAACAAGCGCGCGGTGAAACAAAAGCAGGCTGCCGATCAGATTCAGGCTGAGGTCGCGCTCGGACAGGCAGCCCCCAATGTCAGTGCTCGCCGTGCCGCGCAAACTGTCGCCCCCGCCCTGGCCGCGCAGCAATCTCAGGCGGCAACGGCTGGCGCTACGCAGACCACGCAGGCACTCGCCTCCAATGCTCAGCAAGCCGCCCAGACGGAAGCCTTCCAAGGCCGCCGCCATCTTGCCGAGACGGAACTGGCGCAGCGCGGAGATCTCGCCAACCGCCGCCGGGAGCAGGACGCTCAGATCACCAGATCGGGCATGCAGCTACAACGCGAGATCACTGGTAAGGAGCAAGTCCAAGCCGAGCGCCTCGCCAAAGCCGGCATCGAACAGGACAATAGTCTCCTCCAGATGTCGCTCGACATGCGCCGCACATTGAATTCCCTAGGCGCCGACTTGGAAGACAAACTCTTCGATGCACGTCGCCGGTTCACAGAAGACGAGATGGGGCGCAAGTTCAGCAACGAGCGTCAGCTGGCTGACTACGCGGTGACTTCAGCACGCGACAACCTGGAGTTCGAAGCGCGGATGCAGGACATGGCCGCCGCCGCTCGCAAGCGAGACATGCTGGTCGAGGCGTCCTACAACAAGATCCTGCAGACCCTCGAACTCGACGCGGCCCGAGAAAATACCATCCTGTCCCAAGATACGCGCCGCGAACTCGTGAAGATGAAGCAGCAGTGGGAGAAGAAGAAGGCGCGTGAGAAAGCGAAGAGTTCCGCGATCACCACTATCCTCGGAGCCGCGGGCATGATCGTCGGCGGTATCTACGGCGGTCCAGGCGGAGCGATGGCGGGTGGCGCAGTTGGCACGGCGGTCGGGGCCGGCATCGCAAATCATCAATCCGGAGAGGGCTAAGTCGTGGCCGATCAGTGGGGCTATTACAAATCGAACAAGAAGAAGTCGGCCGACCCAACGGAGGGGATGGGGGAGTGGGCGAAGAAGCCTGCGTCCTCGACGCCTCCGTCATCCGGCAAGCCAATTCCTCCCGCCGCGAGTGTGAGCGCGGACGAATTCAAACGGTTTGCTGACACGCCACTTGAGCCCCCACCCTCCCCACCCCCTCCCGCGCCCGACGACATGACCTTCGAGGCGACAGGTCAGGAGTACTCCGCAAGCAAGACGCCTGTTCGGTCCGCCGACTGGTCTCGTGCCGACACGGCAGCTAGGGCAGCGAAAGCCGCTCTCGACAAGTTGAGCGCGACAAATTACAGCGCCGATATGTCGGGTCTCGAAGATGAGCTCAAGAACATCCGCGGAGAACTACAGACCGCCAAGAAGACTATCAAGAGCAACGAGGAGCGTGAGCAGCTTGTCAACGCATTCACGCAGCTGGCGGTCGGCCTCGTCGGGCTGGCAAGCCTGAAGGACAAGAACTCGCTTGGCGTCAACGTCGCTGGGTTCAAGCCGAACTCGACGGACTGGAACGAGAAGATCAAAAGTGAGCTTGCCGATTTCCAGCTGCGAACGCAGGAAGTGCGGGACCGCATCAAGGAGCGGCAAGAGAAAGCCGAGCGCGGATTCCGTGAAGATGCGGCCAGGGCTACAACTGCGGTCGGCACGGCGGATATGGAGCGGCAGATTGCTCAAGGCAAGGAGATGAGCAACTACTACCAGGCGATGGGAGACGCTGCGACCGTCAAAGCCGGCAAGGTTACTCCTGACAAAGCACGACAGGCTGCTCTCACGAAGCTTGCGGAGCTTGGCGGAAAAGTGGCGCAAAAGGGCGGTCCGGACAACGAAGGAATCGCGGCATCGGCACGTGGTTACGGGCTCTCGCTCGGCATCCCAGCCGGTGAGATTAATCAAATGTACGACAAGGCGAAGGGGTACGGCAGCATGGACGATGGGGACGTGGCCCAGTTCCTCAGCATGCTGCAGGAGCGCGCCGCACAGGCCCAGGCTCCGACGGCCCCCGCATCTGATCGTGTCCGCGTGCTCATTCCCGGTAAGGGCGAGGGCTCGATCCCCCGCTCTCAAATCCCCCTTCTCCCCCCCGGCAGCAAGGTGCTTGATTGAATCCTCAGCTAGACTTTCAGCCTCTCGCCACCGAGGGGCCGTCGCTTGATTTTCAGCCCAAGCTGGATTTCGAGCCCGCAGTGGCCCCCGACAAATCTCTGCTGGAGAAGATCGGCAAGGGCATTAAGCGGTCGCTCGCGCCCATGTCGCTCTCGCGGGAAGAGCTGCGGGAGACATCGGTGCCGGAGGTTGCGGCGCAGGTAGTCACGGACGTCGGCACATCGGTCGCCGCCACGGCACTCGGTGGCCCCATCGGTGCAGGTCTGCTGGGACTCTACAAGGGCGCCGCGTCGGAAATCGCCAACGCTCGCGCGAGAGACCGCGACGTGAGCCCGATCGGAATGCTGTTCTCCATCGGATCGGAGATCGTGCCGGTACTTGGGCAGGCGGGAAAGATCTCGCGCCCTGTCGCCGCCGCAGGAACCGCCCTGGCACAAGGCGCCGACACCTACTTCAACACGCAAGATGCGACGCTCGCGGGAGTGGCCTCTGCGCTCGGTGCGGTCGGCGGCGCACTATCGGCCCCGGCCAAACGCGCCATCTTCGCAGACGGTGCAGCTGCGCTTGCGACTCCAACCTCTGCCAATCCCAACGGCCGTGTCCCGCCGAAAGTCCTCGAAGACCTCGCGGGGCTGATCGCCGACGACAGCTACCAAGTCGAGAAGCGCGTGGCGGACGCGGTCGCGGGGATGGGGGAGGAGGGGGCGCGGGCCTTTTTCCAGATGCCGCAGTCGGTCCTTCATCAGCTGCGGACTGGCCTTGCGGAAGCCGAGACTGAGCCAAGTGCGCGAGAGTCCGCCATCAATTTTGTGCGGTACATCGCCCACGATCCTGAGAAGAAGATCAAAGCGCGCAAGGCCCACTCAAGTGCCGGGCGTGGCCCCCACTGGTACAAGAACATCAGCACGATGTCTGATGAGCTGTTGGGCAAGAAGTACTCTGAGTACCGCATGTCCATCCTACGGAAGCAGGCCCTGGAAGATGCGGCGGAAGAGGCGGCTGGGCGTGTCGCGAAGGATCCGCACGAGGGGCAGGTTTGGGAAAGCCTGAAGCCGATGCTCTATATCGGGCGCGCCATCGACGACAAGCTCGGCACCAACCTCGAAGGTGTCGTACGCGGATTTTCCGAAGCCAAGTACAAGATGACGGTCGCGTCGAGTGGGTACTTCCGGCGCGCGGAACAGCTGCTCAAGCAGGGCGACAAGCTCGGCATCACTCGCGAAGAGGTTGGTCACGCGCTGAACGGGACGTGGTCCACCAAGTTTCGCGGTGAGAAGGCGCGTGAGCTGCTGGATGGATGGCGCACCCTGTACGACGAGGTCCGAGACGCGGGAATCGCTGGCGGAACCCGCACGGGCCGGCTCGAGAATTACTTTAATCAGATCAGCAAGAAGCCGGGCTACTTCCTCGACGCGATGCAGCAGGAATCAGAGCGCGTCGGCAAGATTATCAAGGACACAGGCGCGAAGGATCTCTACTCCATTCCTGAAGCGACTGATTTCGTCAAAGTGCTCGAAGTCGTCAAAGGAAGCGTCGCACGGCCTGAGAACGTCACGATCCGCGAGATCCCTGAGCTACTCCAGAAACTCCGCGAGCCGCGGACGCTGAAGAAGTTCACCGGCTTCGAAGCATCTACCGCGTTCCGTCGCGAGGGCTCGATGCCGGCGTTCGTGCGGGACTTCGATGTAGGCAACGCGTTCCGTGGTTACGTGAACACCACGCTCAAGCCCATCTACTTCAACGACCTGTTCGAGCGCGCCGCATCCCATCTTCCCCTCCTTCGCGGTGCAGGGTTCAAGAATAGCGAGAAGATCCTCGGGGACTATATCCAGTCGCTCTCCGGCGCTCCGAGCAATTTCAATGCGTGGATGCAAGCGTTCTCGGCGCGCAAGAAAGCGGCGGCACTCCAGTATCAGCGCGAGGCGACGACAGGCCTACAGAAGGCGGCGGGCAAAGCAGCGGAGATGTTCCCCGACTTCATCAACTGGAGCACGTCGCTCGTCTATCCCAACACTCTCGGCTACAGCCTCTATGCGCCGCTCCGAAACCTGACCCAGCCGCTCATGACGACCGCACCGGAGATTGGTGGCGGCGAGGGCTACAACGTCACGGTGAAGGGCGTTGGGCGCGCGTGGTCGGCGCTGCGGAAGATGAAGGACGACGGCAACTACTATGCCCGCGCCAACAAGTTCCTCCAGGAGAGAGGGCTTGCGCCGGGCGACGTGTTCTCCGACTCGCTGCATGAGTTGTCGCAGACGCTGCGTGGCGTGCCGGTGCTTGGACCGCTGATCAAAGGGACAGATGCGGTCAACGAGCTGGGCATGAAGTTTTACAGCAGCACGGACGTCGTCAACCGCTTCATCACTTACCATATCGGGCAAGAGATGGCGGAGCGGGCGCTGCGGTCACCGGAGACGTATAAGGGCTTCTTCCAGAGGCTGTCCGCGGGCGCGAAGGCTGAGATGTACAAAGCCTTGCGCAAGGGCGATACAGTGGCCCAAAAGCAGGAGGCGCTTGGTGACTTCCTGGCGCACTACCTGATTGCAAAAACACAGTTCAACTACGGTCGGGAGGCCATCCACAAGTTCGGCCGCGACTACGGCAAGCTCGCATCCATGTTCACCACTTGGCCCACGATGATCGCCAACGACATGGCCGAGATCGCGAGGAAGCAGCGCCCTGCCCTCAATGCTTTCCAGAAGTACCTGGCGCCGATCACCGTGCTATCGACGCTCGATGCGGTGATGGACGACGAGCAGTTCAAGGACTCGCCGGTCTGGAAGCTCCTTGTCGGCAAAGGGCTGTTGTCCCTGTCGCCGATGTCCGCCGTGCTCGACCTCTCGGTGCCGCCGCTTGTGAAGCTCCCCGTCGCGTCGATGGGGGCTCTGAAGTCGGCGATCGAAGGCGACTGGGCGAAGGCAGGAAAAGAGTACACGCAAGCATGGTCGATCTTCGCCCCAGGTGCGGGCGTCATCAGCAAATCGGCCAAAACGTATCAAGATCTATTCGAGGAGTAAGACGATGGGTGCGATCGCACAAACGCTCGGTAGCGTCGGTATGAAGATTCTTCTTCAGGTGGTCGGCAGCCTCGCCACGAAACAGTTCCTTGAGTGGGCGCTGTTCTGGTCGGCGCGCAAGATTGCCGCTCACACCGAGACGCCGCACGACGACACGTTCGTGGCAAAGATCGAGGAGGCCTACAATGGCGCAGGGAAGTAAGAAGGATCCGGAGTCGATGACGCTCCGTGTCCTCGACTACTTGATGACTGAGGGCTACACGCCCCCGAAGAAGAAGCCGGCGAAGCTCCCCGCCCTCCCCACCTCAGAGCCCCCGCTTGGCGAGCCTGGTGAGGAGAGTGGTGAGGAGCTCCCGGAGTTCTAGGATGTCGCGCTCCTGATCAACCGCCACTACCTGCAACTTCTCCACCTGTAGCTGCAGCTCCCGCATCTGATCCACCCGTGCTACCTTCGGCTTTGGCTTCTTCAGCGGATCCAGTTTGACTATCTTTGGGCGCATTCAGTAACCCCAACAATTCTTCGGCCAACATGATCGCGCCCTGGTGCTGCCAGGTGTCGATCTCATTTTTCTGTACCTTCGTTTTGAACGTCTGAAGACGCTGAGTCAGGTAGTCCTTCATCTCCATCTTGGTCTCCTAAGTTGAAGTTGGTGTCGTCGAGATAGAGTCGCGCCACGTAGGGCAGCGCGGAGAGGTCGAGGTCTTTGCTGAGCGGACGCACGTTCCAAGTGATCGTCTGGTAGGTCATCCCCGGCTCAAGGACGGTCGGGCCAGTGACCTCGGCGCCTTCCTGCAGATCAGGGTGCAGCGCCACGATTGCGAGCACTGTGTTGGTGATGATCATGCCTGGCCAGGTGAGCGCGACCACGCCAGGCTTGGCCGACGGGGAAGATGTGGCCGAGGTCAGCTCCACGGCGCGACGTGTCATGTTGTGGGGGCCAGTGATCTTGAAGCGGCGCTTGAGGGCAGAGCGCAGGCCGCCGAGTCCAAAGTAGGGCATGGGATCCTCCTTATTTGTTCACCTTGATGATTTCCTTCGATACCCGCGCAGCTCGATCGAGGTCTCCCCTCGCCCGCGCGTCGGCTTTCTCTTTGCGTAACTTCGAGGTCTCGCGAATCGCGTCGAAACGCTTGTGGCCGTCGCGGAAAGAGTGGTTCAGGACCATCGGCCCCGCCCCCTCCCACGTCCGCGTGCTGTCGGCGCCGCACTCTTTGCACGGCTGCGGCTTGTCGCGGTCCTCGAACTCTACCACGGTCGCGAACACGCCGTGCGTCGGGCACTCGTAGCAGTACGTCTTCATCCCCATTGTTCGACCCTTTCCGGCCCGTCGCCGATGACAGTGGCGGCTTTGTAGGAGGGGTGGACGATCCACACTGGGTAAGGGAGGCGCTCCGGGTTCGCGAGGCGATCCGTCGCGCACGCCACGAGGATGAAGCTGCCGGCGACGGGCAACATGTAGGACGGCAGCTCGTCCCTTTGTTGTTTAGTGAGACGAATGCGAAGGCGACGACGGACGGCTTTGAGGGCGAGGTCTTGGTACATCATAGGACTGACCCCTGGAACACGCGCGCCTCCTTGAACCAGTCCGTCCACAGACCGACAGTCTGCGCGTAGAACCGGTTGAATCGGTTATCGAGCATGTAAGTGACTCCACGGTCAGATGGGGTGCGGCAGATGCGGCCGGTTTGCTGCAGGATGGTGCGGACGGTCTCGCGGTTGAACCAGCCGGGGTCGCGTTCCATCTTCGCCTTGACCCACGAGTCCCCGATCATCGGGAACGGGATGGTGAGGATGGCCTGCCATCTTCCCGCGTCGTCCACGAGGTCGATGCCTTCGTCCATCCCCGATGCCATCAGCACTACCGGCTCTTCGCTCGCTCGGAACTGCTGGTAGACCTCCGACTTGTTGTACTTGTCGTGCCAGAGCAGGCGCCCTGCGTCGGACAGGAGGGGCCGGAGGGCCTCGGCCATGCCGTAGGTGACGTGGACGAGACCCTTCTCGGCGGGGTGTCGGGCGAGCAGCGCCTTGATCGCGGCAGCCATCTTTGGCGTCTCCGTCTTCCGCTCGGTGTACTTACCGGTGAAAGTCGGTGCGGCGATGAAGGGGCGGGAGGAGGGGGGGATGGGAGAGGGGCAGGAGAACTGCGCGATGCGGAATCGACTCAGGCCAAGGTCGTAGAGGTCGTCCACCGACATCGTCGCGGAGAGCATGACGAGTTTTTTGGTCGTGGAGGTCCACAAACCAGAGCGGAGGTTGCGGAGAGTGAGCGGGCGGACCTTGATGCAGTAGTGCGGGGAGCCGCGGAAGGGCTCGCGAGCGATCTCGAAGTGGAAATCCTGCCGCGCGTCGCGGATGTCTTGGAGGAAACGCTTGAACTTGAGCTTCTTGTTCTGTCCTTCGTCGTCTTCGTCGTCGTCCGGCATGCTCCGGACCTTCTCTTCGAGCCAGATCGCGAGGTCGCCGATCGTCTTGATGCTGTTTGGCCATCGCTCGATGTGCTGCCAGAGCGTCATCGTGCGCCAGCCGGCGATGATGTCGGCGCAGTTGTGCGCTTCGTCGAGAATCAGGAGGTCGCGGGGCCGCGTTTCGGGGTCCGAGAATCCCCAGACGCAGTTCGCGGCGTAGGTGTGGTAGTTGTAGAAGGCGACGTCGCTCGCTTTCGCCTCAGTGGCTGCTCCTTTCCTCGGACATTCGATGCAACACGCGCGTTTGTTGTCGGCGCACGTCTTTCCGATCCCCTCCACGCAGGAATAGAAGTCCTTGCCGCGAAGATTCGGCACTTTGGGGAAGTCCGCACCGTACTGCGCTTGCAGAAGGCGCGTCGGGGTCAAGATGGCGGCCCGTTCCCCCCTCGACGCGGCCCAGTCTCCGATGGTTTTCGCCACCGGACTCTTGCCGCCCGCCACGGGGATGGTGATCAGAAAAATGTCGTGTGTGTCGTAGTTCTCAGCGACCCATTTGAGGCACTGAGCCTGACCTTCACGCGGCGTTTTTCCGCTCGGGAAGAAGTCTAAGATGTTTGACGACACGGATGATCCACCGTTTGAATTTGCGTGTTGAAAGGACGCCCTTGGCGACGTTGCAGATCGAGCAGCAGGGACGGCAGTTGCGGAGGGTGTAGCTTTTGGAGGAGTCGATGCGGTCGAGGCCGGATGCGGCGCCCCAGTAAGTGACCGGACGTTGGCCTCCGCTAGAGGAGACCTGGCGCCGAGCAGCTGGAGCACCGCAGTAGAAACAAGGGCGTTGGACGAGGCGAGTGAACTGGTCGAGTGTGAGGTCCCATCGGATCCCGCGATCCCTGGCGTTGCGCTGTTGCTTGGAGAAGTAAGTGAGGTAGAGGCGGGAGGGAGGGAGATCACGTTCGGTTACCAGTTGCCCTTGCCGCCTCCCCAGTTGTCGCCTTTCTTCACGGCGGTGGGTTGCAGCTGCTTTTCCCAATCGCCTTCCCCTTCAGGCGGCACGTCGCTCTCCGCGAGACTGCGGATCACTTCGATGACTTCGCCGGTTTGTTTGTTTTTCCAGGTGTAGATGGGCATGTGCGTCACCAGAGGTAGTAGAGGATGACGAGTGCTACGAAGCAGAAGACCCACTCTGGGTCTGGCCAGGGGTGGTAGGCGTCCATATTTCCCTCGCTGTGAGAATGGCTGCCTGCCCGATGCAGGTAGCGTCGTTTTCATCTGTCTTGCGGTAGCCAGGAGTCACGAGTGAGACGGCCTTCCACACCGGAATGGGGCAGAAGATCACGTCGGGGGCGCGGGCGCCGAGCATCGCAGCGGCGACACTCCAGCGGAGGTGGTTGTGGATGACGCCTTGCAGTTCTTCGATCACAAGGACGTCGGGGGTGGGGTACGCGGAGAGGCGATCGCAGAGTTCGCGGAGGCGGAACTGGATGGCCCCGCCTTTCAGAGTGATTGATCCTGAGTCTATCTTCTGTCCGGCTTCGAAGCGGGCGAACCCTGCCAAGTTTGAAGCGGGATCCACTGACATCATCTTGCCGTGAAGGATCAGGTCGGCGACCATGCCGATCTGTTTGCGCCAGCGGAGGTTACTCGGGCCGCCGGGCCACTTCGGACTCACCAGTCATCTCCGTCGAGATGATCGATGTAGTCCATATTCTGGCTGCGAAGATATCCGATCGCCGCGGACACCATGAAGAGGACCGCCGTAGTCATGCCACCAGCAAGAACGAGGGAAACGATAACGAAGTGACTCATTCTCTCCCCCAAATCTCGGTCACCTTCTTCTCGACGTAGGTTGGGTCGTGCGAAGGGTGAGCGTTGTGTGCGTTCCAGTAGTGGCAGTCTTCGATGACTTCGCTGTAGGTGAAGCCGAGTGAGCGCGCAGTGCGGACGATCTTGTACAGATGCGGGGTGCGCTCCCCCTCCCCCACCTCCTTCTTCAGCAGCGCGGCAAGCAGGCCCTCGCGATCTTCCATGTCCGCCTCGATCGACGAGACCGGCTTCGGCATCGCACCCGTCCACGCGGGGATCTCTAGCTTCGCCCCCGCCATCTGATCCGTGAGGTGCTTGCAGTGTCCGGGGTTCTTGACGTGGAAGGTGCCAGTGATGCGGTAGAGTCCGGCGGGGTGGTAAAAGGTGACGTCGGCGCCAGGCGCGTGACGCTTCACCCAGTCGCGCTGTGCGAGGTTGATCGCGGGCCCGATCATCGTGACGATGGGGACGTGGAAGTGGACCGACCGGTTGCCGGAGTCGAACTGCTGGTACCCCACGCCCATCTCGGTCAGATGTGAGGCGAAACGGGCGGCTGCGTCGGGGTTGTTGTCGAAGTCGAGGAAGAGAGTGTCGGAGTAGAGGTCGCTGCCGACAAGACCGCGCATGTGGCGTTGTTCGGTCGCCATCGCGGCGATGTGGGCGGGGTGTGCGTAGACGCCGCGGAAGCCCCGGCAGAACTCGATCGCGTCGAGCGGGACGAAGCGGGGCGGCCCGAGGCGGCGGGTGGTGGCGCGGTGCTCGACCATCCAAATCATTTGAATAGCCTCCCCGCCAGGCTGTTCATCATGCGCTCTTTGAGTTCATCAGCGAGCCGGATCTTGCACTCACCGCAGATTGGTTTGTCTTTGACGAGACCTGCCTTCAACATCCAGTCATCACAGTCAGGCTTGTCACACACTGCGCAGTTCATGCGTCCACCGCCTTCCAGACGTTGATTTGCAGGTCGTCGTAGCCGGCGTACCGGAGTGCAGCGATGCGTCCGTTGCCGTTCACGACGGTGTCGCCGACGATCATCACAGGCAGGTCAGATGCGGTGAGAATGTCCTCGCCGGCATGGACGCGCTTCACGCGGGCCCAGAGGTAGGCGTCGAACGTGACGGGATGGCCGAGCTGGAGGTCACGGAGGTTGACGGTGGCCGGGTGCCAGTCCTTCGCAGCGACGCGCATCAACCACACCTTGGTCGAGAGCCACCGACCGCGCGGGTTGCGAAGGGTGTAGAGGATGTGACGCCAGAATGATTTCATGACCACACCACCTTTCTTTCGCCGGCCCAGATGGCGAGTTGTTCGAGGTAAGGACCGACAACGTTGACCACCGCATTCCGAGCATCGCGAGCGGCGTAAATGTTGATTGGTCCGACAAGGATGCCGCGATCGCGGTCCCATACTTCGGGATAGGGACGGGAGAGAGGGTTGATGGCGTAGAGGAAGGGAGGGAGCATGCGGCTAAGGCTGATGCTGTCCATCGGTGAGGAGATCATTAGTCCTCCACCTTGATCTCGGCGAGGTTGTTGGCGACTAGCACTTCGCCGTCCATCGTCACGTCCCAGCCGAGCGCATCGATCACCTTCTGGCGGGCGCGCTCGAACGCGGCGACCATCTCGGGGACATGCGCTTCGGGGACCTCGACGATCGACTCGTCGTGGTAGTCGATGATGAACGGCTCCCAGGGAATGTCCTTGGCTTCGCGGGTCAGATGGAGGATGAGGTGCATCAGCAGGTCGTGGCCGGTCGATTGGATGAATCGGTTGGTGATGTCCTTGAGGCTGTTGCTATCGACGGCGAGTGGGCGACCGCGGCCATTGATGATGTACCCGCCGTTCTTATCCCATTGCCGTTTCAACCTCTCGCCGAAGTCCTTCAGCTGTGCGTACAGCTTCCAGAAGGCGCGGTGGTAGGCGACGCACTCTTTGAACGTCACCGGCACGCCGTCTTGCAGGAGGCTCATGTGAATCTTGCCGGGGCCGGCACCGTATTGGGCGGAGAGAGTGAACTGCTTTGCGATGCTGCGCTGAAGCTTGGCGGCTTTCTTCGCGGCCGAGATGCCAGCGGGAGTCGGGGCGTCAGGATCATAGCCAGCGGCGCGGATCGGATCGCCGAGCGTTCCCATCTTCGAGCCGTTGTAAAGATATATGTCGTTCTGCTTGGCGCCGGGGCCATAGAGCTTGAGAAGGTTGGGGTCGCGAGAGAAGTAGGCGGCGATCTTCATTTCGAGCGCCGCGTAATCCATTGAGACAAGCTTGTGACCTGGGCGGGGCTTGAAGCAGGAAAGGTAGGCTTTACTTGACGGTTGCTGTTGAAGGTTCAACGATGTCATCTGGAACCTCATTAAGGCGGGCAAAGTCGCCGTGACGTTCAATTGCGGCTTTGTTGTAGGCACGCGCCGCATCTAGTTCAGATTTGAAGAGCCCCAAGTATTCTTGGACTCCGTGCGCTTGAATCAGAACTTTCCAGGCATTGCAGCTCGGTACCCAATAAACGCCCTTAAACCGTCGGCCAGAGCTGGCTCCTCGATTGCGAGCATTCTCCCCTGCAGAGCAGATACGAAGATTGGAACGACAATTGTTGAGGCCGTTACCATCACGGTGATCAACAAAACTGCCAGTCGGCGGTTGCATGATCTGCTGATGCATTTTGATTTTCTTGTTCGAGGCGGGCAGACGACGGACAACGTACCAAGTGTTGTAGTCACGGTAGGAACACCACTTGTATTTCGATAATTCTTCGAAGTCTTCGTCATCCACCAGAGCAACTTGCCCCTGCGTGCACGGAATTTCCTTCATACGAACCCTCTCCAGTCCACGACGGCCATTGGCGGATACGGTTTGTATCGCGAACACCTAATCAGCCCGATCGATTGCCAGCCCTCGCGCTCCCATCCGCCGAATCGCTGCACGAGTCGCTTAAACAGCTCAGTCGCTTCTTCGCGGGACATGTAGAACTGACTGAGGTCGGGGGCTTCGGGGAGGCGGCGGATGGGCCAGAGGACATTATCGGAGGCTAGGTGCAGTTCGCGGGAGTCGTGAAGGAGGCGCACGATCCACTTTTCAGTCATCGTCGCGGCCCCTTCTTAGACGTCTTGAGCGCGTTCGCGATGGCCGCGTTCTGCTGCTTGCGCTTCTCGTCCTGCTTCCGCTTCCGTTCTGCGGCGGCTTCGCGGTATTCACGGATCAAGGCGTCGTCGTCAAATTCCTGCGCAGCAGCGGCGTCGGCAACGTGCTCTGGCACCGCATCCTCACTCTCCTCCAGCTCATCCTCGTCAAGATCGTCGGCGTACCAGTGAGTGCCGCACTGGACGCAGTGCACCATCTCGTCGAACGTCTCCACCAAGTCGCGGCTGCCACAGTGAGAGCACTTTTTTGTCATGACTCAAGACCTCCTGAGAGACGACCTGTGATGGTTCCCGGTACACGGAAGCTGGGATGGAGGATGCCGTCCTTGGCCGAGAGCGTGAGGCACGCATCGACGTAGCTCATCTCCTTGGCGACGTCGTTGTACTGGACGAGGAGTTTGCCGAGGGGGCCGAGGAACGGGAGGATGTTGCGGTCCACCGGAAGTTTACCGCCGTCGGTCAGCAGTAGTTCGTGTCGCTCGCCATCGACGATGACTTCGCCTCGCCCCTTCTCCCTGAAGGTGAGCTTCTTTCGGCCCGCTTTGGGAGCGCCGGGGTTAGTGATGCGCGCTTCGTAGAGGTTCTCGTAGAAGAGCCACGCGAGATGGTCCTTCGAGGTGAGACTGAATCCCTCCCCGCGACGAACCTCCTCCTCGCGATTCTTCCAGGCCTGCCATCTGACCGTCGGCGTGCCGTCCTTCTTCAGACGCTCGGGCTCCCGCGCCAGCCACTCTTCGATGCTCGCCTCCCGCCATCTTTCCATGGGGGCCTTCATCAGCTCGTGGCTCCGGAACTCGGCCTCGATTTGCGCCAACTTTTGCGCCAGTGTCGTGCGATGCTTCATCAACGGCAGTCGATCTATGCGGATACCGCGGCGACCCTGGTTGATGATGTGGCGCACAAGTGTGAGGAAGTCGTTCCGGTGGTAGTCGAAGAGGACGGGGAAACGAGGCTCGAAGGTGAGGAAGTACTCGTACAGATGGAAGGTGGCCGCGGTGTCGAGCGCGCAGTACCGGCCCAGGATTTCAACCGGAGCCTGCCACATGTCGCCCTTGCCGAGGCCGTTCTTCTTCAACCAGTCGTAGAGGTCGGCGGTGTTCGGCTCGTCCCAGCCAAGGACGTCCACCATCGCGGTCTTCAGTGACCAGTTCTGCTCGTACCAACCCTCAGCGGCGATCTGGCGGAAGAAGCCCGAGGTACACATGGCCCAGTTCGCGTGGCGCCCGCACTCTTTCAAGTAGAATGCGCCGTCGAAGTTGATGTTGTGTCCCACCAACTGCCGCTGCTGGAGCCAGTCGTACAGTTCGCCCCGGAGGGCGGGGGTGAGGTCGAGGATGGGCAGGTACACGGATACCTTTCCATCACTCAACCCCATCCCCACGGCGCGGCACTCGTCATCGTAGAGCCCGAGGCCCTGCGTCTCGTAGTCGAGCGCGAGGACTGTGGCAGACGCGAGCGGCGCCAGATGGTCAGACAGCTCCTTTGAGGAGGTCGGTGTCGCTGTGACCACCTTTAGATCCACCGGTCGCGGATCCTGTCTTGATAGCAGTTTGTATTGCGGCAACATTCGTGGCGACCTCCTCAGGGATGCGACGGAAGCTCTTGATGTCCGGGTAGGCGCGGCGGAGCTTGGGCTCGTCCTCGTCTTTGTTCGCGTTGAGGTTGTCCACGAACTCCTTGATGTCGCCGAAGGTCTCGAACGTTCTGTCGCCGACCTTGTTCTTGAGAATTTCCGTCGTCTCTTCGTCGCCCGCGCTGACGAGAACGAGCTCGCCTTCCGCGTTCTTCGAGGTGTCGTAGCCGCGCTTGCCGTTCTGTACGGTGATGCCCAGCTTGAGGCCCACGCACGCCTGAATCAGCTGCGGCGCGGCAGCCATCGCCTTGAGGTAGGCCATCACTTCCGACTGGGAGCCAAGCAGCGCGCGGAGGAACTCGATGAGGCGGGTGGAAGGGGTCGTCTTCTGGTACTCGAAGATGAAGATGTCGGCGTTGATGCCTTGCTGCTGGTCGTTTTCGCACCGGACCTTGAGCTTGTTGAACTTCGGCTCGGCCTCGATGCTCATTACCCGCACTTCATGCTTGCCTTCGCCGAGCATGTTGCCGCCCGCGACGGGACGGTTGAACATGGACTCGCCTTCGCCAAGATCCAAGGTTCCAAAGTTAAGCCAACCTGCACTCATGCAACTTCTCCTTTGATGGAAGTAATGCGGCCGACTACTCGCAGCAGCTCGGCCAAGTTTGCGTCGATCACGCCGGGGTTTTGGTGGTCGAGAAGGTCACCAAGGCGAGCGGTGTAGGGACCGAAGTTCTTCGTGACCAGCTTCCGCTCGATGCGCGTCTTCCCATCTTCCCCGGTCACCGGAATAGCGACGGCGATGACGAGGTTGCCGCCCTTCCCCTCCACCAAGTCCTTCGTCGCGTTGCCTTTGGCGACCATTTCCACGCCGATCTCGACGCCCGCGGAGTCGAACTTCTTGGTGAGGGCGTAGGTGACGAAGGTGTTCTTGTTGTGGTCCTCAGCGAGCTTCTTGCAGGCGACGATCAGCTGCACGCTCTGGTCTTTGAGGAAGTCGAACGCCTCGAACTTGTTCTTGACGCCCTTGCGATTGAACTCCGGCGACTGGTAGACGAGGTCGGTGAAGCCCGAGATGCCGTCCACGTAGATGTTGTCGTAGTCCATGATCGCCGGGTCCTGGAGGATCTCGAAGGCCCCCGTGAACTTGTCGAAGACGATCATGTCGAGCTCGTTACCCAGCTCCTTCGCCTTCTCCACCGGAGAAACGTTGCCTGCCTCGACGCCCGCAGGCTGGAGGAGGAGCGTCTTGCCCGGCAGCGTACCGGCGAGGGTCGATTTACCCGACGTTCGCGTGCCGCCGATGGCAGCAAAGAAGCCCTTCGAAGCCTGCCGCTTCGCAAGGAGACCTTTGATGACTGACATGCGTGTTACTTCCTTTCGAGGGAGTTGTGTCTAAGTTCGAGCATGAGGAGGTTGATGCGTAGGAGGGAGGCGCGGATGCGGTGGAGGCGGGATGCAAAGTCGTCGGCGGGGAAACCGGGCGTGCCGGACACCTTTCCAGTGTGATGTGACACGTAGAGAGGGGTCCGACCCGCCGCAAGCTGTTCCGCGATCTGTTTCTTTGCACGAGCTGCGGAGAGGTCGATGATGTTGTTCACCAGGTGACTCCTTTCATCGCGTGAAGTTCGTCACACCAGTGGTCGAAGGAGTCGGTGGAGTCCGCCAGCTGGCAGAAGGTGCAGTACTTCTCGTGATTGTAATGTTGGGGTTTTCCGTCGGCGTAGATGGAGGCGGGCGGGAGGTAGAGGGTCTTGGTGGCGAGACATTCATCTACCAATTCGTAGAAGTTTTGAATGCCGTTGGTGGTGATCAGCGTCTCGACGTCTTCGCCCTCGACCGGATTGCGGTACCAGAGGGTGCCGTTGCGGAGAGCGAGCGGGAACTGAGCACGGAAGGGTAAGATGGCGGCGCGGTAAGGTAGGTTCAGTTTCTTGCGGTAGTCGTTGTTGACGTCGAACTTCGTAGGGCAGAAGTACATCAGGATCCAGGGGGTCTCTTTCTTCCAACTGCAGTGTGCAGCTTGGCAGAGGTGCTTTGGGTCGGGCCGCCCGTCAAACCACACTTGATGTGCTTTGTTTGGACTCGCGATACCCTTGAGCTCGACTCCCACTTTAGGAGCATCTGTCCCGTCCGGGTTGCGCTCCACAAGGAAGAAGTCCGGGCGGAGTGTGACGCGGCGTCCAGACGGGAGAGTCCATTCTGCGCCGGCATCTTCCTCGCATCTGACCTCTCCAGGGAAGCCACGTACGAGCTTGGTGGTGAGGGCCCATTCAAGACCTCGTCCCAGGTCGAAGTAAAACTGCGACGTCGGGTCAGAAGGAAGATCGAGACCCAGAGCACGAGCAACAGAAGCGCGATGGCACCCAATGATGTCTCCGTTCTCTGTGATGCAGCCTGAGTTGCCGCCCCTCAAGTCGCCGAGTTTCGCTTTCTCCGCAGCGGCGTGGTCAACGTTGAGTAACTCTTCCCCCGCCCGGATAAACTGCTCCAGGTTGACTGTTGTGAAGTCAATATTCACTGATGACTCCGGGATGGAATTTAGGGGGTGATGATTAGGGAGGGTTCGGGGGTGATTTGGGGGGTAGCTTCGGGGGTTGGGTCAGATGGCGGGGGCGTGTCGGTGAGATCGGCGGTAGCTTCGAGGGCTTGTTTCTCTGCTTCGTTGAACTTGTCTTCTACCGCAGCGAAGGAGATGTCGAGGAGGTGGTCAAACAGAGCTTTTGGCGTAAGCCTTAAGTTCTGACATAGGAAGATCAACTGCGCGATCCGGTGTCCGGGATAGTACCGAATGCGAAACGGCTTTTTCTTTTTCGACACTAGGACACTCCTTTTGCTTGGCAGCTTGTTCCTTCAACTCTTTCTGTTTGCGATACGTGGCTAGGATCTGTACGAAGTCGTCGTCGGTGGGCGGGACACTGGGAGCGCAGGGCGCATCTTCCCAGAAGACGTTGAGGGCGGGGATGGTCGTGGTGTTTACGGGCAGGTTGGTGAAGTGCGAGAGAGCGAGCGCGTTCCATGCGATGTGGTCGGCATGCGGCAGGCCCGTTTCCGGGTCGGCGAACTGTCCGCCCTGCAGTGCCCAAGTGTGGCGCACTAGGGAGTCGATGATCTCGGCGAGCGGGAGACCCTTCTCCCAATTCCGAGGCTTGTACTTCACAGCCCCGATGGCCATGACCCGCATCACACCTTTAAGCGCATGCGGTGAGAGCAGCGACGGCTGAAGCTTGCCTGAATTGTAACGCAGTCCACGCTCACTCATTGCTTCCACTCCACATGTTGGCGGGCTGGCCGTCATTTGCGATGCACTGGCCCGATGGTTTGTAGGCGGCGTTGTCAGGTTTCGAGAGCGCGCCGGTCAGCGACGAGATCGCCCATGCGCGCCACTTCACCTCGCCTTGTTGCAGACGCATGAACGCAAGGCCGAGCACCCACGAACCGTCTTGTTCGGCGGCGGCGAAGGGCTGGCCGTTCCCATAGCCCGCGAGCTGGGCAGATGCGGTGAACTTCTGCAGCTCGTCCTGACATTGCGGAACGGTTGTGGCGCAGCTCGACAAAAGCAGTGCCACGAGCACCAAGAAAATCTTCATTTGTGGGGTTCCTTAAGTGGAGTCTAGGAGGATGTCGAGGAGGTCTCGACGGGGAGGGATATGAGGCAGAAGGTGGAAGGTGTCGTCGAGGGCGAAGCGATATGTGTCACTGACATGGAGTACAAGTGCGTCTCCTACTTCATCGTCGGCGACCCAGGTGACGGTGATGACGCCGCGCGTATGATCGACAGCCGTGACTTGGTACGCCATACCTCAATCGCCCCGCGCACGGCCCAGATCGTGAGCGCACACGCCGCCCCGAATCTGATCGCTGCGAAGCCAAGCTGCACTGAGGTAGTTAGAAGCTTGGACCGGAAGTAATCGACCATGTTTGGCATCTTTTAAGACTTTGTTGTTAGGGCCGGAGTGGTAGGCGAGCATGGCTTGGGGGATAGAGTTATATTTTATCATAAGATGACGCATATAGCAAGCTGAAAGTTTAAGATTCATAAAATTGTCATACAACTCTGACTCTGAAATCGGCGCCAACTCGGGGCAGAAGTCGTTGCGGTCGCGCGGCATCAATTGTCCGAGGCCCACTGCGCCGACAGGGCTCCGCGCATCTGACCGGTAACCAGATTCGAGGCCGAGTTGGAGGATCCACATCTCCTGTTGGCACCGAGTGGGGAGCTCGGACTCGGCGACGAGCGGGATCAATGTGAGGAGGGTTTCGCGGCGCGAGGCGGAGAGGGTTGGGGGGAGGAGGGAGGCGGTGTATTCGCGGAGGGAGGGGGGTTTAATCGAGCCAGATGGTACGGAGATAGGACTGGCCGTAGACGACGGCGTCGTTGACGGAGGGGGTGGAGATGAACAAGCGCTGCCCGCTTTGAGCGCGAATAGCAGCAGCCAATATCTCATGCTGTTCATAAAATTTCCTTTCTTCCTCTGATTGATACGAACCCAGTAGGACCATGATCAGGTCTGGGTAGGGCGTAGTGTCTTCGTAAGTTTTGTTGGTGAGTGTGTGGTCGTACCACAGATGGTAGGTGGGGGAAGGTGATTCTTCGACGGTGTAATTGGCTGCGTCATATATGCTGTTATCTTGAAACCGCTCTCTCAATCTCCGAGTCGTTTCGCGAATCCTCTCTTGAAAGCTCTCTAATAAGGTCGGCATTGTATTTGACTCCTTACCCATACACTTGTACGGTATGCGGGAGGGCATCAATCATGGTTGACGCCAACGGTCGTTATTTGTTCGAGTGCGAGCAATCCACTGACGGCGGGATAACTTGGGTTCCGTTCCCGAGGTTCGGATCCGATTTCGTTTTTCAGGCTACGTGCCG
>Ga0196963_10000191_pt1 | contig 61167 bp, 102 predicted proteins | sample S1_5metaG_FD_148600 | JGI IMG/M metagenome (GOLD analysis project Ga0196963, IMG submission 148600) | Soil microbial communities from Anza Borrego desert, Southern California, United States - S1_5 | ecosystem: Environmental > Terrestrial > Soil > Desert | place: USA: California | collected... | reverse complement strand
GGCGCCGCCCGCAGCAGTCCCGGTCAAGGAGGAGAAGGGCAAGGCCATTCCCGCCCCGTGGCTGAGCCCGCGGGCGGTGGCGAGATTGGGCGTGCGGACGGGGAGCGTGACGCCCGTCGTGAGGGCGGACCAGTTCATCCACCTGACCGGCATCCAGAGCGGGCGGGACGGCCACGGCTACTACGACTTCCTGGGCCTCGGGAAGAAGCTCGCCGACGCGGAGAAGCAGGCCAAACTCGACCGCGCCGGGGCCATCGAGATTTACCGGGAGCTGGCGGGCATCGTCCCGGTCAGCGGCGTGGCCCTCTTCGGCCGGCAGGTGTTCCGGTTCCAGACGATTGCGGGGAGTTGGTGGGAGTCACGCGACACGAAGGAACCGACGAAGAGGCGTGACCCGGTCACCAACCTCCTCGACGACTTCCAGTTCGACGCGACGGAGATCGTGGCCAGTTTGCCGAACGGGTTGCCGTTCTTCTTCCTCGCGGACAAGGACGGGAACCGCCAGGACACGGCCCCCGACTTCATCGCGGCCGACCATCGCAGCACGAACAACGACCGGCGGGTCCATGTGGGGATGAGTTGCATCGCGTGCCACGCCGACGGGGGCCTCCGCGACATCAAGGATTACGCGAGGCGGATCTACGACCCCGAGAAGGGGCTGGCGCTGGCGGCACTGGCAGCGGACGACGCGAAGGCCCGCCGCATTCACTCCGTCTACCTGGGGCCGCTGAAGAAGGCGTATGACCGGGACGTGCGGGACTACGGGGAGGCGATTGAGGGCGCGTGCGGCCTGAAGGGCAAGGAACTCCCGAAGGCTTACGAGCGGGAGTGGAGCCGCTACCTCGACGACCCGGTGACGCTGGTGAAGGCCGCGGCGGAATGCGGGACGACTCCCGCGGCGCTCCGCGACCGCCTGCGAACTGCCGCCAAGCAGAAACTCGGCCTCACGGACGCCGTCCTGGCGGTCTACCTCTTGGACGACCCGCCGCCGGTCCGCCGCGAAGCCTTCGAGGAACGAATGGTCTTGCTGATGGTGATTCTGGGGGGAGGCAACCCGTAATGCGGGGCGAACTGGAAACGCACCGGCACATCCGCCGGGTGCAGGAACTCCTGAACTTCGTGATGTTCGGGTTGATCCGGCGGGCCGAGAGGCACGACGCGAGCAAACTCCAGAGCCCCGAGCGGGAGGTGTTCGAGGAGTACGCCGGGAAGTTGGAGGCCACCACCTACGGGGGCGAGGAGTACAGGGGGTTCCTGGCCGCGATGAAGCCGGCCCTCGACCACCACTACGCCAACAACTCGCACCACCCGGAACACTGGCCGGACGGCATCCGGGGCATGAGCCTGCTGGACATCATCGAGATGCTGGCCGACTGGAAGGCCGCGACCGAGCGCCACGCGGACGGGGATCTGGCGAAGTCGATCGAACACAACCAGAGGCGGTTCGGGTACTCCGACGAACTGAAGGCGATTCTACGAAACACCGCCCTCCGACTCGGTTGGATGAAGGAGTGACCCCGTGACCGACAGCATCAAGTTCGCCGCCGGGGTGGTCGCCGGGTTCACCCTCGTGTTCGGCCTGTTCATCCTGGTCGTCCGGGCCGACGCCAACCCGCCGGGGGGCGCCGTCTTCCCCGCCTACAACCCGGCCTATGCGGAGGGCACCGGGGCGTGGACCAAGGCCGATGTCCGGCGGCACTTCGAGCTGCTGGAGAGCATCGACCGGGGCATGAGGAACGGGGCGGTCAAGAAGGGCGGTCCCGACCGCTCCGCCGTCATCGTGGCCCGGTGTGCCGAGTGCCACAGTGAGGAGAAGGCGAAGGGCGATTTGATCCTCGTCATCGGCGACCCGGCAAGGCCCAAGCCGCTGAGCGTCCGCGAAACGAAGGCCGTGAACAAGGCGGTGCTCGACGGGGTGATGCCCCCCCCGGGCAGGGAACTGACCCCGGCCGAGAAGGCGGCGTTCCAGTGAGGTGCGAGCCGTGGCGGCCTACTTCGTGATGCTCGGCATCATCGTGCTCCTCGGGGTGCTGTGCGTCCACACGGCGGCCCGACTGGACGACGCCCTCACCGAGATCGACCGGCTCAAGAACCCCCGGAGGTGATTCCATGCGTTCCGCATTCGCCCTTGCGGCCGTGCTCCTGGCGGCCGGCACCGCGTCCGCCCAGCACTGCCGGCCGGTCTACCACGCCCCGGTCTACCATGCGCCGGCGTATGTGGCCCCGGCGTACACCCCCGTGTACGCGGCCCCCTACCTCGTCCCGGTGGCAATCGTGACGCTGCCGGGCGCCCCGACGGTCGCCCTGAACGTGTACGGCCCGGCCACGTTCTACGTCCTGCCGGCACCGGCCGCCGAGAAGAAGTGATCCCCGCAACCCCGCCCTGGAGGTGTTCCCGTGAAGAAGTTCGTCGCCGTGTTCGCCCTGTGCCTCGCCCCGTCCACCCTGTTCGCCTGCGACCCGCCCGCCGTCGGTGGCTACTACTACGCCGCGCCGCTCGTGGTCGAGCGGGTGCGGGTCGAGAAGGTCGTGGTTCAGCCCGTGGTCGTCAAGCAGGTGGTCGAGAAGGTGCAGGTCGAGAAGGTGGTCAAGCAGAAGGTGGTCGTCCAGGAGCGGAGCCGGTTCCGGTTCGGCCGATGACCCGACCCGGCCCGAAGCCGTGCCCGTTCTGCGGCTCCCCGGCCGAACTGGTCGAGGAGTCGGACCACCACGGCGGGTACTTCAAACTCGGCTGCCCGCAGCAGGAGTGCCCGGGACACTGGGCGTTCTACACGGAGCCGATCGAGGATCTCGCCGCAGCCCTGTCGAAGTGGAACACGCGGGCCGGGGAGTCGCCCGGCGCCACAGTGACCGAAGCGAAGGGCTGGCCGGATGGCATCCCGCCAGACTGCGGCCCCTACCACTCACTCCCCGGCCAGCTCGGGCCGGGTTAGGGGCGCCGCCCATGCCCGCGATGTTCTGGCTGTGGGATCTGATTGCCGGGTTCGCCCTCGGGGGCACCGCCGCCGAACTCGGGGCGGACTCGTTCGCGGACCGGGAGGTGGCCAGCGCCACCATCCGGTCCGCCGGCGTGTGGGCGTGGCCGACCCTCGAACGGGCGGCCGGCAGCCCCGACCCGGAGATTGCCCGCCGGGCGGCCCGGCTGTGCCAGCGGTGGCGGGACGTGCGGTTGGACCTCGAAGCGCTCTGGGTGCTGGCCGCCCCGCACGACCCGGACGCCGTGGCGATGTTCGGCGACCACGCGCTGAGGGTGAGGTTGGCCCGGCTCGGGCTTTCGGTCGAGTCCCCGCACGCACTCTGGATGCACCCGGACAGTGACGACGGCGACATCGTGGCCATGTGGTTCCGGGAGCGTCCGCCGCACCACTACCTCGCGGTCGGCCTGGCGAATGCCCGCAGCACCGTCCACCCGTGCTGGTTCGTGGCCCCGGCCCCGAGAGCGAAGTAGCGCCAACCCCGAGGCTCGCCCACATGGCCGACACGCTCAGCGAGGAAAAGCAGGCACTCATCCGCGAGTGCCTCGCCGCGGGCATGAGCTACTCGGCGACGGGCCGGGCGGTGGACTGCGGACACTCCACGGTCCGGCGGTACGCGGAGCGGTGGGGAAAGCCCTCTGGGGGACATGCCGCCCCCGCCCCACAACTTACCCCATTCCCCGTCACCCTCCCCGACCCGGCCCCGGAGGCGGGCGGGCCGGGGCTGCCGGAGCCCGAGTACGAGGTCTACGAAGATTACAAGATAGACACGCCCGGGGCGTGGGCCGTCCTCTCCGACATCCACCTACCGTACCACGACAAGCGCACCATCGAGGCGGCCGTTCGGGAGGCCGAGCGGCGGAACGTCGCGGGCGTCATCCTCAACGGCGACACGCTCGACTTTTACCAGATTTCCCGGTTCAGCCGCGACCCGTCGAAGCCGCGGGTGAAGAACGAAATCGAGAAGGGCCGGCAACTCTTGGCGTGGCTGCGGAGCAAGTTCCCGCGGGCGCGATTGGTGTTCAAGGAAGGCAACCACGACGAGCGGCTGAAAAACTTCTTGTCCGAGCGGGCCCCGGAACTGTTCGACCTGGACGACCTGCACCTGCCGAACCTCCTCCGGGCCGCGGACGTGGGGGTCGAGTGGGTCGGCGACCGGCGGGTGATGCAGCTCGGCAAGTTGCCGGTCATCCACGGGCACGAGTACCAGGGGGGTGGTGGCGTCATGCCCGCCCGGTGGCTGTTCATCCGGGCGTGGAGCAGCGCCTTGTGCGGGCACTTCCACCAACCGAGCCACTTCCCTGTGACCAGCCTCGACGGTCGGGAGATGGGCGTGTGGTCAACAGGATGCGCGTGCTTCCTGAACCCCTACTACCGGCGGAAGAACCCCTGGCGCCACGGCTACGCGATGATCGAGGTCGGGGCCGGCGGGCTGTTCGAGGTGACGAACCGGGAAGTCCTCAAGGACGGGCGTGTCGTCTGAGGCCAACCCGGTTGAGTTCTCGGCCACGGAGGTAAATGGCCTCCATCTCCGCGAGTTCTTCGGGGGATCGTTTCGGGCGTCCGCCCGTCGCGCGGCGGGCTTTGTAGATGGGGATGAACGAGAGGGGGACGAGACGAACGCCGTCACGCAGAACACTTGGGATGGCCCCGGTGTAGCACCCGCCGAAGACGGCGGACCGGTCGAACCCGGCGGCCTTCGCCCACTGCGTGACGTTCGCCGTCGGTTCCCCCTCAACGATCGGTGGTGGAGTCCAACTGTGACTGAACCTGAATGCCTTGAGTTTCAGTGCGTTCTCCGCTTGCGCCTTCTTGATTCGTAGGTACGGCAGGAGTTGCCCGACGACCTCATAGAAGCGATTGTGGTCGGCGCGCCACACGAGTAGTTGCCGCGACTTGCCGGGGTTGTTGAGTTTGTGCCGGATGGTGCCGCCGAAGGTGTCGCGGGAAAGTTCAACGGCTTCCGGCTCGACTTGGGCGATGGCAAGTCGGGGTTGATAGACGGGACTGGCCGATTCGGAGTGCGTCCGCTGGTAGTGAGTGTTCTTGTAGATGGTGATGCAGCCGTCGGAATCCACGACGCCAGCCAAGTAAGCCAGAACGGTTGGATCGGGCATGACCGTCCCCCAGAGATGTTTGCTGATTGTATCCCGACCGAGTGTCCGGTTTGTGGTCGCGTCCGACGGGTGGTTCAGCGTCCACAACCGGCGGGTGATGAACGGGAGGGTGGTGTGACGCGGAAGCGAGTTTTCATCGCCGGGCCGATCGTCAGCGGCGACCTCGGGGCGAACATCACCCAGGCGGTCGAGGCCATGCACGCCCTGATGCGGGCCGGTCTGGCGCCGTTCTGCCCGCACCTGAGCTGCTTCGCCGGGGGCGTGTGCGGGCGGACGTGGGGCGGGGAGCCGTGGGCCAAGGCGGAAGTCCTGCCCCGCGACACCACTCTCGCGGACTGGTACGGGATCGACCTCCCGTGGGTGGACGTGTCGGAGGCACTGTTGCGGCTCCCCGGCGAGGGGAAGGGGTCGGACGGCGAGGTCGCCAGGGCCGTCGAGCGGGGCATTCCCGTGTTCTACAGCGTGGCCGACGTGGTCGCATGGGCGGCCGAGTGATGAACTGCTGGCGCGCCCGCGTCCACCTGAACCCGCCGTGTGCCGAGGCTGACGTGGTCCTCGACCTGCCCGTGAAACTCCAGGCGAACGGGTGGAGCTGCGGGGAGGCCGCGGCGCGGATCGTGTTCGAGTTCCACGGGGCGAGGGGGAAGAAGCCGCGGTCGTCGCCCATCGACGGCACTGATCCCCGAGCAATGGAAACAAGTCTGTGGCTGAGCGGGCTATCCGTCCAGGCCGGCAGCATGGACCTGGACGACCTTCGGCACCACACGCGAAAAGGGCGGCCGGTGATTTGCCTCGTGACCGAGGCGTCCGGGGAGGGGCACTGGGTGGTGTGCGCCGGGGTGACGCGGGGGTATGTCTGGTACTCGTGCCCGGCGGATGGTGCCTGTAAAGAGCGGGTCGCGTCCTTCGAGGCCCGGTGGGCGGACGTGGACCGGATGGGCGTCAGGTACGTGCGGTGGGGGCTGGCGGCGGGCTGAGCCCCGCAACTTGGCGGCCGTGGGCGACGCAGGCGAGGCTGAGGGCAGAGAGGGCGGCGTCGCGGGTGGGGAACCACTTCCAATGGGTCGCCGTGCCGCGGTGCGGGCGGTAGCCGATCAGGAGCGACCAAACGTCGCGGGGCAACTCCTCGGGGTGGTCGTCCAGGACGCCGCGATCGTCGTCGGGATCGGCCCACCACCCGAAGTTCCCTGGTGGCCCGTCCGGGTGCGCGATGGTGTGTTGGGCCGGCTCCCGGTCGCCCAGCACCACCCCCGTCACCGGGTGGGCGGCGAAGATGGTGGGGGCGTGGGCGAGGAAGGCACGAAGAGGTAACCGGATTTCGTCCACGAAGCCGCGGCGGACCACGAAGGACACGCCCGCGATGCCCTCGGCGAGTTTGACGGTGTACGTCGTCCCGGCCGCCGGGCCGGGGTAGAAGTGGACATCGCACGACATGCCGGGCGGCGAGACGTAGGGGTCGGGGCCACCCGACCGGATCAGGTAAGCCCACCCCTCATACCCGTGCTCCTCGCACCAGTCCGCGAACGCCAGCCGGAGCGTGTCGTCGGCCGGGTCGCGGCGGATGGCGGCCAGGAGGGCGTCGCGGTCGGTCACGGCCGTCACTCCACCCTCCACATCCAATCGAGCACCCACCCCACGACGCCCGCGGCCAGGAGGACGCCGAGCCACTGGAGGGCGGCAAGCGGGGTGGTGGTGTAGGGGTTCATCGGGCACCGAGCCTTTCCAGCAGGGACCGGGCCGCCTCCGCCGCGGCCTCGTCGGGCATCGTGTAGTCGTGGCCACTCGTGCCGTCGATGGCGGCGACCAACCGTTTGCACGTGGCGATGAGTTCGGGAACGGCGCAAATCAACGGCACGTCGTCCGGGTCGTTGACGTAGGCGACCAGCGCCCCACCCTGGTCAAAGACCGCGGGCCAGAGAATGTTCGACCCGGCCGGCATCTGCTGCCCCGCGGTCCACCTGTCCCGCGACGCCATCTCGCACCATTCTTTGCCCACCATCGGTTCTCCTTGCTTAGTCACACCCGCCCCGCCGCCCGCCGCCGCCCGACGTAGGCCACCAGGGGCCGGGCGAGGGCGAGGGCGAAGAGGCTCAGGAACAGGCGGAACAGGATGTCGTCCATGTTAGCGGTTCTCACTTCGCCTTGTGCCCCGCCACCGCCGCCGCGTCCCTCAACTCCCGGACCGCCGTCAGGAGCGTGTGGGCCTCCCGCAAGGCGTTCGCAGCCGACTGGACCGCGTCCGCGGGGTTATCCCCTTCGGCCATCCACCGGGTCGCCTTGGCGACCTGCCCCGCCGCGTCCGCCAGCAGACGGGACGCCGTCTCCCGCAGTTGCTCGATCCGGTCGTTGATGAAGCCCACCGCGTCCATGTCTTTCCCTCCCCGTGCCCCCGGACCCCGGGGGCGTGGAACCCGCGTCAGATCAGCACCTCGTCGCCCGGTTGCCACGCCGACCGCGGCTGGCGGGCCATCCGCTCGCCCATCTCCTTGACCTCGGCCAGCGACCTCGCCCCGCCGACCCGCTCCCCGCCCCGGAACAACTCCCACACCGGTAGCGGGTAGGACGGGTAGCCCGGGAACCGCCGGATGGTCAGATCGCCCCGCGCGTAGGAGCCGTCAGCTTGCCGCGTCCACTTGCTCATCCCCCGCCCTCCCGTTCGTGACACCCGGACCCGCGTCCAGTGGGGGTAATGTACACCGCGATGCGTACACCTGTCAAGGGGTGTTCGCACCCTTGCGTACATTTTTTTTCCGGGTATGATACCCACCATGAGCGAGCAGGAGTACGAGGAGTGGGCGCGGGCGGTGCGGGACCGCCTGCGGGCCATCCGGCTGGAACTCGGCCTGTCGCACCGGGCGGCGGGCGAGCGGACGGGCGTCCCGTTCCAGACCATCACCCGCATCGAGACGGGGAAGGTGAAGCCCACCTCGGAGGTGCTGTACAAACTCGCCAAGGGCTACGGCGTGACGCTCGAAGAGATCCTGTGTGGCAAGAAGGGGCGGCGTCACCCGCCGCCCCCGGGGGACGCCCGATGAGCGAACCGAACCTGGACCTCGCCCACCTCCGCTCCCTCTGCGACGCGGCGACGCCGGGGCCGTGGCGGGTCGAGCTGGACGGCACCGGGCACTACTGCCTCCGGGCCCCGCACCAGAGCGTGCGGACCGTGGCCCGGGTATTCTGCGACATCGACGCCGCGTTCATCGCCGCGGCGAGGGTGGCGGTGCCGCGACTGCTGGACGAGGTTGCCCGGTTGCGGGCCGAGCGGGACGCGGCGGTGGCGGCCGAACGGGAGCGGTGTGCGGCCCTCGCCGACCGGCTGGCCGCGAGCTGGGGGAAGTTCCACGACGCGATGGAGGAAGCGGCCCAACTGGTCGCCGTCCACATCAGGAAGGGCACCGAATGACACCCGAAGAACGCGCCGGGCTCGTGAACGTGGAGTTCCTGAAGTCACTCGTCCGCACCGGCACCGTGGACGCCGCCGACTTTCGGCGGTTGGTGGGCGGGGCGATCCGGGACGCCGTGGCCGCGGAACGGGAGCGGGTCGCGGCCGAAGTCGAGTCGATGGCCGGGGCATCGAAGGTCGGGCCGTCGCACGCGCTGGGCTGGAACTCCGCGTGCCGGACGATCGCGAGGCGTATCCGGGAGGCCCGCTCGGGGTGAACCCGCCGGACCCCCGGGCGTCCGTGGAATGGGAGTTGCATGGGGGCATGACAAAAACCCCGTCGCCCACCAAGGAAGCCCACCCATGCCCCGCGACATGCACGACCAGCTCGAACGACTCCGCCAGCTCCTCGACCCGTGCGCCACGGCCGCGGAGGTGGACCGCCTGCTCTCCATCCCCGGCCCGGACGTGTACGACCCGACGGCCCGGTGGGCAGAGCCCCGCTCGGGCGACGAGCCCGCCAGCGGGGTGCTCCGCCGGGGGCCGCGGTCACCCCGGGGCAACCCCGAGGCGGTCGGGGCGTAGCCCGCCCACCTTACGCCCACTCTGGCGGTGTCACCACTGTCCCGCCCCGTCCCGGTAGCGTGGGTGCGGATGGCTGAAAACGGCCGGGAAAAGCGGCTTCTTGGGAGCCGTGTCCCGCCCCGTCCCGGAATCCCGCGCCTACTGCGTCGATGCACACACAATTGCTGCGAAGTGCCGGGATTCGTAGGGATTCGGGGCTATCAAGTGGTGCCCGAACTCATGCTACGTCCACTTTGAAACAGGGTGTCCATCGCCTTGCTTGGGTCCTGGCCGGTGGCGTGGCAGTAGTAGCGGATGATGGTGTCCGGCCCATCCCCGAGGTACTTGGCCACGTCCGCCGGGCTGAAGGACGCGGCCATCATGTGCGAGCCGACGGTGTGCCGGAGTTGGTGGAGATTGCGGAACCGGAGCCCGAGCCGGGCCAGGAGCCGCTTCCAGGCGGTCCGGGTCAGGTCGGCAATCCCCCGGTTGTTCTTGGCGGTCGGGAAGAGTGGCCCAACCTTCCGCTTCCCGATCGCGGCCAGCACCGCGACCCGCCCGGCCTCGGGCACCCGGATCGTCCTGACCCCGTTGGCCGATTTGGGCTCGCCCATGCCGTTGTTCCGGTCGAACGTCGCCACAATCGACAGGAGACCCGTGGTTGGGTCGTAGTGGCCGACATCCAGCGCCATCGCCTCGCCGACGCGGATGCCCGTGGTGGCCAGTAATGCGATTGGGCGGGTGGCCGGGGTCACGCACGCGGCCACGATGCGGGATAGCTCCTCGCTCGTGAACGGGTCAATCTTCTTCTTGGCCGCTTTGGGCTTTCTCGCCACACTCACCGGGTTGCTGGCCAGCACCCCGTCCCGGACCGCTCCGCCCAGCATGTTGCGGAGGGCCGCCAGGGTTTTTCTGACCGTGTTGACACCGAGACTTCCCGCCAACTGCGAAGCGAACTGCTCCACCCGGGTGGGGGTGAGGTCGCGGAGCCGGACGGAACCCAGGTGCAGCTTGATATGCCGGACATCACACCCATACGCCCGCCGTGTCCCTGCTCGCGTCCCTTGTCCCGCCAACCACCTGTCCGCCCAGGCGGCCAGGGTGATGTCGGGGCCGGGGGGCACCGCGGCATTGAGCTTGGCGACACACTCGGCCTGGGTCTTGCCGCAGCGCTCCAGGTATTTCGTCCGGCCACTCGGCAGTGTGCCGACGGGCTTCCGACCCACCCACACCCCCCGCCCCTCATGAAAGAACACGCTCCCGGTGCCCTTGGCCCGGCGGGAGTGCTTGCGCTTCCTGGCCATGCGACCTCCCCCAATTCAGCCCGGGTTCGCAATCCTGAGATCCCACCACAAGCACGCGGGGAACATGGTGAAAACCGCCGGAACGCCCCTTGCAGACTCACACCGCCGGGTCAATCGTGATTCCGGTGGTTGACAGCTGGAACGGGGATAGTACGCTCAGAGTAGTGTACAGGTGGTGACTACCAAGGCGGTAGCCACGAGTCCGGTGGGTCGCCCGAGCCGGGGGTGTGACGATGAGCGTCGAGGATGCACGGGAGGGGTTGCGGGAATTAGCCGACCAGGATTACCCCGGGTGGGGGGTCGTGGTGACGGTGGTGTACGCCCCGGACGGGGAGATGGTCGGGAGCTTCACGACCCGGCCTCTCACCGCTCCTTACGAAGTTCCGATGCCGTCTGTTCCGCTGCCGCGATGAGGGCGGCGTCGAGGAGTTTCCCGAAGACCGCCCGGAACGTGTCCGCCGCCGACTCCCGCCGCAGCGCGGCCAACTGCCCGAGCTTGTGTGAGTCCTCGGTGAACAGCCGGGTGCTGGTGTAGAGCTTCGGGTCGCCACCCTCGGCGGTCACTTCTCCGGCCGACCGCTTCCCAGTCGGCTTCTTCTTCTCGGGCATCAGGGTGCTACTCACGGGTGTCTGCCTCCCCGGGCGGACACGCCGCCCCGGCTACCACATCAAAAAAGCTACCCCGTAACCCCATTCGCTGCCAGTGCCCCGGACTTTTTTCCGGGAATTTGGTTGACATTCACTCCCACGGGGTTACCGTGTCTCTGTCGTAGCAGTTGCTATGAGTAACACTGAGTCGCAATCGCCCTGGGGTGGGTGGGCAGACATGGACGACGACCGGGACGAGTGGACCTCGATGCGGACGCCGAAGGACGTGGTTCGGATGATCGGCGTCCTGGCGTCGATGGACGGGTTGACGATTTCGGACTTCACGAAGACCGACCTGCGGGAGTGGGTGCTGGGGAAGTACCGCGCCCGCGTGGCGGCCGAGAGCAAGGCGGTAACCGCGGCGGAGGGCTGACCCATGGAATCCTGGCGTCTGACGTGGCGGAACGGGTTTGCCAAGGTGCTGCCGACCGAGGGGTTGGGGGCGCTGGCCGAGGCGTTGCGGACGGACGACCCGCGACTCAGTCAAGGCTCGACCACGACGCCCCCGCCGCTCATGTGCGTGCAGGACTGGCCCGTCGAGGCAGCGGACGCGATCGGCTACTGCGGGGCGATGGTCAACGGCGGGTTCGCGGACGAGAAGCCGACGGGGCGGTGTACGAACCCCGGGGCCGCGACCGTGGGCACGGTGGAGGAGTTCTTCGCCCGCGCGTGCTTTGATTGCGACCAGATCATGGGCGAGCCCGCCGCCTGTCGGTGGTTCCTTAACTGGTTCGACGACACGCCCCGCGACGAGATGCGCCGCGAACTGCTCGCCGAGGTCGAATTGGCCCTGTCCGGGCGGGCGGCGCTGACCCCGAGTCCTGTGGCGGAGGGCTGACCCATGTCCGTGTGCCCGGTGTGCGGGGAGATGAGCTACGAGGTGGGGGCCGCGTGCTACCACTGCGGGCGGCCGGCGGTGCTGGACTACGGGCGGGGGGTGGAGGACGAGGCGGACGACGAGCCCGAGGCCATCCACCACGACCTCGGCGGCGAAGGGGGTGGGGCGTGACCGACCCGTTCCGCATCACGGGGCCGGCGGTCGTCTCGTTCAGCGGGGGCCGTACCAGCGGCTACATGCTGTGGCGAATCCTCCAGGCCCACGGCGGGGCGCTGCCGGCCGATGTCTTGCCCGTGTTCCTGAACACGGGCAAGGAGCGACTGGAAACGCTGGACTTCGTGGAGCGGGTGTCGCAGCGGTGGGGCGTCCGGATCGTGTGGCTGGAGTACCGGCACACGAAGGGCGTGGGGCCGGGCTTCGCGGTGGTGGACTACACGACCGCCTCCCGGGACGGGGAGCCGCTGGAAGCCGCTATCACCGCGCGGGCCGGTGATAGCGGCTTCCTGCCGAACCCGTTGATCCGCTACTGCACCATCGAATGCAAGATCCTCACCTGCATCCGCTACCTGGAATCGCTCGGGTGGGAGTCGTGGGGCAACGCCATCGGGTTCCGGGCGGACGAGCCGCAACGGGTGGCGAAGCTTCGGGCGTCGATTCGGGAGGACCGTGAGGACGTGTTCACCCCACTCGTCGCGGCCGGGGTCACCAAGCCCGACATCCTCGCGTGGTGGAAGCGGCAACCGTTCGACCTGGAACTCGGGCCGGACGAGTCGAACTGTGATTTGTGCCTCGCGGGGGAGACGGAGGTGGCGACGGCCGACGGCATCCGCCCGATCCGGGAATTGGCCGGCACCGTCCCGGAGTTACTCGTCCCGAAGTGGTCGAACGGGACGCTCTCGGAGGTCGGCAAGTTCGAGGCGAACCCCGTCCGCTCGTTCGGGGTTCAGCGGCTCTGGCGGGTCGAGCTGGCCGGGCACGGGCAATCGGCCAAGGAGGTTTTCGCCACCGCGGAGCACCGCTGGTTTTTGGTCCCGAGGAAGGCCGGTGGTGGGTTGGGCAACAAGACCGTTGCCACCTCCGAGCTGAAACCCGGCGACCGACTGCGGAACCTGTTCCGGTGTCCGATCGGCGCGGACCGGGGGTACGCATCCCGGGTCGGGGTGTTGAGGGGGTTCGTGTTCGGGGACGGGACCGGGGCGACCGGGAACCGCCCAGGGATCGTCCAGATACACGAGGGGAAGGACGAGGTGTTCCGGCCCTGGTTCGAGGCGATGTGCGGCCCGCCGGTCGAAGGCACGAGTACGACCGGCGGGCGGTTCTGGCACTACTACGGCGTCCCGTCCTACTGGAAGCGAGACTACCCCTCGCTCCGGGAGGAGCGGCACTACCTCATGGGTTGGCTGGCCGGTTGGTTCGCGGCCGACGGGTGTGTTTCCGAGGAAGGGATTTGCGTGCTGAGTTGTGCCGCCCGCGTCCATCTGGAGTTCGCCCGGTCGGTGTGTGCCGTTCTGGGCGTTCAGTGTTCGCCGATCACATCCCAGACCCGACGGGTCAAACCGCCCGGGGGCGTGGAGCGGACGCACACGATCTACGGCGTGAACATCAACCGCCACCACCTGACCGGGGACTTCTTCCACCTGACACACCACCGCGAACGGGTCGCGGCGGGCGCCGACAAAGAGGTCCGGCGGTACGGTTGGACCGTTAAGAGCGTCGGACCCACCGACCGCGTCGAAGAGGTGTTCTGCGCGACCGTCGAGGGGGCCGGTGCGTTCGGGCTGGCGGACGGACTGATGACCGGGAACTGCTTCCTGAAGGGCAAGGGGAAGCTCGTCCGCATCATGCGGGACCACCCCGAGTTCGCGGACTGGTGGGTGCGGCAGGAGACCCGGGGCGGTTACTTCAGGAGCGACCGCCCGCGGTACGCGGCACTCCTCGCCGAAGCCCAACGCCCCGGACTGTTCCCGCTGACGGACCTGGACGAGCCGGACGAACTCGGCGCCGCGTGTCACTGCACCGACTGAGGGCCGACCATGTCGTCCCCCGAGGCCACTGAGTTGGCAAGTGGCGGCTACCTGAGCGTGAAGGAAGCGGCGGAACTGGCCGCGGTGAGCAAACGCGAACTCTACCGCCGGATGGGGGCGGGGGAGTTGGCCTACGCCCAGATCGGCCGGCGGCGGGTGATTCCCCGGCTGGACCTGGAGCGGTTCCTGGCCGAGCGGACGGTGGTGCCGGTGCGGGACTGAGGGCAAGGGGCGGGGCGTTCCCGTCCCGCTTTCCCGTGCGGCGGGCGGACGGCCGTTGCGGGGTCATTCGAGGCCGGCCCGCCCCGGGTACACGAGAGTGAGGGGTTCGCCCGTGCTACAAGACGCCCTGCTCGCCGGCATCGCCGAGCGGCCCGAGGATTCGACCGCGAAACTCGTCTACGCCGATTGGCTGGACGAGAGCGGGGACTCCGTGGCGGCGAAACTCACCCGCGACCTGTGCCGCGTGTACGCCGGCCGGCGGGTGAAGCCGTACCCGGTGCCGGTGGAGACACTGCGGTCGGTGGCCCGCGGGTTCGCCACACCCCGCGAACGCATTGACGAACTGACCTCGTTCGAGAAGCGGCTACTCCCGTGGTTCCGCGAGTCGTGGCTGGCCGCGGGGTTGGCCGTCGGGCCGTGCGACCGGCCCGCCTGCGAAGCCGCCGCCGACCTCGCGTACAAGGCCGCCGGGTTGCCCCCGCCGACGATCCGCGTCTGGCTCGCCGGGCCGCTCCACGGGGCGATCGGCGCGGCGATGCTCGCATCACCCGCTATCCGGGACCAAGTCCGGGGCCAAGTCTGGGACCAAGTCTGGGACCAAGTCTGGGGCCAAGTCTCGGGCCAAGTCTGGGGCCAAGTCCGGGACCAAGTCTGGGACCAAGTCTCGGGCCAAGTCTCGGGCCAAGTCCGGGACCAAGTCCGGGACCAAGTCTGGGACCAAGTCCGGGACCAAGTCCGGGGCCAAGTCTCGGGCCAAGTCTCGGGCCAAGTCCGGGACCAAGTCTCGGACCAAGTCTCGGGCCAAGTCTGGGGCCAAGTCTGGGGCCAAGTCCGGGACCAAGTCTCGGGCCAAGTCTCGGACCAAGTCCGGGACCAAGTCCGGGACCAAGTCCGGGGCCAAGTCTCGGGCCAAGTCTGGGGCCAAGTCTGGCGAGCGGGCTACGGCCAGCACGACGCCGGCTGGCTGTCGTTCTACGCCACGTTCTCGTCCGCCGCCCTCGCCGCGTGTGACCGCTTGGCCGGACTGTTCGCCCTGTCCGCCTGCGGCTGGTGGTGGCCGTTCGCCGGGGCGTGCGTCTTCACCGAGCGGCCGACCCGGCTGGAGATGGACGGCGGCAGGTTGGAATTGGTCGAGTACGCGGACGGCCTGCGGGCCGGACCCAAGAAGTGAGGCGACTGTGAGCAGGTTCGGGACGATTGACGACGCGGAGTTCGAGGCCCGGCGGGCGGCCCTCGACGCGGCCGAGCCGCCGAAGGGCACCCCCGCGTGGGAAGTGTGGGAGGCGCGGTGGGCGGAGCTGGTGGACGCGCGGTACGGCCCCGGGTCGTACATGCACGTCCTCAAGTGCCAGGACATGATCCGGTTCCTGCGGCGGCTGAGGGGGCGGTGATGAACCTGACCGAGCGGCAGGCGAAGGTGTTGGCGGCGGTCGTGGACTACTGGGCCACGCACGGCGTCAGCCCGTCCATCCGGGACATCGCGGATGCGTGCGGGTTCACGAGCCCGAACGGGGCGGTGTGCCACCTCAAGGCGCTCGCCCGGAAGGGCGCCATCGAGTGGTTGACGGGCGAGGACAAGGCACGCTCCCGCGGCATCTGGCCGGCGGGGTGCCGGGCGAAGGTGCGGGCGGTGTTCGGGGTCGCAAACGGGGGTGTGACGTGACGGACCGGAAGTTCCACATCGGCGACGTGCTGAGCATCACCACGGGGACGCTCGTGTCGCCCCGGGGCATGGAGGGCGTTTACGACATCCTCGGTTACATGACCGGCGAGTCGCTGTTCACGCACCAGTTGCCCCGGGCCGCGGAGTCGTGCAAGCCGGCACTGCTCCGCCGGCACCCGCAGCTGGCCGGGGTCGTCGCGGAGTGCCGCGAGGGCGAGACGTGGGACGGGTGGGTCAACCGGATGGCCGGGCTGTACGGGGCGGAGGTCGAGGTGCCGACGTTGGCAGCCGGCGAGTACGAGCCCCGCGACCCGGTTGAAGAGTTGGTCGGGATGGTGGGGGCCGAGAAGGTCGTGGTGGTGCGGGTCGGTCCCGAGACGTGATCTACCGCCCGGCGACACCTGCCGCGCGGGGGCACGCGACCAACGCCCCGTGAGAGTGGTGCGACAAGCCCGGAGAGACGGGCATTCGCGGCGACGGGTCGGGTGCGGGGTTATCCCTCAGTGGCCCCGTGCCCCCGGTTGACCCGGCGGGGGGTTCGACTCCCTCCCGCCGCGCTCGCCGGGGGAGTGGTTGTACGAGGCCCACCGTAGCGGGTGGGCATGGGCGCCCGCGGCCCAGGCCACTCCCCCGGTACTTGGCGACGGGAGCTTAGCCGGACACCCGTGACATCACTGCCCAGCGGAGAGACGCAGGGCACTTACTCGCTGGTCGTCTAGTGGCCCAGGACGCCCACGAAACCGAAGCCCGTGGCGGTGTACACACGCGGGCGGAAACCGTGAGAGCCGCGGGGAGTGATCCACCACGCGGGGAGCGGGATGGGAGTAGTGGGAAACGCCGGTTCAAATCCGGCCCGGCGATCTTCGTTGATGCGTCCACGACCGCAGTCCGCCCGGGGCCGCAGGGAGGGCGTACCCCGGCCACGGCACGCCCGGTGGAAGCCCGGGGTGCGGTCTGGGTTTTCACGGGGAGGGTGACGGGATGGAGCCGAAGTTGACGGTGTGCGTGGACCTGGACGGGGTGCTGGCCACCTACGACGGGTGGAAGGGCATCGACCACATCGGCGAGCCGCGGCCCGGGGCGGCCGGGTTTATGGCCAACTTGCGGCAACGGTACATCGTGGTGGTCTTCACCACCCGGTGCAAACTCGACATGGGCGGTCGGGGCGACGGCGAAACCCCGGACACGCTCGCGGCCCGCGTCCGGGCGTGGTTGGAGCGGCACGCCATTGAGTTTGACGATGTCTACACGGGGCAGGGGAAGCCGTTCTATGCGGCGCTGGTCGATGACCGGGCGGTCGGGATTCCGTCCAACCCCGGGGTGTTCGACTTCGCCAATGCACTTTTGGAGGTCGCCCGGGTGGCGAAGTGAGCCATGCGGTGTTCGCTTTGTAACGGGGTCGGGATGGTGCGGGTGCCGTTCGACCCGGAGACCGGCGGGTGGGAGGTGTGCCCACACTGCCAACGGCCGGCGGGCGAGGAACCCAGCATGGGTTTCTTCCGACGGCTCTGGTGGCGGTTCCTCGCGGTCTTCCACCTCTCGGAACGGGCGGTCTGCGAGATGAGCAAGGGGCACCGGGATTACCACGACTACCACGATTCGGTCGAGGGCTACCCCGACCACTTCGTTCCGCTGACGTGCAAGCGGTGTGGCAAGCAGTTCTACATCTAGGGGGCGAACCGATGGCGACCGGACACCACGGCGGGTTGAGCGACGACGGGAAGCGGCGGTTGGAAGACATCCTCTCCCGGTTCGCGGGGCAGGGCGACGGGACGGCGCGGCGGGCGTACCCAGAGGGCCGTCTCGGCGCCCACGACGAGGGCGAACTGGCCTACGCGGTCGGTGTGGACGAGCGGCACGGGGTCGTCCTCATCAACTTCAACAAGCCCGTCTCGTGGCTCGGTCTCGGCCCCGACGACGCGGTCACGCTCGCACAGTGTCTGCTCGACAAGGCGCGGGCACTCGGGGCGACCGTGAGTCTCAGGTTGTGAGGGCACACCGATGCAGACCCGTTGCGAGTGCGGACGCCCGGCGCTGGCCCTGGTGCGGTCGCGGGGGCCGAAGGCGAGCCGGGGTGCCCGCTCGGGTCAACCCCGTGCCCTCCCGCAGCACCACGAGTGCATCGCCTGTTACCGGCGGCACTCGGATTCGCTGATGGCCAAGAAGCTCCGTGGAGGTGACCGTCGATGAACCCCGCCGACATCCGCGCCCGCTGGCCCGCCGCGTTTCGCGCCATCGCCACCCGCCTGAGCGTCGCCCAACTCACGGGCCTGGCCGTGGCCTGTGAAACCGGCGACCCGCGGTTGCACCACGGGGGCACCACCGTCCCGTCCGACTCGCACCCGTGGTGCCGGGATTTTCCCGCCGAGCGGTGCTGTGCGCTGGCATTTACCGGGGTCGTGGTGGGGATGACGACCGTCGGGCAACTCGCCGACCACTTCGCCGACTTGTTGCTCGACAGCACGGCCGGGGACGAGTGGGTGGTGACGGTCGCGTGGGACGAGCTGCCGGAGGGGGAGATCCGGGCGGACCTCGCGGCGCTGTGCCGGGAACTCGTGGCGGAAAGGAGCGGTCCGTGAAGGTCATCAGGCCGGGCAAGAACCCGGACGACGAGTCGCACCGCGGCACTTGCCCGAGGTGCGGGTGCGTGGTCGAGGTGTCGCGGTCGGAGTGCGAGTACGTCTACGACCCGCGGCCGGGCGAGGGCGGCTACTACGTCCTGTGCCCGACCTGCAACGGCCACATCTGGCCGAAGGGGCTGAACTAGCCGCATCCTGTTCCCGCCGGGGACGCGGCTGGAGGTGGTCTAGGGCTTGGGGGGCCGACCCTTCGGCTTGTCCGGCGGGGGGCGACGCTTGATGGGTTTGCGGGCGAGCACCTTCGCCGCGGCTTCGTTCACGACGTTGGAGATGAACTCTTGAACGGTCACGTCGCCCGACAGCGCGGCAGCCGCCTTCGCCAGCGGCAACACCGCGTCGTCAATCTTCGTGCCCGTGTAGGTGCAGTGGTCGGTGTCTTCGGCCATCGTCGGGGCTGCCGTTGCTGCGGTCATGGTGCCTCCGTTGAGTTTCGCCCGGTAGGCAGCCCGTGGCAATATCCTATTCGCCCGCCGGCCGGAAAGTTAGAGGAATTTACTCGGAAGCTATTGACAACTCAGTTAACTCAGTTAACCTTGAGCCGGTAGGCAGGGGGCGGGTGGGTCCGGGGGCGTGTAGCCCCCGACCCGCCCCCGAAGACCCGAACCGGAGCCGCCCATGAACGCCGAGCCGAAGACGCTGCCGACGACCTGCACCTACCCGACGCTCGGGGACCGGCAGTCGTGGTACTTCCCGACGGGCTCGGGGGAGGGGGTGCTGGTGATCCGGCAGGGGAGGCGGAAGGCGGTGTACGCGGTGCAGGAGGACACGTCCGAGCAGTTCCCGGCCCGGACGTGGCTCGTGAAGAAGGCGGCGGCGGACGACCCGGAGGCCATCGACGTGTACGCGGTGACGGCGGACCCGACCGGGTGGCGGTGCGCCTGCAAGGGATTCGTCTGCCACCGCGGCGAATATCGGTGCGCCCACGTGGACGCCCTCCGCGCCCATTTCAAGAGTGGGGAACTCGACTACGAACCCCTGCCGCAAATCGATGTGCCGACGGAAGACGAGATCAACGACATGGCCCTAGCCGCAGGTTTCTAGCAGGAGGTTTCAGATGCCACGCACGAAGAACCCCCGACCCAAGCCTCCGCCCGAGGGCGGCACCGGACCACTCCCGGATATCCACGGCGTTCAGTTCCGGCTTGTCGATGGGTTCGCTTGCTACGCGGTCGGGACTGACGGCTCCGTCTGGTCAAACCTCACTAAGAGTGGGTCGAGGCTGCCCGGTTGGCATCGGCTCTCTCTCACTCACAGGAAGTCCCGCGGCGTCCGGCGTTATCTCCTGGTCAGCCTTCGTGCCGACGAGGGCCGGGGGAAATTGATCCAGCGGTACGTTCATCGGCTCGTTCTGGAGGCGTTCGTCGGTCCGTGCCCCCCTGGCATGGAGGGGTGCCACAACGACGGTAACCCGCTGAACAACACCCCCAGCAACCTCCGCTGGGACACACATGCGGCGAACCACGCGGATACCCGCCGCCACGGCACCATGCCGGTGGGCGAGCGGCACAAGAACTCCAAACTCACCGACGAAGCCGTTCGTGAGATCCGCCGACTACGGGAAACAGGGTGGGATCAAAACCGTCTCGCCGCTCACTTCGGCGTCGGCCAGACCGTCATCAGTGGCATCCTCCGGGGGAAGGGGTGGGCCCATGTCGTCTGACACCGATTCGCTCCGGGCGCACTTCGCTTCGGGGGAACTGGACTACGACCCGGCCCGCCCGGAGCCGGCGGTTCCGACGGACGGGGAGTTGTGCGAGATGGCCGCGGCGGCGGGGTTCTGACCACACACCACACATTCGGAGGGCGAGACATGCAACCCGTGACGGTGGACAACGCGGCGGACGCGGCCCGCATCCTCAAGGCGTTCCTCACGCCGTTCGAGGAGTCGGAGATCAAGCTCAAGCCGGCGATGGTCAAGGGCAACCGGTGCCTCGCCCTCGCCTACGTGGACGCCCGGCTCATCATGGACCGTCTGGACGAGGTGGTCGGCATCGACTGCTGGCGGGACGAGTACACGGTCCTGCCGGGCGGCAACGAGGTCGAGTGCCGCCTCTCGGTGAAGATCGCCGGGGCGTGGGTCACGAAGGCGGACGTGGGCGGGCAGTCCGAGCAGCCGGACGAGGGCGACCGGATGAAGGCCGCGTACTCCGACGCCCTCAAGCGGGCCGCCGTGAAGTTCGGCATCGGCCGGTTCCTCTACCGCCGCCCGCAGCAGTGGATGGACTACGACCCGGTCAAGAAGCAAATCATCCGCCCGACCGCAGGCACCTCGGCGAAACCGCCCGCCCAGGCTCCCCGCACCGACGCCACACTGACCAACCCGGCGCTGGTGGCCAAGTACACCCAGAAGCTCGCCCAGGTGAAGACCCGGGCCGAGTTCGAGTCGGTGTGCTGCGACATCGGCTCGGACAAGAAGGCGGGGGTGCTCGGGGAGGCGGACGCGGCGGCCCTCCGGGCGGCGGCCGAGCAGACGGCGGCGCGGTTCCCGAGGCAACCGGCCGGGAAGTGACCCCAGACACGGACCCCGACGACGGGGCCGGGACCGCACACCGTTCCGAGGGAGACGATGCCCGCACTGGAAGACCACCCGCTCGCCGCCATCTTCCCGCTGATGGCCGAGCCGGACCTGACGGCCCTCGCCGACGACATCGAGGCGAACGGCCTCCGCGAACCCCTGTGGCTCTACGAGGGCAAAATCCTCGACGGCCGCAACCGCTACCGGGCGTGCGTCCTGAAGGACATCGACCAGCGGGTCGAACACTACCGGGGCAAGGACCCGCTCGGGTTCGTCATCTCCAAGAACCTCCACCGCCGCCACCTGACCGAAAGCCAGAGGGCGTTGGTGGCGGCGAAGATCGCCAAGGCGGGCCGCGGGCGGCCCGCCGAAAATGGGGGGAATTCCCCCCATTTAACCAACGCCGAAGCGGCCAGCCTCCTCAACGTGTCGGTGGATTCCGTCAAGTCCGCCAAGACCGTTCAGTCCGAGGGTGTCCCCGAGTTGGCCACCGCCGTCGAAGCGGGCCGGGTATCGGTGAGTGCCGCCGCCGAGGTGGCCAAACTCCCGAAGGCTGAACAGGAAAAAGTGGTCGCCGCCGGCCCCGCCGCGGTGAAGTCGGCCGCCAAGAACCGGAAGTCGAAGAACAAGAAGCCCGCTTCTTCGCCTCCCAAGGCGGACGATGGTAAGGCCGATAGCACCACCACTTCGGGCGGCGAACAACCGCAGACGCGAGCCGGGGTGGACCCGTTCGCCCTGCCCGGCAAGGCGGCCGACCCCGAAGACCCGCCGCTCGACCCGCGGTTCATGCCCCACGCCGAGGCCGCCGCCGCGCTCGCCGAGAAGTTCCGCAACTGGAAGGCCCGCCTCCTGTCCGTCCGCACCGAACTCCGCAAGGAGTTCCCCGACCGCGACGCGGTGATGGCCAGGCGGATCGACGCCCGCGGCCAGTTCGACGCCTCGCTCGGCGAACTCATCGACACGCTCGACCGGAACGTCCCCGCCCACGCCTGCCCGTGCTGCTGCGGGACGGGCGACGACTCCGGCCCCTGCAAATACTGCGACGGCTACGGGGTCGTGGACGCCCACCACCACGCCGGCCTCAAGGCCCGGTGGAAGCGGACCGCCGGCCGGCTGGCCGAACTCGCCGCGGCGGCCGGCGGGGAGGTGGCCTGATGCTCCTCGACTTCGCCAAGCCGACCCCCCGCGACTACCAGGAGGAGGCAGCCGCCGCCTACCTCGGCGGGCCGCCCGCGGCGCTCATCCAGATGGCCACCGGCCTGGGCAAGACGCTCACCACCGCGACCATCTTCGACCGCATCGGCGGGAAGTGCCTGTTCCTCGCCCACACCGACGAACTCGTCCGCCAGACGTGCCGGGCGATGCTGCGGGTGGGCCTCTGGCCGAAGGTCGAGAAGGCCGACGAGTACCACGGCACCGAGTACATCCCCGACGCCCGCGAGCGGCGGAAACTCTTCGGCGGGGCGTTCCCCCCGAACGACTGGTTCACCTTCGGCAAGGTGTGGGTCAGCTCGATGCAGTCGTTCGTCGGCCGCATCGACAAGTACCGCGAGAACCCGTTCGACCTCTTGTGCATCGACGAGGCGCACCGCGCCCGGTGCCGGACCTACGAGACGATCGCCGACCGCCTGACCGGGTTCAACCCGTCCATGCGGCTCCTCGGGCTGACCGCCACCCCGTACCGGGCGGACGGGAAGAACCTCGGGCGGCTGTTCCCGGAGTTCGCCTACCGCCTGCCCATCATCGACGCCATCGACCGCGGGTGGCTCGTGGACGTGCGGGGCGTCCAGGTTCAGATGAAGGCCGACACGTCGAAGTGGAAGGTCGGGGCCACGGGCCACGGCCGGGACATCACCGACGGCTCGCTCCGCGAGTCGATGAAGTCCGAGGAGTGCATCGAGTCCATCGCCTACCCGATCCTCGAACACGGCGAGGGCCGCAAGGGCATCGTCTTCCTGCCCGGCGTTGCCGCCTGCGAGGCGGTCGCCGCCGCCCTCAACGAGTTGAGGCCCGGCCTCGCCACGTTCGTCCACGGCAAGGTGCCCAAGAAGGACCGCCGCAAGCGGGTCCGGGCGTTCGAGGACGGCGAGTTCAAGATCATGACCGGCTGCCAGGTGATGACCGAGGGGTTCGACGTGCCCGACGTGTCCCTCGTCGTCATGGCCCGCCCGACCCAGAGCCGCGGGCTGTACGAACAGATGCTCGGCCGCGGGCTCCGCATCCTGCCCGACTGCGTCAGGGACGCCGCGACCGCGGCCGAGCGGGTCGCCGCCATCCGGGCGAGTGCCAAGGCGGACTGCCTCGTGATGGACTTCGCCAACACCAGCCGGTTCAAACTCGTCCAGGCCCAGGACGTGATCCTCTCCGTCTCCGACAAGCGGAAGCGGGAGTACATCGAGCGGCAGTTCCAGGACCGCAGCGCCGACGACAAGCGGGCACTGCGGGAACAGCTCTCCGACGCCGAGGCGCTGTTCGAGTTGTCCGAGGCGCTCCGCACCAGGGGCGGCCCGCCCCCCCGGCGGGACTACACGGTGTCGGCCGTGAACCTCTACGGGGCCGGCGGGACGGCCGCCGCCGGGACGCTGCCGGGGGCCGCCCGCCCGTCGGCCGAACTCGTCCGCCTCGGCGAGCAGTTCTTCATCGAGCCGGAGCGGGCCGGGCGGATGACCGCCGACCAACTCGCCCGCGAAATCGAGTGGGCGAAGAACCGCAAGGTCGGCCGCAGGAACTACGGATTCCTCCTCGGGGTCGGGGTGACGAAGGAACAGATCCGCGAACACCGGCTCAACTGGCACGACGCGAACTACCTCCGCCGCCTCGCCCACGCCCGCCCGAAGGGCGACCTCCCGGGCAACTGGTTGGAACTGGTCGCCAAGAACCGGCAGTCGCGGCCCGGGGAGGTGCGGTGATGGCGTCCCCGGAACTCGCCCGCCTGCTCGCCCGCGCCGGTGTGACCCCGTTCCGCCGGGTCGGCAAGGTGCGGGCCGCCTACGACCCGCGGACCCCGAACGAGACGATCCAGGCGGCCGTCCGGGCGGTCAAGCAGTTCGCCCCGGCGCTGGTGGACCTCTGGGGCGAGCCGGCCGGGTCGGTCGTCCACGAATGGCGGGCGGCGGGACTGGCGGTCGCCGACGTGTGCGACGACCCGTGCCCGAAGGACGTGGACCCGCTCGCCTGCCCGCCCGGGTGGCTCGTCGGCCGCTGCGCCCGCTACCACTTCCGCCTGACCTCGCCGGGTCCGGGGAAGCTCCTCGGGGTCGGTGCCGACGGGTGGGAGATGGACGCCGTCCGCCCGCTCCTGCCCGGGTGGTTCGTGGACGCATCCCGGAAGCGGTACGCCGAGCTGGTCGAGTTGGTCGCCGGGGCCGAACCACCGCCCGAGCCGGAACCGCCGGCCGAGCTGCCGTGGGACTCGACCGAGGCCATCGGGCGGGAGGTCCGGTTGGACCGACTGGTCGAGACGCACGGCATCGACGGCACGCACCCGGACCTCGCCGACGCGCTCCAGTGGGTCACACTCGCCGGGGAAGCCCGGGACATCGTCCGGCACCGGGCCGCGTGTACCGCGTTCGAGGACGCCGTGTTGCTCCTCGCCGCCCAACGGCAGGAGGCCGGCAAATGACCGACGACCTCCCGCCCCACGACCCCGCCGCCGAGCGGCTGACCCTCTGCGGCCTGCTGGTGGACTTCGAGGCGGTGTGGCCGGCGGTCGCGCGGTTCGGGCTGGCGGCGGAGGACTTCTTCATGTGGGCGAACCGCGTGGCGTTCGCCCGGGTGGTCGAGTGCTTCGAGGCCCGCGCCGACGACTACCTCCCGCGGGCGCTGTACCACCGCCTGCGGCTGACCGGCGAGGCGGCGGACTTCGGCGGCGGGGTCGGGCGGTGGGTGGCGGAGACGCTGGAGTGCCGCCCGCCGCCGCCGCGGTGGGACGAGGACGAGGTGCCCGCGGCGGTGTGGGCGGCGGTGGCGGCCGGGCGGGTGCGCCAGCTCGCCGTCTGCCGGCGGCTCATCCACAGCGCCCGGGAGGTGCTGCGGGACGCCCGCAGCCCGTGCCACGACCCGGCGAGGTACGAGCGGCAGTTGGCGGCCCTGGAGGTCGCCTAACCCCGAGCGGAGTTGTCCGGGTGTCCCAGCCCGGCGGGGTGCTATCGGGGCGGCAGTGTTGCGGCCGCCCCCTGCGGGGTGTTGGTCCCTCCCCACGGGGCCACCACGAACAAGACCCGCGGCCGGGTGGGGCGACAGCCGAGAGCCAGACCGGGGCGGTTCCGGTGGGGCCGGGTGTGCGGGCTACGGCCCGCCGTAGCGGAAATCTCGGGTCATCTGTCGGGGTGCCACACCACACCGAACCTCACCGGATACCTCAGCAACCGCAGAACGCGACGGCAGTACCCCGGGCTTTCCGGGGGCCGGACAAGGGGCAAGGAGAAGGGCACGGGGGTAAGGACCACCGGGACCGGATTCCCACCCTGCGGGGGCAAGGAAACGGATAGGGCGGGCTGGGGGCGAGACGGGGGGATTGCGCAGTGGGGACCGTTTTGGAGACGGCGAAGGCGTGCCGGCACTGCGGCGGGGACAAGGTGAACCGGCCGCGTGGGCTGTGCTGGAGCTGCTACTACACGCCGGGGGTGAAGGCCCTGTACCCGTCCACCAGCAAGCACGCCCCGAAGTCGCCGCCCGCGGTGCCGGTGTGCTGGGGGTGCGGCCGGCAGGCGGACCGGCGGCAGGGGCTGGCCCGGGACGGGTGGCGGGTGCGGCTGACCCGCGTGCTGGCCGGGCAGCGGAAGGAACGCGAGTGCTACTGCCCCGCGTGCTTCGCCGCGTGGGGCTGGCCGCCGGAGACGGTGTACGGGGGACTCCCGGGGGACGCGGCGTAGGAGGTCCGGTCATGCGTCGAATCTGGAACCGCCTCTGGTGGCTGTTGGGAGGGGAGTGAGATGAACACTGTCAGCGTGCTTGCCCACGGGGCGCCGGGGTCGTTCGTCCGGCGGGTTCAGGAAGACCCGGGGCTGGCCGTGGCGCTGCTGCAAGAACTGAGCGCGGCCCTGTGGTTGTATGAGTCGCAGGACACGGACGAGAACCGGACGAAGGCCGGCGTACTCGTGGAGGTGCCGCGGGCGACGGCCGAGGGGTGGCGGAAACTCATCGCGACTTCACTCGGAGGGGGCTGACCGTGGGGATACCCGAGTCGCATCCGGCGATTCAAGAGGCCATCCGCCGCGGCCTCATCCTGCCGCAGGCGGGCCACCCGGAGCCGAAGGGGCCGACCGAGCGGGCTTCGCTCGTCGTCCCGTCCTTCGACCCCTCCGGCCCCACGTGGGTCATCCCCCTCCGCGTCGTCGCGGGCGACAACGCGCGGGGCAGCAAGGCCAAGATTGGCCGCGCCGGGCACGAGCGGCGGGCGGTGTCAAGGGCCCTTGGGCCGTGTCTGAGCCACCTGGCACCGTTGGCGTGTGACGTTCACCACGGCGGGCGGCGGTTGGTCGTCAGTTTAACCCGTCTCGGGGGCCGCGGCCTCGACCCGGCGGACAACCTGCCGGCGAGCTGCAAATTCGTGCTGGACACGGTGTGTATGTTCTTCGGGATTGACGACAAGGCGGGCTCGCCGCTGCGGGTGGTCTACGACCAGTCGCCCGGCGGCGCCGCCGGGGTCCGCCTGACGTTGGCCACGGAGGTGCCGTGATGGGCGACGGGCTGCCGGCCATCCCCTCGCCCGCCCTCGTCCTCGCCGGGGGTGCCCGGTGGGGGGTGGAGTGTGCGGACGCGCTCGCGTGGCTGCGGGGGCTGCCGGACGGCGTCGTTCAGACGTGCGTGACCTCGCCACCCTACTACGGGCTCCGCGATTACGGCGCCGCCGGTCAGATTGGGCTGGAGGACACGCCCGCGGCCTACGTCGAGCGGTTGGTCGGGGTGTTCCGGGAGGTGCGGCGGGTGCTGCACGAGACGGGCACTCTGTGGTTGAACTTGGGGGACAGTTACGCGGCCACCAGCAAGGGCAGTGGCGGCAAGGAAAACAGCACCTTGAACGCGAAAAGGAACACCGGCACTGTCATCGGCAAGAGCATCGTCACGTTCGAGCCACGTCGGTTCGACCTTGGCGCTGCCGGTGTCAAGCCCAAGGACCTCCTCGGCATCCCGTGGCGGGTCGCGTTCGCCCTCCAGTCTGACGGGTGGTATCTGCGGAGTGACATCATCTGGTCGAAACCCAACCCCATGCCGGAGAGCGTGACGGACCGCCCCACAAAGTCGCATGAGTACCTGTTCCTGCTAGCGAAATCACAGCGGTACTTCTACGACGCAATGGCCATCGCGGAGCCGGCGACGGGGACCGACGACCGTCCCCAGCAACAGCGGGCCGTTGAACTCGCCGAGGGCGCCGGCCTAACGGCCGAACACATCGACGCCATCCGGTCGGCCGGGGTGACCGACGTTGGGAAGGCGACGACCACGCAGAACGGGACCGGGTGTAACACGGAACGGGTCAGGGAACTCGCGGCCGAAGCGAAACGGGCACTCGGGGGTTACTACCGCGAATTCCTGATGGAACCGACCAAGAACAAGCGGTCGGTATGGGATATCTCGCTGAAGCCCTACAAGGGCGCCCACTTCGCGGTGATGCCGAAGGCGCTGGTGCGGCCGTGCGTCGAGGCGGGAACGCCGGCCAAGGGGTGCTGCCCGAAGTGCCGGGCGCCGTGGCGGAGGAAGGTCGAACGCGACCGCCGCCCGACCCGCCCGGGGTTGGCTACGAAGGTGACTGCGAAACTCGGCGGGGACACCCGGACGGCCGAGACGAAGGGGTGGAACCGGCCGAACGACCTGTGCAACCGCGACCCGAAGCGGCACTGCACGCTCACCCGGACGACGGGGTGGGAGCCGGGGTGCGGGTGCGGGGAGGCGGAGACGATTCCCGCGGTCGTGATGGACCCGTTCACGGGTTCGGGCACCGTCGGGGCGGTGGCCGTGGACCTGGGGCGGTCGTTCGCCGGCTCCGAACTGAACCCGGATTACCTGCCGCTGATTGCCCGCCGGATGGGCGGCGTGACCCCGGCGCTGTTCACGGAGGGCGGCGATGAAGAGTAAGGCCCACCCCTGCCACCGGTGCCGCCGGCCGACGGCGTGCCCGACGTGGTGCCGGGCGTGCAGCGACGCCCGCAAGTCGTGGTACGCGGCGAGGAAGGCGATGGGGTTGTGTTGTCAAACCGGGTGCGCCCGGAAGGCGAAACCGCCGCACGCCTACTGCAAGGCGTGCCTCGCCCGGAAGAACCCGGTGACGGCCGCGTGGAAGCGGTTGGACAAGGCCGAGCGGCGGAAGGCGGCCGGGCGGGCGGCCCGGAAGGCGGTGCCCCGATGACAACCAGGTGCGTCGTCTGCGGGGCGGAGCACGGGTCGGGCAGCGCCCCGCCCGCCGCCCTCGTCCTCGACGCCCTGTCCGCCTACGGGGCGTGCGCCGCGGGCGAACTCGTGGCCATGACGGGGCTGGGCCGCCACGCGGTGTGGAGCGCCCTCCGCAAGCTCGTCCGCCGGGGCCTCGTCGTGCCGTCCCGGGCGGCGCGGGTGTCGGCCGGGCGTCGGTGGAGACTGCGGGGAGGTGCCCGTGGCCAAGTGTGACCGCCCGTGGACGCGGGCCGAGGAGCAGCGGGCGGTCGCCCTGCGGGCCGCCCGGCACACGATCGCATCGATCGCCCGCGAGTTGGGCCGGACCTACGGGGCCGTGAGCGTCCGCCTGAGCAAGTTGGGGGCGACGCGGGCGCGGCCCGGCCGGCGCCGGCCGGGGGACTTCCTCACCGCGGTGGCCGGCGCGTGCCGGTGCGGGGCGCGGACGGACCGGCGGGTGGCCGAACTCCTCGGCAGCACCCATCAGGAGGTCTTTCGGGCGAGGAAGAAACTCGGCATCCCGGCGGCGTCGGCGGCCGTCGTCCGCCGGGCGGTCCGCGCGGGGGGCGGGAAACGGACCCGCAAGGCGGGGTTGGTCTGCTGGGGGTGTGACCGCCGGCAGCGGGATTCGGTCGCCGGGTGGGCGGTGGCGAGGTTCGGGCGGACCCCGGAGTTGGAGGCGTACTGCCCGGTGTGTGTGGGCGTCTACGGCCTGCCGCCGGGGTTCGGCGAACGGCCGCCCCCGAATGTGGCCCAACGCCCCTGGACGCCGGGCGATGACGCGAGGCTACTCGCCGCCGCGGCCGGTAAGACGGCCGCCGAGATGCGGGTGGTCGTCCCCGCCCTGGCCGAAGTGATGGGCCGGACCGCCCACTCACTGAATTCGCGGCTGTACCGACTCAGGACGGGGTATCGCGGATGACGCCCGACGAGCCCGCCCGCCTCGAAGCCCACGCACTCTGGTACGACGCGATGGCCGCGGTGCATCTGGCGGCGTGGAACATCCCCGCGGCGGTGCGGTACGAGGCGCTGGCCACCCAGTGCCGCGAGCTGGCCGCGACTCTGCGGGGGCCGACTGTGGGGGACGGGGCATGACCACGACCGACGAGCGCGGGCTCCTGGGGGCCATCCTCCGCACACCCGCCGAGGACACGCCGCGGCTCGCGTATGCCGACGAGATCGAGGAGGCGGACCCGGCGCGGGCCGAGTTCATCCGCGACTCGTGCCTGATCCTCGCCCGGCACACCGATTGTCCCGTCCGGCTGGCCGACGTGCGGTCGGGTCGGCCGGTCCCGCTGCGGTGCGGCGAGTGCGAATACTGTACGGCCCGACGGAGGGCGGGACGGTTCTACGCCCGCCACATCTGGATGCCCGGCCACAACTACGCCGTGTGCTTCGAGCCGACCCCACTCGACGGAGCGATACCGGACGGACCGGGCATCACGCTCACCGTCTCCCGTGGCTTCGTCTCCAGCATCCGGGCGACCTTGGGTGTACTGCTGGGCGGGCCGTGCGAGTTCTGCCGTGGTCAGGGCCACTTTCAGACCAGCGGCAGTTATAGCGAATGCCCGCGGTGCGGAGACGCAGACGGGGTCGGCACCGGCCGCACCCCCGGCGTGCTGGGGGCGGTGTTCGGGCGGCAGCCGGTGACGAGCGTGGTGTGTCCCGGGGTCGTCCGCGACGGCATCGTCTTCCGCACCAGCAACGACCACCTGAACGACATCATCCGTCCGCTGTGGGAGGATATGGGACTGCCGAAATGCACGGACGCGGCGTGCTGGGGCCGTGGCACCCACGCACACCTGACCGAAGACCAGTTGTCGCCCTACCTCGTGCAGCTCGGCCGCGGTCTCGCGGCGGGGTGGACGCACGAGGCGGTTTGCACGGCAGTCGGCCCGCACCACGGCGACCGCTGTAGCGAGGGCCGGGTGCAAGCCCCCAACGCACAGTTCACCACCCAATGCCGTCGTTGCAAGGGCACCGGCACCGCGACCCGGCCGGGGCTGCCGCCACTCGGGGAGGCCAATCCGTGACCCGCACCAAGGGCTTCGTGTTCGTGCCCGATGAAACTGTCCTGCCGCGGGACGCGGGGGGCCGGGGCCGGCACCGGGGTAAGCCGCTGACGTTCCGGGGGGAGCGGCCCCCGCCCGCCCGCCCGCCCCGCCCGCCGTGGCTGGAGGAGCGCGTGGGGTGGTATCGGTACTGGGCGAGCCTGCGGCTGCCGGTCCCGTTCAACGGGCCGCTACTGCCGGACCTGCCGGAACTGACCCGCGGGCACATGCCGGAGCGGCTGGCCGGGAGGGTGGGATGAGCGACCGCATGACGCCGACGTTCGGGAGTCTGTTCGCGGGGATCGGGGGCTTTGACCTCGGGTTCGAACGGGCCGGGTTCCGGTGCGCGTGGCAGGTGGAGATTGACCCGTTCTGCCAGCGGGTACTGGCGAAGCACTGGCCGCACGTGAGGAGATGGGACGATGTCAGGACGTTCCCGCAAGGCGACCCGGAAGAGTGGCGGGTCGATGTCGTCTGCGGGGGGTTCCCGTGCCAGGACATCAGCGTCGCCGGGCGGGGGGCCGGGATCGGCGGAGAGCGGTCCGGGCTGTGGTCCGAGATGGCCCGGGTCGTTCGCGTGGTACGACCCCGAATCGTCGTCGTGGAGAATGTGGCAGCGTTGCTTCATCGAGACCTGGGCCGCGTTCTCGGAGACTTGGCCGCGTGCGGGTACGACGCGGAGTGGGATTGCATTCCCGCTAGTGCCGTTGGCGCCCCTCACCGCCGGGACCGTGTCTTCGTTGTTGCCCACGCCGTGCGCCGCGGAGGCGGTTGGGCGGTGGCAAAGCGAGAAGGCCCTAGCCATGGGCTTCAAGGAGACGCTTGCGGGCATGGCGAAGCGGGGCAGGTGGCCGACTCCGTCGGCCACCGACTGGAAAGGCTCTTCCAAGCCGGGCCAGAGGCGGGGGCAACTCTCCGAGGCGGCGGCGGTTGGTGGGCAACTGAACCCCGAGTGGGTCGAGTGGTTGATGGGGTTCCCTCTCGGGTGGACCGATTGCGAGGACTCGGGAACGCCGTCGTCCCCCAAGTCGCCGAGTGGCTCGCCCGGCGGGTGAGGCAGGCACTGGAGGCCAACCCGTGACCGACTACGGCGACCCCGTCGAACAGGTCGCGGCGGACTTGGGGCTCACGCTGGTGTGGGTCCACGAGCCGAGCGGCAAGTCACCCCCGTGGTGGCTGGTAGTTGACACGCGGACGGGCCGGGACCTGGGCAGCGCCGTACCCTCCACGGGTTCCGCCCGAATTGGCAACCGCATGGTCCGCATCGCCGACTGGCGATACCTGCTGGTGGTGTACGCGGAGTATGCCAAGAAGAAGGGGGTGGGCTAATGGACCCGGGCACGCGGCAGGTTCTCGCGGGGTGTCCGTTCTGCGACTGGTGCGACCTCGTCCCGGAGGGCGAGTCCGGCGAGGTGTTGGGTGAGCACGTCCTCACCTGTCCCGCCCACCCGATGCGACAGGTCGAGGCCGAGCGGGACCAGGCCCGGAGGCGGGTGGGGGAGTTGGAAACCGCGATGCGGGTGCTACTCGGGTTCTCCGCACGCGCCGACCCCGACGCGGGGTGGCTGACCATCGGTGGTGCCGCCAGGAAGTACCGAATCCACTACGAGAAGCTCCGCCGGTTCGTGAAGGCCGGGGTGTTCACCCGCGGGGTGTTCACGACATCCGGGGCACGTGCCGCCAAGCAGCCGCCCATCTACCTCCGGGTGGTCGAACTCGACGCCTTCGTGGCCGGCGGGGCGGCGGCCGTGGCCCCGCTCAAGGCCGCGTGGTCCGCCCAGCAAACACAGGAGGATATACCGTGCCCGAAATCGTTCACATGAACCCCGACGAGCCGGACGAGGCCGAGAGGGCGGCTAAGAGAATCGCCGCCATCTACGAGGACATGGCCATCCACGATGCCCTGTGGCGGGCGATGAAGGCGTGTGTCAAACCGGGGAATATCGTCTACCTGCCGGTTGGCTCGCACTGCGAGGCGTTGGGCGGGACAACGATCCTCGTAACCCTCCGCTGACCCGGCAGGCTCCCCGGGCGGCGGGTAGGGTGGGGGGCGTGGAGTGTGCACCGCCGTGGGCGCAGCGGCCCGACGAGTCCGACGAGGCTTACGCCCGGTTCTTGTTGTACAGGAACCTCGGGCCGGGGCGTTCGCTGCAACTCGCCTACCGGACGTACCTGAAGACGTTCCGCAACGCGGTCCCGGACGCCACGAAAGGCAACAAAAAGCCACAGGTGCCCGGCCACTGGGGCGACGACAGCGCCCGGCACAAGTGGGGCGACCGGGCGGCCGCGTGGGACATCGCCCAACTGGAGCGGCAGGGGCCGGAACTCGCCCGGTTGTGGGCGGGGATTTTGGTCGCCGCGGCCACCAAGGCGGCCCAGAAACTCGCCGAGCCCGGCTGCCAGCCGAAGGACTTCATGCAGGCGCTGGCGGTGGTGGACCGGCTCGCCCCGTACCTGACACCGGATGCCCTCAAGCACCTTCAACCCACTCCCGACGGTCCTGGGGAGCCGAAGTCGCCTCCGACCAAGCAGCGGGTCAAGTGACGACATCGCCCCGTATTCCGAGTGGCTGGGGGTCGCCAGCCCGGAATACACATGGGGCTGGAACCACCTCGATTTCGTGCGGGATAAACTCGCAGATGTCACCCTCGGGACGTGCCGCAAACTGGCAATCTCGTGGCCGCCCCAGCACTCGAAGACCGAGTCGGTGACGGTCCGCTACCCGCTGTGGCGGATGCTGCGGGAGCCGGGCATCCGGGTCGGGGTCGCCAGCTACAACCAGACGTTCACCAACAAACAGAGCCGCAAGACGCGGAAGCTCGCCCGGCGCCTGGGGCTGGAGTTCGGCGAACCCGACCGGGTGGACGAGTGGACGCTGGCCAACGGCAGCACGTTCATCGCCCGCGGGGCCGGGGCCGGCATCGCGGGCGAGCCGCTCAACCTGCTCGTCATAGACGACCCGTTCAAGAACCGGCAGGAGGCGGATAGCCCCGTCGTCCAGGAGCGGGTCTACGAGTGGTACATGGACGACGTGACCCCCCGCATCCAGCAGGACACGGGGGCGGTGATTGTCATTCACACCCGGTGGGGGCCGGGCGACCTCATCGGACGCATCCAGGACAGTGAGGAGTCGGCCGAGTGGGAATACGTCGTCCTCAAGGCGATTGCCGAAGAGGGCGACCCGCTGGGGCGGGCGGTGGGCGAGGCGCTGTGCCCCGCCCGGTTCACGATCGAGAGTCTCCAGACCAAGCGGCGGGCGCTGGGCATCGGCTTCGAATCGCTCTACCAGCAGAACCCCATCCCCCGCGGCGGCACGTTCTTCGAGCGGGCGTGGTTCAAGGTCGTGGAGAAGGTGCCCGGTGGGCCGCCCCTGAAGCTGCCCAAGCGGGTGCGGTACTGGGATCTCGCGCAGAGCAGAAAAGATAGTGCCTGCTACACGGCCGGCGTCCTGATGGCCAAGGTTGGGGAGAAGGAAGAGACACGCTACTATGTGGAGGATGTGATACGGGGGCGGTGGAGCCCGGCCGAGCGCAACGACGTGATGCTGCGGACCGCGGAATCCGACAAGACCATCCCGGGCTTCGAGAAGACCTATTTCGAGTCGCCGGTATTTGACACCGGCAAGGAGGCTCGCCGGGGCATCATGGCGAAACTGGCGGGGCACCGGGTCGCGGCGGATGAAGTCAGCGGCAGCAAGGAAATCAGAGCCGAGCCGCTTGCGGATGCCGCCCGGGGCGGGCTTGTCCACCTCGTCGCCGGCCCGTGGGTCGCGGCCTACCTGACGGAACTGGAGGGGTTCCCGAAGGGGCAGTGGAAGGATCAGGTGGATTCATCTGCCGGTGCCTTCGCAAAGCTGAATGCGCCCGGCGTCTCGTTCGCCATGGCCGGGTACACGGGGGGGAAGTGAGCGTGACATCCGAGGAGCGGGCGGCGAGACTCCATGCCGCCCGCCTAGTCCCCCCGGCAGGCTCCCCGCCGTCCTGCCACTCTGGGTGTCATGCCAGAGTACGGGGACGAGAGCGACGGGCAGCGGGGCCGCCGGCGCAAGCCCGACCCGACTGCGACCGCGTATGCCCGCTACCGCCGGGCCGACCCGCCGGGGCCGTGGACGGCCGACCGCGCCAATCAGGTCCGGCACTACAAGGGCGTCGTCTACTTGGCGATCCGCGCCCGGATGGACGCGATCGCCAGTTCCACCGTGCAGGTCGTGGAGCGGCGGAAACGCCCGAAAAAAAGCACCCTCAACAAGGCCCTCCCGACGGCCCACGCCCAGTCCCTTGACGAGGAGTTCGCGCCCGCCCGTCCCGGCGAGGGCAACCCGGTCGCGGACCTCATCCACGAGCCGAACAAGCGGGACACGATTAATGAAGTCCTCGCCAAGCTCCTGCTCCAGTACGACCTGACCGGCGGCCTCCACCTGTGGGGCAACCCGAACCCCCTCGGGGCGCCGGCCGAACTGTGGCCGCTCAAGAGCGCCCAACTCCACGTCCAGACCAGCGACCCGCACCAGTACCCCGCCGGCCTCTACCGCCTCAACCCGTACCTCGGCGGGGCCTACTACGGGCCGCACCTGCCGACCAACGTGCTGATCGACGGCCGGGACATCCACAGGCTCTTTAACCACCACCCCTTCCTGGATTACGACGGGTACGCGCCGACGACCGCGGCGGACGTGCAACTCGATGTCCTCGACAAGATCGACAAGAGCCGGTGGTCGGGGGCCAACCGGAGCGTGCGGCCGGACGGTGTTCTCAACGTGCCCGGGGCCGACAAGGATCAGGTGCAGGCCATCCGGTCGTCCATCGAGGAGCAGTTCGCCGGGGAGCACCGGCAGGGGGGCATCTTCGTCGTGGGCGGTCCGCCGGAGGGGGGTGGGATTGATTTTAAAGCCTGGGCGGTCACGCAGCGCGACCTGGAGAACAAGGAGGGGTGGGAGCAGATGGTGGGCTTCTGCCTGGCGATGTACGGGGTGCCGAAATCCATAGCTTGCTTGGCCGAAGCGGGCTCCTACGCCAAGTTCTTCGCGGAACTGAAAGCCTACCAGACGCTCACCCTGCGGCCCCTCGCCAAGCGGCTGTCCGACTGGCTCACGCGGGTCCTGTGCCGGCCGTGGGGCCGCAAGGACGACCGGGTCCAGATCGATTTGCCGGCGATCGATGACCCCGAGTTGCTCGACCGGCGGTTGGGGCCGGACACCAACCGCATCACAGTCAACGAGGCCCGCCAGCTCCGGGGCATGAAGCCGGTCGAGGGCGGCGACGTGCCGGAGACGATTTACCTGGCGGTCTTGCAACAGAAGCACATGCCACGGCCCGACCCGGCCCAGATGGGGGCGGTGACCGAGCCGGGCAAGCCACCGGGGAAGTTCGGCGGGATGGCGGGCGAGTCCGGCCCACCCCAACCCGCCAACCCCGACGGCAAGGGCTCGCTGCCCGGCAAACCGGGCGTCGTGGCGAAGGCGGCCGGCAACGTCCTCGCGTCCATCCTCGAATCACTGCCGGGGTGGGAGGGCTGAGCCGATGAGCGAGTCCGAACTGGCCGCGATCGAGTCGGCGTGTGCGGCGGCGACGGCGGGGCCGTGGTACACCGGAGGCGGCCCGGCGGCGTACCACGTGTACCGCACCGACTACGAGCAGGACGGGAACGTCGCGTGCTGCCCGGCGGAGTGGAACGCCCGGGAGGCAAGCCCGCAGCAGTTCGCCGACGCCGCGTTCATCGCCCTGGCCCGCACCGCGGGCGGTCCCCGCCCTGCTCGCCGAGGTCCGCCGGTTGCGGGCTGCACTCACGCCCTGGGCCACGGCGGGGGAATTGGAGGGTAGCCGATGAGCGAGCAAGAGCGGTTGCGAGTGTGCTTGTCGAACGGCTTCCGCGGGGTCGCCCCGGAATGGCTGGTTGAGGACGTGTCGGAGTTCGTCCGGCAGGTCACGGCCGACCGGGACGCGGAGATTGCCCGCCTCCGGGCCGCCCTGAACGAACTGGCCGCGTGGCACGATGGGCCGGTGGTGACGGGTAAGTTCGACCACCCGTGGCCCGCCCAGTTCGCCCGGGACGCACTCGCCGCCCACGACGCGGCGGTGGAGGCGTTGATCGTGGGGCCGAGCCCTTGCCCGACCCGCATCACGCTCACGGCGGTCGATGTCGTGGGACTTGGGGGGTTCACCGGCATCCTGGGCGGCAACCCCCGCATCGGGGATTCCGGCGACGAGGACGATTCCGAGGACACGCCGCTGTACGTCTCTTCCGAGGAGTGACCATGTCGATTTCGTGGGGTTCGTCGGACATTCCCGCGGTCGGGGATTCCGTGGTGAAGGTCGAGCGGTCCCGGGACGGGTGCGTGGTGTGGGTCCACTACGCCTCCGGGAAGTGCCTCTCGTCGTCCATCCGGGACGTTCCGCCGGGCGACGAGGTGGTCCGGGTCGAGTTCCGGGCGGCGGTCAGGTGGGTGCGGGGGTGATCGCGTCCGCCGCCCTGTTCGTGGTCGGCCTGTTCCTTGTGGCGTTCGGGCTGGGCACCCTCTTCACACTGCTGCTCGAATGGTGGGAGTCCCCCCGTGGATGATCTACTGACCCACACCCGGGCGGAGCTGGAGGCGGCCATCCGGGCGGCCCACGAGGCGGGGGCGCGGCACGCCCGGCGGGAGCTGATGGCGGCGCTGGGGGAACGACTGCTCGCCGGTGGCGTCCCTTTCACCAAGGCCCTGCCCGCGGACGACGACGATGCCGGGGACACCCACCCGCACCACGCCGTCGGCCTCGCCATGCTCGACCACGCGGCCGAGTGCGCCGAGGCGGGCATCGACGCGGGGCCGGGGCTGCGGGCGCTCGCCGAACTCGCGGACAGCCCGGAGGGCCTCGCCGGGGCGCTGGGCGGGCAGGGCGTCAGCGAAAAAGCGTTCGCCCCGCTGGTGTGCCGGGCGGTCATCCTCAAGGCGTGGCGATCGGAGCAGCACCCGCGGGACGATCACGGCCGGTTCGTGTCCGTCGAGGCCATCCACGCGGCGAAGAGTGACCCCAAGAAGGCGGAGGAATTGCGGAAGCGGGTGACCGACCCCGAGCAGCGGAAGAAGTTGGATGCGGCGTTGGAAGGGAAGACGGATCTGGGGCGGACGAAGCACGGCGAGGCACGGGACGCCGCCCGTGGCCGCCGCGAGGCCAAGCAGGCCAGTGCTGCGGCCGCCCGCGACATCCTCACCCGGTTGCACGGCGGCGGCCCCGAGGTCACCGCGGATGACTTGTACGAGCTGGCCGACCACCTGCCGGCCCTCACGGTCGAGCACCTGCGGCGGGCGAGGCTCTTGCTGGGTGCCAAGTGGGGCGTGAAGGGGAACGTGCGGAAGGAACACATGGTGTCGGCGATGGTCGCCCACGCCCGGAAGGCGGGGTTCGAGGCGCGGTTGGGCGAGCACGGTGACGACGGCACCATGCGGGCGGCGGCGGGGATTGATGCCACGCCCGGGGAGGTGCCGGAGCGGCCGACCCGCGAGCACCTGCCGGCGAACTGGAGGGATGCGGACAAGCCCGTGCCCCCCGAAGTCCTCGCCGACTACCCCGACCTGAAGCCCGCGGCCGACTCGCAGCCCCCCGCCCCGCCCCCCGCCGCCCCGCCCGCCGAACGCTCCGACGCGAAGGCCGCCGAGAAGGTGGCGAGTGACGGGCCGGGCAAGCCGGGTGAGGGGATGGGTCATGCGGAGCGGTCCAAGGTCGTCCGCCAGCGGCGGGGCGAACTGAACGCGAAGCGGACGGAGGCCCGGAAGAACGCGGGCGAGGAGGCGGGGGCGGGTAAGCCGGCCGAGAAGCCCGCTGGTGCCCCCACCCACTCCGTCTACCACGACCGGGGCGACGGGCAACCGCCGGTCGAACTGGCGACGTTCCCCAGTGCCGCCGCCGCCGCCGCCGAACACGCGTGGCACGCGGACCACGCACTCCGCGGCCACCGCACCGTCACGACCGGCACCGAGACGCGGGGCGAGCGGGGCCAGCGGGTTTATGTGGGGCCGAGTGGGCAGGGGCGGCCCCGGCCGACTGCGGAGGTGGAGGCGGAACAACTCAAGGTGGCCGCGGGCAAACTGGGTTTCGTCCGCAACACCCTCCCGGCCACGATGCCGGACGGGAGTGTCGCGGCCCCGGGCACCGTGTGGACCCGGTTCGCCGACGGCAGGTCGGAGAAGATGACCGACGAGCAGGTGCGGGGGCTGGTGGGGGGGAGGTAGGGGCCGGGCAGGCTCCCCGCCCGCCGCCCATGATGGCGGGAGATGAGTGGCACCCTCACCCAGCCCGTTGTCTACCGCTCGTTCCGCGTCATCAAAAAGGCGGACTGCGACGAGCGTGCGCTGACCGCGACGGCGGTACTGACCTACCCCGAGGTCGATTACGCGGGCGACTGGGTGCAGCCGGACGGCGGGGTGTGGGACGAACGCCCCTACGTCAACCTCGAACACACCGACCGCATCGGCACGGGGCGGGTGACGCTCAAGTCCCTCGACATCGACGGGGAGTCCTGGCGGGTGCCGGTCGGCACGACCCAGTTCACCCGCGGCTCCCGCCTCGCCGAGCAGACCTACCGGCTCGTCGCCGACGAGATCATGACGGGGGTCAGCCTGGAGTTCGTCCCCGCCGGCCCGTTGGGCGTCGCCTACAAGTCGTTCGGCCACCGGTCCCCGATCGAGGACCGGGACGCGATGGAGTTTTTGCGGTGGCGGGGGCTCGGCTGGGCGCACACGGTCAGGCCCATCAACCCGAATGCGAGAACACTGATCCGCGACGACCCGGCCCTTGAAAAAGCGATGAAGGTGGCCCGCGACGGCACCCACGCCGGCAGCGCCCTCCACCCACTCATCCGCAAGGCGTTCGCCCCCCTGCTGACCCTGCCGCGGGCCGTGCCCGTGTCGCCCACGAGGAAGGCAATGAACCCCGAAGACGACCTGACGGCGGCACCGCCGACCGATGCGCCGATGGACGCCCCCGTTGACGCCGATGACGGCTCGGACACCCCGCCCACCGCCAAGGCCGCGATGGACGCCGCCCAGGGGTGCTCCGACCTGGCGTCCGCCATCCGCGACGCGGTCAGGCGGAGTGAGCATTTGCGGGGCAAGACCAAGCTCCTCAAGCTCGCCGACGACCTGGAGTCGTGCGCCGAGGAGGCGTCCGCCGTCGGCGAGATGGTCCTGGGGGATGTCGGGGGGGATGGGGGCGACGAACCCGAAGAACCGGCCGAACCCGACGAGGGGGGCGACGAGCCCGCCCCGGATGAGCCCGACGACGAGGCCAAGGCGGAAAAAGCCTTCCGCCGGCTCATCAAGCCCTTGACCAAGGCCGCCGACGGCGTGCTCGTCACGAAATCCGGGTACGCCCCCCGCCGGTTCCGGTTCGCGGACCTCGCCGACGTGCCGGCCCCGGTGCGGCCAACCGACCCCGAACTGAAGGCCCTCCAGGACGAACTGGACGCCCTCCGGCGGCGGAACGACCGCCGGGAGCCCCGGGTGACCCGCAAGGTCGCCGTCACGCTCGACGCGGCCAAGGCCAACGGCCGGATCTGAACCACCAACCCCGACACGAGGACTCTTCGCCCATGTCCCATCTGAAGAAGGTTCAGGACGACCTCGCGGCCGAACGCGCCCGCGGCGACCGCCTCGACCGCGTCGAGTCGAAGCTCGACGAACTGCTCAAGCCCCAGCAGAAGGGGATGCCCGCCCACGGGCCGGCGGTGCCGGCCGAGCCCATCGACCACGACGCCGCCGGCCGGTGGGGGTTCCGCCACTTCGGCGCGTTCGCCAAGGAGGTGATGGAGTCCCGCATCAACGGGTCCGTCAGCCCCGTCATCCAGAAGGCGTTCAGCCACGAGGTCGTCAAGAAGGCGGCGACCGGGATGGGGGAGTTGATCGGCAGTGACGGCGGGTTCCTCGTGCCGCCGCAGTTCTCCGACAAACTGTTCGAGCGGGTCTACAAGGAAAACGACCTGCTCAAGCGGACCGATTCCTACACGGTCTCCGGGAACAACATGGTGTTCCCGCGGAACAACGAGTCGAGCCGGGCGACCGGCTCCCGGTGGGGCGGGGTGCGGGGCTACTGGCTGCAAGAAGGTGCCACCATCACCCGGTCGGCCCCGACGTTCGGCCGGCTGTCCCTGACGCTCCACAAACTCGCCACCATCGCGGCCGTGACCGAGGAGTTGATGCAGGACTCGGGGTTGGCCCTGAACCAGTACCTCGGACGGGCGTTCCCGAACGAAATCGGTTTCCTCGTCGGCGACGCGATCGTCCGCGGGACCGGCGCGGGCCAGCCGCTCGGCATCCTGAACGCCCCGTGCAAGGTATCCGTGACCCGCGACACCGCCGGCCACGTCGTCCACAACGACATCGAGGCCATGTGGGCGCGGCTGTTCCGCGGGATGGGGTCCGGCGAGAACTCCGGGGCCGTCTGGTTCATCAACCAGGACGTGAGCCCGGACCTCGGGAAGATGTCCCTCGGCATCGGGGCGGCCGGCGTGTCGTCCTACCTGCCCCCGGGCGGGCTGTCCGGCAAGCCGTACAGCACCCTGAAGGGTGCCCCGGTGGTCGAGATCGAGTGGTGCGAGACCCTCGGCACCAGCGGCGACATCATCCTCGCCGACATGAGCCAGTACGTGACGATCAGCAAGGGCGGGATGGACGCCCAGTCCTCCATGCACCTGTACTTCGACAGCGACCAGCAGGCGTTCCGCGTCACCTTCCGGGTGGACGGTCAGCCCTGGTGGGCTTCGTCCCTGACTCCTTACAAGGGAACCGCGACCCAGAGCCCGTTCGTGGTCCTGAGCTGACGAACCCGGGCGGGGCACCGTCGGCCCCGCCCCGTTTTACCCAACACGCCCACGCGGGGAATCCATGAGCCTGAACACGCGACTGCTGGAGTCCATCAACATCGTCGTCGGCACCCCGCCGGCCGACTTCAACAGCGACCAGAACGGCGACTACGTCAGCCTCAAGGGGTACGACGGGTGCCTGGTCGTCGTGACCAAGGCGGCCGGGACCGCGGGCGACGACTTCGTGCTGAAACTGACCCAGGCCACGGCCGTGGCCGGCACGTCCGACAAGGCCCTGAACATCAACCACGTGTACGCCAAGGTCGGCACCCAGACCGGCGTCTCGACGTTCACCAAGTACAGCGGCACCGCGGCCAGTTCGGTGGACACCGTCAGTGCCTTCGGGACCGACCTCGCGGCCGACAGCGTGGAGGCGCTGTTCGTCATCGACGTGCGGGCCAACGACCTGGACGTGGACAACGGGTTCGACTGCATCCGGTACGTCCACGAGGGGGACGACGTGGGGAACTCGACTTACGCCACCGTCCACTACATCCTCTACGGCGCCCGCTACCCGCAGCCGTCCCCGATCGCCGCCATCACCGACTGATTCACCCGGGGAGGGGTTCGCCCCTCCCCTTCCCGGAGGTTTCGCCCACATGGCCTGGAAGACCAATTTCTCGAACGGCGGGGACCGCGACCGCGCCATCCTCGACAAGTTCTACATCTTCCCGGAGACGACCGGGAACGTGTACTTCGTGGACTCCGGGGCGACGGGGACCGGCGACGGGCTCAGCCCGCTCAACGCCGTCACCACCCTCGACGCCGCGTTCGCCCTCTGCACCGCCTCGAACGGGGACGTTGTGATCGTCCTCCAGGGCCACGCCGAGAACATCACCGCCGCCGCGGGGGTGGACGCCGACGTCGCCGGCGTGACCGTCATCGGCATGGGGTACGGCCGCGACCGCCCCGTCTTCACGTTCACGACCGCCACGACCGCGGACATCGACATCGACGCGGCCAACATCCGGTTCGAGAACCTCGTGTTCGACATGACCGGGGTGGACGCGGTCGCCGCCGGCATCGACGTGAACGCGGCCGACTTCCAGCTCGTCAACTGCGAGATCGAGCACGCCAGCGCCAGCGCCCAGGCGACGGTGTGCGTCCTGACCGACGCCAACGCGAGTCGGATGCTGGTGCAGGGGTGCCACTTCCACGGCACGACCGACGCGGGCACCGCGGCCTGCGTGCGGATCGTGGGGGGTAGCGACTCGGTCGTCCGCGACAACACCTTCCAGGGCGCCTACGCGGCGACCGGCGCCATCGAGAACGTCACGACCGCCCACACCCACCTGACCATCGACGGGAACCGGATCGTGAACGAGACCGCGGATGGGAATAATAAAGCCATCACGCTCGTCGCGGGCACGACCGGCATCATCAGCAACAACCGGATGGCCGTGATCGACTCGACCAGCCCGGCCCCGGTGACGGCGGCCGGCGCCTACGTGAGCGGGAACTACTTCGTGGGGGCGGCCGGGGTGACAGCCTCGACCTTGATGTGATGCCGAGTCCGCACGACCCCCGGGCGAAGCAGGGCGGGGAGTCGATCCCGGTCCGCGTCGCCGTCGCCCTCGAAACCGTCCGCGCCCTCGCCCCGGTCCCGACCCTCGGGCCGGAGGCGAAGGCGGTCTACACGGCGGCCCTCGCCGTCGTCGCCGAACAACTGAAATAGTCGCCCCATGCCCGCCAAGCCCCACATCGACCCTTACGCGGCGGAGTACGCCAGCGCGGCGCGGGCGGTCGCCAAGGCGAAGGAGGATTGTCAGAAGGCCCGGGAGGCGTACCGGGCTGCCGAGAAGGCGCTCGCCGACGCCGACGCGAGACTGGCCTCGGCCCGCGAGAAACTGCTCGCCGCCGCGTGCGGGTAGTGCAGACGACCCCGCAGGCTCCCCGGGCACGTGGTAGCCTGAGCATCGAAGTAGCACCGTCCGCCGGTCGGCACCGGCCAAGTCCGCCGGGGCCGGGAATCGCCCACCCGGCCCCGGCGGCGCCGTTCCGGGGTATAATCCCGGCACGCGGCTGGCGAATAGCACACCACACATCCCACAAGGAGGGGCGAGCGTGGGCACCCGGACGACCGACGAGTTGCTGGCCGAGGCCAGGCGGAACATCGCCAAGGCCGAGCGAATTACCCGCGTCAACATCGTCCTCGTGTGCATCGCCGCCGCCCTGTCGCTGACCGCGACGACCATCACCCTCGGCCGCCGCCTCGGGTGGTTCTAGGCCGCCCCGGCCATCAGGCCGCGCCCGGGCGCGGCAAAGCGTGGGACGCCGGGCGGCTGTTCTGACCCCGGGCAGGCTCCCCGGATATGCCCCAGATTGAGGGGCATGGCGCTGACCAGCCTGACCCTGTATAAAGCGCAAGTCGGCATCGTCACGACTGACGCCACGCGCGACGCGTCCCTTTCCGCGCTCATTTCCGCCTTCGACGGGGCGGTGAAAAAACTCTGCCAGCAGAACATCGAACAGTCCACGTGGACCCACTACTTCGACGCCCCGTATGACACCCCGGACCTCATCCTCCGGGAAGGGCCGGTGTCGTCCATCACCTCGCTGTACTACGACCCGGCGGGGTACGCGGGGCAGGGGGCGGACGCCTTCGCCAGCACGACGCAGCTCACGGCCGGGACTGACTTCTTCCTCGTCCCGGACCAAGCCGACGGCACGAGCAAGCGCCGTCGGGTCCGCCGCATCGGAATGAGTTCGTGGGCGTCGCCCCTCCTCCTCCGCCCGTACTCAAGCCTGTCCGCCCGCCCGACCAGTCCCGTGGGCGCGATTAAATGCGTCTACGTCGCCGGGTTCTCGTCGGTGCCCGCCGACCTGACTTACGCCGTCAACCTCGCGGTGGCACGGGCCTACCAGATGCGAGAAAAAGGCGTTGCGTACACGTCCGAATCGTGGAACGGGCGGAGCGAGGCGGTCGAGAGTTCCGCCCTCGCCGCGGGCATCCTCCGGCAGGTTGACATCTGGTCCGTAATCCAGCGGTACGCCCTGAACGGCGGGTACGCGGTGGCCTAATGGCACTACACGACAACCCCCCGCATTCGGTCACCATCCAGGCCCCGACCAGCTCGCGGGACGGCGCCGGCGGGACCAACTTGAGTTACACCACGGTCCAGGCCGACGTGCCGTGCAGCATCGACACGGCCGACCCGCGGGAGGTCGAGCGGTTCGCGGCCATGCAACTCGTCGTCACCCACACCGTCGGGATTCTCAGCAGCGTGCTGAGTACACCACTGGCCCGCGGGAGCAAGCTCGTGAGTGGTTCGAGTTCCTTCCACGTTCAGGGCATCAGCACCGGCCGGGCGTATGGGAGCATCCCCGCGTTCACCTACGCGCACTGCGAAGAAGTCCTCGGGTGAGCGGGGTATACTACCCGGGAGACCCCACGGAGCCCCCGCCCATGTCCGAGCGCGTGTTCAAGTTCCTGGTGGCCGAACTGGAGAAGGTGCGGGTGGCGTGCCACCACTGCGGGGGCGTCGCCGAACTGACGCTGGACCAGCTGCGGGTCCGCCTCGAACAGGGCGACTGCCGGTTCTGCGGGCAGCCCCTCGGCGTCAAGTACAACGGCGAGAACCAGCTCGCCAAACTGGCCGATGTCCTCCAGCGACTCCAGGACCTCGGCAAGCACCCGACCGGCTCGGCGGCCATCGAGTTCGTGTTGCCCGACGAGGGGAAGGCGTGAGCGGGGTGCGTGTCGTACTCCCCCAGGTCGGCCTCTGCGAGTCCTGCGGCGGGAAGTGCTGCCAGCGGATCGGCCTCCCGCCGTTCGAGGTGGCCAACCCCGACCTCGGGCCTCAGCCCGTGCCGCCCGGCCTGGACGTGTGGATGCTCCTCGACACCGAACTGTTCCTGGACATGCCGGCCGAACTGCGGGCCGAACACGCGGCACTCGTGCGGGACCTGGCGGCCGACCCGACCGGGCGACCCTGCGCGTGGCTGGACGACGCCGGCCGGTGCCGGCACTACGACTGGCGGCCGGCCGTCTGCCGGGACTGGGCCGAGGGTGCGGAGCCGTGTGTGGAAACCCGGGCCGGCCGCGGGGTCGTGTGGCGCGACCCGGAGGGCACAACCACGGACGACTGGCGCAACCCCCGCCGCATCCCGTATGCCGTGAAGGTCGTGGGATTCGTGGAGGAATGAACCCGTGGCCGACACCGTCGCCGGGGCGATGATGGAGAAGTCAGTCGATGTGCCGCCATGTCTTGCCTTGGATGATCAAAGCGACGGTGCCGGGGGAAACGTCGAATTTCGGGGCGATTTTCCTGTAACCCAATCCTTCGGCGGATAGTCGCCGAATGTCTCGCACCTCCTCTGGCGTCAGGTGCGAGCCTGGCGTTGCCCGACTCGGTCGGCCGAGACTCTTGCAGTGCCGCGAGCAGAATCGGGCACCAAGTCTCACGGTGTTTGGGATCGGCTTCCCACAGTGGTCGCAATCCCGGGGTCCGCGGCGTTCAATGCGTACCTTGCGGCCGTGTGCGGCGCACCGAGTCCTTGCACACGCTCGGCACACTCGGCGAATACTGTTCCCTCGCATCTTGAAAAAGGTGTTAGTCCTATCGAATGGGTGCCCCCGCTTACAGTGAGTGGCCCGGGCGTTGCGACCAGTGATCGTGTCACCCCTGAGCGTGTTAACCCTGCCGGTGACCGGCTCTAAGTGGTCGGGGTTGCAACACGCCCGGTTGCGGCAAAGGTGGTCAAGCTCCAAGTCATCGGGGACCGGCCCGACGAGCATGGTGTAGGTGAGTCGGTGAACCTTCCAGACGCGGTGTTCGCACATAATGTGTCCGTACCCGTGCGACTTCCCGCCGGTCCACACCCAACACTCCCCGACGTACTGGATGCGCCCCCACAGTCTCACATCGAGGTCGTCAGCACACGTGTACTTCGGCATCTCAGCCTCCTCCCCTCGAAGCAGCTCCGGGGCAGTTCCGTTGCCACTACTCCTCGTCGTCCCCGAACGCCTCTTCGCACTCCGCATCGAACTCGTCGCACTCCTCACTCTCGACCAACTCCATCGCGTGCAGGGCGTGGATTAGGCCCTCCTCCCCCGCGATGGTAACCATGTGGGTGTCGCCGCTGATCTCGGCGTGGCACCCGGAGACCCGGATCGCCTCGGCGATCTCTCGGAGGTTCTTCGCCACCGCCTCCAAGTGGTCCGCCCACTTCTCCAACCCCTCCGCGGGGCCGCGGGCACTACCCATGAACTCCGCGCAGTCGTCGCCCCACTTCAGGTAGCCGTTCGGGATCGTCGCCGTCATGCTGTCCATGATGTGACCTCGGTTTGAGGGGTGGGAGAGAGTTAAAGCCCTCCCGCCCCCGGTTGCCATGTCAGTTGTCGTCTTCGCCCTCCTCCACCCCCCCACGGGATGAGCGGCAGGACCGCGGCCGGAATCTCATCATCCGTGTCGAAGTGGATCACCACCTCCGCCGACTTCACCCGGAGGAACAGCCGCAGCACCGTCAGCCGCATCAGGATGCAGGCCATCAGGTAGTTGTGCTCCGGCGGGGCGTCGTCCTCCCCGTCCTTGACAGTTCGTCGCCGAGACTTTACCGTTGACATCGAAGAACTCCTGAGAGGGAGTGTCCCGGGCGGGTGGAGTTTTCCAGGCTGACACCCGCCCGGGACTGGAACGATGACGGCCGGACCACCCGACCGCCGGATAAGACTGTACTGCCTGACAGTACACACGTCAACCCGGTAGTGGGTGGAAAATGCTTACCATGACGGTCCCGTTCGTGGCGAAGCGGCGGAAGTTGACCGGGAGCTTCGGCGACCGGGTGAAGGTGTTGTTGGAGGAGCAGGGGCGGTCCGTGACGTGGCTCGCGGACCGCATCGGCCTCCACCGCACTTCCACTTCCCGGCTCGTGAACGATCAGGTGGGCGACCCGTCCGTCTCGGTAGTCAAGAAGATTGCAGACGCCCTCGGGGTGTCCGTGGGCGAACTCCTTGACGACTAGGGGCGGGTGACCGCCCACGGGGGCGGGATCATGCGCGACGAGCGGCGGAAGGCCGGTACGCCGGTTTGGGTGTGGTTGGCGGTCGCGGGCGGGGCAACTTTCCTCGTCCTTGCCGGGTGTTGCGGGGTCGGGTTCTGGATGATCGGGAAGAGGGGACAGACCACCGCGGACACGAAAGCGGAATCCCTCAAGTGGGGCGAATCGGCCACCGTCGGTCCGCTCCGGGTCGGCCTCAAATCGGCGTCTCTCACCAGTTACAGCGGCTCATCCCCCTCCGGCGTTGTCCACAACAGCACGACGCCGGGCGTCGTGGTCGTCGTCCAAGTCACGACCGACGACAAGACCAAGGAGCACACCGCCAAGGGGGCGATCGGGTCGGCGAAGCTCGCCGACGACCACGGCAACGACCTCCCGGTGATGCGGCTCAAGGCCGAGACTGGATTCACCTGCCAGATCCACGGCCAACTCAAGGCCGGCAGTTCCTACGCCGTCCGCTCGGACGACCCGCTCACCGACACGCTCGTGTTCGACCGCCCGGTTGAGGCCGCGGGAACCCTGACCCTGAAACTGGACGCGAGGAACTACGGCGGCGACGGGCCGCTCCTCTTCGAGATCCCGCGGGACGTGTGGAAGCGGAAGTAGCAATCAACTGCTGTCGGCTTGGTGCTGGAAAATCTTCATCATGTCGGTGGTCGGGATCAGCGTGCTGCTGTTATCGAGACGCTCGCAAAAGTAGAACTTGCCGGTCTTGCGCCATGGCATCAAGTTATGTCCAAAATACGGACTAGTGCCAGACGGCTCGTTCGCAACTCCCTTAGGGGGATCGAAGGCGTCGAACATGAACGTCACGTTCCACCCCGTCAGAGGGTTGGTCTCGTCGGCCGGCATGACCGGAAACAGCGCCTCCTCGAACTTCACGGCGAGCAGGAGTAGGGTGCCCGCGCGATAACCCAACATCCCTTCCGCATTGACCTTCCCCAACCGATCGACAATCTTGTTCGGGTAGAGGAAGTCCCTGTCGTTTGAGATGTAGTCGTGCGGGACCAGGTGCCACGTTAGAGCCAACTTCACCCGGGCGAGCAATTCTGCGAGTGGGGCCGGGAACATCGTCGTCCCCGCGGTCGGGTGCGGGTCGCCCCCGCCCTCGTTGAACACGAGTTGGGCCGCGTTGTCGGCGCTCAACACCTCCGACTGCGGGTCGGTGCTGACGGTACACCACCTCTTGTACTCGTCCCGGTAATCCTCGATGTCCGCGTCTTCGAGGAACCGCATCCGGCCGAAGGAGCGGTAGCGGATGCTCGTGATGGCCTTCTCGTACCGGGCGTTGTAGAGGATGGACCCGCCCGGCCCGGCGAACGGGCTGGTGTCGAAGGGCGACGAGTTCTCGTTGGCCTCGTTGGCCTGGAGGACGAGCCCCTTGAAGTTGACGGAGTGCGCCCGCATCGTCGGCCAGATCGGGTGCGGGAGCGGCGGTTCGCGGTGGAGGCGGTACGGGCTGGTCGGGTCGGCGTAGGAGTACCCGAGGATGGCACGGGCGGCGCTCCGCTGCTTGTTCCACGGGACGTAGCCGACGAGCGTCGCGTCCTGGCTCTGGGCCGACAGGCTCACCCCGTCGCCGGGCTGGGCGTTGTCCGTTACCTCCTGCCAGTCCGTTTCGTGGTTGTACTCGTCATCCGGGTCTTCCGGGTACTCCGGCGTCGGCAGTGGGGGCGGCGTGGGCATACCCGCCCATCTCATCACTTCACCGGGGAGCCTGCCCGACGGCCGGGCAGGCTCCCCGCCGCCCCGTCATCCTGATGGGGCATGGCCACCAGCATCATCGCCGCCGTGATGGACCGCGTGGACGGGCTGCCCGAGGGCCTGTTTCCGGGGTCCGTGCGCCCGGCGGTCTACCTCGACATGGCGCCCCTGACCGACGGGACGGGTGCCCAGGTGCATCCCCCCTACTTGATTCTCACCGACCACGGCACGGAGACGGTCTACGACTTCGAGCGGAATGTCTTCGAGACCACCGAGCTGACCCTGACGGCATACGCCGACAGCCTCGCGGATGCCGACGCGACGTGCGAGGCGCTGAAGTACGGCCCGGGAGATATCGACGGGGCCGAGGGCCTCGACCACTGCACGCTCGCGCTCGCGGCTGCCGTCGGCGCCCGGGAAAGCCACTCCGTGATCCGCACCGGGGAGCGGGCCTTTCTCGCCCCGGGCCTCGGCCGGACCGGGCAGCGCACCCACGCCCGGGAACTCCGCTACAAGATCACGCTCCGCCGCACCGTCGGGGGCCACCAATGACGGAAGGCACGTGGTCGCTGGGGACCGTCCTGCGGGTCAGTGCCCGCAACACCCGCGTCAGCGGGGCCGGGTACGACTCGTTCCGGTTCGGGGACGGGGTCCGGCAGGGACTGGAGGCGGGGACGGGCAGCGCGACCGCGTCCCTCGTCGTCGCGCTCACCCGGGGACTCGTGCCCGGGGGCTCGGACACGTTCGACCTGTTCGACGGGTCACTCACGGACGTGTTCGGGGCGACCGCCGCGTTCCGGGTCCTGCGGGGGTATGCCCTGTGGGTCGAGGACGGGGGCGACTCCAGCGGCATCACGCTCAGCGGAGGTGCCTCCAACCCGCACGGCCTCTTCATGGGCGGCACGACCCCGTCCATCACGGCCTACCCGGACGGGCCGGCACTGACGGCCGGGAGCCCGGCGGGTTCCCTCGTCACGTCCACCGCCCGCACGCTCAAGATCCTGAACAACGGCGCCGTCGAGACTCAGTACACGCTCGTCCTGGCGGGCTCCCAGGCCGCCAGCGGGGCGCTGATGGGGATACTCGGACTCACCTACCCGTAACGCGAGGCTCGCCCACACATGGCCGGCGTGAATGTCACAGAAGGCAGTGGCGTCAGGGTTGCGATGGACAAGGTGGGCACGGCCACCGTCCCGGCGACCGACGACCGGATTCAGTACGTGAAGCTCGACGGGGGCGGTGCGGGCCTGAGCGTCCCCATCGAGAACGCGACCGCTGCCAACCTCGCCGCCCAGGTCAGTACCAAGGCGCTGCTCACGACCCACCCCGGCCAGTGGGTGGCCACGCACTGCCCGGCGGCGAACACCCAGGCGACGTGCAGCAAGGCGGCCGGCGCCGCGGGCGTCCGCCACGTCTGCACGGGCGTCAGCTTCACCGTCGTCGCCGGCACGTCCGCCCCGACCGCGGCCGTGACCCAGGTGGACCTCCGGGACGGGGCCACCGGCGCGGGGACCATCCTCGCCTCGTGGAAGGTGGGCGTGCCCGCGGTGGCCGGGACGCTGGTGACGTTCAGTTCCCCGCCCCTCAACATCCCGGGCACGGCCGCCACCGCCATGACGCTCGAATTCGCGGCCGCCCTCGGCGCCAACACATTCGAGAGCGTCGTCCTCACCGGCTACACCACGCCCGCGGCGTAACCAAAGGAGTTTCCGTGTCCGAGCCAGTCGAAGTGACCTCGCTCAACTCGCCCGCCGAGGCCGACGGCATCGTGTGGCGGGAGTTCGCCCCGGCGCCCACGGCCGAACACGTGCTGACGGTGGACGGGCCACTGCTCGGCAAGTGCGGCGGGCTGGAGATCGACCTGAACCCGCTGGGGTTCGGCAAGATCCGGGTGGACGGGAAGTCGCCCGGCCGGGTCCGCAAACTCACACTGGTTTGTGAGGTCGGCAAGCCCGCGGTCGTGACGCTGGAAATGTACACCGTGCCGGCCCCGACGTGAGGCAGGCTCCCCGGCAAACGGCCAACATACACTCACACACCCACGCCCAGGGGATGTAAGTCATGGCGTTCGACCCGAGCACCGGCACCGAGGCCCGCGTCCGCACCGGCTCCAACGCCGTCATCGCCGGTGTGTACCGCTGGCGCATTAGTAAGACAATCGCAGAAATACCAATTAATCATTTCGAACTAAGTGCCGACAGTGATGGTCTGGTGTGGACCGAGTTCGCCAAGGGGCTCGGCAGCGCCACCGCTACGCTCGAAGGACACCACAACGTCGATGCGACCGACAAGACCGAGGCCGGGACGCCCGGCCTGTACGTCGGCGCCACCCTCGCCCTGGACCTCGCGTTCGACCGGACCCTGTTCGGGTATTCCAACCTCGCCGGGTTCATCACCCAGTGGGAGGCGGGGGTCGATGTCAACAACCAGACGGCCACCTACACCGCGACCGTCCGGCTGTCCGGCGCCGTGGGCAAGGCCGCGACCTTCGTGTGAGTGAGGCGAAATGGGCGACACCGCTCCGACCGTTCAGCAGTTTCTGGGGGACTCGGGCGTCTGTCCCGAGATCCCCCACGCGGGCCGGGCGTGGAAGATCGGCCACCCCACCCAGCGGGCGAAAGCCTGCCTGGAGGAACTCGTTGCCGCCCAGGCCCTCGCGGAAGTGAAGGCACTCGCCGGCGTGCTCGGCCCGGAAGATTACGCCGCCGAACTGGCGGACGTGCGGTCCGCCATCCGGGCCAAGCAGCACCGCACCTGGGGCGCGCTCTGGACGGCGGCCGTGAACGGGCCGGAAGGCCCGACGCTGTTCCTACTCAGCCTCCTCCGGGAACGCCACCCGGAGGCGACCGCCGACGAGGCCGCCGACCTCGCCGCGGGTTGTCCCGACGAGGTGGCCGCCGCGCTCGACCGGGTGGTCCCCCCTTTTTTCGGCCTCCTGGTGGCGGCGAAACGGGAGTTGCCACCGGCGGAGCGGGAGCGGCTGACGGCGGAACTGGTCGCCCGGTTCCGGGCCCGCAGGACGCCTACCTCCTGACGGACGGGGCGGCGGACCTGATGACGGAACCGTGGTGCTGGCCGCCCGAGGCCGTCGCCAAGCTCACCGACGCCCAAATCTTGTACGTCAGGGCGACCCAAGCCGAGAAGGTGCGGCGGGCGACGGAGACGGCACCGGGCGGAACACCCGGGGGCAACCCGCTCGGGACGCGCCGGACGCCCCCGCCCAAGCCCGACGCCCCCCAACCCGTCATGGACGCACCGCCCCACCGCGAGACGATGGTGGGGTTCATGGTGGACGTGCTGAAGATGAAGCGGGACGCCGCGGAGGCGGACTACGCCCGGCAGCTCGCCCGGTGGGAGAAGGCGAAGGCGGAAGGCCGGTTGCCGAGTTGGGAGGACTAGATGCCGCCGCCCAACCCGCCCAAGCCCGGCCCCGACCCGCAGGTCGAACTCGCCAAGCGGCTCAACAAACTCGCGGAAGAAGCCAGGAAGGGCAAGGACGGCTTCACCGACCTGTTCACCCAGGTCCGGGAAGTCTTCCGCGAGTTCAGCACGTTCGGGGCGGCGATCACGGCCGTCAGCCGGGAGTTGACCGGCGACCTCATTCTGAACTTCCGCAAGGTCGCCGAATCGCTCGCGGCCGGGGGCCGGTTGAGCGTGCCGGCCACATCGCCCACGACCGTCAACGTGGCCGGCGGATCGGCACTGGTTGAGGCGGCGAAGGCGCTGACGGACGCGGCGAAGACGTTCAAGCAGCCCGCGCCGGTGGTGCCGCCGCCCGACCCGCCCAAACCGCCGGCCCCGCCGGGTGCCACCTACGGCTTCGCGGACGGCAAGGGCGACGGGAGCACCTACGGGTTCGCTGACGAGGCTACGGGTTCCCGCCGCCGCGGCCGGGAGGGCATCTACGGACCGGGTGGGATCGTCCCGACGGGCGGCCAAACTCCGCCCCGGGCGAACCCGGTCGCGGGGGCCGCCCCCGTCGCGCCGCCCCCGCCGAAGGAAAACCCGTTCGAGATGCTCGGGGCCGGGCTGCGGGCGTTCAAGTCCGAGGCCGGCGGACTCTGGGGCGCGATGCGGGCGGGCGCGACCTCCGTGGGCGCCGCGGCACTCCAGGCGAGCCACGCCGCGACCCGGGCCGCGACCGCCCCGTTCCAGGTGATGCAGTCGGCGATCAGTGCCCTACAGATTCATGTGGCGAGCTTCGTCCAAAAGGCTTCACCCCTCGCCCTGATCCAGTTCCAGCGAGCCGTGGACGACCTGACGGCCGTCATCGGCCGGGCACTGTTGCCGGTCATCGAGGCGGCGACGCGGGCGATCCGGGGCGTGGCCAACGCCATCTTCGGGTTGAGTCCGGTCGGGCAAAAAGCCGTCGCCGTGTTGGCGTCCGCGACGGTCGGGATCGCCGTCTTCACGGCCGCCGTGGTTGCCCTTGAGACCGTCGCCACCGGGGGCCTCGCGCCAGCCATCGGGGGCGTGGTCGCCGCGATGGGGGGCATGTCGATCGTCTTCGGCGAGGGCGGGGGGTTCGTGAAGACCCTCGCCGACACGGTGGGCGGCGCCCTGGAGATGCTCGGGGGCGTGCTGCAATCCCTCGCGGCGTCGTTCGCGCCGGTGCTGGCCGTGATCGGCGAACTGGCGAAGGCCGCCGTGACCAACTTCGCGTACATCGGGGGCGTGATCGCCTCATTCGCCCCGGTCGTGGCGGACCTCGGGAAAGTCTTCCTCGACCTGACCCAGGCCGCGGCCCCGTTCACCCAAATGCTCCTCCTCGGGTTCGGCGAGGGGCTGAAGTTCACCGCCGCCGCCCTCAAGGCGGTCATGCCGTTCTTCACGGGGCTGAGCGGGGTCCTCGCCGAGACGGGGAAGGCCCTCCAGCCCGTGCTGGAAGAGTTGACGCTCCTCGGCACGGACACGCTGGCGTCACTCGCCGCCCCGCTCCGCGACCTGACCGCGGCGTTCGGCGAGGTGCTGACGGAGACGCTCCGGGCCGGGTTGCCGGTCATCACCGCCGCGGCCAAGGCGTTCCGGGACATGGTTCTGACGCTCCGGGAGGTCGTGGCCACCGTCATGGCCCTGTTCGGCCTGGAGCTTCAGAAGACCGAGTTGGGGCTCCCGGAGGCGGGGCGGAAGGATTCGACCGGGGCCGCGGTCCGCGGCGCGTCGTTCGGCGACAGCGCCAACGTGCTTCGGGAGGCGATGAAGAATGCGTTCATGAGCGGCACGGCGGCCCAGCAGCGGCCCGAGGTCAAGACCGCCGCGGCCGTCACGGAGATGGCCGCCGGGGTGAAGGAACTGAAGCAGCAGATCGAGACTATTGCGGGCTACGTGGAGGACATCCCGACGAACCTTGTGGCCACGATCGTGAACGCCTGGGACCAGATCAAGGGTTCGCTCCCGAAGATGCCGGAACTGCCGAAGGTGCCGGACCTGCCCCGCCCGCCCACGCCCGGGGACGTGGGGAGGTTCTTCCTCAGCCCGGCGGCCCCCATCATTGATCGGGCGGTGGACAAGTTGCGGGGACTGTTCTAGTCCCGCAGGCTCCCCGCCCCCCTGCCATGATGCCCCCTGTCATGGCGATGACGGACGCCGAAAAACGCGAACTGGCCGACCTCCGGCGGATGGTGGCCCGCCACCAGATGTTGTTGTCCAACATCTCGGGCGAGGGCATCAGCACGCGGCACGACTCGATCCACGTCCGCCCGCTCCCGCCGCTGTGGCAGCTCGACAACCAGGGCCTCACGGCCCACGTCGGCTGGAACGACATGCCGGACGACACGTTCGGCACGGCGTCGCTGGCGGGCTACCGGGTGTTCGCGAATCAGGTCTGGCACGGGGCGTCGCAGTGGCTGCGGTTCACCGTGTTTAGCCCGACGGGGCGGGCGACCCTCGCGGACCCGCAGCCGGGGCCGGTGTGCGTGGTGCCGGCGGGGACGGGGCGGGTCGTCGTCCGGGGCCAGATCAACCTCGCGGTGGAGCAGCAGTACGACTTCGTCACGACCGCGAGTCAGTACCTGCAAGTCGTCGCGTTCGCGCGGCTGGTGAACGTGGACGAGTACGGGAACCCGGAGGAGTGGGTGGGGGCCGACGGGGAGATTTACGGGACGGACAACGAGGGGATCGAGGGGGTCCTGACGGCGTGGCTGCCGGCCCTGGCGGGGCAGTGGTACACGCCGACGAGCGCCGGGACGGCCGTCCCGGGCGTCCACCCGACCGGCGACCTCGCCACGTTCACCCCGGGCGATTCGTCCCGGGCGACGTGGCAGCGGGTGACGCCCGCCGAGGTGTACCTGAACGTGGGCACCCAGGAGGCCCGGGTGTGCTGGCAGATCCGGTTCCGGGCGCGGTGGGACAACGGCCCGCCGAACGACCCGACGCTGCAAGTGTTCGCCGTCCACGCCCTGCACTGCGGCCCCCACCCGGGGGTGTACGCGGGCGGCACGCTGATCGATTACACGCATGTGCGGCCCGCGAGCCTGGTCGGGTTCCCCGACCTGGAGCCGCCGGGGGCGGGTTCGGGCGGGGCCGGGAGCGGCCTCCTACTCACACTACCGAGGGGCTAGGGTATGGCCGACAACATCGCGGTGACGCCGGGGGCGGGGGCCACGGTCAGCACCGAGGAAGTCACGAGTCTCAACGGCGGGGCGGTCGCCGCCCAGCACCTCCAGCGGGTCATCCTGGCGGTGCGGACGGCCGACGGGACGGCGGTGGATCTGGGGAAGGCCGAGGACGCCGCCCACGCCTCTGCCGATGTCGGGGTGCCGGTCTGGGGCGTGGCGAACGAGGCGAACACGCAGTTCGCGGCGGACGGGGATTACGTGCCCGTCGGGACCGACCGGGAGGGGTCGCCCCGGGTCACGGGCAACCGCGCCCACGACGCGGCGGACTCGGGCGGCCCGGTGAAGGTCGGGGCCAAGGCGGAGACGCAGCTCAGCGGCATCACCCTCGTGGCCGACGGGGACCGGACCGACCTGTATTCGTCCGAGGACGGCGTCCTCTACACCCGCTCCATCCCCGCCCACCCGGCGGACTACATCGACGCCACCCCGACGACCATTACGAGCAGCACGAGTGACACGAGTGTCGTGAGCGCTGGCGGGGCCAACGTGCGCGTCTACATCACGGCGGCGGTCATCCACAACAAGCACGCGACGACCACGACCCGGGTCAGCCTCAAGGACGGGAGCGGGGGCACGGTCAAGGCCATCCTCCCGGCCCCGGCCACGGCCGGATGCGTGGTCTATTTTAATCCGCCGCTGCGGGGCACGGCGAACACCGCGTGGCACGCGGCGTGTGCGGATTCCGTGGACTCGATCTACGTGACCCTCACCGGGTACAAGAGCAAGGTGTAGACCGCACATGGCCCTCCTCAACGTCGTCGGGTTCGACACGGGCGATCAGTCCGAAATGGCCTCGGGGACCGGCTCCATCTCCCTGACCGACGCCGTGACCCGCTCGGGCACCGGGTACGCCTTCCGGTCGAACCCGACGACCACCGCCACCGGGTACTGCTTCCTCAAGGGGCTCGCGGCGGACGGCACGCCCGCCGACCTGGGCACGACCACGCCTTACGTGGGGTTGTACTTCCGCTACGGCACCAAGCCCGCGGCGAATAACGAACCCCTCCTGGCGCTGAGCGGGTCGGGCGATCTGGTGGAACTGCGAATCACATCCGCCGGCAATCTGGCGGCGTACCTGAACAACGCCCTCCTCGGCTCGGCCGGTTCCACGGCCCTGGCGGCCGACACGTGGTATCGCCTCGGCTTCAAGTGCGTGAGCGGGGCGTGGGAGGTGCGGGTCAACGGGTCGGTCGAACTGAGCGGGACCGACAGTATCAGCGGCACGATGAACACGCTCGAGGTCGGCAAGAGTCGCAACCGCAACAACCAGACGGTGAACTTTTACTTCGACGACGTGCTCGTTTCCGACTCGGCCCTGCCCGCCGACGCGGTCGTCAAGCTGCTGGTCCCGAACGCGAACGGCACTTACGGCGACTGGGCCGTCGGTGCGGGGAGCGGGAGCCATTACGAAATCGTGGACGAGGTGCCGCCGGACGACGACACCAGTTATCTGGTGAGTCCGAATATCGGCTTCAACCTCAACGAGACGCTGGCCGTGGCGTTCGCCCCGAGCCCGGCGGCGTCGAGTATTTTGGCCGTGAAGCCGGTCGTTCGGGTGAAGCAGAACAACACCGGCGGGGACATCAACGTCCGGTTCAGATCGGGCACCACCGACACGGACCTGAGCGCCTACACGCTGACGGGCTCGTATGTCGGCTTGTCGCAGGTCTACGAGACCGACCCGGCGACCTCCGCCGCGTGGACGACGGCCGGGGTGGACGGGTGCGAGGCGGGGGCGGTCGCGATCGACACGACGAACCGGGCGCGGATGACGTTCGCCGGCATCAGCGTGGCCTACGTCGAGGCCGCGTCCTCGGGCGGGGCGGCCCGGCTGCTGCTGCTCGGGGTGGGCTGAGCCCGCGCGGGGAAAAGCCGAACTGGGGGTGCCAGGCTCCCCGCCCGGCGGCGATACTGCCCGCATCGGGTAGAGCGCTACGAAGCGGGGACGGACCGGGGGACGCCACTCCCTGCGGCCCCGGTCCGTCCCCCAAACACCGGCACCGTCCCGGACACGGACATTCTACGTCCCGTGGCCCCCGGGGTGCTAGTCGTGGTTGCACGTCTCACGTCGTTCCCAAAGCCTAGCCGTTCCGACCTGTCGGTCCTGTCCCTCGACCGGGAGGGGCACACCGACCAATCGCCCTATGCGTGTGTTTATCGCGGTCGGCGCGGCCTCTGGCGTGCCCGGGTCCGCAAGCGCCTCGAACTCGGCAGCTCCTACCACTCCCCCGAGGAGGCGGCGTCCGCCGTCATCGGGTGGTACAAGGCCCGGTACGGGGCCGCGTGGGAGGCCGCGTTCCGGTCCCGCAAGGTCAACCCGTTCCGCCTGCGGCCGGTCAGGAAAGGGGAGGGCACGTACTGGGTCGCCGAGGTGTGGGTGGAGGGCCGGATCACGACCGTGACCGGCCGGCGGGACGCTTACTTGTGGCAGTCACGCGACGCCGCCAGGCTCGCGTTGCGGGCGTGGCTCTACCACCAGGTCGGCCTGTTCGCCCCCCTCCTCCTCTGGCGGCCGGTGGCGGGTGCGGTCGCGCCGGCACCCGGCCCACCCCCGCCGGTCCGCCCCCGCCCCGTCCGCCGCCCGCACCGGCCGAGGCCGCCGAGGGGCGACCAGCCGGTGCTGTTCGGGGACGGGGACTAGTCGCCACCGGGCAGGCTCCCCGGTCGCCCCCCATGATGGCTGGCACGGGAGGGCGAAAGCCATGTTGCGGTTTGAATTGCTGGAGTCGCGGGATTGCCCGGCGGCACTGCCGTTCCACGGCGCCGAGTTGAACGCCGACATCGCCGCCGCCGGGTTCGTCGGCGAGGTGCGGTACACCTACGCCGACCTCCGGCCCGACGGGCACTACGAGCTGGTCGTCTGGGGCCTGGAGGGCAACGGGCCGCGGCTGCGGGTGTACGACGGGGAGCCGGGGGCCGCCGTGGGCGCCGGCCCGAACCGGGGCGGCCTCCCGCCCCTGCTCCACGACGACTTCCTGCCCGGGTTCGACCCCGCCACCTGGACGCACGGGCTCAACGTCACGGTCCTCGCGACCACCTTCGACGCGGGCGACCCGACTTATCGAGGCAGCCGGGTGGTGGTCACCCCGGCCGGCGACCTCGGCGGGGCCGTGGCCACGTTCCTGGCGTGGGACGTGGAGAACGGGGGGTTCGACACCCTGACCCGCCTCGTGCTCACCGACCCGAACTTCCGCGGCCCGGTAAACACGTCCGGCCACGACTCGGACGGGGACGGGGACCAGGAGTTGTTCGTGACGGCCGGGCTCGGCGGCGGGCCGCGGCTGGAGGTCTTCGACCACAACGGGTTCAGCATCCATTCCGTGTTCGTCGGCCCGGTCGAGGACCGCAGCGGGCTGTACCGGGTCGTGGACGTCGGCCGGGAGGCCGTGACCGGCCGGCGGGTGCTGATCCTCGACCGCGGCACCGAACCAATCCCCGCCGTCTACTACGACGACGGGTCGCCCTACGCCGACCCGTTCGCGGGCGAGTTCGGGGGCTGAGACGAGGCCCGTGAGTCGGGGGGCATTCCCGATGGCCGACCGACGCCGACGGCGGCAAATCGCCCCGGTCGAGTACACGCTCGCGGGCCACCACGTGTTCACCCTGTCGTACACGGACGTGGGGACGGTCGTGGTGCCCCGCCCCGGGCGGCACAGGTTGTGTCCGGCGGACCGGGAAGAGGCGGCCGACTGGCTGGCGAGAAATATGGTGCCGGCCCGCACCCAGGACGAGGCTTACACCCTGCTCTTTGCCAACAGTCCGCAGGGCTGAGACATGGACACCCTCCGCTCCCTCGCCCGACTCGGGGCGCTGCTCCTGGTGTTCGGGGCATTCGGGGCCGCGTGTGCCGCGGGGTGCGTCGAGCGGGTGGCGATGTTGTTCGGGGTGTGACCGGAGGACGAGAGGTATGCCCGACGAACCGAAGGTTGCCGAGCCGAAGGCCCCATCGACCTGGGAGCGGTACAAGCCGTGGCTGATCCGGGTCGGGGTGACGCTGCTGATCGCGGCCGTCACGACGGTGTTCAACCGCTACGGCATCCCGCTCCCGCCGATCGAGCCGCCGCCGGCCCCGCTGGTGGATTTGTCGCCGTTCGACTACGAGAACTGTCCGTTCCACGGGGCGGGCGACCACGAGCACGTCGGCGAGCGGCAGGCGGCCCGGTGGCCCATCGAGCGGCTCACGTACTCGGTGGACTACGCCAGCGCCCGGGGCTTGAATCCGCCACTCTCCGACGAGGCGGTCCGGGGCGGGGTGCGGTTGGGATTCTCGTGGTGGAGCGAGCACCTCCACCTGGAATTCGTGGAGGTGCCGCACGGGACGGCGGGGACGCATATTCCCATCCGGTTCGAGCCGATGGACGGGCCGGGCGGGACGCTGGCGGAGGCTTATCTCGCCGACGGCACGACCCGGCCGAAGCCGATGCGGTTGGATAGTCGGGAGCGGTGGACGGCGGGGCTGCCGGCCCCGAACACCGTCAGCATCCCGACCGTGATTTGTCACGAGGGCGGGCACTCGCTGGGGAGTGGGCATGACGCGGGGAACGCCCCGGCCATCATGCGGCCGACCTACTCGTCGTCCATCCCCCGGGAGCAACCCCGGGACATCGACCGGATGGTGAACGAGTTGGGCTACCGGCGGCGGGAGAAGGTGCCCCCGCCGCAGTCCGACATCTTCGAGTTCAAGGTGACCGCCCGCAAGGAAGACGTGTTCAAGGCCCTCGACGCGGCCGGGCTGAAGGTGGTTCCGAAGTAACTGCGTCTCGCACGGGTCCGACCCCGGGGTGCGTTCCCCGACCGCGTTAAAGTGCCCGAACGGCCGCCTCGTGCGTGCCCGGGTTCTCTCAGTGTCACGGGGGCCGCCCCGGGGTCGTTGTTACGGGGGGCGTTGATGCGGGCGGCGGTGCTAGTCCTGCTCTTGGCCGCGGGTGGTGCCCGGGGGGCTGACCCTTCACCCGTCACGTTCGACGCGGTCATGACGGCCGCCGCGGACGACGCCGAGCGGTTGCCCACCGAGGTGGCCCGGTACACCCGCTACCTGACCGCCTACCACCTCCAACCAGAGGCCCGCCGGGAACTGTTCGCGGTGCTGTGCTACCACGTCAACGGGCTGAGCCGGGAAGTGAAGCTCACGGCGCCCCGGGAGGTCGCGGAGTGGCTGTGGGCGGTGGACCTCCGCGACTACCGGTGGGACGCGGGGGTGTGGGAGAACCTCGCCCCGAAGAACGTGTACTTCTGCGTCGTGGCGGACATCAAGTTGGTTCCCGGGGTGCCGCCGATCCAGCCCGTGCCGCCCCCGGTCAAGAAGACCCGGAAGGTGCTCGTGGGGCCGGACCGGAACGGGTTCTACCGGGAGGTGGTCGAGGAGTACGAGGAGCCGGGGCCGGTCAAGCCGGCGCCGCCCGCAGCAGTCCCGGTCAAGGAGGAGAAGGGCAAGGCCATTCCCGCCCCGTGGCTGAGCCCGCGGGCGGTGGCGAGATTGGGCGTGCGGACGGGGAGCGTGACGCCCGTGGTCCGCGCCGACCACTTCATCCGCCTGACGGGGGTTCAATCGGGGAACGAGGGCCACGGCTACTACGACTTCCTGGGCCTCGGGAAGAAGCTCGCCGACGCGGAGAAGCAGGCCAAACTCGACCGCGCCGGGGCCATCGAGATTTACCGGGAGCTGGCGGGCATCGCGAACTGGGGCGATGGCGTCGT